>Ga0272444_10001584_pt1 | contig 21781 bp, 13 predicted proteins | sample SSMForm13_FD_201033 | JGI IMG/M metagenome (GOLD analysis project Ga0272444, IMG submission 201033) | Marine sediment archaeal communities from Little Sippewissett salt marsh, Falmouth, MA, United States - SSM-Form-13 | ecosystem: Environmental > Aquatic > Marine > Wetlands > Sediment ...
CGGCTCGTGGTCGCACGACGGCCTCTCGTGGCATCCCCTCCAGTGGGAGAAAGGCTTCGAGGCCGAGCCCGACTCCAGCCGCGGCGACACGCTGGTCTTCCCGGAGTTCCGCGAGGATGCGGTCCTGTTCGGCGCCCAGGTGCCGATGACCTGCGAGCAGCTCGGCGAGATGCTCTCGGCGTGGACCGCCGCGAGCCCGCATGCTCACCTGGTGGACATCGGCAAGTCGCTGGACGGCCGGCCCGTATGGCGCCTCGAGGTGACCGGCGCCGGCGGCGACGTGCCGCGCCAGGAGCGACGCGCGCACTACGTCGTCAACCTGCACCCGGGTGAGTACAACGCCCGCTGGCGGATGGTGGGCATGGTCCGCTGGCTGCTGAGCGACGCCGCGGCCGCGTTCCGCGACCGGAACGTCTGCCACTTCGTCTTTCTGACGAGCCCGGACTCCATCCCGGCCGGGTGGTACCGCGTGAACGGCCAGGGTGTGGACATGAACCGGTCGTACCGCGTCGCGGGGGCCGACCGCAGCGTGCAGGCACACGAGGCCTGGCTCGCCCAGAGGGACCTGGAGCGCCTGGCCGCCGGGCCGGGACGACTGAGCACCCTGTGGACCATGCACACCTGCGTCGGCGGGGTGTTCCCCGTGATGTACCCCGGGCCGGAGATCGGCCGCGACCTCGGCCCGTGGACCGACCTCCGCGACGCCATCGCGCGACACGACGGCGGCGGATTGTGTGCCGCGCTGCGCCTCGCCAAGGACATCGACCGGACGCACGGCAACGCGTCGTGGGAAGTGGGCCCGTACGAGCAGTTCGGCATCACGACGTTCCTGATCGAGGGCGGCGGGACGATCCTGGCCAAGGACGATAACATCGCCAGCGGCGAGACGCTGATGCGCGGCCTGGCCGATTACTGTCTGCAGGCGAGCACGTAGGGCGGCTTCAGAACGGGTGCCACACTTTGGAGCGACGGCGACCCGCCCCGAGCTTGTCGAGGGAAGCCGGCGCCAAAGTGTGGCACCCCCGCGGGTAAGAAGCGCTGAACGGTCATGGAAGGGCGGCGACAATGGATTTTGATTGGCAAAGGCTGTCATGGCGGCGCGACGAGACCGGCGGCGAGTCCGACGCCCGCATCATGGTGACCAGCGACTGGGCACCGATCCGCGCCGGCGGCCCCCTGATCCTGGCCGACCCCGAGGGCGTCTACGGCCGTCTGTTGCCGGAGCTGCGGCGGGCGGACCTGCGCATCGTCAACCTGGAATGCGCCCTGGGCGACGCCGGCACGCCCATCTACAAGGCCGGGCCGAACCTGGAGGGCGGCCCCGACGCGATCGGCGGCCTGACCGCTCCCGGGTTCCACGTCGCGTGCCTGGGCAACAACCACACGTTCGACTTCGGCCCTGAGCGGTTCCGGCAGATGACGGACCTGCTCGCGCAGCACAGCATCCGGACGGTCGGCGCGGGCCTGAGCGAGACGGCCGCCTGGCAGCCGCTGGTGGCGACGGCCGGGGACGCCCGCATCGGCATCGTCAACTTCTGCGAGGGCGAGGACATGACCGCCGCGCGCGGTGACTCACCCGGCGTGTGCGGCTGGGACGTCGAGCGGGTCATCGCCAGTGTCCGCGAGTTGCGCAGCCGGGCGGACGTGGTCCTGGTCATCTGCCACGCGGGCCGCGAGCACACGCCGCTGCCGCCGCCCTACGTCGTGGCGGCCTATCGCCGCATCGCCGAGGCCGGGGCCGACGCCGTCGTCGCACACCATCCTCACGTCCCGCAGGGCGCCGAGATTCACCGCGGCGTGCCCATCGTCTACAGCATGGGCAACTTCCTCTTCTATGGCCGCAACGAACTGTTCTATCGGACCGTGGGCTACATGACCGAACTGCACCTGTCGGGCAAGCAGCTGTCGGGTCTGCGGCTGATTCCCTATCGCCAGACGCCCGAGGGATTGACGCTCATCAAGGGCGAGCTGCTCGCATGGCTGGCCGGCCGGCTGCGCCGCGTGTCGGACCTGCTGGCCGACGCCGGCGCGGTCCGCGACGCGTGGCACGCCTTCATCGAGGTGCGCCGCGAGGCGGGCTTCGAGGCACTCCTGAAGTGGGCCGTCAAAAGCTTCGAGGACAACCCGCCCCTGGGGGCGGCGCGCGTCCGGAACCTCTTCATCACCCAGGCCCACTGGCACCTGTGGACCGACGGCCTGGCGCGCATGGTCGACGGCACGTGGGGCGACGCCCCGGCGTGGGCGTGCGACCTGGTGCGCGAGTGGACCACCCTGTCGGTCGCCGAGGGCCTGGCGCGGCCGCAGTAGTGCAGTGGGGTGCATGTTGGGGCACAACAGATCATGGTCACGCTACGCGTGAACCATGCCACCCGGTCCGCTCAGGCCCACAGCAGTCGCGCGGCGAAAACGCTGCCATCGCTGCCGCGCCGCTCGCAGCCGGCGGGCTGCATCCACTCGGCGACGGTGACCCAACTCTCGCGATCACTGAGGTGCGTCACACCGAAGTTCCCCAGCCGCGCACCGCGCTCGGGCACCAGCACGCGCTCGGTTTCCCGGAGGACGCAGAGGCGTTCGGTGTCTACGCGGGCCATCACCAGCGGCGCGCGGTGCCGGAACACGTGATCGTTGTCCAGCCCGCGGCGGGTGTAGACCAGCCAGAGGCCACCGGGTCCCACGACCCAGTGCTGCTGCGTGTTGTAGTTGCCCAGGTCCGAGCCGTCGTCGAAGGTCCATGGGCGCGGCGCGTCGAAGTGAAGCCCGTCGTCGCCGGCCGCCACGTAGCCGCGCACGTCGTTCCGCAACGTCAGGTAGAACCGGCCGCCGAAGCGAATGAGCGACGGTTCGTAGAGACCGCGCGGCTCGGGGACGGTCAGCACGTCGCCGTGCTCCAGGCAGGTCAGCCGCCGGCCGTCGAACGCGCAGCGAACCACGGTGGAAGCCTGGCGGGCAGTCCAATCATCGGACCGGGGCTTGAAGTAGACCGGCAGCAACACCGTGCCGTCCGGCAGGTCCACGCGCTGCGCGGCCCCCGCGCCGGCGCTGAAGAACCGGTCCGCATCGGGCATGTCGAGGACCTGTGGCAGGCTCCACCTGCGCGCCGCGGGGTCGTACACGGCGCAGGCGGGTTCACGCGGTCGCGGCTCGGGCATGAGGCGGTTGCCCACGTAGCGGACCGTCTGGCCTGTGCCGAGCAGCAGAGGCGGCGTGCCACGCAGGCTGAAAGTCGCAGACGGCCGCCTCGACGCCGCCGGGCTCGGTCCAGCGGGCCAGGTTCGGTTCCGGCTGAGGAGGCGTCCACGTGGCGCCCAGGTCGTCGGAGCGCAGGGTGTGGAGGCCATGGAAGACGTCGCTTCCGGCCATGTCGCCCTTCTGCAGGGTCAGGACGACCGCAGGCAGGCCGCCGCGGCCCGCGCCGGGCACGAGCCCCGCCCGCGGGTGAATCCAGCACGTGCGGCCGTCGAAGCCGCGGGCGATCGTGTCGAGCTGAATGCGGCAGTCGTGCGATGCGTCCATCGGTTGGACTCCCCGGCCGCGCAGCCCCCGCCTATTCCTGCGAGAAGTCGAACACCTCGCCGCCGGCGATGCGCAGGTAGTCATCGGTCCGCATGATGATCGAGTCGGTCAGGCTTCCGGCGTTGAAGGCGATACGGTCGTTGGCGGGAATCGACGTGTCGATGCAGAGCCTGAACGGCAGGATGGGCTCGCCGAACGGTGGGACCGATCCGGGGACGAGCCCGGTGAGCCGCTCCAGTTCCTCGGGCGTGGCAAACCGCGCCTTGCGTGCGGCGAAGCGGCGACGGATCTTCCGCGAGTCGGCCCGCAGGGCGGCGCTCAGGACGAAGACGGCGAACGCGTCGTCCACCTTCATCACCAGGGCCTTGCCGCCGATGCGGACCGGTTCGCCTCGGGCCCGCGCGGCGTCTTCGCTGGTCGGCGTCGGCTCGTGGTGCAGCTCGGCATACTCAGCGCCGCGGTCAGTCAGCCATTGCCTGATGCGATCGAACGTCGTCATGGTTTCACGTACAGGTCTTCACGGTAGTTCCAGTGCCAGAACTCGGGCAGGTAGGGCTCGAAGCCGCCTGCCGCCATGGCCCGGATGAGCGTCCAGCGGTTGGCCCGGAAGGTTTCCTCGTCGGGTGTGCGGCGGTCGAGCAGGTCGTACCAGAGCAGGGCCGCCTCGGGCCCCGTGTTATGGCCCACCGGCACGCCCATGTTGAGCTCGCGGCCGTCGGGCCCGATGACCGTGAGGTCCACGGCCCCGCCGTAGCGATGCGACCCGAACCGCGCCACCACGCGGGCCATGGGTGCCATGGTCCAGGCCTGCTGGGCGACCTGCTCGGGGGACCAGTCGGGATAGGCGTCGCGGATTTTCCGTTCGGCGTTGGCGGCGGCCGCCTGCTGCACCGGCCACGGGCGCCACCCGTCGGCGACCTTGAAGTTGTGCCCCTCGGGCAGGGCCGCGCGGGCCCGGCCCAGGGCCTCGGCCACGCCCGGCCGCGCCAGGCACCGCGGGTCGTCCGTCCAGCCGCGCCGAAACGCGATGCGGTCGATCACCACGCCGAGGTCGGCCAGGTCGACCAGCAGAGCGCGGATCTCATCTTCCTTGGCGATCCAGTAAGCCTCGTCAGTCTTCGTCAGGACGCTCAACGTCTTCGCCCTCCTCCAAGCGTTACCGCTGTCGGGCATCGCACACGTTGGGGAGGCAGTATACACAAGGCGGCCGCCGCAAGCCAGCCCGGTGGGTCGCAGCGCAAGGAAAGAGCCCCCGCCACCGGACGAGGGCTCATCGTCATTGCATGTCAGGCGAAAAGACCTTACTAGCGCCGGCGTCGCACCGCCAGACCCGCCAGGCCGATTCCGAGCAGCGACATGGTGACCGGCTCGGGAACGTAGGTGTAGGTCACAACGGCCTCCACCTCAAGAAACGGGTTTTCCACCTCAAGCTGCCACGCGTCCGGCGCCGGGCCCGTGAACTGCTGATCGTTCACGATGCTCAGGACATCGATGATGAAGCTGACGGTGCCGCCGCCGTCCGCGGCATAGCCGGCCAGCGACGGGGTGAACGTGCCGGCAAGGAGGTCGCTGTAGGACAAGGTCCCGAAGTCCGTCCCATCGGGCGTCGTCGGGTCGAACGCATCGAGATCGCCGTTGTCCTTGACCAGGCTTACGATGCCGCTGGCCACGGTGTTGGTGCCATTGCCCGCGACATCGGGCCCCGCAACGGCCCAGGCGCGAATGATGCGGGCGTTGACCTGGCATCCCTCGTCCGCGTCGTCGTTGTCGCCGCTGATGTCGGCCGACCCGCTGTGGTACAGGGCCACCGTGACGCCCGTGAGCGTCAACGTGCCGCCGACCGTGTCGAACTTGGGCAGGTTGATCGTCTTGTCGGCTTCCAGATCGCTCGTAAACGTCACTGAGTCGGAATGCACAATCGGCCCCGCCAGCGCCACCGAGGGCACCAGCAGCAGCGACGCGGCAACCAATCCCATCACCACCTTACCCAAAGACATACTCTCTCCTTTCGACCGCAAGAAACAGGGTTGCCTCCCTACTCACAGAAGCGGCCCCGCGGACATGTCGGCGACGTACATCCTCCAACTGCAGACAGTATACTATGAGAAAATGGCCGAGTCAAACGGCACATGGCGGAACACCGCTTCGCACAGGCATAATAGCGGGGTTATCGGCCCTTCACGCCCATCGGCCACATCCTGGCCCAGAAGGCGGAATGGCCGGCACTGGCGACCACAAACCCATTTATAGAAAGCACTTACACGCCCCATGGCCGCGCCGCCCGCGCGCAGGGTTTGATATACTATAGTACACAGCCCAGGGGGCCTATCGGTGCCGCATATCACCATACAAAACTCCCTGATTCAGCAGGCCACCAGCCTGATGAGGCCCATTGCGAACACGCACAGGGTCCAGCCGCCCGTGCCGCCGGAACACCGGCCGTGAAACCGGCCCCGCGCCGGGAGCGTGAAACAGCGTCACCCGGGCTCACCTTGAGCGTTGAATGAGGACAAAGTTAACGATAGCGGCCGTTTCACAGTTCTCTTCTAGGGGACATGCATCGTGCTGCAACAACTCAGAGCTTTTGTAACCCTAGCAGCCGTTCTCCTGGTCTCTGCGGGCCCTGCCGAGGCACAGGATTCCCCGCCAGGGGACAGCGGGCCGGTTGCCGTGCTCGACACCGTGGGCTTCTGGCGGATGCACCACACGCTGAAACCGCCGGTCGTCCAGCATGCCGACGGGCTGAAGCCGCTGCTGCTGAAGCAATACTGGCTGAACTCCGACACGGCCTCGCCGGCGCCCGAGTGGCGCAGCGTGGACTTCGACGACGGCTCGTGGCTCCGCGGGCCGGCCCGCATGAGTCTGGGGACACCGTACCTGGCGCGGCTGTGCCTGCGCGGGAAGTTCGCGGTCACCGATCCGGCGCAGGTCAAAGGCCTCCGGCTGTCGGTGGAATACCACGGCGGGGTCATCGTGAGCGTTAACGGGCAGGAAGTGTGCCGGGGCAACGTCCCGGCCGGGGCCGCGGGCGACGACCTCCTGGCCGACGGCTACCCGGAGGCGGCCTTTGTCAACGCCAAGGGTGAACTGATCACCTACGGAGTCTGGCGGGCCACGCAGGCCAAGGAACGCAACCGCATGCACGCCCTGCGCCGGCGAAGCGTCACCGACATAGCCATCCCGCCGAAGGTGCTCCGCAAAGGCGTCAACGTGGTGGCCATCGAGATCGTCCGCGCGCCGTACAGCCCGCTGGTCCAGGACAAGGAGGCGCTCGCCAAGGCCGAGACCCCGGTGGAACTGAGTTGGCACACCTGCGAGCTGCTCGGCGTGCACCTCGTGGCCGATGCGGCGGACGGCCTGGTGCCCAACGTCACGCGGGCGTGCGGCTTCCAGGCGTGGAACAGCAACCTGCTCATGGGCGACCTGGACATGGACTTCGCCGATCCGAACGAGCGCCCGGGCGCCATCGAACTCGTCGGCGTGCGGGGCGGCGCGTTCTCCGGCAAGGTCGTCGTCGGCTCCGACACGGCCCTCCGCGGCCTCGAAGCTCAGGCCGGCGACCTCAAGGGCGACGCCGGGGCGATTCCCGCGTCAGCCATACAGGTTCGATACGGCATCCCCTGGGGAGGTGAGTACGTGGTGGATCGGGACCGCGGCGTGCGCCCCTATCCGGCCGCGCCGGCGCTGCTGGGTGCCCTGGCGGAGTCGCCGCCCACGGAGGTGCCGGTTGTCAAAAAGCGGCCGGCCAACTACGCCGTGACGATGCCCAAGGGCATGGCGCCGGTCTTCGGGGCCGTGGTGCCCGTCTGGGTGACCGTGACCGTGCCGAAGACCGCCCGGGCGGGAACATACGCGGGCCGGCTGACCATCCGAGCCCAGGGCGTGAAGCCGTTGGCCGTCCCGGTGAGCCTGAAGGTGGTGGACTGGGCGCTGCCCGAGACCCAGGACCGCCGCGCCTGGGTCGAGCTGATGCAGTCACCCGACACGCTGGCCATGGAATACAAGCTGACCCCGTGGTCGGGCGAACACTTCAGGATGATCGCCAGGAGTTTCGACTTCATCGGCCGCCTGGGCAGCCGGGTGGTCTACGTGCCGCTCATCTGCCACACAAACATGGGCAACGAGGAGTCGATGGTCCGCTGGATTCCAGAGGACGACGGGACGTACGACTACGACTTCTCGATCATGGACCGCTACCTGGACACCGCGGTTGAGCACATGGGCAAACCGAAGATGGTGGTCTTCAACATCTGGGACGTCTACATGGTCCCGAAGGACAAGCAGAGCCGCGGGGCCGAGGCCAATGCCATCCGCTACCTCAAGGAGCGCCGCATCCTCCTGGGCGAAGGGCCGGCGGTGACCGTGCTCCACGGCGACACCGGCAAGACCGAAACGGCCTACCTGCCGCGCACCACCAACAAGGTCAGCGAGGCCATGTGGGCCCCGCTGTTCTCGCAGCTGCGCGAGAGGATGCGCAAGCGCGGGCTGGAAGACGTGATGATGGTGGGCATGCTGCCCGACGTCAGGCCGTCCAAGGAGGAATTCGAGGCGTTCAACCGCATCACGTCGAACCTGCCCTGGGTAGTCCACTCGCACCACGGGGCCGGGGCCACGGTGCACGGCGTGGGCCGCGTCGGGTACCGGGCGCAGGTGTGGAACATCTCGTTCTGTGGCTACGACCCGAGCAAAGGCCGGAAGTACGGGTGGAAGAACAAAGTCCTGGTGGCGGACTACGAGCGGCACGGCAGCCTCAATACGTTCCCGGGCACCCATTGGCGTCACCTGGTCGAATACAACATCTCGGGCACGCAGCGGGGCGCCGGCCGCATCGGAGCCGATTTCTGGAAGTCGATTCGGGACAAGCGCGGCCAGCGCAAGGGGCAGGTGTGGGCCCGCTATCCCCAGAGCAGTTGGCGGAACCTCGACCTGTACAGCTCGCTGCTGGCACCGGGGCCCAGGGGGCCCGTCGCGACGACACGGTACGAGATCTTCCGTGAGGGCGTCCAGGAATGCGAGGCCCGCATCGTCATCGAGCAAGCCCTGACCGAGGCCAAGCTCAAGGAGGCCCTCGGCCCGGACCTCGCCCGCCGGTGCCAGGAGGCGATGGACGAGCGGCTGCTCTGCCTGCTGAAGGGGCTCAGCAACCTGCGACTGAGCGGGCCCCGCTGGCGCTACGTCGCCCGGTGGCGCGACCAGATCGGGGTCGACGGCCACATGTGGTTCATCGGCTCCGGGTGGGAGCGGCGCACCGAGAGACTGTACCGCCTGGCGTCCGAGGTGGACAGGAAGCTCAATCCCCGCTAGAGTCCCCTGCGAGAACAGGACGCACGAGGCGGCTGGGCCGAGAGGAGGCAAGCCATGAGGAAACACGCTTGGCGCGTGTGCATGCTGGCGACCGCGGTACTGGCCCTCTGCGGGCCGGGCCGGAACACGGCACAGGCTGCCCGCTACGTGGTCGACCGGAACCACCCCCAGGCCGGCGACGACAATCCCGGCACCGAGGCCGCGCCCTGGAAGACCGTTCAGCACGCCGCCGACATCGCCAGGGCCGGCGACACGGTCTGCGTCATGGAAGGCGTGTACGACGAGACGCTCGCGCCGAAGAACTCCGGCCGCCCCGGCGCCGCGATCGTCTTCCGCGGGCTGCCCCGGCACAAGGCCCAGCTCAAGGGGGCCGACACGGGCAAGGCCGCGCACGTCCGCATCGAGGGATTCCGTTTCGCCGGCGAAGGCGTCTCGGTCGGCGGCGACCACGTCTGGATTGTCGACAACACGTTCCACGACGTGCGCCGCACGACCGTCGGCGGCAGCGGGTCGAACATCACGGTCGCCTACAACCGCTCGACGACTCCGTCGTGCGGCGTGTTCGCCAGCGGCAAGGGCTGGGTCGTCGAGGCCAACGAGATCGAGCACATGGTGTACCAGACAGGCGAATGCGACTACGCCCGGTTCTTCGGCAAGGGCCATGTCTTCCGCCGCAACTTCTTCCACGGCACCGCCCAGGCCGACGTGCGCAAGAGCCACGTCGACGGGTTCCAGACCTACAACCTGAAGGCCCGCGCCCAGCTCCAGGCCCACGACATGACGTTTCTCGACAACGTCGTCTACAACTTCCACCAGGGCATCATCGCGCGCAGCGCCGACTCGGGGTTCCTGAGCAACTTCACCATCCGCGGCAACATCTTCGCCCATGGGCTGTTGCCCAACGAGAAGGGCGCGGCCGTAGGCCTGATTTTCGAGAACGTGCGGGGCATTACGGTCGAGCACAACCTGATCGCCGACGTCCAGTGGTTCGCCTTCAGCCCCTCCAAGACCACCAGCGGCGTCCTCCGCAACAACATCATCTACAAGGCGGGCAACTTCGACCGCGGCACGAGACCTGAGAACCTGAAGGTCAGTGACAATCTCATCTTCCAGACCAAGACCAAGAACCTGCCGCAGGGGGCCGTCGCCGAGGCCGACCCGATGTTCATCGACCCCGCGGTGGACCACTGGCGCCTGCGTGCCGGCAGCCCGGCCATCGGGGCCGGCACCGGCGAGTCTGACATCGGGCCCCTGCCCTGGCCCAACGTCTACCATGTCGACGCGCGGCACCCCGGGGCGTCGGACAAGGGCGCCGGGTACTCGGGCAGACCGTTCAAGACGCTGGCCCACGCGGTGAGCGCCGCCGCGGCCGGCGAGACGATCGTCGTCCATCGCGGCGTGTACCGCGAGACCATCGCCCCGAGAGCCGAGGGCCTCACGATCCGCGCGGCAGAGGCCGAAAAGGTCATCCTCAGCGGGGCCGACCTGGTAACCGGCTGGGCCCGCGACCCTGGCGATCCAGACACCTGGCACACTGCGCTGTCTGCGAAGCCCGCCAGGCTGCTGCGCGACGGACAGCCCTTCGCCCGATTCACCTGGGACGGCGGCGCGAAACGCATCACGGTCGAGGGATTCGATCCGCGGCTGCACACCATCGAAACGGTGGTCCGCGACTATGCCGTCGTGCTGTCGGCAAAGAAGAAGGTGGTCATCGAACGGATCGAGACGGCAAACACCCTGCGCCAAGGCGTCGCCGAGAGCGATGGATGAGTGTGAAGCCACCAGGGCCCGGGCGGGGCAGAGCCGGCGGCCCAACGCACCGCGGCGAAGGTCCTGAAGGACTGAATGTGGAGAACGTCATGCTACATCGCAGCAGTGCCGCCATGCTGGTCATCATCGTCCTGGGCGCGGTCGCGCCCGAGGCGGCACCGGCGGCCGAACAGAAACCGCTCGAGGCCGCCAGTCCCGCGCGGACCGTCGTGCTCGATACCACCGGGTTCTGGCGGCTGCACCACGCGCTGAAGCCGCCCGTGGTCCAGTTGCCCGACGGGCCCACGCCGATCCTCATCAACGGGTGGCTCGACCGCGAGACGCCACTGCCGCCCGCAGACTGGCACGCCGTCGCGTTCGACGACAGCACGTGGCTGCGCGGCCCCGCGCGCCTCAATTGCCGTTCGCCGTACGTGGCGCGGCTGTGCATGCGCGGATGGTTCCAGGTGACCGACCCGGCGACGGTGCGCGACCTGCGGCTCTCGCTGGTGTATCACGGCGGCGTCATCGTCCGGCTCAACGGTCGCGAGGTCGCCCGGCAGCACCTGGCGGCGGGCCACCTGGCCGGCGATGCGCTCGCCAAGGCCTACCCATCCGAGGCGTTCCTCGACCCCGGCGGCGGCCTGCTTTACGACTGGGACTTCTACAAGCGCAAGCCCACGCCCGAGCACGCGCGCCGCCTGGCCTTGCGCGACCGCGGCCTCCAGTCCGTGGCGATTCCCGCGGACGCCCTCCGCAAAGGCGTCAACGTGCTGGCCGTCGAGATCGTCCGCGCCCCGTACGACAAGGCCGTGGACGAGCATAAGACGGCCAAGCCCGGCCGGCGCGGCTGCGTGTACGAACTGGCGTTCAACACGTGCGAGGTCTTGCGCGTGCAGTTGAGCGCCGCGTCGCCCCAGGGCGTCTCGCAGGAAGCCGTGCGCCCGGCGGGCCTCCAGCTCTGGAACAGCGACCCCATGGCCGCTGACTTCGACCTCGACTTCGCCGGTCCCGCTGAGCCGCTCTACCCGGTGCGGATCGTGGCCCCGCGCGGCGGCATCGTCTCGGGCAAGGTCGTCGCCGGGTCCGACAGGCCGATCGAGGGAATGCAGGCCACGCTGTCGGCCCTGACCGGCCCGGGCGGCGCGGCTATCCCGGCCACGGCAGTCCGCATCCGCTACGGCATCCCGTGGAGCGGCGAAGCGGGTGTCTGGGGCGCCGAGCACACCTACTGGGACATGCACTACACCCGGTACCCTCGGCGGCCGACCGTGCTGGGCGCCTTGGCCGAGCGGCCGCTCGAGGTGTTCGGCGTGGCCAAAGTGTCGCCGGAGAAGAAAAACGATCTGCGGACCCCCGGTCAGCCGGAGCCCGTCTTCGGCGCCGTCGTCCCCGTGTGGGTCACCGTCGCCGTGCCGGCCGACACCACGCCGGGCATCTACACGGCCCGGTTGACCATCGAGGCCAAGGGCGAGAAGCCGAAGACGGTCCCCATCGAACTCAAGGTGGTCGGCTGGACGCTGCCCGAGGCCCGCGTGCGGCAAACCTGGGTCGAGATGATCCAGGTGCCCGACACCACGGCGCTGGAGTACGGCGTCCCGCTCTGGAGCGACGACCACTGGCGGATGATGGCCCGCTCGTTCGACCTCATGGGCGAAGCCGCCAGCCGCGTCGTCCACCTGCCCCTCGTCTGCAACACGAACATCGGCACCGAGCAGTCGCTGGTCCGCTGGATCCGCGAGCCCGACGGCTCGTGGAAACACGACTTCACCATCCTGGAACGGTACCTCGACACGGCCGTCAAGCACATGGGCAAGCCCCAGCTGGTCGTCCTCTACGTCTGGGACATCTACCAGCTTCAGTCGGACAAGCTTCGGACCTCAAGTTCCCACAACCAGGAACGGCGGGCCCTGGGCAACCTCCGCTCGGCCAAGGCCAAGTTCGGCCACGGCCCGGTGGTCACCACCGTGGACGCCGACACCGGCAAGGTCGCCAACGCCCCGCTGCCCAACTTCGACGCGCCCGAGAGCGCCGAGCTCTGGCAGTCGGTGTTTGCGAAGCTGCGCGAAATCCTTCAGAAGCGCGGCCTGGCCCCGGCGGCCGCACTGGGCTGCATGTCCGACGTCTGGCCCAACCCCGCGGAGGCCCGCACGCTGAAGGCCCTCTCGGGCGACCTGCCGTGGGTCTCGTACAGCCACATGGGCGTGCGGACGTGGCGGCTGCACGACGTCGCCGACGTGTGCTACCAGGCCACCGTCACGCAGAACGGCTATGCCAACGACGACCCGCCGATGGGCAGCCATCACGGCTGGGCCGGGACGAGTTGGCCCCGCCGGGGCGGTCTGAGCGTGGCCGAGCGGCTGAAGGAGCCGCACACCTTCGCCGAGAACCCCCGAGGGGGCCGCGGGCTGACGTCAGGATCGACGGCCAGCCGGTCGCGGCACATAGGGGAGTTCAACATCACGGGCAATCAGTGCGGCATCGGACGCCTCGGAGCCGACTTCTGGCACGCCGTCAAGGACAAGTACGGCAACCGCCGCGGCCGCGCCGCAGACCGGTTCCCGCAAAGCTCCTGGCGGAACCAGGACCTGGCCTCGAGTATGCTCGGGCCCGGACCCGATGGGCCGGTGTCGACCTACCGCTTCGAGGCCTTCCGCGAGGGACTCCAGGAATGCGAGGCCCGAATCGCCATCGAGCGGGCCCTGACCGACGACGCCCTCAAGGCACGCCTCGGGGCCGACCTCGTCCGCCGGTGCGACGAGGCCCTCGTCGAGCGCACGCAGTACATGATCAAGAGCCTGGGCAACATGCGGCTCACTGGGCCCGACCACTGGTACGTCACCGTCGGCTACACCTACTGGCACCGCTCGCCGGGCCCCGTCGGCCACCAGTGGTTCCTCGGTTCAGGGTGGCAGGAGCGGTCCGAGCGGTTGTATACTCTCGCGGCCGAAGTGGAGCAGGCGCTCGCCGGCAAGTGACCCGGACGCCCGGCCGCATTCGCAAAGGACAATCCATGACCGACCACGATGCCCCGCACGCCGACACCCGCGCCGTCTGGAGCGGCGAGCAAGACCGCTCCCCGGGCGGGCCCACCCAGGTGCCGGTCGTCCACAGCGTGGCGTTCGGCTACCGAACGGTGGACGACTGGCAGGCCGTGGCCCGCGGCCGCAAGGACGGACACATCTACAGCCGCAACACCAACCCCACCGCCCGGGCGTTCGAGGAGAAACTTCGCGACCTGGAAGGCGCCGAGGACGCCACGAGCTTCGCCACCGGGATGGCCGCCGTCAGCAACACGCTCTTCGCCCTGCTCTCGCCGGCCGACCGCGTCGTGTCCCTGAAGGACACCTACGGCGGCACCAGCAAGCTCTTCCTCGAGTTCCTGCCGAGGTTCAACGTCGACGTCACGCTGTGCGACACCACGGACCACGAGGCCGTCGAGGCCGAGGTCGCCCGGGGCTGCCGCCTGCTCTACCTGGAAAGCCCCACGAACCCGACGCTAAAGGTGGTGGACATTGCGCGGCTCGCGAAGGCGGCGCACGCTGCGGGAGCCGTCGTCGTAGTGGACAACACGTTCGCCACGCCCATCAACCAGAACCCGCTCGCCCTGGGGGCCGACCTGGTGCTGCACAGCGCGACGAAGTTCCTGGGCGGTCACGGCGACGCCCTGGGCGGCGCCGTCTGCGGTCCGGCCGAACTGGTCCACCGCATCTTCCACTTCCGCGAGATCAACGGCGCGACGCTCGACCCCATGGCCGCCTATCTGCTCCTGAGGGGCATGAAGACCCTGCACCTGCGGGTGGCCCGGCAGAGCGAGAACGCCCTGCGGATCGCCGAGTTCCTGAGCGGTCACCCGAAGGTCGAGAGGGTGTTCTATCCCGGCTTGGCGCCGCACGAGAACCACGCGGTCGCAGCGCGTCAGATGCGCGGCTTCGGCGGCGTGCTGAGCTTCGCCCTCACCGGCGGGCTCGATGCGGTGCGCGACCTGCTGCCGCGACTCAGGTATGCCCACATGGCCGCCAACCTCGGAGCCGTGGAGACCCTGGTCGGCGTCCCGGCCACGACAAGCCACGTGGAGTGCACGCCCGAGGAAATGGCCGCCCTCGGCATCCCCGAGGGGCTTGTGCGCTACTCCGCCGGGATCGAGGATTGCAGCGACCTGATCGCCGACCTGACCGCGGCGCTCGACGCCTTGCCGTAGACGCATGACACCTTCAGGCAAGCCAGGTGAACTGGTGGGCGCCTGCGAAGGAGACTGACATGAAGCCGCCGATGAGCATCGACGATCTGCGGAGCCGCGCCGCCAAGTTGCCGCGCGTCAAGCTGGCCGAGCTGCCCACGCCGCTCCAGCCTTGCCCGCGGTTGAGCGAAGCCGTGGGCCACGGCGTCCGCTTGCTGGTGAAGCGCGACGACCTTACCGGTCTGGGCTGCGGCGGCAACAAGCTCCGCAAGCTGGAGTTCAGCCTGGGCGAGGCCGAGGCCACCGGCTGCGACGTCCTGGTGCACGGACTGGCCGGCCAATCGAACTACTGCCGCCAGGCGGCCGCGGCCGCCGCAAAGGTCGGCATACCCTGCATCCTGGTCCTGCGCCGCGACCACAAGGCCGAAGATCCCGCGCAGTCCAACCGGCTGCTCGACTACGTCTTCGGCGCCGAGGTGCGCATGGTCGGCTCGGCCGCGGAGCAACGGGCGGCCAAGGACGCGCTCATGGACGACCTCCGCGCTCAGGGTCACAAGCCCTATCGCGTCGGCCCCCACGACGAGGTGCTCGGCGCCGTGGGCTACGCCCTCTGCATGGCCGAGATCCTCGAGCAGCAGGGGGCGCTCGGCATGTCAGCCGACACGGTCTGCGTCACCGGCCAGTCGGGCACGCAGGCCGGTCTCGTGCTGGGCAAGCGCCTGCTGGGCTTCCAGGGCGAGGTGCTCGGATTCCACCCTGCACCGCGGAAAGATGACGCGGCGTCGCACGCCCGGACAGCCGCGGTCGCCACCGAGGCCGCCGCCCTGCTCGGGACCGACGAACAGTTCACCGCCGACGACGTGCAGAACACGGCCGACTACGGCGGCCCGGCCTACGGCACGCCGACCGCCGCCTGCCTGGATGCCATGGCCCTGCTCGGGCGAACCGAGGGCCTGCTGGTCGGGCCCGTGTACGTCGCCAAGGGACTGGCCGGTGTCATCGACTTTGTGCGCACCGGCAGGATTCCCGCGGGCAGCACCGTCGTGCTGGTCCACACGGGCGGCGGCGTCGAGACCTTCGCCTACAACGCGGAGATCATGCAGCACCTGCAGACGACCCGGTGAGTGACGGCGACCGGGCACGACCCGGGCTGCCCCCGCCGTTTGCCCTGCATGCAATCGCCCCGGACCCCGCCGCACCAGGCGGGGTTCAACCACCAGCCGGGCCGCTGCGGCCCGTCCCTCACACACCCGCGGGAACCAGAGGAGGCAGCGATGCAAAGAGGAGTCACCGGCTGGACGCTCAGCGTGATTGTCGCGGCCATTGCCCTGGCGGCGCCGATGCTGGCGGCGCAGGACAGACCCCAGGCCGGGCCGGTCGTCGTCCTGGACACCTTCGGCTTCTGGCGGATGCACCACACGCTCAAGCCCGCCCTGGTGGATACGGCCGACGGCCTGAAGCCCGTCCTCATGCGCCAGGCGTGGCTCAACGCCGAGACGGCCGAGCCCCCGGCCGGCTGGCAGCAGAGCGACTTCGACGATGCCGCGTGGGTACGCAATCCCCTGCACAAGGCCTGCCGCACGTCGTACCTCGCGCGGCTGTGCCTGCGCGGCAAGTTCACGGTGGCCGACCCGGCGCGCGTGAAGGACCTCCGGGTGTCGGTCGCGTACCAGGGCGGCGCGGTGGTGTACGTCAACGGCAAGGAAGTGGCGCGCGGCCACCTTCCCGCGGGGGCCGATCCGCGGACGGCCCTGGCCGACGGGTATCCCAAAGAGGCCTTCGTGACCGGCAAGGGCACGTTGCTCGTCCCGGCGGGATACTACCTCCGCGGGCACGGCAAGACCAGGGCGGCCTCGCCCGAGTGGAAACGGGGCACAACGCTCCGCCGGCGCCGCCTGGCGGACGTCGTGGTGCCCAAGGCGCTACTGCGCAAGGGCGTGAACGTCCTGGCCGTCGAGGTGGTCCGCGCGCCCTACCACCGCGTGCTGGACGAGATCAAGGGACCCAAGCCGACGTCGCGCTACGACTTCCGCTCGCGATACGACCTGGTGTGGAACACCTGCCAGATCAACCGCGTGCAACTCACCACCGCCGGCGCCGAGAGCCTGACGCCCAATGCCGTGCGCCCCAAGGGGCTCCAGCTCTGGAACTCCAATGCCCTGAAGGCCGACTACAACCTCGACTGGGGCGACCCGACCGAACCGCTCCGCCCGGTCCGGCTGGTGGGCCCGCGCGGCGGCATCTATTCCGGCAAGGTGGTGCTCGGCTCGACGCGGCCTGTGCGCGGTCTGCGCGCTACGCCGCGCGACCTCAAGGGTCCCGGCGGGGCGACCATCCCCGCCTCGGCGGTCCGCATCCGCTACGGCCTGCCCTGGGGCAACCAAGCGGGGCTCGGGTCGCTGTGGGGTCCCTACCCGTATCCCCGACGGGCCACGATACTGGAGGCCATCGCCGATGCGCCCCTGGCGGAGTTCCCGGTGCGCGAGGTCGCCCCGACGACCGCCCAGCGGAGCATCCGGCCCAAGCCGGTCCTGGGAGCCGTCGTGCCCCTGTGGCTCACCGTCGGCGTGCCGCGCGACGCGCGGCCCGGCGCGTACACAGGCGAGGTCCGCATCGAGGTCGACGGCGAACCGCCCGAGGCCGTCCCCCTGGCGGTCGAGGTGCTCGACTGGACGCTGCCCGAGCGCGGCGACCGGCGCACCTGGATCGACATGGTCCAGTCACCCGCCACCCTGGCGCTGGAGTACGGCCTGGACCGGTGGTCGGAGCGCCACTGGCAGATGATCGCCCGGAGCTTCCGCCTGATGGGCGAGGCGGGCAACAAGTCGCTCTACGTCCCGCTCATCGCCCACACCAACCTGGGCAACGACCAGTCGATGGTCCGCTGGGTGGACAACGGCGACGGTACCACGGGCCAGTGGCAGTTCGACTTCTCGATCATGGACCGCTACCTGGACACGGCGCTGGAGCACATGGGCCGGCCGCAGATGGTCGTCCTCAACGTCTGGGACGTCTACATGATCCCCAAGGCCGACGGCGTCCCCGACTCCAAGGCCCGGAGCCTCGGCAAACGCAAGCGGCATACCCGCATGGCCATCAACCTGGCGGCCCACAAGGGTAAGTACGGGCTGGGACCGCTGGTCACCTTCGTGGACCCCAAGACCGGCGCGACCGAGAACGACTACCTGCCGACGTTCCACGAGATGCGCGACGCCAAGGCCGCCTGGGGGACGCTGATGCGGCAGCTCCGCGAGCGGATGCGCAAGCGCGGCCTCGAGGGAGCCTTGATGCTGGGCATGCTCACCGACGCCTGGCCCAGCAAGGCCGACGCCGAGTTCTTCAAGGAGGTCGCCCCGGGCATCCCCTGGATGATCCACTCGCACGACGGCCACTCGCTCGACAAGCCGCTGCACGGCGTGACGCCCGTGGTCTACCAGGCCCGGGTCTGGGGCGTTCGCTTCGCCGACAACACGCCCTACAAGTACACCCCGGTCAAGGGCCGCATGTACGGCTGGAAACAGGACAAGCTCAACGCCCTCTTCGAACGGTTCCCCAACACCGACACGTTCCCGGCCACGAAGTGGCGGCACACGGCCGAGTACTGCATCACGGGCGACCAGCGGGGCATCGGCCGCCTGGGAGCCGACTTCTGGCACGTCATCAAGGGCCGCCGCGGACGCCGCGCAGGCAGAGTCCCCGCGCGGTTCCCCGAGGCCCACTGGCGGAACCTCAACCTGTGCACGTCGCTGCTCGCACCGGGCCCCGATGGGCCGGCGTCGACCAACCGCTACGAACAGTTCCGCGAAGGCATCCAGCAGTGCGAGGCCCGCATCGCCATCGAGCGAGCCCTCACCGACAACGCCCTGAAGGGCCGCCTCGGTGCCGACCTGGCCCGGCGCGCCCAGGAGACGCTCGACGAGCGAATCCTGTGGATGTGGAAAGGCATGAGCAGCCTTCAGCTCAACGGCCGCGAGTTCGGGTACGCCACAGGATGGCGATGGACGCAAGGCGTGGACGGACACCGATGGTTTGTCGGCTCCGGCTGGCAGGACCGCAGCGCGGCCCTCTATCGTCTGGCGGCCGAGGTGGACCAGCGCCTCGAGGAACACTGACCGACGGGTGGCATGGTTCACGCGAAGCGTGACCATGATTCTCTTCGTCCGGTGCCATGCCTGCTCCCGCAGGCATGCATGATGCGCGGGGCGCCACTGGCGGGTAGCAGGTGCCACGGTCTGGCCGCCGTTCGACGTCGCTCACGGCAGGCCAGGCCAGGCCGTGTTCAACAATGGAACATCATTATGGCCTGGCTGCGCCAGACCATGGCACCATGGCAAGCGGCCTATCGCGCCTGGGGGTCTTTGGGCTTGTGGGGCTGGGCGGCCGGGCGCGCCGGACCGCCGGTGTGCGTGGTGGGCTTCGGCTTGGGCCTGCGGGGGAAGCTCCGCCGGTTCTCGGGCACGGGGCGCTCCACGTACTCCATCAGCACGCTGACGAACGCCGCCACCCGGTCGTGGTAGGCCTCGCTAAGGACGCTGCGAAGGACGGCGGCCACCACCTTGCGGTCCACGTCCTTGGCGTAGTCCACCGAGGCGATGGCGGCCAGTTCCTCGCGGCTGGGGCCCGACGAGCCGTTGCGGCTGGAACCGGGACCCCTGTACCTGAACCGCTCCGCGGGGCCCCCCGCGCCGTCCAGCAGACTGTAGTCGCCGAAGAACTCGACCCAGTTGGACGACCCCTTGCCCAGTGCGGCCAGGGAGTCGAACTCCTTGAGGTCGCCGCTGCCGTACTGCGTGCGGGCCTTGACGAAGTGGAACCGGTACCCTTTTTCGGCCGACGCGGTGACCAGTTGCCTGGCCTTGTCCATGGCCCCCGGGTGCGGCGGGGCATCGCCGACCGTGATGATGATGCGATTGCTGGAGGCCCACTTCATGCCCTTGGCGGCCGTGGCCAGGGCCTCGTAGACCGCCTCCGGCACGTCGCCGCCGCCCTTGGCGCGGACCTTGTCGATCGCGCCGACCAGGCCCTCGGCGTTGCCCGTCAGCGGCACAGGCTTCACGACGTACGCGTCGCCGTGATCGCGGTAGAAGACGACGCCGATGCGCGGCTCGCGGCTGATGATGGCCATGGCCCGCATCATCTTGATCACGTTCCGTCGCATCCACCGGATGACCGGGCCCATCGACCCCGTGCTGTCCACGGCGAACACCACGTCGAGCTGCTTCAGCCTGAGCGGGGCCAGCTCCAGATCCTTCCGCCACCGCGGATCACTCGGGTCCTCGATGCGCTCGGGCGACGGGATCAGGTCCGACTCGCGGCTGGTCCAGGCCTTCGGGTCGGGCCCCGCCTCCTGCAGGTTGGCCCCCTTGAACCACTCGATCCAGGCCTCGCGGGTTTTCTCCCACATGGTTTTCGTCCCGCGGTCGATCAGGCTTCTTGCGGCCGGTACCTTGGCGTCCAGCCCGCCGAGAACCAGCTCGGCGCGGTACGCCCGGTCGAGGTCCTGCATGGCGTTGATGAGCCCCTTGACCAGCTCGGGACTTTTCCACCGGCCGAGGACGTCGCGCATGGCGTACAGCGTCCGGACGTCGGCGGGGTCCATCGAGTTGGTGCGCTCGAACAGGCGGATGAAGATGTCGCGGTTCTCCTGGGTCGGCGCTTCGCAGCCCACCAGATAGACCAGCCCGACGCGGAGGTCGCCGCGCAGGGCGCCGGCCTTGGCCAGCTCTTTGCCGCCCTCGACCCACGCCGCACGCTGGGCGTCGTCCAGCATGCCGTGCCGCGCAAACAGCGCCTCCCAGGCGTACACGCGAACCAGTTTGTTCGTGTCGGCGGCCAGGGTCTCGACCAGTGGCGGGGTCGTCCGCGGATCGAGAATCTGCGACAGGCCGACCACCGCCATGGCCCGGGCCATCCAGTCGTGGCTCTTCAGGTGCTCGCCGTACATCCGGACGAAATGCCTCACCAGTCGGTCGGCCGCCAGTTCCTGGGCCGAAGGCCGGGACTCCTCGGCCGCGTCGTCCGTCCCGACCGCGTCACCGGCCTCCTGGCCCGGCGCAACCCCCGCAGCCGCGCACAGGACCACGGACAGCCCGAGCACCAGGCAAAGGCGCCGCATAGCGTTCAGCGAGCAATGTGGGACACCGGATGAAGCCATCGAATCTCCACGGACCGTCCCGGCCCTGTCACTCTACCGCGCTGGGCGGCCGTTTCAAGTCCCTGCCGGGCGCACAGCCTCTACGGCCCGATTGCGTGCACACGCTACCCCTTAGTACGACCAGCCCCGTGGCATTCGCGGCCGGTTCGCCCCAGCGTCCGACGAGCCGGAAACAGAGACCCGAATGGGGCGGCGAGAGTTTAGCCGGGGGGCAGAGCACCCGACAGGCCGGTGGCATGGCAACACCGAACAGGTCGCCATGACCTCGGGCGAATCCTCATGGCGACCCGTCGTCTGAAGTGCAACAGTATACCGGCCCGGGACACGCCAAAAGACCTCTGGACACCGCAGGCCCGCGTGGCATAATCGGCCGGTCCACTTTGAAAGGAATCCGAACCATGAAGAAGGTGCGAATTGGCGTGGTGGGCTGCGGCGTCATGGGCCCGAAGCACCTGGCGTCCGCCGCCAGAAGCCCCCTGGCCGAGCCCGTGGCGGTAGCCGACCTGATTCCGGAGCGCGGCCGCGCGGCCGCGGAAAAGTTCGGCGTCGGCCGCGTCTACACCTCGGGCGACCAACTGGTGAAGGACCCCGAGGTGGACGCCGTGGTGCTGGCCTTCCCGGCGCGCGACCGCGCGCGGCTGGCCCTGCGGGCGCTGGCCGCCGGCAAGCACGTGCTGACGGAGAAACCCGTCGCCACCAGCGCCGCCCAGGTCCGCCGGATGATCCGCGCCCAAGGCAGCCGGGTCGTCGCGTGCTGCTCCTCGCGGTTCCGCTTTCTGCCGCACGCCAAGGTGGCCGCAAAGTTCCTGGCACGCGGCACGCTCGGCAAACTGCGCCTGCTTCGTGCGCGGCAGCTCGTGCCGTGCGGCAAGAAACCCGAC
>Ga0272444_10001586_pt1 | contig 21767 bp, 20 predicted proteins | sample SSMForm13_FD_201033 | JGI IMG/M metagenome (GOLD analysis project Ga0272444, IMG submission 201033) | Marine sediment archaeal communities from Little Sippewissett salt marsh, Falmouth, MA, United States - SSM-Form-13 | ecosystem: Environmental > Aquatic > Marine > Wetlands > Sediment ...
GCCCTGGGCGGCACGGCCGTGGGCACGGGCTTGAACACCCACCCGGCCTTTGCTTTCCAGGTGATTGAAGGAATTTCCAAGGAGACCGGTTCTCGGTTCCACGAGGCGGAAAACCACTTTGAGGCCCAGGCCGCCCAGGATGGTGCCGCTCAAGTGAGCGGCACCCTCAAAACCGTGGCGGTGAGCCTCATGAAGATTGCCAACGACATCCGGTGGCTCTCCTCGGGCCCCCGGTGCGGCCTGGGGGAAATCAACATCCCGGCGCTCCAACCCGGCTCTTCCATCATGCCGGGCAAGGTCAACCCGGTCATTCCAGAGGCGGTCACACAGGTGGCAGCCCAAATTATGGGTAACGACACGGCCATCACCTTGGGGTGTCAGGCCGGTAATTTTGAGCTCAATGTCATGCTCCCTGTGATTGCCCACAATCTCCTCCAGTCCATTGAGCTCCTGGGGGCAGGGGCAAGGATCTTTGCCGAAAAATGCGTCCACGGGATCTCGGCCAATGAAGGCCGGTGCCAGGCCTTGTTGGAAGTGAGCCTGGCCATGTGCACGGCTCTGTCTCCAGTCATCGGATACGATGAGGCAGCCGCGATTGCCAAGGAGGCCTATGCAACCGGAAAAACGATCAAAGAGGTGGCTCTGGGGAAAAAAATTCTCCCGGAGAAGGAACTGGAAATCTTGCTGGATCCCACGAAAATGACCTAAGAGTCCCTTAGGGTTGGCCAATTGGCATGATGTATGCTAAATTACTTATGGATTGGGGGTCCGTAGATTTTTTGGACGGACAAACACGACCACCGGTCACCCGGTTGACCTAGGACATGGAACAAGGAGGAACGATGATGGGCCAGAGAAAAAAAAGAGCACTGATCTTTACAATGATCGCCGTTCTGGTTCTTACGGTGAGCGGATTTCAGGCCATGGCCGAGGATGGGATGCCCATGGAGAAGGCCACTGGGGAGGCCATGGCGGCAGACCTGGTCCTGCTCAGGCCCCTGGGTATTGCAGCAACCGCTCTCGGCACGGTTCTTTTTGTGGCCTCCCTCCCCTTCAGCGCCACGGGTGGAAACGCTAAAGGCGCCTTCAACAAGCTGGTGGGAGAGCCGGGAGGCTTTACCTTTGCTCGGCCTCTAGGAAGAATAGAGTACTAAAGACGCCTTCACCGCAGCCGGGCCTTTTTTTGCAGCATCGTGGAACGGGCTTGACCTTGTTGCAGTGGTCAAAGGCAGGTCGTGAAAAAGAAGGGGGCCTCAAGGCCGTCAATCCTTCTGCAATTCCTCCCTGGTTTTTTCAACCGATGCCATCACCTGGGTCATTATTTTGTTCAAATCTTCGCTTTCAAGACCCAGGGCTTCTCTGGCACTCTCGTCCATGTCGTAAGACAAAGCATCGATGCCCGCTCCCAGACCGCTCATCATGGCTATCCCGTCAGCCACGTGAAGGATGCCGGCAAGGGGATTGGCCTCTGACCAGGACGGATGATGATGATATCTGATCCCAATGGTCATCTCCTCAGGAACATTCCAAGCTTTGCATATCTCAAAAGCGATCTCCGCATGATCAAATCCCAAGAGTTCCTTCTCGGCAGTCAAGAAGCTCTCCTGACCATCGGCCATGAAGGCGTCGAAGGCCTCCTTTCTTTGAAGGATATACTCATCGAGAACGAGCTTGCCTGCGTCATGGATGAGCCCTGCTGCAAAGGCATCGTCTGACAGTTCAGGGTTTTTCTTATTGGCGATGAACCGGGCACCAAAGGCCACGGCCAGGGAATGATGCCACAGCTCTCCTGCCTCCAGTCCGTAACCTTTCAAGGTCTTGCTCATAAGCTTGGAGCTGGAAGCCATGTGAACAATCTCGGCCAAGGTCTTGTACCCTAGAACCACAGAGGCCTGTTGAATGGACGACACCTTGTTGCTCAGGCCGTAGTAGGCGGAGTTTGCCATCTTCAGAATCCTGGTGGCAATGGCCTGATCCGTGACCAAGACAATGGCAAGGTCTTTGAAACTGGAACTCGGGTTTGCGAGAATCTTGCGAGCCTTGGTGACGGCCAGGGGCATGGGAGGCAAGTCGCCCACGGTCCTCAAGATTTTCCTCTTCAGTGCCCCGCCAACGGTTGAAGCCTTTCCGGACTCTTCGGATGAAGGAGGGGCTGATGAGGTGACGGGGTCTCCCGCCTTTTCCCGCAGGTCAAGCTCAACTACCGCCTTGCACGCCGGACAGGGGAATTTGACCTTCTTCCCTAGAGGCAGTCGGTCATCAGGAATATCATACACCTTGTGGCAATGTGTGCACTCAGCTCTCATCCCGGGTCCCCCTTGTTGTCATGCCAGGCGCAGACCCTCCCTTGCTCCCTTGTCCAGCTCTGCTCTTTTTTTCTTCTTTGATCCGTTTGAGTATCTCATCCATATCAAATCGCCAGGACTTGCCGATCCTGAAACCGGGCAGTTCCCCGGTTGAAGCCAACTTGTAGATCGTTGACTCCGTGAGTTTCAGGTATTTGGCGATCTCTTTGGCCGTCACAATGTTCGCCATGATGAGACTCCTTCTAGTCCACAACAACTGCCGGAAAGGCCCACCCATGGGGGCTCCTCACAGCAAAGGTTTCTTCACAACCCACCGTTTCCTTAGGGCAATCCCCATGCCAAAGCCTCGAAAAGGGCATATATTTCCTTAACCGCATGAAATCAATATATAAAAGTCCAGAACCGGAGGAAAGGCCAAAGAAGGGCAGGATGGGGCAAATCGTCAAAAAATTGGCATTTTGTGGCCCATTTGAACGCAAGTTGGTCAATTGAGGTTAAATCCGAAATATGACCCATGGCCATCCTCCAACCCGACCATCTGTCCCTTGTCCAATGGCGTTGATTGGGATAAGAAGTAGGGAGGTGGCCAAGACATCCTAAAACACAGGCGTTCAAGAGATGGAGAAAAGGGCCTCACTGAGGCTGCCGTGGATTGCCGCGATCTAAAAGCACCCCATGACCAAAGCCCCTTCAGAGGAAAATCCCCCTGGGTCCGTATTTCAGAGGCCGCAGGTCTTGTCCGTGGCGGCGGGTCATTTTATCCATGATGTGTTCAGCAGTTTCCTGGCCCCCTGGCTCCCCCTGTTGATTGAAAAACTGACCCTTTCTCTGGCGCTGGCAGGCTCCTTCACCCTGTTCATTCGCATCCCCTCCCTGTTGAACCCACTCATTGGCCTGGTGGCCGACCGCATCGACATGCGTTACATGATCGTGGCCGCGCCCGCCGTGACGGCGGCCTGTATGAGCCTTATCGGCCTGGCCTCCAGCTACGGAGACGTGGCGCTGTTGCTCCTGCTCGCCGGCTTGAGCGCCTCCGCCTTCCATGTGCCGGGCCCGGTCATGATTGCCCGGGTGTCCGGCCTCCAGGTGGGCAAAGGGATGAGTTTCTTTATGGCGGCAGGCGAACTAGCCCGCACCGTGGGCCCCCTGGTCGCTGTCACCGCCGTGGCGCTCTGGGGCTTTGAGGGGAGTTACCCGGTGATGGCCATGGGGTTTCTGGCGTCGGGCTTGCTCTGGTGGCGGCTCCGGCATGCCACCTTTTACAGCCACCGAAAAGGTCACACGTCCCTGCTTAAGACCTGGCAACCCATGCGACATGTCCTCATTCCTTTGACCTGCCTCGTGGTGGCCCGGGCGCTGATGGTGGCCTCTTTGACCGCGTTCTTGCCCACCTACTTGGCGGTCCAGGGAAAAAGCCTATGGCTGGGAGGCTCTGCCCTGGCTGTCCTTGAATTTGCCGGCGTTTTTGGCTCCCTGACCTCTGGCACGGTCAGTGACCGTTTCGGACGGCGGTCTGTTCTCCTGGCGGCCATGATCACGTCGCCGGCCCTCATACTGATCTTTCTCGTCACCCCCCTGGGCATGATTTTTCCGGTTCTCCTTCTCCTAGGGTTCACCGTGTTTGCTGCATCCCCCGTCATGCTGGCCATGGTCCAGGAACATGCCCATGGCATGCAAGCCACGGCCAACGGCATCTACATGGGGGTGAATTTCGCGGCGATCTCAGGGATCACCGTACTGGTGGGCTGGATGGGTGATGTTGTCGGCCTTCGTGCCGCCTTTGCCTGGAGCGCCGTGCTGGCCGTAACCGGCCTTCCCGCCATCTATTTTCTACCCCGGCGAACAAGACCCGCGGCCCCCCGCCCTACGGCCTCTCCCACGGAGGCCGACCACGAAGGCACAAGTCTCGAACGCCATTGATCCCCACAATCCATGGCGCAGATTCGTCCAAGATTTTGGATCCAATCCCAGGAGTGCGGCTCCGCCCGCAGAGTGGGCGGCCTCAGGAAGCCCCCCTCAAGGGGAGTCGTGTTGGAACGGCGATTTCACTAGCTCCACCACACCCGTTTTCCCGCAGCCGAGTATCGCAGTACCGGGCCGAGTCTTGCCCCTGGTCGTCAAGCGGCTTTCTGGGCCAACCTCTTGTATGATTCAGTGACGCTAAAGGGCTGGAGAATATGAACTTTCTTGCAGGCGGAAAGGCACACTTCCTCACAGGATGGCCCGTATTCGATACATTGCGTCTGGTCGACGGTGATAACGCCGTCCACTTCCGAAATGGCATTGGCGGGACATGTTCGGATACAGGCCTTGTCGTGGATACAACCAGCCTTGCATAGCTTCATGGTCACCTTGGCGGTATCCTTTGTACTGCAAGGGATATAGACCCGGGCGTTTTTGGGGACCAGGTGGATGATCTTCTTGGGACAGGCCTTCACGCAAGCCCCGCAAGCCACACATTTTTCAGGATCAATGACCGGAAAGTCATTGACCATGGTGATCGCATCGAAGTTGCAAGCAGCGGCGCATTCTCCAAAGCCCACGCAACCGTATTGGCAAGCCACGGGGCCGGCAAACGCCAATTCAGCACCAGAGCAAGTGCCATAGCCCACATAGTTGTATTTCTTGTGGACTTCTCCCGGGATCCTTGAACAGTGCACGACGGCGACCATGTCTTCCATCGCCTCGCTCGCTTTTCCCGTGATCTTAGCGATGGCATCGGCCACGGGTTTTTTGCCAGGAAAACAAAGATTCGGTGAAACATCTGGATTATGGACCACCTCTTCTGCGTATGCTTCGCACCCGGGGAAGCCGCAGCCTCCTCACTGGGCACCGGCCAAGGTGTGGAGGACTTCCTCCACCTTGGGATCCGGTTCAACATGAAACTTTTGGGCTGCCATGGCCAGTCCGACACCAAAGAAGAGGCCAATACATCCAAGAGTGGCCACACCGGCCAACGCCAGTTTAACTAATACTGGATCCATAGTTCTTTTTTCTCCTAATGCTAACGTTCTTTGGAGAGAAGATTCTCTAATAAATCGACAGTCCTGAAAAGCCTAAAAAGGCCAAGGCAAAAAGTCCGGCCGTCACAAAGGCGATGGGTAACCCTCTAAAGCTCGGCGGCACCTGGGCCAACTCCAACCTTTCCCGGACACAGGCCATCAAAAATAGTGCAATGAGGAAGCCCAAACCCGCCCCGAGGGCCAATGCGAAGCTCTCCCACCCAGAATATTCATTGTCTGCCAGGATCAAGGGAACGGCGATGGCGATACAATTGGCGATCACCAAAACGAGGTAAACGCCGAAGGCCTTGAACAGCATGGGATTGACCTTCCGGAGAATGGTATCCACGCCCTGGACGGAAAGAGATACCAAGCCGATGAAAACCACGACGTTGAGAAAGGTTAACTGATACGGTTTGAGCACAAACTGGTAGAGTCCCCAAGCCATCACTGCCGCGAAAACCATGACGATGGTAAAAACCACGCCCATACCAACAGCCGTCCCTCGCTTCTGAGAGGTTCCGAAGAACACACAAAGCCCCAAATACTTGGTGAACACAAAATTGTTAATCAGAGCAGCGCCAATGAAAATGGTCATGAGCACGCCAATGTACAGTTTCTTGACGGTCAACACCGCCGCACCCAGATCCTGACCTTCGGACAAGATATTTGTCGCAGAGATAATATGGGCCTCTCCTGTATTCAACGGATCCGCAAAAACCAGCGTCACTTGTGTCTTATCCGGACTCAGGGTCGTTTCCTTAATCGTCAATACGATGTCCGGATCAGGTTCTTCATACGCAGAAAAATTCCGCACATTCGATGCCCAGCTCTCGTCCACAGGACCGGCAAAAGTGAGGACCATCTTATCCGTATCCTTAAACGCTGTCTTCTTGACAAATTTATGCCCGTTCTCGCAACCGACAAGGAGCACTGAGACCAGGAGCAATCCTACCAGCCACCCATACTGTCGAAGTCTTTTCACAGCCCTTTAAACCCCTTTCTTGCGATTGTACGCTACCTCTATCCAGTTGAAGAAGGCCATCATCAGACCCACCACAAAGAATCCTGCAGAGGGGAGTACAAAGAACAGGAGCGGCTTGAATCCGAGGACGTCATACCCCAGAAGCATACCCGAGCCCAAGAGCTCCCGCACGGCACCAAGAACGATCATAGCAAACATGAATCCGAGCCCCATGCCAAGACCATCCCAGAAGGACTTGCCGAGGGGTTCCCTGCAAGCGAACATCTCCAAACGCATGGTGATGATGGCAAAGGCCACGATCAACCGCACAAACATCCCCATCGCCTTATAGGCCGCCGGCACATAGGCCGCCAGGACCAGATCGATGACGGTCACCCAGGTGGCAATGGTCAGCGTATAAGTGGGAATCCGGATTTTGGGATGGATGTAATTGCGAATGAGTGAGATGGTACAGCTGGAAAAGACCTGCACGAAGAGAACGGCTGTTCCCAAGAGGATACCGTTCATCACACTGGTGCTGATCCCCACCGCCGGGCACATGGAAAGTGCCAGTTTAAAGATGGGGTTCTCCTTCAGGATACCATCCATAAAAAGCTGGGTATTGGATTTCATGGTGGTAGACAATGTCTTTCTCCCTTGATCTAGATGTTCTCGGTTCCTAATGCACCCTTTTGGATAGAGGCTTTCACAGGTCATGACCGATACCTAGAAAGCAGCGTGGATGTCTTGTTCCTCAAGCACGCCATCCAGCTTGCCAATCCGGTAAGCAAACTTCTTGGCAATGTTTTTGACCCCGTCTGTGACGGCTTTACTGGAAATCGTTGCGGCGGTAATGGCATGGATGTCCGAAGCCTTGTATTGCTTCCGGATCTCGGAAATCTGTTCTTCCGTAAACATCCCCTCTACCCATTTGCTCTTCTCAAGATACTTCTTGTACTCCTGAGGCATGGGCTTCTTGACCACCTCTAGACCCTTTAGGATCTCAAAAGATTTTCTCTTAAACTGGTTTTTGAAATACTCCTGTTCAATCTCAGCGCCCAAGCCAGCATCCTCTTCATGTTCCATGATCTCCAAACCAAGGAGTTCGAATTGGGGATCCATAGCCACAAGCACGTGAATAAAGGTTCTGAACCCTGGAAATTTGCCCGGCAAGACGTAGCCAAGTCGTTCGCCCCCGGCTGTGGCGACAGCTGAGGCATCGGCATACGTAAAGAATTGGTTCGGCGGCAATACCTTTTCGAGGGCTGAAGCCCGATCGTGGGCTTCTTCGGCCTGCCCTTCGGAAATAGGCACCTCCAGCTTCTCTACGAATTTTCCCTCCAGATCGATCATGACCATCTCGTAGACTTCTTTGCCGGCCTTCTCCACCGGAACCATGTATCCCAGAAACTTCTTGCCCCCGTCCTTCACGATATACCGATACACATTGTGAAAAGTCAGATCCGAAGGGGCGGGATGGTCCTCGCCAAAACCAAGGAGATCCATCATGGCGTTCTGGACACTCATAAGATGGTTGTGTTTCTTGGCCTTGGCGGTCACCGTAAAGGTCAGCCCCATGGCTGAGGCCGCTATCACACAGGAGAGGGTCAAGGCGAACGTGATCTTGACTATCTCTTTCATGGTCTAGACACCTTCTTCGGTTTGAGGGGCGAAACGTTTGGGTTTAAACCACCGGTCAATGGCCGGCGTCATGGCGTTCATGAGCAAGATAGCGTAACAGACCCCTTCTGGATAACCACCCTTCAACCGGATCAGGACGGTCAGTGCGCCGATTCCGACGCCATAGAACAACTGTCCGGCCTTCTGCGTGGGAGAAGTGACATAGTCCGTGGCCATGTAGACGCCTCCAAGCATTACCCCTCCTGACAATATGGCCAATAAAGGATTACCGGTGAAAAGCGTTTCTCCACCAAAAACCCAGGTAAAGAAACCGACAGAGGCAATCACCGACACCGGGATATGCCACGTGATATATTTCTTATAGAGGAGATAGGCCCCCCCAATAATTAAGAGAAAGGCGGACGTCTCTGCGATACAACCAGGCCGCCACCCGAGAAAGAAATCCTTATAGATAACGGATAACGACCCGAACCTTGCGATGACCTCCCCCATACCATAATGCTTCAGGACATAGAGCGGAGTGGCCGCAGACACGGCGTCCACGCCCGATCCCATGTACTTGAAGACCGATGCGTCCCGGATGGGCGAGAGCCAAGCCGAGGTCATGGCCACCGGATAGGTGGCGACCAGAAAGGCCCGACCGATCAAGGCCGGGTTGAAGGCGTTGAACCCCAGGCCCCCCATGAGGACTTTTGTGATGAAGATGGCCATGACCGCTCCCAGAATCGGCATCCAGTAAGGCACGCCAGGGGGGATCACATAGGCCAAGAGCACCCCCGTAATGGCGGCGCTACCGTCTTTGATCGTGTCGGTCGGGCGTCCCAAGGCCCTGTTAGACACATACTCCGTCCCTATGCAGCTCAATACACTGACCAGCGTGATGATCAGTGTCTGAAAGCCAAAGATGAAGACAGACAGAATAAGGGGTGGCAACAGGGTGGCCACCACGGTCCACATGATCTTGGATACCGTGTCGGTGCTCTTGAAGTGAGGCGAAACCGATACAAACAACTTTGGCGTTCTCGCTTCTCCCACCGCTTCTAAAGTGGTCGCTTCTCCTGGTGGCACGCTCATGCGGCTCCTCTTTAGTTCCCTGCTTTTATCACTGTCTCCTAGATTCGCTGAGGGCTTTCTTTGCAAGAGTCATAAACTGGACCAAAGGTCTTTTAGCCGGGCACACATAGGCACAGCAACCGCACAAAAAACAATCATCCACACCAAACTCTTCGGTATCAGCGCCACGACCTGCCTCCACGTAGATACTCACATTATTTGGCTCAAGGCCCATAGGACAGGCGTTCACACAAAACCCACACCGAATACATGGTAAATGGGACTGCGTATTGATCTCGTCGTGTGTGAGAAAAAGCACCCCTGAGGTGGTCTTCGTAATAGGAATATCGAGCGTAGAAACTGCAAAGCCCATCATGGCCCCCCCGATAACCACCTTGGCTAAATCAGGGGTCGTTCCACCCAAATGGTCCACGATGTCGGCAACACTGGTCCCCACCTTGGCCATGAGATTGGCAGGCCGCTTGATTCCGTTGCCCGTAACGGTGATGATCCTCTCATAAAGGGGCTTGCCGAGAGCCACGGCGTCATAGATCGCCTTTGTGGTAGACACATTTTGGACGATGATGCCGATGGCCGAAGATCGTACACCCGAAGGTCGTGTGCGGCCGGTTATGGCCTGCATGAGCTGGTCTGCAGACCCCTGAGGATACTGAACCTTAAGAGGCTTCACCACGATGTTGAAACCATTCTTAGATCCATCTTCAGCGATGACCTTATTCAAAATCTCTATGGCATCCGGCTTATTGTTCTCAATGGCGATGGCACAATCGCTGATACCTAGGATCTTCAATATGATCTTGGCCCCTTCAACAACCTCTCCGGCATGCTCCACCATGAGACGGTGGTCACTGGTCAGGCAGGGTTCACACTCCGCCCCATTCAGGATCAGGGTGTCAACCTTGACACCAGGGCGAATCGTTAGCTTCACCCCTGCAGGGAACCCTGCGCCGCCCATACCTACGACTCCCCCAGCCTTGATCCTGGTTAGGAGTTCTTCTTTGGGAAACTGCGTCCAATCCACCGCAGAATATGACCTGAGTTGTGCATCGGGGTCCGCCGAGATCACCAGGGCGGGGGCATTGCCCACCATTGGATGGAGCGCATTCTGAACACCTTTCACCGTGCCAGTGACACTGGCATGGAGGTTAGCACCCAAACCCTTTTTCACCGATGCAACCAAATCCCCTTCGGTCACCTTAGCCTTTTTCTTCACCAAGGCCTGACACGGTGCTCCCACGTGTTGCCTCAAGAACAGGTGCACCTCTGAAGGCGCGGGCATGATCTCCACGGCGAGCTTCTCGGTCAGTTCCTTGCCCTCTGGCAGGTGGATTCCCCCCATAGGGAAGGTGGCCAATGTCTCAACACTCATGGGCACGCCTATGTGTCATCAGTAATCACCTGTCTTCTTGGAGCCCTGGAAAGAATGCAATTGGATTCGGCTTTCGAACAGGAGGGAAGGATAGAAAACGGACCATTGTGCGCGGACATGTCCACGCTGGCCACCCTTCTCCGTGTCCAGGATGGGTCGCAATGAGGCACAAAGGCCCTGTTTGTCCGGGTCCTGATGATACGCCTTATCACCGGCTGTTCATCGGCTGACAGTCGTCGATAGATCGTCGCGCCGATAACCAGTCCCACTGACAGGCCGAGCCCGGCCGAGACCACCATGGCCGTCACACAAGAGGCGACTCCGTCAAAAAGAATCGCACCAGCCACGAGACCTGATATCCCTCCCAGCAACGGGAAGCCCAGGAGCGCACCCGCATTTTTCATCAGCACGGCCCCTCTTCGGCTGAGGCCAACCCGGTCGCCCACCTGCGCACCAACCCTGTTTAAAGCCTCGATTCTGACGGTAGAGCCATTGGTGGCACAATGACAGATCTTTCTACTCACCTCGGGGGCGCCGGGAATACCAGGCCGACCCGGCTTAATCACGACCTCGGCTCTACCGTCCGCCATGAGGCTGGCCACAACACCTTCATAAACGGGCATGGACTTCTCCTGTATCTCATCAACTGTATCCGGATCAATTGTCGCGCCTACACGGGACATGGCTTTGTCGGACAGCGAAGTGAATTCTGCCCTCAACCTTGCGACTCAAAATTGTGCCAGCCTCAACCCACCCACTGACACCGATCTTATCTGAAGACTAAAGAGCGTCGGCGCAGCGTCATCGTTCAGGTTTCTTGCCAAGTACCTAACCGCCTTCAGGGCTCCCTTAGCATTATCCAAGGCCAGGAAAAGCCTGTTTACCATGAGTCTGCTCCTTGAGGCGGAACCGCTGAAACAAACTACAAATCATGACTTTCCTCCAAGACTCTTATCAATGTGGCGGCGAACATGTCAAGGCCAAGGTGTGCACCTCAAAACAGCCAAAAAACGCCTATTCCGTGATGGATGTTTTGTCGAATTAGCCGCAGCCAGGTTGTGAGTCCTTTGTCCATTTTCATGGCAGGCCTCGTTTCTAAAACCCTCAAAGAGGGACCCTGTATCAGTGGCCGGGGAAGCTGAGAGTTTTCTTTATTATGAAGAATCTTGCATGCCGTGCCCATAGACGTTTTACCGTGGATATCGATCACGGGAAATGATATACTTATCAAAGTTGTCACAATATCCTCGACAATACCGTTTGACCCCTATCGCGTTGTCTCCTTTGATACGCTTTCTGAAACCAGGGGAACGCCAGGCTACTCGGAGGGGGTGAGCATCGATCATGAAGATGGACGTTAGAATCATTAGGGATATGTGTGCCGATCCCTACCTATGCATCAAATGCAAAAGGCAACTATGCGGCCTAGTTGATCGCGGTAACGACTACGAATGTATTATTGAAAAGCACTACGCAACACCCGAAGGCATTTTCTGCGAAGCTTGTTACGTGGCGGAAGAGAAGGGAGGCACTACTGAGCCATATGGGAAAAAGATATTGTTGGCCGTTGATGGATCTGATTGGTCCATGGAAGCGGTACGCCATGTAGCCAAGGTCGCAGCCCGAGAAAGGGCCTTCGTCGTCCTATTCCACGTGAAAAAACAGGAAGATCGATCCTACAAAGACATGGGAACACATGCCTTGTTCTGTGAACAGACTGCTGACATAGCGGCGTTGGAAGGAACGCAGAAACGTGCCATGGAAGGATTTATGAAGCACGCACGTCAAATCCTGCTTGATGCAGGTTTTCCTGAAGAGGCCATAAAGGTCGAGATTCGTAAAAAACGGGCTGGCGTTGTTAGGGATATTGTCAAGGAGTCCAAGGAAGGCTACACGACCATTGTCGTTGGGCGAAAAGGCCTTAGCAAACTGAAAGACGCGGTTTTTGGTAATGTGACAGCCCGGCTTCTTGAAAAGACGGCGGACGTTCCTGTTTGGGTCATTTGATCAATGCAGGTCTTGGACGCAGATGGCATCAATGCGATGATGCGTATCAGGTTTGGAGATCCACGGCACCGAGGTTCTAGGATCGCCTTGGCTCTTGCGGTTCAAGAAGATGGTTTTGCTGAAGCGTCGAAGAACTGGAATATGAAATCGAAATCGTTCAGATTTTTTTCAGATGGGGCGGTGATGACATAGAGGCCGCTGTTTTTTCTGGGAAGACAAATCGCCTACCCATGTTGTCTCTGTGGGAAGCTTCCCATCGCTTGTTGATTTATCCTCTCTCCCCTAATGAAACTACGATCCTGTCCAATACGCTATCATGGCATATTCAGTCTTAGGGGTTTGCACGAACCGTTGCCTGACCGATCGATGAAGTCAAGGAAAACCCAAAGGAATTCCAAGGAAAAAGATGGGAGGCGGTCAATATGATTAAGGAACATTACAATGCCGATTCAACCGTCACGTTGGAGTATTGTTGTGATTTCTGTGATTACAGCACGCTAGACAACAGGGACTCCAGGGGGATCAGGCCCATTATGGAATGTCGTGCTTGTGGCAGGCACGTGTGCAGTGGGCACAGGAGGTTCTATAGAGAGACCTGGCTTGATTCACATCGCGGAATGTATTGTTTAGGCTGTTGGGAGATTGGCAAGAAATACAGAGACCAGATGATCAGTGCACAGCATGTAGCATGGGAAAAGGAAAATGATTTGAGGCTTGAATGGCACCGCGAGAGCAGGGAGGAAAAAAGACGCCAGCAGGCCGGGCGCTACAGGCCAAGACTTGGCAAAATTTTGGTTGCTGAAGGGTCTATAGAACAAGAGCAACTCGAAGCGGCGTTGTCAGAGCAGATGCTCACCCTGGGTCAAGTCTTGGTTCAAGCAGGCCGTATCACTTTTCAAGAGTTGCAGGAGGGCCTGGATTATCAGAAAAAGGTTTTCAAGCAGTTGGGCGAGATACTCAAGGAGCTAGGACACTCAACCCCTGAAGATATTGATTGGGCCCTGAACAGAATGAAAAGAAAGCTAGGGGAGATCCTCAGGGACAAGCAAGTCCTCTCAGATCAGGACCTGCATCGTGCACTGTCTGAGCAGCAGGAAAGACGACGTGGGTCCTGAGGCCCGCCGATCTCGGCATTTCCCATCGCGGAGCGCGAAAAAGGTCTGAGCGCCCAACAACCGGGACACTTGCGAGGCAAGATGCACTAAAGATCCCTGGAGTCGCGATGCATGGGGACGGCAAAGCCCTCCCTTTGGCCGTTCAAGGACTCCGGTCGGCGGCACCCGGCCCGAGGATAGGCACTGATTATGACCCTCAATGAAATTACCAAGAAGAACCTCAAAATCGGAATCGTAGGTGGGGGAAAAAGGTGCAAGACCATCCTTGACATGTTTGAGCGAGAACGCCCCCCCAAGGGGAATGCCTCGGTGATCATTGTCGCCGGTGAAGACCCGGAGGCGCTGGGCTATCAATATGCCCGTCAGCTGGGCATTGAAACCACCAACGACCTCGAAGTCCTGGCCGACCGAAAAGACCTCAATTTCATACTTGATCTCAGTGGGCAAAGGGATGATTTGATCGGTATATTGTTACGCAAGGGGTCCCGGGTGACCGTCCTTGACGCCATGGCCTCCAATCTCCTTTACGACCTTTTAAATATCCAAAAGGAACTGATCAACACCAGGCGATTCCTAAACACGGTCCTGGATAGTATCCAGGAAGGTATTCTGGTCATCAACCCAGAGTACGAAATCCTGCGGGTCAATGACTCTTTGCTAAAAGAACTGAAACGACCCAAGGAAGATGTCATTGGGAAACACTGCTATGAGGTGCTTTATGGGGACGACTGTCCGCAGGTACCACCCGAGGGGATATGTCCTGTGGCCCAGGTCATGAAGACGCAGAAACCGCACCACACCAGACATCAACACCTGGACAGCAGTGGCAAAAAGATTCACCATGCTGTTTCTGCCTATCCTGTCGTGGAAAACGGGAAGGTCACTCGGATTGTGGAAATATCGCGCGATATTACCAGTGACATAAGAACCCAGGAGATGCTCCTCCAACAGGAAAAACTGGGCTCCGTGGGAAAACTGGCTGCTGGCGTCGCTCATGAAATCAACAATCCCCTGACGGCCGTCCTCACCAATAGTATGCTTTTGCTCGAGGAGTTGCCCGAAGATCACCCCATGTATGAAGATCTGAAAGGCATTGCCGACGAGACCCTGAGATGCCGTGAAATCGTCAGGGGGCTTTTGGAATTCGCCAGGCAGGAGGTGCCGGCCAAGGCGGAAGCCGATCTGAACAAGATCGTCACCAGTGTGGTGAGCCTTGTTAGGAAGCAATTCTCCTTCAAGAATATTGCCATAGAGGAGCAGCTTGCCGACAACCTTCCCGTCGTCAGGCTGGACAGAGACCAGTTCCAGCAGGTCGTCGTCAACATTTTGATCAATGCCATGGAGGCCATCGAAAGGGACGGCGCGATTCGGGTTGAAACCTCTCACGATGAACCGACACTCACCATGACATTGAAGATCACGGATACGGGCCACGGCATCCCAGAGGACGTCAGGCTCAAACTCTTTGACCCTTTCTTCACCACCAAGGACACCGGCACCGGCCTGGGTCTGGCCATATCCCATGGGGTTATCCAAAGACACGGCGGTCATATCACCTTTGAAAGTCAGGTGGGAAAAGGGACGACATTTACCATTACCCTGCCCGTGGCGTAATCAGTCCGAGACGGGGCCACATTCCTGTAATGAAAATACTTGTGATTGACGACGATCTCACCGTCTGCAAAAGCTGTCAGAAGATCGTCAATAAAGCCGGCTATGACGTGGATTATTCCCTAAGCGGACATGAGGCCCTCCGCATGATGGGAGGCACGGTCTATGACATCGTTTTTACAGACTTGAAGATGGCCGAGATGGGGGGCATGGAGGTTCTCCGGCTGGTCAAGACCAAGGATCCTGACATCGTTGTTGTGGTCATTACAGGTTATGCTACGGTTGCCTCGGCAGTGGAGACAATGAAAACAGGGGCCTTTGACTACCTGCCGAAACCCTTCACCCCGGATGAATTCAGAGGGGTGCTCAATAAGGCGGTGGGAGAAAGAAGAGCGCTCCAGAAGGATCGAGAGCTTGTGAGGCGACCGGCCATCACGTCAGGCTTTCAGGAGATCATTTCAGAAAGCCCAAAGATGGAAACGGTCTTCAACATGATCAAGAAGGTCGCCCCGACCGACAGCAACGTGTTGATCGTTGGAGAAAGCGGAACCGGCAAGGAGTTAATCGCCCGAGCCATACACAGGTTGAGCAAACGCAGGGGACAGAGGTTTTTTGCCGTCGATTGTGCCGCCCTGTCCGGCACGCTCTTGGAAAGTGAAGTCTTTGGCCACGTCAAAGGGGCCTTTACAGGAGCGATTCACAACAAGCCGGGCGTCTTTGAGGCAGCCGACCACGGCACGGTTTTTTTGGACGAAATTTGCAACATCAGCGTGGAAGTGCAGGGGAAGCTCCTCCGGTTCCTTCAGGAGAGAGAATTCCTGCCGGTCGGGGCGACTCAGACAAAAAGCGTGGATGTGCGACTCCTCTTTGCAACGAACAAGGACCTGAAAAAAATGGTTGCCGAAGAAACCCTCCGCGAAGATTTCTACTATAGGATCTTCGTCTATCCGATTAGCGTGCCCCCACTGTGTGAACGAAAGTCGGATATCCCTTTGCTTGCCTATCATTTCCTCAAGGGCTACGCCGCAAATTTTGCCAAGTCGGTCCGGTCCATTTCAAGAGACGCCATGGAGGCCCTGTGTCAGTATGATTGGCCCGGCAATGTCCGGCAGCTGGAAAATGTGATACAAGCGGCCGTCATCGCCTCGGAAGCAGATGTGCTCACCTCTAAAGACCTCCCTGAACTTAGCGAACCCGAAGCTGTTCCCTATGTGCCCCCCAGGACGAACGTGGAGCTAAAAAAACTGAAAAAGGAGCTCAAGTTGAAAACCGTAGAAAAGGTAGAAAGAGACTTCCTGATTCATGCCCTTCACAGAAACGATTGGAGTGTGACAAGAGCGGCCGAGGACGTGGGGATGCAGCGAACGAATTTCCAGGGGCTCATGAAAAAACACGGCCTATCCGCCAGACAGGCAAAAGGGTGACGTCACCCTCAAAAAGCAGCGTGCGGCACATACTAAGGGGAGCACAATACGGTTTGCCTATTGACAAGCCGCCATGGGCAACCCGTATATGACTGTTCGAACCATCGCCCTGTGATGACGTGAATGATTTCATGCGCCCCTTGGTCGGTCTTACCCGCCTCATGATCTCCATTCTTAAACGTTACCCAGCCTTTTTTGAGATACAGTGTATACAAATCTTATACAGTTAGGATCTATTTGATATTACGCTACAAACAGGCCTCTTTGGGCCAGGGCGTATATAAATATTATACACATTGGCACGTCACGATCTTATGATGGTTGGGCCATATTCTAGTAATTTCAATAAGTTGTATATCAGCTCCCTCTTTGGCACAAAGCTTGCCCTGTCTGAAGGCAACCAGGTGGCATGGATGGTCGGCGATCAAGCCAAGTCCATCCTTGAAGAAGATGATGACACCATCTGTGACCGGTCAATCTTTCCGAAAGGGGGACATGATGGAAGCACAGGCAACCAAGATACTCGTGGTCGATGATGAGGCCACCGCTGGAAGCAGCATTGAAAAGGTCCTATCCAGGAAGGGGTTCAGCGTTGATGTTGCCCTGACCGCCAACGAAGGTCTGAACAAGATGGAAAAGGAACTCTTTGAACTGGTGCTTCTGGATATCATGATGCCTCAGGTCAATGGTATCGAACTCCTTGGAATCATCAAGGAAAGGTGGCCAAACCTGAAAGTGGTCATGGTCACGGGGTACCCTTCAATCGAGACGGCCGTGGAGGCCACCCGACTGGGGGCAGTCGATTACATATCCAAGCCCTTTACGCCCGATGAACTCAGGAAAAAAGTGGGCCAGGCACTGGAGGAAGCCTCTGAAAGGAAGGTTATCCCGATTCGACCGGCAGGGGTGGAAGGCGAGGTCTCCCCGTCGTTTTGCCCGCTGGGGCAGCAGGAATGTGAGATTTACGCAAAAAAGGGCAGGTCGTGCAAGACCAAAGACGGGATCTGTCCCAAGATCAAGAAGGCGCAACTGAAGGCCAAAGGGCGGCCCAGGTCCCTTGCCGAAGAGATTGGCAAGTCGGCCATCGATATCGATCTGCCCTTTGACTATAAGGAGGTGGCTAGATTTTCAAGCCGAGCTTATGTGAATGCCCTGGACGGCTCAGAGATGCCTATGGTGAACTGGGGCGAGAGGCCGGAACAAGCCCCGGCCGCCCTGCCTGAAGTCCTGGTCATCGATGATGAAGTCGTGGTGGGTAACAGCGTTAGAAAGATCCTTAAACCCAGAGGCTATCACGTGGAGCACGCGGAAACCCCCCAAGCGGCCATGGAGATCTTGTCAGACAGGCCTGTGGATTTGATATTACTCGACATGAAAATCCCGGGTGTGAAGGGTCTCGACTTACTTGAGGCAATCAGGGAGGAATATCCCACCACCCCGGTGGTCATGATTACAGGCTACGCCACCGTGGAAACAGCGGTTGAATCCATCAAGCGGGGCGCCACCGACTATGTGCCCAAGCCCTTTACCCCTGATGAGATTGATCAAGCCGTAGCCAGGAGTTTCAAACAGGCAGCATAGCAGGCGGATTTGGAAATGGCCTTTTTTAATCGCCGAGTGGCCCGATCCAAGGGCTATTGTGCCTGTGTTATGGCCCCTGGAAAGAATGCCCGTCTCCCTTCGATCTTATATTGGGCAATGAGGCCCTGTGCCTTTGGCGATACCAGCCACTTGGCAAACTGGTCTGCCCACTCGAACCTGACATGGGGGTGCTTCTCGGGATTGATGGGAATGATGCCGTAAGGATTAAACAGCTTGGGGTCTCCCTCACAAAGAATGTCAAGGTCCAAGCCTTGTTCTCTGCCAAACTGGTATTTCAAGTAAGTCCCTCGGTCTGCCAAGGTGTATGTCTGCTTCTCCTCGGCATACGTCAAGGCCTTGCCCATGCCTTGCCCAATGGATAGATACCGCTCACCCAATCCTGCCGGCCGTTGTGATGAGAAGGTGTGTTTCTTTCCATCCTTGATGATTGCCATGCCATCCGTTTTGAGAGGCAGTCCCGTGGCCTTCCAGAGCGCCAGTTCCTTAGTATGAGTCCCACTGTCATCCCCTCGGGATACAAAGGTGGCCTTGGTTTCAGCGATCTTTCTCAAGGCCATCACCACGTCACCCATTCCCCTGATCTTTGCAGGGTCAGCCTTGGGTCCCACAAGGACGAAGTCGTTGTGCATCACCGCCAGACGGTAGGCCCCATACCCCTCAGCCAAGAAGGCCTCTTCTCTCTCCTTGGCGTGGACAAAGATAATATCCACATTGCCGTCCATGCCGTCGCGAATGGCTGCGCCGGTCCCCTTGGCGAAGACTTTCACCAAGATTCCGGTCTCCTCCGTAAATACGGGCAGTAGGATATCCAGGAGACCGGAGTTTTCTGTGCTGGTGGTGGTAGACATTTTGAGCACCTTCTCAGCTCCGGCGAAGCCAGGAACCACCCATAGCCCGAGGAGGACTAACGTCATCCATGTGAATGGTCTTCTCATGACTCATTTCTCCTTTCTTCTCTTCGTATCTCCAAGCTCGGCTAAGGTGGTTTTGAAACACACACCCTACCGAGTATTCTGCAGATGAGCCAGATTCGGTCTCCTTCGGGAAATGATCCACCTATACAAACTTGAAAAAACAGGGATGCGATCCGCTGGTTTTTTCAGTATACTCTGCAGAGTTCAAAAAACCAAATGAGCGTTTCCCCTGGGAGGACAAGACAATGAAGAAAATGCTCCTGGTTGTTGTTGGGATGATGGGCTGGCATGTGCCAGCCCATGCCTTCCATGAAGTTGTTTCCATTCAGATTCCAAACACGCGGTTTTACGCCGTGCAAGCCATGACTCTTCTGCCCGAAGGACAGCTGAACCTGCTTGCTGCCGGAGAGATCAAACAGAACCATCGGACTGATGCACTGATCGTTGCATTTTCGACAACTAACGGTAACTATAAAGAAATTGCCCGCGAGGTTTTCAGTATCGTACCCGAAGGTGTTACCGGAAAAACCCGGATCCGTTCTCTGCTCTGCATCAAAGAGCCATCAACGAAGCGATACTGCATCGTTGTCAACGGGAAGGCCGGCCCGGAAAACCGGGAGGTGGGTTTTATCCGTTCGTACGTGTTTGATGACGCATTCAATCTGGTAAACGGCATCGAGTTTTCGGATCCTAACACCTCATATACCCATGGGTACCCCCTCATTGAGGCGGACGTCAATGGAGATGGAAAAAATGAAATCATTTACGGTGGGTTTTCAGGGCACAAAGACCGGGACCGTGCCGACATCCGGTTTTTTTCCGTTGGCGAACAGGGCCACCTTTCCAAAACAAAGGGATTCAATACGAACCGTTTGGACACCTTGCCGCTGCGCATCAATGCCCTGACCGCAGGGGACATGAACGGAGATGGCACGTCGGAGGTTGTGGCCGCCGGTCGGACTGTTGAAAAGGACATCGAACATGCCGCTTTTGCTGTCTTTTCAGATAAGCCCCTGATCTGGAAACAACTGAACGATCTCGGTGCCTGTCGGTACCGCCATGCCATAGCCACAGACATGACCGGGGATGCTCATCCGGAACTGGTTCTTGGCGGACGCATCGATCAGGGTGACACAGCTTATGCCCTGCTGGATGTCTGGCAAACCCATGGCAGAGATATGCGCCTGATCTCCAGGTACCGCTTCACCGGGGCCGGTTCTGCACGACTCCGGGTGGTGGAACCGCTGCCCGGGATCCCCGGGCGTCTGATCATCGGAGGACGTCTGGAAACCCTCCAAAATGACCACATGACATGGAAAGGGTTTCTTCAGCAGATGACGTTCGAGTCCGGCATTCTGTCCCCTTGCTCAAAACCGGTCATCCTGGATAAGGACTGGGAAACCCGCGTCCGAACGATGGACATCCTTGAAAACTCTCTCATCACTGCGGGATTTACGGAAGACAAAACCAAAGCATCCAAGGCCTTCATCTCCATTTATCAGCTAAAATAAAAAAAGCTCCCGAAGCGCCCGGTTGCTGTCAGGCAGGACCCACGAGTATGTGTGCTATGGAACGCCATGAATGCTTATGAAACGACTACCCAATGAGCGTCATGAGTGAACATACGACGGGGAGCACAATATTGTTCCCCCGTGCAACCTGTATATGACTGTTCGCACCGTCGCCCTGTGATGACGTGAACTATTTCATGCTCCCCTTTGTAAGATCCACTGGGCATGGTCGGTCGTGGGCCAAGGAGGCTTCATCCCCTCAGGATAGGTTAACCCCCTACCAGAAGGACATGTCTACCCCGGCATAAATGGCTCGACCAGCCTGGGGAAAGGCGTAGCTTTCCTCATAATCCTCGTCAAAAAGGTTGTCCGCTCCAAGATACAGGCGCAATAGGCCGGCAAGCAGGACCTGCTCAAGCTTTACATTGACCAGGGTGTAGTCATCCAGCCCTCTCTTTATTAAAGGAGAGTTCTTGGAATAATAGCACTGGTCGGCCACGCGCATGACATTGATGTAAGGGGAAAACCCGCAATCAAAAGAATACTTCGCTTCAAAGGTCACCTTGTTTTTCGGGCGGTATTGAAGCTCGTCCTTTTCTGTTCCTGAAGACCGGTCTTCGGTCTCCATATATGTATAACCGGCTCTCAACATGAGGTTTTCCACGAAACGGGTCTCGGCGGTCAACTCGAATCCTTCAAAGCGGTATTCATCATTGTTCTCGAAGGGATCGTTTTTCTGAAGTTTTTCTATGTAGTCCTTCGCATCGATGATGAAACCCGTGAGTCTGACCACTGAATCCCCTGGAAGCTCCTGTTCTACGCCGAGTTCATAATTGTAAGATTTTTCTTTCGTCAAATCAGGATTGCCGCCGTCTTCGTCATAGAGCTGTCTGATAGAAGGAAATCTGATTTTCCTCGCCACACAACCTTTAAGCCTTGTGTCCTCCAAGAGATCATAATAGGCCCCCACAAGAAAGCTGCTGGCATCATCGTGGTCACCTTCGTCCTTCTCGAACCAGTGGTGGCCGTATCCCAAAACCAGACCAAAATCCGACAAAGGCGAAACCTCATATTCCACAGAGGCCGAGTAGACCTTCACGTCCCTGTCGCTTTCGAAATGTCTCACGTCGTGGGTGGTCGAACTGGTACTTCCTCCAGAGCCGTTGCTACCCCCATTATCTTTGGCACTGAGGGTTGGAGCGTCGCCACCGCTGCCCGCACTGAGAC
>Ga0272444_10001588_pt1 | contig 21734 bp, 20 predicted proteins | sample SSMForm13_FD_201033 | JGI IMG/M metagenome (GOLD analysis project Ga0272444, IMG submission 201033) | Marine sediment archaeal communities from Little Sippewissett salt marsh, Falmouth, MA, United States - SSM-Form-13 | ecosystem: Environmental > Aquatic > Marine > Wetlands > Sediment ...
GTGGGGCACAGGATGCAGCGATATGGTCAAGTAGACGATTATGAGCGATCGGTCCCTGATAGGGTGCTCTTCAAGAGGATGGTAGATTACATCACCAGCCAAAGAAGAGAAACAATGCTACTAGTCTCGGCAATATTCGGCTCCACAATCATCAACTTGCTACCCCCTTACATGTACTCACTGGCAATAGACAGATACATCAAACAAATGGACACAAGAGGGCTCTACCTACTAGGCGTCGGCTTCGTAGCAGTCTACCTCTTGAGCTTTGTAACCCAATATGCCCAAAATTATCTCATCAACTGGCTGGGCTCAACCCTCGGACTCAACATGAGAATGGACATGTTCAAACACCTCCAAAGACTCAGCCTCGATTTCTACGCAAAACGAGAAGTAGGCAGCATAGTAAGCCGGGGAACCAATGACGTAGATAAGATAACAGAGCTAATAACCAGTGGTGTCGCCAGCGTTGTCGCTGACATACTGACCCTTGTGGGGATCATTGGCATCATGATATGGATGAACTGGTGGCTCAGCCTCATAACGTTCAGCGTCATACCCATGATGGTCATATTTCTCTACATCTGGGGCAGAAGAGTAAGAACAGTATACCGCGAGACCCGCAAAACCATCGCAAGCGTCTCAGCCAAGATGGAGGAAAGCGTCAGCGGTATGAAAGAAATACAGAGCTACAGCAGGGAAGGCGAGACACGACAAGAATTCAGACAAATAAACAGGAGCAACATGCAGGCAAACGTACAGGCAGGACAAGTAATGTCCGCATTCTGGCCAGCAGTAAGCGTATTCACCGCCATAGGAAACTTCTTGGTACTCTGGTTCGGCGGAAGCGCGGTGATGAATGGAACCATCAGCATCGGAGTACTCTTCGGTTTCATGAGCTACTTAGGTAGATTCTTCTGGCCAATACAGGACCTCAGCAGCTTCTGGAACAGCGTCCAGAGCGCATTAGCTGCTGCAGAACGTGTGTTCGATATTATGGATACGCCTGAGAGCATATCAGACAAGGAGGACGCGGTTGAACTGCCCAGAATAGAGGGACGCATCAGCTACGAGGATATGAGTTTCAGATACGAGGATGATACCCCGGTTATCGCAGATATCGACTTGGAGATAATGCCCAACACAACCATAGCCCTAGTAGGACCTACAGGGGTTGGAAAGACTACAATGATCAATCTCCTCTACAGGTTCTATGACCCCAAGAAGGGGGCTGTAAAGGTTGATGGCTACGACCTTAGAGATGTCAAGCTGGCCTCACTGAGAAAACAGATGGCTGTGGTGCTTCAAGATAACTTCCTATTCAGCGGAACCGTCATGGAAAACATCAGGTATGGCAATCTAGAGGCTACTGATGACGAGATTATTGAGGTAGCCCAGACAGTAGGAGCCCATGAGTTCATCATGAAACTCCCAGAAGGCTACCAGACAGATGTAAGGGAACGAGGAAGTAGGCTCAGCGTAGGACAGAGACAGCTAATCAGCCTATCACGAGCCCTGCTGGCTGACCCAAGGATATTGATCATGGATGAGGCAACTAGCAGCATCGATGCCTATACTGAGTTGATAATTCAACAGGCTCTAAATAGGATATTCAAGAACAGGACAAGCATCATAATCGCCCACAGGCTGAGCACGGTTCGTAACGCAGACATGATTGTAGTGCTTCACGAGGGACGTATTGCCGAGAAAGGCAGTCACTCTGAGCTCATTGAACAGGATGGTCTCTACAAACAGCTCTATGAGATGCAGTTCAAATACGAGACTGAGGAAGAGCCAGAGAACTGATTAATTTATTAATAAAATGGAATTAGGAAGAGATGGCTGAGCCCATCCTTTCAATGGTTGGGATGGCTTTCTCTAGCCTGTCGAGAGCCTCATTCATTATGCCCTTGCTTGTAGCGGTCAGTATCCTCATGTGACCGTTGCCCTCAGGACCAAAGACGCTTCCCTTGTTAAAGCTCAGCTTGGCAGTCTTCATGAGTATCTTGTCCAGCTCATCGCTTGTGAGGCCATAGTTGAACTTGGGGAACATCAAGTAGGTTCCTTCAAGGTGGGGTATCGTGAAGTTCCCCATCTCGTTGAGGCGCTTGACCACAAGGTCCCTGACCTCTTGCAGGTACTTGTTCATATCATGCACCCAGTAATCGATCTTGCCGCTACAGATCAATGGTGCGATTGCTTTGCTGAAGTTGTTGGTTCCTCTTAGAATTCCAGTTCCGATCCCCTTTATGCTCTCGAACATGGTCTTGTTGGTGCATGCTAGATATCCTGCTTGAAGACCTGGTACGCTCCATGTCTTGCTGAATCCCCAGCTGGTCAATGTGAGATCAGCTATCTCAGGGTTCAATGAGGCTAGACTGACGTGCTTCCTACCATCATTTAGTACGTCTTCCCAGAGTTCATCAACCATCACATAGATCTTGTTGTCTACTGCGATGTCTGCGATTCCTTTGAGCTCCTCCTTGGTCATTACTCGGCCAGCGGGGTTGTGGGGGTTACAGACATTGATTAGCTTGGTCTTGGGTGTAATGAGCTCGTTAAGCCTATCGGTATCGAACTTGTATCCTTCATCCAATTTGAGCTTCCAGTAGACCTTTCTTACCTGAGTGACTTCTGCAGCGGTGAAGAACGGGAAATACATTGGATCGGTGACGATCATCTCGTCTCCAGGCCTACAAGCATGTTTAGAGGCCAGCCACATACCCGGGATGACCCCCTGAGTGAGCATTATCTGATCAACGGGTACATCGATGTTATTATACCGCTTGATCTTGGCCTTCATTGCCTCTCGTGCAGGTAGATCTTGGGAGTATACTGTGAATTCTTCCTCTACCGCGTCCCAGAGAACCTGTTTAAGCTCAGGGCATATGGGGTAGTCTTGGTCTGCAAGCCAGAGGGGTATAATATCCTCTGCGTCGCGGTGCCATTTTGTGCCTCTTACACTGAGCCTGCTCTCGATTGTCGGTTTATCAAAAGGACTAGTCATGTTATCACTAACGGCTAGTCAATTTAACGTAATCTGCTAATATCACTTGTGATCTGATGAAAAAAACCTAAGTGACAAATTTAGCCCCGGGAAGGAGAGCGATAAGGATATATGGTACCTTGGCTACCTAGGGGGGACCATAGATGAAAATCCTACTATACTTTGACTGGACAGGTACACGTAAGGAGTTAAAAGAACACGATAAAAAGATGCAAAAAAGTTGCATCGAGACAGGCGTAGAATATGAAGGCCTCTATGGGAGCATGAACGCCAAATGGAACTATGTGTGGGTCTTTGGTGCAAATAGTTTTGATCACTTCCTAGAGATGAGCAGAAAGGTCCCGAGACCAGTCAGTATGTCTCACTATATTACTGAGCTTTTACTCTCAGCTAAGCTCTAAATTTACTCCTAGTTAATTGTGTTTAATTCAGACAAGTTAAAGCAAGATAGCTCCATGCATATCTACTGAGCATAAAACTGGTTCTTCACCAAGTTCTCGAAGTATCATAGCAGCTTCGTTTGCCTTCTCTTTATGTTGAACAGTGAACGCGACTTCCCCAAAGTTGGCCATGGTGAATGTGATATCGTGTTTGTCCATTTTTTTAAGGAGGCTTCTGATGCGTCTGGTGGCTAGTCCAATGTGTTCAGTGAATTTTCTGCTGTAATGCATGAATCTCTCAGGGGTAAGGTCTCTATGGAGTCCATCTACGTAGGTTCTGCCCAGCTGGTTGATCTTCTTGATTAAATTAGGGTTGGACAAGGCTTCCTTGGTGTGAATGGGTCCATAATAGACATAGACCACAGCGAGGTCGCTGGTATCCTCCATGAGCATCCCCTTGCCGATACCTGGGGCACCCGGCTCATATAGCACCCCAAAGCCCCCATTGTCCGCTGCGAAAACGCTGCCGAGACCTGTCTTGCACTCGATCTCAGCCACATGGGCTAATTGCGCTGCATCTATCCGGGTCAACCCGGTCTCGAATACCTTGTTTAAGGCTAGGCTCAGGCTTAGGGCGCCTCCTCCGCTGCTCCCGAATCCAGCGGTGAGGGGTGTATTGATGGTGTGATGTATTATGATATTCATGGATTCAGGCAGGAGGGCTTGATATTTTGATAGTACGTTTTCGCTTACATGGGCGTCTATCATTTGTTCATCGTTGATGTATATGTCGTGCATGGGTCTATCTGAGGACTCAACTATTACTTGGGTAAAGACGCCGCGGGTTATGCTTACGCCTGATCCTCTTGCTCCCCATCTGAGTGGGTCATTTCCCTCTGTGCATATCTGGAATAGTCCTGTAAGGTGTCCTGGTGCGAATGCCTTGGCTTCCCTCATGGAATCTGATAGGGATAGTTGGTTGGGGGGAAAAATGTTGTGAATAAAAGGTGGATTATTTGAGGCTATTATAGTCAAATGGCTTCTTAGGGTCTACAATTGGGGCGTCTACGTTGAATAAGGCAGTGTATTTGAGACCGCTTCCTGTGTTGAAGAGCACTACTCGCTCATCCCGATCGACTGAGCCTTCTGCAAGCATCTTCTTGAGTGCTGCATAAGTTGCAGCACCTTCTGGACAGGCGAAAACACCCTCATGCTTACCGATATCAGAGACACCAGCCATTATCTCCTCATCACTTACCGCGATACATTTTCCTCCGCTATCACGGGCAGCGTTTAGCACTAAGAAGTCACCCAAGGCTTTGGGTACTCTGAGCCCAGAGGCTTTTGTCTCGGCGTTCTGGAAGAATACGGACTCTTTCTTGCCTTCATCATAGGCTTTTACTATTGGGGCGCAGCCTTCTGCTTGGACTGAGACCATTCTTGGGCGCTCGCTTCCTATCCAGCCCATCTCCTCAAGCTCATCAAAGACCTTCCACATACCAATGATACCTGTGCCGCCGCCTGTAGGGTACACTATTACATCAGGTAGCTTCCAGTCCATCTGCTCGGCTACCTCCAAGCCCATGGTCTTCTTGCCCTCAACCCTGTATGGCTCACCTAGGGTCCCCATATTGAACCACTGCATCTCATCCATGCCTTCTTTTACGATCTTCCCTGCATCGGTGATGAGTCCATCAACGAGAACCACCTTGGCTCCTGTAATCTGACATTCTACCATGTTTACCTTCGGCGCGTCCTTGGGCATGAATACGTAGACTTTCATTCCTGCTCGTGCACCATAAGCTGCCATTGAGCCCGCTGCGTTCCCAGCGCTGGGTAATGCGACGCTCGTGATTCCAAGTTCTTTGGCTTTGCTGATAGCCATTCCCAATCCTCTAGCTTTGAAGCTGCCAGTGGGAATTATTCCCTCTTCTTTTATCCAGAGGTCTGGTAATCCGATCTCTTTTCCTAGTACTGGGGTCTGGGTTAGGGGGGTCCATCCCTCACCCAAGGTTACGATGTTTTTCCTGTTTTTTATCGGTAATAACTCGAAGTATCTATACATGGAGGCTTCTCGCCCTACTAGCTTTCGCTTAGTTAGGGATTCTTTTACTGCCTCAAGATCATATCTCGCGAATAGGGGCTTTCCACATTTCTTGCAGACTGTCTGTATTTTGTCTACCTCGTGTTTCTCGCCACATGCTGAGCATTCAAGATGTGTAAACTGGCTCATATTTATCGAGTAAAGGGATGGGGTGTATAAAATAACGTTTTAGGTAATATCACCTATATTGGAGGTTTAAGCGCCTGTCCTTGCCACCGTAACCCTTGATATCGCGTCCCTCAGAGTCTTTTTGACCCATTAGTTTGGCAATCTCAGCATAACCCTCAGATAACATGTACTCTGGATTCATACTGAAGCGTGTAGGAGCATTGCTTGTGCCGGGTTGATCCATTCCCTCGATTACTCTTGCGATCTGGTCTCGGGGGATAGAGAAAATCATCTCATAGTCTTGAGTTCCAGCGTATCCTCTGTCACCTCTGCATGGGACTGATGCTTGACATTTTCCCTTCAGCATGGAGGGGACTACTGCGTATACACAGGCAGAGTGACCGCCGAGTACTGTGGTGATATCCCTTCCATCCTCGTAAGCTAATCCAAGGAGTAGTCTCAATAGCTGGGCAGAGTCGCAGTAAATAATCGCCACATCAGGCTCAAAGCTCGCTGTAGTTAGAGGCGCCGAGACCACACCGACATATTTTCCTACCTCAAACCTTGGGAACTCCCGTGCCCAGTTGGCTCCAGCCTCAAGGCTCTTAACCCCAACAGGATAACGCGTCTTTCCCTCAAAGAAATACTCAGGAGGCTCAGCTAACCCGAACCCTATCACGGGCTCAGGACACCACATATCCTCAAATAGCTGTGCTACTGTCTCTCCGAAACGTCTGCTAAGGGCGAAGACTTGGCACGTAGATAGGCATTTTCCAAAGTTTTTGAGTGGTCTGATGGCTTCTTCGGGTATATCATCAGGAGATTCAAGCATCTTGATTGCGAGTGGATGTGTATTTAACCGGAGCTGTTGCTCCAACTTTTTACCCATTTCATTAAATCGGCTCATGGATATAGGGTATCATGTGAGAAATTAACTTTAACTAGCCAGTAAATGTGGGGGAACCTTTTTATCTAATCTAATGCCCCAATATGATACCAACCATATTGGAGTAGACAAAAAATGGGGTATCGTTTTGTCAGAACCCCCGCGGAGGGGGCGTAAATGGGGTATCGTTTTATTAAGTCGTAAGACTCGACGACACAGACCAGCGGGCAGTAATGTCCGTAGAAAAGAATCGAAACAACAGACAACCCTCTCAGGGTATCGTCTGAACAGGATATGGGAGTATGGTAAACATGACTGAAATGACAGGAAGCAAGGCATTTGTAAAATCACTCGAGAACGAGGGAACTAAGCATATATTCGGGATATCAGGAGGATCACTGATCCCAATCTGTGATAATCTACTGGACAGCGACATGCGGTTTATTCTCGCACGACATGAGCAGGGCGGAGCCCACATGGCCGATGGATACGCTCGCGTATTAGGCAAGGTAGGCGTATGTATGGCCACAAGTGGTCCAGGGGCAACCAATCTTGTTACTGGAGTAGCGACGGCGCAAATTGACAGCAGTCCGGTCGTTGCTTTTACGGGACAGGTAAACAGGGACGTGATTGGTAGTGATGGTTTTCAGGAATGTGACATTATAGGGGTCTCAGCGAGCGTTACCAAGTATAATATGCAGGTAAGGACGCCCAGTGAGATCCCTGAGGCGGTGAAGAAGGCTTTCTTCATAGCAAATACGGGTAGAAAGGGCTCGGTTCTCGTGGATATACCCAAGGATTGTACGACTATGAGTGGAGAGATGGACTTTGATCCTGAGATCATTTTTAGGGGCTATTCTACTGATCACACTCCGTTGCCACAGGAGCTAGATTGGGCTGCCCAGATATTGGCTAAGGCTGAGCGCCCATTAATCATGGCTGGTGGAGGAGTAATTGCAGCGGGAGCCTCAAATGAGCTTGTCGCGTTGAGCGAGGCATTGTTGGCTCCGACGGCGACAACCTTGATGGGTAAGGGTGGCTTCCCCAATGATCATCCGATGAACTTGGGGCTCTGTGGGATGCATGGGACAGAGGCATCAAACACATTGGTCCCGCAAGCAGACGTGCTACTTGTGGTAGGGTCAAGGTTTAGTGATAGGACTACAGCAAAGGTGGCTGACTTTAACCCCAATGGCAAGATCGTCCACATAGATATCGACAGGAGCGAGATCGATAAGAACGTCGAGTCAATGACCAAGGTCGTTGGAGACGCTAAATTAGCATTAGCAGGACTTCTGGAGAGGGTTAAGGCTCTGAAACAGAACCCGGATGCTGCTTGGAGCAAGAAACTTGAGGATTTCAGGTGTGATTGGAGCGCAGAGGCAGACGTAGCCAATGGGTACCTCAGGGCGCCAAAGATCATCAGAGCCCTCAGAGATGAGCTTCCCAGAGACGCGATAGTAACAACAGAGGTAGGTCAGAACCAGATGTGGGCAGCACTACACTATGATGCCTACCTGCCCAGAACCTTCCACACAAGCGGTGGACTTGGTACCATGGGGTGGGGATTCCCGGCTTCCATCGGAGCCAAGGCAGCCAAACCAGAGGTACCGGTAGTTGATATCGCGGGGGATGGAAGCTTCGGTATGACGGAGAACAACCTGGCCACAGCGGTAGAGGAAGAACTCCCAGTCATAGTAGTTGTGTTAAACAACAATGTTCTAGGAATGGTAGCCCAGTGGCAGCGCATGTTCTATGACCGTAGATACAGCGCGGTCAAGCTAAAGGGAAACCCCGATATGGTGAAACTCGCAGAGGCTTATGGCGCTGAGGGAGTAAGAGTCGAGAGCCTTGACGCCTTCAGGACAGAGGTCAGACGAGCAATCAAAGCCGACGTTCCAACAGTCATCGATGTACCCATCGACCCAAATGAGAATGTATTACCAATGATCCCACCCGGGATGGGTCTGAAGGATACGTTATGGGAGGCTGACTAGTGGCTATTCACACAGTTAGCTTTCTGGTAGAGAACAAGGCTGGGGTCCTCTTCAATGTCACAAACCTATTCAGGAGAAGAGGATTCAACATAGAATCAATTGCGGTAGGAACAGTTCAAGACCCAAAATACAGCAGGATGACCATCACCGTCGAGGCAGACGCCAAGACACTGGCAAACCTAGTTGAGCAGCTTGAGAAGATGGTTGAGGTCATCAAGGTAAAGCGTCTCGACCCTTTGAGAACCATCAAACGCGAGATGCTATTAGTCAAGCTCAGTACACATGATCCACTTGCACGTGAGGACGCGTTGAAATATATCAATGGTCAACACGGCTTAGTGCTGGACATTGACGACGAGCACATCATGGCAGAGGTAACAGGGGACCCTTGGGAGCTTGAAGAGTTTCTAGAATATGTTAAAAGCATTGGAATCGTGGAGTTGTCACGAACAGGGATTACCGCCCTAGAGAAAGGACGGCTCCAACTATAATGGTGAAAAGAAATGAAAGTATATCACGATAAAGATATTGACGGATCAATCTTAGACGACTTAACCGTCGCCGTATTAGGATATGGTAGCCAGGGCAGAGCTCAGGCATTAAACATGAGGGACAGCGGTGTAAACGTCGTCCTCGGTCTGCGTGAAGGCGGTAATAGCTGGAAGCGATCCAAGGAGGATGGATGGGAGCCCATGACTCATCTTGAGGCAGCACAGAAAGGAGACATAGTCTTGATGCTGATGCCGGATATGGCTCAGCCAGTTGTCTGGGGCGAGGAGGTAAGCATCGCCATGACAGAGAACAAGGCGCTGCAGTTCGCTCATGGATTCAATATCCACTTTGGTGAGATCAAGCCACCGGAGAACATAGATGTAATCATGGTTGCACCCAAGAGTCCGGGACCCGAGCTGCGGAGGCAATATGAGGCAGGGTTCGGTGTACCAGCGCTGGTAGCGGTCCATCAGAACGCGTCAGGCAAAGCTCTTGAAAAAGCGCTGGCAATCGCAAAGGCAATCGGTAGCGGCAGAGCGGGAGTGCTTGAGACTACATATCAGATTGAGACCGAGACAGACCTATTCGGTGAGCAGGCGGTCCTCTGTGGAGGCGTTGACCAGCTCATCAGGAGGGGATTCAAGGTCCTTACTGAGGCAGGTTATCCACCTGAAAGCGCATACTTCGAGGTCTGTAACGAGCTTAAGCTAATTGTTGACTTAATCTATACTAGCGGTATAGGCGGCATGTACCGTGCTGTGAGTGATACCGCCAAGTGGGGAGGCATGACCATAGGACCCATGATCATCGATGATCATGTCGAAGAGAACATGAGGAAAGCCTTGAAAGCAGTAAAGGACACTAGCTTCGCCGAGAAATGGATCGCTGAAAGCAAGAGCGGAGCCAAAAAGTTTGATGAACTCATGGTTGAATGCGATGCATTGGAGATCGAGAAGGTAGGTAAAGAGATCCGTAAGATGAGTGGATTAGAGAAATAATCCACTTTTTTCCCTTATTTTATCATCAAAACGTTATTTTCTATTATTAAGCTGGTTTAAGCCGATTATAGCGGCAATAGACAGAACGCCGCTGTATATGCTGGAGTATTGTAGTCCTTGGGTTTCCCATAATGTGCCCACAACTGAATTTGCGAAGAAGAAACAGGTACCCACAACCAGATAATATACCCCATATGCGGTTCCACGTAGTGCGCTATCCACATAGCCTGGGATCATTGCCCGTTGAACCGTCTCGACTACACCCATATAGACGCCGAATACAGCCGCTATCAAGTAAGCTGAAGGTATAGTTGAAGGAGCCACAGCAAGTAATGCTGTAGAAGCTAGAAAAGCGATGTACCCCATGAGGAGGACCCTCTCCTTACCGATTCTATCTGAGAGCCTGCCCGCGGGGATGGCAATAGCGGTGTGGGTTACATTGACCACTGTATAGACTATTGGGATAAGGGCGTCGCTTACCCCCATCTCTTTGGCGTTTAGGAGTATGAAGCTGAAGTTGAAGGCACCAAGACTGAAGACGCTCACAACAACAAGTAGTAGAAGGAATTTTCCTTTGAGTACCTCCTTGAGCCCGGCTAGGAAATTAAACTCACGTGTCTCGGATGCAACTATCTCTTTTACCCCAAAGAGGATCACAAATAAAGCCATAGACCCGGGAAGAAGGGATAACCAGAATACTCCCTTGACGGTCCAACCAAGCCAGACCATAACCATAGTAGCTGTTAAAGGTCCAACGATTGCGCCAAGCTGATCGAGGGTACGGTGAAGCCCAAAGGCTGCCCCCTGTTGATTGGCTGAGACAGAGTCACTGATTAATGCGTCTCGTGGCGCTGTTCTTATGCCCTTTCCTATCCTGTCGAGTACTCTGATGCTGAGGACTTGGGTTATCGTGGTGGTGACTGCGAAGAGGGGCTTGGCGAGGTTTGATACCCCGTAGCCGATTAGTATGAATATCTTGCGTTTTCTGAATTTGTCGCTCATTATGCCGGATACTGCCCTGAGCATGTAGCTTAGAGACTCTGCTATGCCCTCGATAAGCCCCAAGGTGGCGATTGACCCCCCGGGTAAGCCGAGAATGTATACGGGTAGGATGCTGAGTACCATCTCGCTTGAGAAATCAGTGAAGAAGCTGACGAAGCCTAGCCTGTAGACGTTTTTGAACTCGTTCTCATCGCTCAAATGAATTGCCAGTAGATGATGATCGCTTTTAGGATATACGTGTATCTCCACACAATATTTCACTGAAAACTACTTTATGTCTATGAGTTACTGCATTGTGAAAGCAGATGTTCACTGATGTAAGGTCAAAGAAGATAATTCTAGTCTCACACTGTATATTGAATCAGAACGCCATATCAGATGGAACCGCAGACTGCCCCGCCGCGATAAAAGAAATAATCTACCCATTGATCGATGCAGGATTAAGTATACTCCAGATGCCTTGCCCTGAGCTAAACTGCCTCGGCTTGGACAGGGGGGATGTTCATGGAGGAAAACGCCCAGTTGTTGTTGAGAATACCCGGATTCGCCGTTCATTAATGCAACCAGACAGGTATAGGGTTCTTGCTGGTCTGGTTGATCAGGTGGTGTATCAGGTAGAGGAGTATTTGAGAAATGGGTTCAAGGTTGTCGCGGTTATTGGGATGAATCGTTCCCCTAGCTGTGGAGTTGATACTACGTCAGACAACGATCAGGAGGTCGCTGGGCGTGGGGTTTTCATGGATAGGCTAAGAGATGAACTGGAGAAGAGACAGATAGATGTGCCAATGTATGGGGTTAAGGGCTCGGAAATGGAGAGATTGAGAAAAACAATTGAAAAGGTGATAAAATAGGACCTACTCATGTAAATAATCAACCAATTCCAGTTTTGATGATGTAAGTTTTTCAACTCATAAACAGGGTACTCTGTATGAGGCGAGGAATATCTACGCTGGGCATCATTGCACCTGTCTTCTTCGCCTTATCAGTGATTGTCCTTGGAGCCATCAAGCCAGATTATAGCCATGTCTACCACACAATGAGCGAGCTAGGTGAGACAGGTGCAGTTACGGCTCAGGCAGCATCAATAGTATTCATGGTTTCTGGTTTGATGATCACCGTGTTCGGATATGCTGTACAGTCTGAACTCAGACGAGATGATAAACGAGTCTGGACCGGTGTGATGATTATGCTATTTGGGCTTCTAGATTTTGTGGGATCAGGGGTTTTCCCGGTTGATGTAGGAGGTGCATCAGTATCTGTTGTGGCTACTGTTCATGTCTATGCTACGTTATTAGGTGAGCTTGCTGCTGTGGGGATGCCTATCTGGTTTCTGAGGGACACAGAGGCGGTTGAGGGCTGGGAAGCTCACAGGAGGTTCAGTATGCTGGTCTTCTGGGCTAGTATGCCCTTGGTTGCTTTCCTCGGTTATTGTATAGTTGGTCATACTCCGGGTCTGATGGATGCGCCCCTTGGGCTTGCTCAGAGGCTGCTGGTTGGGTTATTTCTCGTTTGGATTATGAAAACAGCTTACTCGATGCGAAACTAGTTGCTCAGTTGATGTTTTTTTCATTTATACTTACACTATGAATGTTTTCTACATAGCCTATAGCTGTATTATTCGCTACATACCAGGGGTAACGATTAGCGTTCGACGATACTTAAATCAAAATTAGGTAAAATTCCGTTGGTTAAGATGAGTGGGACACAAACCGTAATCCAAAAGTTCGAGGAACAGACCAGAAAAACACTTGAAAAGACAAAGGAAGGCATTCAAAACCTTCTTGACAAGATGCGCGGCGCAAAACTAGGTCTAGACGAGCCCGAGGAAGCAGAGTAAGCCCTAGTTCGAAACAGGGGACCGGCACATCAGTTGTATGTGTAATGTTAGTTAATCATACCATTTTTAAACTATAATCACGTTGTAGGCGTACCTCTAAGGAGAGAAATAATAATGGGGTATCGCTTTGTCCAGCCCCCGAGAGAGGGGCAATAAGAAATGGGGTATCGTATTCTCAAATAACCCCAAAAAGAAATCAAAAACAATGACCGTGAAGGTCCAGCGCATCTGGGAGGCAGCGAAACATGACTAAGACCACAGGCAGTAAAGCATATTTAAAGACCCTCGAACGCGAGGGAGTGACACACATCTTCGGAATAACAGGAGCAGCATTGATTCCAATATGCGATGACCTCCTCGAAAGCAAAATAAGGTACGTACCAGGCGTCCATGAACAGGGTTCAGCGCATATGGCTGATGGCTACGCACGGGTAGCTGGGAAACCGGGAGTAGTTCAGGTAACCAGCGGACCGGGAGCCACTAACATCGTTACGGGTGTCGCTACGGCTCAGCTTGACTCTTCGCCGCTGGTAGCCTTCACTGGTCAGGTGCCTATGAGTATGGTTGGTACTGATGCCTTTCAAGAGGTTGATATTATCGGTGTGACAGCCAGTATCACCAAGTGGAATTATCAGGTTAGAGATCCGGCTATGATTCCTTGGGCTGTTAAGGCTGGTATGCATATCAGCAATACTGGTCGTAAGGGAGCGGTCTTGATTGACTTGCCTAAGAATGTGACTACCGAGGAAGCTGAGTTTGATTATGATGTCAAGGTCGAGCTTGAAGGCTATAAACCGGTGATTGAGCCTCTTGCAAGAGAGGTGGATACAGCTGTACAGGTACTGCTGGGCGCCAAGAAGCCTGTCATTATTGCGGGTGGTGGAGTAGTTGCGTCTGGGGCTGGTAAGGAACTTACCGAACTCGCTGAGTTATTGATGGCCCCTACGGCTACTAGCTTGATGGGAAAAGGAGCTATCTCAAGTAGTCATCCATTGAGCCTTGGTATATGTGGGATGCATGGCAGGCACGAGGCGAACTTTATGGTGCCTGACTCGGATGTTCTATTGGTAGTAGGCTCCCGTTTTAGTGATAGGACCACTGGTTCTCTAGGTGGATTCGCTCCAAACGCCAAGATAGTGCATATTGATATCGACCGGAGTGAGGTTGATAAGAACGTGGATAGCATCACTCGGGTCATCGGGGATGCAAGGCATGTATTGGATGCGTTGATTAAGCGTATCAAGGTCGAGCGATTGAAGCCCAATGGCTGGCATAAAAGAATAACAGAGTTCAAGCAATACTGCGAGCCCTTCGACTACGGCACGGACATATCAACTCCAAACATCATGAGAGCCATCAGAGAAGCACTACCAAGCAACGGCATAGTAACCACAGACGTGGGGCAACACCAGATGTTCGCTGCGCTTCACTATGATGTGCTTGAGCCGGGAACCTTCCTAACAAGCGGAGGATTAGGCACCATGGGTTGGGGATTACCTGCAGCCATCGGAGCCAAGGCGGCCAAGCCGGAGTGCAAGGTCTTGTCTGTTTGTGGGGATGGCGGTTTCCATATGACTGAGAATAACCTTACTGTGGCTGTGGACGAGGATTTCCCAATAGTTGTAGTGGTTTTGAACAATAGATTACTGGGTATGGTGGCTCAGTGGCAAAGGTTGTTCATGGATGGTAGGATGGCTGCGGTTGCCCGTGAGTATTCGGTTGATTATACTGAGCTTTCCAAGACTTATGGTGCTCATGCGGTGCGGACTGAATCCATGGATGTGTTTAGGTCTGAACTGCGTAGGGCTGTGGATGCTGATTATACGACGGTGATTGAGGTACCCATTGATCCCAATGAGAATGTGTACCCAATGATTCCACCGGGGATGGGTTTAAAGGATATATTGACGGATGAATGATCATGAGTCTTAATGTTGTTAGTTTCCTCGTGGAGAACAAGCCCGGCGTCCTGTTTAACATCAGTAACACCATCAGGCGCAAGAATTTTAACATCCACAGCATCACAGCCATCGCTGGGGAGCACGAGGATACGACGAGGATCACCATCACGAGCAAGGCTGATGCCCATGAGATAGATAAGCTGGTGGAGCAAATGTCCAAGATGGTAGATATTATCAGGGTTAAACGGCTCGACCCGTTGAGGACAATTCAGAGGGATATGGCTTTGGTGAAACTGCATACGGCAGACCCCATGGCTCAGGAGGAGGCGTTGGCGATTATCAACAAGTACAAGGGATTGATCTTGGATATCAAGCCGGATACTGTTATCGCCCAGATCACTGGGTCTGTGAATGAGGTCACTGATTTCCACAAGGAAGTCACATACATCGGTATAATTGAGTCTGCACGTACAGGCATCACAGCCATCGAGAAGGGCTGGGTTACCCTGATGGAGAAATAATCCCTCTTTTATCAATCAGTATTTAGGTATCCGACCCGTTACGCATATGATTGGTATGTGTCAACTGGCTGCATATATCGGTGATAGACCCATCGCTCCACTGTTGATGGATGCATTACGGTTTCAGGAAGGATATTATGGGGGACAGGCGACGGGCTTAGGGGTTCTGGATAACGGTGTTTTAAGCTGGGTGAAGCAGCCGGGCTCAGTGGACCATGTTATCGCCAACAGCAATATCATGGGGCTAACAGGCACAACGGGTATCGCCCATAGCAGACTAAAAGAGACCAACGTGGCTGAGGAATATAACAGGGCACGGAACGCGCACCCATTCACAAACACGGATAACACGATTGCGCTGATGCATAACGGGGTAATAACCAACTATGAGCAACACTGGGCTGAGCTAGCCAAAGAGTACACCTTCAAGGGATACAACGAGGACATCAACTACATCACAGACAGCGAGGTAGCCGTCCACATGATAGACAAACTAATCTCTGAGGGCACTTGTCTTGAGGATGCTGTAAGGGAGACCGCTAATAGGCTGACTGGTATGGTGCTTCTGGGAGTTATCAGTGTAGATGAGCCTGAGACCGTTTATATCACCAACTGGATTCAGGCATGCACCTTGGCAGTAGGGGACAACGAGACCATGTTTAGCAGCAGCCCCCTCGGGGTCCAACACGTAGCTGATGAGTTCAACATATTCACTGCCCCAAGGAACAGCTTCATCAAGATGACTCGAGAAGGGTTCGAGATCACCAGACTGGACAATAACAGGAAGGCGCCGGCTACTCCTATAGATTGGTATGGGTTCAGGGATGAGGTGATCAGGATTCTTGGTGAGTGTGGTAAACAGAATTGTTTGGAGTTGCATCTCAAGTTGGAAGAGGCGGGGGGAGAGAAGGCTTTCGATATCAGTATGGGTTTGTGGAAGGAGTTCCAGCGGATGGGCTGGGGTGACCAGAACCAGTTGATCGATACCCTGAATCTCATGGTGGAGGAAGGGTTGATCAATAGAACTGTCGAGCAATATCCTGAAGGAGGCGTTATTGTTCCTAGGATTTTCTGGTCGCTACCCTAAATTGACGCTTCATGTATCAAACATAGGGGGAAAATTTTCTTACCATGCCTCTTTTCGTCATTTAAAGACCGTAAGCGTACCGCTTTTTACACTTATTTGGAGCGATTCTGGGCTATTCTGGGGCGTGTTTTGATAAAATGGGGCTGGTTTCTCTCTTTTCGCGTTACCCCCCCCCCTCCCTGTTAGCCGCTATTCTATTCAATGAATATATAATAATCTTGAAGACATTCTATATCCGTGGCTTCTCGAAGAGCAGTAGGCAGTCTCATCGGTATAGGGTTCCTACTGATGATCATAGCAGTAGGAGTGTCATATTATCAATTATGGGAAGGCGTTGATCGGAGAAGAGACGAGATACTACAGGATATGATGCAGCAGGATAGAAACGCCGCCGATGAGGACTTGGATATTCAGTATATTGCTTTGACTGGTGGGAATAGCCTGAACCTCACAATCAAGAACACTGGAGCCATAATATCTCAACTAGAATGGATAGGAGTCTTCGATGAGACCCAGAACCAGAAAGATTACTACAGTATAGAGACGAGTCTCAACCCATTGGAGACCCAGACAGAAATAGGAAACACATCAATAACCATGAACCCAGCCAATACCTACATCATTCAAGTACTCACAAGCCTAGGCAACAGCTACTACGGAGAATACCCCATGCCAGTGGACCCGGGAGGAGGAAACGGAGGCGGTGGATCAAATGAGACCCAATACTACTTCGTGGACCTAACCGGGGACGACTATGCACCTATTCAGTTTGGCGCCCATAGCCTCTTCAGCGCTATGCAGGCGGGACCAGACTATGTGAATGATACGCTGACTGAGGAGCAGAGTTATTTCTCAGGAGAGATAGGTGACACGGTTATTGATTTGCTTGAGTATGATACGAGTCAAGGCAGGTATCCTGATGTTGTCCCAGTTGCAGGAGACATTTACGCATTGGCATACGCGGGTCCTGGGACAGACGGTTGGCTCGCAACGGTGGAGATAACTCCAGATGGTCAGATCACCGATACGGTAGTGGACTCGTGGGAGTTCCAAACAACTCTAGGGGATACACCGGATATAATCCATGTTTCAGGGACCGTCTATGCTGTGGCGTATCGGGGTCCGGGTTCTGATGGGTTCATAATAACAGTGAATATCGCTGCGGATGGAACCATCACAAACTCGGTAATTGACACCCTAGAGTACGATACTTCAAGGGGAGTTACACCCAGCCTGATTCACGTTTCCGGGGATTATTACGCAATAGCCTACTCTGGGGCTGGTAGTGACGGGTGGCTTGCGACTGTTGAAATAGCTGGTAATGGTCAGATTACAAACACAGTCGTAGACACGTTGGAGTTTGACACCGCAACGGGGAACGATCCCTTCATTTATCATATATCGAGTGATTTCTATGCGATTGCATATACTGGTTCAGCTACACGTGGGGAACTTACTACTGTGGAGATTGCGACTAATGGGTTGATCACTGATACAATCGTTGATACTTGGGAGTTTGAGCCCAACCAATGTGATAACCCCACCATAATCAATATCGCCGGGGACATCTACGCCCTAGTATACCGGGGAACCAACAACGACGGAGACGTTGCCACCGTAGAGATATCAACAGCAGGAGCCATCACCAAATCGTTAATCGATCTCTTCCAGTATGATCTCACCAACGGTTTAGAGCCCTCTATCGTAAATGTACAGGGAGATTACTATGCAGTCGCCTACGTTGGTGATGGAAGCGACGGTTTCCTTGTGACGATTGAGATTCTATCCAATGGCATAATAACTCAGACGGTTGGAGACACACTGGAATATGACACAGGTAGTGGGCTTGACCCATATCTTTTCCCTATTACCACGGATATTCACGCGATAGCGTATGCTGGACCGGGTAATGATGGTTTCATCACTACTGTTAGTTATGTTGGTGGGGCTTTCAAGCTGGATATTGAGGTTAGCTGGACTGGTTTACCGACAAAGACCAACGAGTTCCTGACCATATACGGTGGAACCATGGGAGGCGAGAGCCTTCAAGTGGATTACTGGAACGGTGCAACGTGGGTGAACATAATGCCCAATGTAAAATCGGGGTGGAATGTGGTCGATGTCTCTGCCTACTTGACAAGTTCAACATTCACAATTAGATTCGTGGACACACTCGAAGTAGGAGATGTTACACAGGACTCTTGGGAAATCGATGCCGTATTCCTAAACTTGTTCGATTAATGCGTTGGACTGTTTTGAGGCTCCTTTCAGAATATACGAAATAAAAAACAGGTTTGGTAATCCGCTTTCCTTGTTTTAAGTGTAATTTTACTTACACATTTTGTTTAAGAATACGTGGGAGATACTATGGCTATGCACTGGACTGAGGAGTTCTTCGTAAAACATGGTAAGAATTATATGAAGACCCTTGAGAGCATCAGAGAACGAGCCATAGATCAAACTGATGGCGTGATCAAGGTATTTGAAGAGCAGGGCGTACCTAGGGATGGGTTGATACTTGATTTATGCTGTGGTATTGGCAGGCACTCGGTTCTATTAGCAGCTAAAGGTTACAACGTTGTTGGGTTGGATTTCTCCCCGGATTTCATCAAGAGGGCAAAGGAGATCGCAAAAGAGAAAGGCGTTGATGACAGGTGCACGTTTATCCTTGGTGATGTGCGAGAACTTGAAGACGCTGTGGATGGAAGGCAGTTTGACGCTGCAATAAACATGTTCAGAAGTTTAGGCTACTACGACGACCCGACAGAGTTTGAGATACTCAAGAGTATCTTTAAAGTGACAAAATAGGTGGAGTCTTGTTGATTGATGCAACCAACCGTGACTGGATAGTTAAAAACTATTGCCCAGTTAACTTTAGCGAGGAAGGTGAGGGACAGCTACGGTTGGTGACACGCAGCTTCAACCTTGAGACATCGGTTCTTGAGAATGATTGGACCATCTATGCGCAGAAGGGAAAAGACCTCAAGTATCAAAACTCATCTATGATCACCCAAAGGGTACTGTCGCTTCATGAGCAGATCAGGTTCCTAAGAGAAGCTGGGTGGAGTTATGTAGTGGCTTATGGAGATTTTGGGTTGAACTCATTTAAAATAGATTCAAACAAGATGATTACCGTCTCGAAAAAAGAGGGTTAGCCCATTAGGGCGTGCTTTATGCCTTTTCGAGCCTTTAATGTGTCTATTGATTTCTGGGCGTCAGTCACCTTGTACTTGTGAGTCACTATCTCATCAAGCGGCAGCCTATCTGCTGCGAGTCTCATCAACTCAAGCACTGTACCGAACTGGGTGGGAGGATAGGTCCATGACCCCAGTATATCCATGTCCTTGTTACAGATAGTATGCGGGTTAATCAAAACAGGTCCTGGATTAGTATAATGACCTACCTCTACAAACTTGCCACCCCGGCGAGTCATATCAATACCCTCAGGAACAGCAACAGGAACACCAACAGCCTCGATAACCACATCACCGCCCAGACCATTGGTGAGGCGCTGAACCTCCTTAACCCTGTCCTCAGCAGAATCATACTGCCTCATATCGATAACATGATCAGCACCCAGCTTCTCAGCCATCGTGAGACGCTCATCCACCATATCAACACTAATGATATTACCAGCACCAGCCAGCTTCGCAGTGGCAATCGCTAGCAATCCAATAGCGCCGGCGCCTTGAACCACCACACTCTGACCTACACCGAAGCCCTCTCCAAAAGTAGGCAAACCAGGCGCATAAGCACGCTCAAGGGCTCTGCTGCTCACAGCCATAGGCTCAGTTAGCACAGCTACCTCGGGTTTAACCTCATTAGGTACCTTGTAGACCCAGAACTTCTCAGCGTTCACATATATCTTCTCAGCCCAGCCTCCAAGTAGGTGGGGTTTCTCGGCGCTGGTCATGTTGACCCCCATTACTTTTCTTCCGGTGCATAAGGTTGGTTTGTGGGGCATGAACCTGCAGAAATAGCATTCACCACAGTACCTGTTGGTACCCGGTACAACGATGACCCTATCCCCAACGTCCAATGGCAGCCCTTTGACCTCATAGCCCTTGGCTTTCTCTCCTATCTCCTCAATTACTCCAACCCACTCGTGACCGGGAATAACTGGATAGGGAATTTTCATGTTTCCCTCATAGAGATGCATGTCGGTGCCGCAGACGCCGCACAACTCCATACGCATTAAAAACCCATTGGGCTCTACCTCAGGCTCAGGGTAATCAACCACCTTGAGCTTACGAACATCTTCCAAAATTGCAGCTTTAACCATGAAGAAAATAGAGTGTATCAGAGATATTACATCTCCGGGTCTAATCGATCCATTTACTATCCTTGTAGTCTGCTACTGCCAGTACCTCGCTCTGGGGGTTCACCAAACCACTGACCCTGCAGGCATAGATCAATCCATCACAGGGAGACTTGATCTGCTCAAGCTCCTCAAAACTGTAAGGATTGTAAACGGTTCCCAGTACCTCTCCTTTGGAGACCTCGCGTGGGGGCTTCCCTATCCCTACGTCTGATGCCTCCATGTCTGAGACAAAGTAGCCCCCGAAAGTAGCCCGGACATGTGGGGCGTGTATAAAGTAGAATTGCTTCTCGGGAAGCATGGGCTCTCCCTCAAGCATACCAAGATGCTTCATAACATTCATTGTGCCCTTAACCCCAACGCGTTCACACTCAGCCTCAAACCGTTCCCCATGCCCACCCCCACCAATCTCAGGAACTGCGCTAGGAATACCAAGGGTACCCGCGTAACTAGTCATGGGCATGAATGCACCGCTACTAATACTACCCGGGGGATCATGGAGAATACCAAGACCGAACACTCGTGCCATCTCCTTGCTCTCTGGATCCAAGTTGAATAGCATCTTGTTTAGCGCCATTCCCCTCATCTGGCCATGATAATCCAGAATATGACTGCACTTGGGCACAAGCTCATCACTAATCAAAGCCGCAATCCTCATTGTGAGGCTGACATCAGTGGGATTCATGCTACCGAAAAGAGGCTGGGTTCGTTTCCCCGGGAAGACCCTGTTCATGTTGCTGAAGTCAACTGTTTCTTCGGGAGGATTTGGTGTTGTTCGCGTCATATGAGCAAAGCTATAGGGGTTGGCTACTGGTACCGCGATTATGGTTCCTTTGAGTTCGTCTGGTTTCAACTGGTTTACTACTGTTCTTATGATTCTGTTCTGGTAGTACTCGGTTCCATGGATATTCGCATACAATCCAAGGGTAGGTCCATCCTCCAAGCCCTTGATAACATGAACCGGGACATAGAGCATGTTCCCATCCAGCATCTGAACCACTTCTAGCCTGTGATAGCTCTTGGCTCCGGGCTCTGGTGTTATGTTAAAAGCCATGGTTTTATCATCTTATATATGTATTAAAAATAATGTTCGGTT
>Ga0272444_10001589_pt1 | contig 21729 bp, 17 predicted proteins | sample SSMForm13_FD_201033 | JGI IMG/M metagenome (GOLD analysis project Ga0272444, IMG submission 201033) | Marine sediment archaeal communities from Little Sippewissett salt marsh, Falmouth, MA, United States - SSM-Form-13 | ecosystem: Environmental > Aquatic > Marine > Wetlands > Sediment ...
GGGGTGTTGGGCGGCTTCTTGCTGGGGGTGCTGGAGGCCCTGGGGGTGGGGTTTTTGTCCTCTTCCCTCAAGGATGCCATCGCCTTCGTCCTGCTGCTGCTGATTCTCTACATTCGCCCGGCGGGTCTGCTCGGCGCCCGCAAGGTGCAGAGGTTTTAGGGTGCCCATGGTTGCCCGCTTTCTTCGCCGCAACTGGGCCTACCTCGTCTTCCTGGGGGGCGTCGGGGTCACCGGCTGCCTGGTGCAAAACGCCTACTACTTCCAGGTCCTGACCTTCATCGGGATCAATACCCTGCTGGCCCTGGGGCTCAATCTGCTGATGGGCTACGCCGGCCAGATTTCCCTCGGGCATGCCGCTTTTTACGGCATCGGCGCCTACACCACGGCCGTTCTGACCACCACCTGGGGCCTCTCCCCGGGTCTGGCGCTGCCCTGCGCCCTGGCCGTCGCCGCGCTGGTGGCGCTGGTGGTGGGGCTGCCGACCCTCAAACTTTCGGGCTACTACCTGGGCATGGGGACCCTGGGCTTCGGTATGATCGTCCACATTCTGCTGCGGGAGTGGACGGAGGTCACGGGCGGGGCTTCGGGGTTTATCGGCATCCCGCCGCTGCAGTTCGGGCCGATCGCCTTCACGGACCCGCGCGCATACTTCTATCTGGTCTGGGCGACGGTCCTGCTGAGTTTCATTCTCAGCCACCGCCTTATCCGCTCCCGGGTGGGGCGCGCCCTGCGCTCCATCCACGACAGCGAACACGCCGCCCGGGCGGTGGGGGTCGACACCCAGCGGCTCAAACTGCAGGTCTTCATTTTCAGTGCGATCCTGGCGGCGCTGGGCGGTTTTTTCTATGCCCATCTGATCAATTTCATCAGCCCCGACTCGTTCAACTTCCTGGTATCGGTGCGCATGGTGACCATGGTGGTGATCGGCGGGATGGCCAGCGTCTGGGGGGCGCTGCTGGGCGCCTGCCTGCTGACGCTGCTGCCCGAGTGGCTGCACGCCTTCTCGGACTTCGAAATGCTGGTCTACGGGTTGATTCTGATGCTGGTGATGATTCTGCTGCCCCAGGGGCTGACCCGGGGCCTTCTGGATGCCTATGAGCGCAGCCGCAAAAATTCAAGCTGAAGAAGCGCCCCTGCTTGCGCTTTCCTCGGTCAGCAAGGCCTTCGGCGGGGTCCAGGCCCTGCTGGAGGTGGGCTTTGCGGTGGCACCGGCCACCATTCAGGGGCTGATCGGGCCCAACGGGGCCGGTAAGACCACCCTTTTCAACATTATTTCCGGCTTCTACCCCCCCGACCAAGGCAGGATCCGCTACGCCGGCCGTGACACCGGGGGCCGCGCCAACACTGAACTGGTCCGGCTGGGCATCACCCGGACCTTTCAGAACGTCGAGCTCTTCGAAAGCATGAGTGTGCTGGAAAACGTCATGGTGGGGCAGCATGTGCAGTCCCGCTGCGGTTTCTGGGGCGCTCTTTGGCGAACTCCCGGGGTGCGCCGCGAGGAGCGGAAAATCCGCGACCGTGCCATGGCGCTGCTGGAATTCGTCGGGCTCGGGGCCGTGGCCGATGACCGCAGCGGCGATCTGCCGTTCGGCTGGCAGCGGCTGCTGGAGATTGCCCGGGCGCTGGCCGCCGAGCCCCGCCTGCTGCTGCTGGACGAGCCGGCCGCCGGCCTGAATGCGGTTGAAACCCGTGAACTGGCCACCCTGCTGCTGCGGATCAAGGCCGAGGGCGTCACCCAGCTGCTGGTGGAACATGACATGAGCCTGACCATGGAGATATGCGACCGGATCGCGGTCCTGGACCAGGGGCGGTTGATCGCGGAGGGCCGGCCGCGCGACATCCAATCAGACCCGGCGGTGATTGCGGCCTACCTGGGAGTGCAGACCATTTAAGTTTCAGGCCTCGGCAGCCGGCGGGGGATAGTCGCGCGCCTGAAGGCCGCCGCAGCCCTTTGCGCGCGCAGGCTGCGAGTGCCCCCTCCGCTTGGGGATTTCCGTCCCCCGTGCGCGCACCTGACCCGGGCGTTTCTATCCGCGTCTTTTCGAGGGCCTCATGCTGCGAATTCGCAACCTCAAATGCTATTACGGCAAAATCATGGCCCTCAAAGGGGTCAGCCTGCACATCGGCCAGGGGGAGCTGGTCACCCTGATCGGAACCAACGGTTCGGGCAAAAGCACCCTGCTGCAGGCGATCTGCGGGCTGATGAACCACTGGGACGGTGAAATCCGCTTCAAGGATGCGTCGCTGCGGGGGTTCGACCCGCCCGCGGTGGTCAAAGCGGGGATCAGCCTGGTGCCCGAGGGGCGTCAAATCTTTCCGCCGTTGACCGTTGAGGACAACCTGATGCTGGGGGCCTACACCCGTTTGCGGCGGGGGGAGCGCCAGGCGGTGGCCCGGGACCTGGAAATGGTGAGCCAGCTCTTTCCGGTCCTGCGGGAAAGGGTGCAGCAGCTCGCCGGTACCCTGTCCGGCGGGGAGCAGCAGATGTTGGCCATCGGCCGGGCGCTGATGGCCCGTCCGCAGCTCTTGGTTCTGGACGAACCCTCGATGGGGCTTGCCCCGCTGGTGGTCGCCCGTATTCTGGAAACCCTGGCCGACCTGCGCCGGGAAGGGCTGACGATTCTACTGGTGGAACAAAACGCCCGGGCGGCCCTGCAGATCGCCGATCGCGGCTACGTGCTGGAAACCGGCCGGATTGTGCTGGAGGGGCGGGCGGCCGACCTGCTGGTGGACGAGGAGGTCAAACGGGCCTACCTGGGCAAAGACTACCGGGATTTCGACGAAGGGAGATGAACCCCGTGATCCACATGGACCCCCAAGAGCGCCGCCAGCTTCAGCTGGAGCGGCTGCAGAGCACCCTCAACCGGGCCTGCCGCAACGTCCGTTTTCACCAGGAGCGATTCGAGGCCGCGGGACGCGACCCCGCCGAAATTCAGCGCCTCGAGGACCTCCAGCGCATTGGCTTCACCTATCGCCGGGACCTGGGGGAGCACTATCCCTACGGGTTGTTTGCGGTGCCGCTGCGGGACATCGTCCGCATTCACACGGCCTCGGGCACCACGCTCAAGCCGGCCGTCAGCGGTTATACCCGTCAGGATCTTCTGGTCTGGCGCGAGATCGTCGCGCGCGCGCTGGAGGCCGGCGGCGTCAGCCCGGCGGACATTCTCCAGATCACCCTGGATCCCGGGCTCTCCAACTGGGGCCGGGACTACAAGGAGGGGGCCGAGGCCGTGGGGGCCAGCGTGATTCCCTATACCCCGCTTTCCCTGGAAAAGCAGGTCATGGTGCTGCGCGATTACAGGACCTCGGTGCTCGTCACCACCCCGGCCTCGGCCGGACAACTGGCGATGCACCTCCACCTAACCGGGGTGCAACCAGCCCTGCTGGGGCTGAAGCGCCTGATCCTGGTGGGTGAACCCGTTGCTGCCGGGCTGCGCGCCGAGTTGGAGGCCCGGTTGCAGGTGGAAACCTGGCAGCACTACGGCCTCAGCGAGGTCCCCGGTCCGGCAATCGGGTTCGAATGCAGCCGGCACGCGGGGCTGCACATCAACGAGGACCATTTCCTGCCCGAAATCGTGGACCCCGCCAGCGGGGAGGTTCTGCCGGAGGGCGAAACCGGCGAGCTGGTCCTGACGACCTTGACGACCCGCGCCTTTCCGCTGATCCGCTTCCGGACCGGCGATCGCGCGCGCTTCATTCCCGGCGCCTGCGACTGCGGCGTGACCCTGCGGCGCATCGCCTGGCTGGCCGAGCGCACCGACGAGATGCTGAGCATCCGCGGGGTCAAGGTTTCACCGGATCAGGTGCGCGCCACGATCCAGGCGGCTTTGGGGCGGCTGCCGGGGAACTGCCGTTTTTTTCGCAGGGTCCAGGACGCGCGCCACTGGCTGGAAGTCTGGATCGGGATTGACGATGGCCTGTTCTCAGACGAGATCAAAGAGCTCCAGCGCCTGATCCAGACCGTCGGCAGCCGCCTGGAGGAGGGGCTCGGGGTGCCCGTGACGGTTCGGATTCTTGAGGGGCGCTCATTTGCGGCCGACCCCGGCGACCCGGAATCCGACCGCGGCTGATGGGCCCGGCCGGGTGGGCGGGGCCTGCATCAAAGGGCGCGCTTTTTTGGTGAGGCCGATAAACGATGAACCGGTAAATCAAAAACCGGACGGTTTCGAAAAAAGGCCAAGTTACGGCGCGCAAATCTCAGCGGCGTGAGGCGTACGACTTTAAGCCGCAGCGACATCGAGATGCAGCGCAACGCAGAAATTGGCCTTTTTGCGGAACCGTCATAAATTGGGTTTATTTTCCGGGAAACACTGTCGATTATTATACTGGCTCTCGCTGAGCACAAGGGTGTTACATGAAAGGAAGCAATCGGAGCGTTCAGATCGTTTGGGGTGTTCTCTTGATCGCAGCCGGCATCGGCGTTTTCATCCGCATCCCGCAGGTCATGCCGCAAATCGCCCAAATCGAGCAGTTCTCCTCCATTCTTTCATATATCCGCTTTTGCTTTTACCTGATCGGGGCCATGCTGATCGGCGGAGGTGCGAAGAAACTCCTGGAACACCTGAAGAAGCCATGATCAGGGGCGGCACGGGGCCTGCCATCGGCGGTCTTGTGCATGTTAACGGCCAATACCCAATGGAATCCGGTTCATTATGCAAAATCAGACCAAAGTCTCCCCCCCGGCCAGCCAGCCTGTTCAGGCCCTGAAAATCAAACCCACCGGCAGGCCGTCGCTGCAGGAAATCAGCGACCGAATATACAACGCCGCCAACCTTGAAGAGATCCTGATCTACCTCAAGGACGACATCACCGCCCTTTTCGGTGCTGAGCGCCTGTCGGTGTACGTTATCGACGGGGTCAAACGGGAGTTGGTCTCCAAGGTCAAGGCCGGTGAGGAGACCAAGGAGATCCGCATCCCGATCACCACCGCCAGCATCGCCGGCTACTGCGCCACCAAGCAGAAAATCGCCAATATCAAAAACGTTTATGACGCCGAGGAGCTGGCCAGGTTAAGTCCCGAAATGAAGTTCGATGCCAGCTGGGACAAACGCACCGGCATCACCACCGGTCAGGTGCTGGCCGGGCCGATCCTGTTCAAAACGTTTTTGCTGGGGGTCATTCAGGTCCTCAACCGCAAAGACGGCCAGGCCTTCTCGGAGGCCGACGAACTGGCGCTGGAGGAGCTGTCCAAAAAACTCGGCATCGCCCTTTACAACCAAAAGCGCATGGCCGCCCGGGGCAAAACCAACAAGTTCGAATACCTCCTGGAAAACCACATCGTCACCCAGAAAGAGCTCAAGCACGCGATCTCCAGCGCCCGCCAGAAAAAGATGTCCATCGAATCCTACCTGATGAAGGAGCTCAAGGTTTCCAAGAAGGACATCGGCAATTCCTTAAGCCGCTACTACGACCTGCCGTTTGTGGAATTCCACAAGAACATCGCCATCCCCGGCGAGCTGCTGGTGGGGCTCAAGGTGCCCTTCATGCGCAACAACGCCTGGGTGCCGCTGCGGCTGGAGGACGGCAAGATCGTGATCGCGGTGGACAATCCCCACGACCTGCAGAAGATCGATGAAATCAAGGCGCTGTTCATCGGCAAGAGCCTCAAATTCTGCGTTGCCCTGAAGCAGGACATCCTCGACATGATCAGCCTCTTCACCCAGAGCGACAAGGAGCTGGCCGAAATCGACCAGATCCTCTCGCAGCTGGAGGATGAGGCCACGGAAATCGAGGAGAGCGATGGCTTGGATGAGGCCGACAGCGCCGTGATCCAGCTGGTCAACAAGATCATCCTGGATGCCTATGCCCGGGGTGGATCGGATATCCATATCGAACCCTATCCCGGCAAGCAGAACACCCAGGTGCGGGTGCGGGTTGACGGCAACTGCTACCTCTACCAGACGATCCCCTACCACTATAAAAACGCGGTCATCTCGCGCATCAAGATCATGGCCGACCTGGACATCGCCGAGCGCCGCAAGCCCCAGGACGGCAAAATCAAATTCAAGAAATACGGCGGCAAGGACATCGAACTGCGGGTGGCCACGATCCCCACCCAGGGGGGGCTGGAAGACGTCGTCATGCGCATCCTGGCCGCCGGTGAGCCGATCCCCCTGGACAAGATGGGGTTTTCGGAGCGCAACTTCAAAAACTTTACCAGCGTGGTCAAACAACCCTACGGGATCATTTTTGTCTGCGGCCCCACCGGCTCCGGTAAAACCACCACCCTGCACTCCGCCCTGGGGTATATCAACAAGATGGAGACCAAGATCTGGACCGCCGAAGACCCCGTTGAAATCACCCAGCCGGGGCTTCGCCAGGTGCAGGTCAAACCCAAGATCGGCTTCGATTTTGCCGCGGCCATGCGGGCCTTTCTGCGGGCGGACCCGGATGTCATCATGGTGGGCGAAATGCGCGACAAGGAAACCACCCAGATCGGCATCGAGGCGTCGCTCACCGGTCACCTGGTCTTTTCGACCCTGCACACCAACAGCGCCCCCGAAAGTATCACGCGTTTGCTGGACATGGGGATGGACCCCTTCAATTTTGCCGACGCGATCCTGGCCATTATGGCCCAGCGTCTGGTGATGACCCTGTGCTCGGAATGCAAGCAGGCCTATCACCCCAGCGAGGAGGACTATCAGGAGCTGGTGCGCGAATACGGGGCCGATGCCTTCCAGCGCAATGTCAAAATTCCTTACTCCAGTGACCTGACCCTCTATCGCCCCAACGGCTGCGATGTCTGCAACAACACCGGCTACCGGGGACGCATGGGGCTGCACGAACTCCTGATGGGCACCGACGAGATCAAAAAGCTGATCCAGAGCAAGGCCCGCATGGAGGAAATCCGCGAGCAGTCCATCCGGGACGGGATGACCACCCTCAAGCAGGACGGTATCGAGAAAATCTTTGCGGGCCGCTGCGACCTCATCCAGGTTCGCAAAGTCTGCATCAAATAAGTGTTGGCCCCAGCGAGGGGCTCAACACGGCCGTGCGTCGGCCCGATTTCAGCCCCTCGGGCAAATGGCTTTCACGGCGCAGGCAAGCGGGTTGAAATGAACCTTATGAGAATTGGCGCCTTGCGGATTTTCGCGACAGTTTTGACACTCCTGCTGATCTGTGGTTGCAGTGCACCCCAAGGGGGGGTCGGGATTGAATGGGGATCCCAGCAATCGGACGGGTATCCCGAGGGCCGGGTGGCCCCCCCGAAAGGGCCGCCGCCCCATGCCCCCGCCCACGGCTACAGAGCCAAACACTGCTATCGGTATTATCCCTCACGCGAGGTCTACTACGACACGGGCCGACGCCTTTATTTTTACATCGAAGGCGGGCTGTGGAAATCTGGCGTTTCGCTACCCTATCATCTTCAGGTGGACCTCGGTGATTACCAAACGGTGGAAATTTACAGCGATACGCCCTACGCGCACCACGAAAAGATCCAAAACAAGGGAAAGCAGAACGGGTATTCCAAAAAGACGAAGAAGCGGTAAGGGTGAACCTTATTTGCGAATAGGTGCGTGATCCTTTCAATCGGGGAAATTCCCCATCCCGATACAGCTCCCGAAGCCTCCCTGGGCCTCCCGGTCGCGATACCCCCAATGGACGGGCCGCCAAATTCACGTCCACGGCACGCCAATTCGGTGCCCTCGCGCGGGGTGTGGCGCGCCTGCCGCCCTCAACGGATTCCCCGCCCCGGCCAAATCAACCGCCTGCTACGAAGTTTGCCACTCCCCCAAGGCCGGTGATTTGCGCTTGTCCGGGGCATTCGGACAGCCTTTCGCGGGCACTCCGGCCGTAGACCAGCCCCGTTATGATGATGATCATAGAGCTGCGCTGCCAGGGTCGGCCAAATTCCCCCAGCGGATGACCGTCAGGCGGCGCCTCAACCCCTCCCACCGGGGGTCTTTGGACCCAGATAACGATAAACGAGCAGGCCAGGGCTGGGATGTCCCAGCGGCCCCTGCCGCGGGGCGGATGGCCGGAAGGCTGGACCGCTGGTGGGACTTTTTCTCTGACGGAGGATGGCCATGATCGTACGCAAGGAGATTCATATCGACGCCCCCCTGGACGTGGTCTGGGGGGCTTTTTCGCGGTTGGAGGAGTGGTCGCAGTGGAACCGCGTCTGCACCGACTGCTGCTACCTGGAGGGCCGGGAACTGACCGTCGATGCCTGCTTTGCCTTCACCATCACCCCGCTTTTCTTCCCGCTGCGGGTCACTCCCCGGATCGTCCTGTGCGATCCCGGGCGGGAAGTGGTCTGGCAGGGGGGGAAATTCGGTGTTCAGGCGGTTCACCGGTTCCTGTTTTCCGAGGAAAACGGCGGTGTGCACCTGCTCAGTGAAGAAACGTTCAGCGGCCCCCTGCTGGTCGCGGGTCTTTTGCTGCGCGTTCCCCAGCGGCTGCATAGGCTGACCGAAACCTTCATGGAGGGCATCAAGGCCTACGCCGAAGCCTGCGCCGGGAAAGCCCGCATCACCCCGCCTTGAAATGGGTTGCCGCAAGGTGATTTTTTGGGGCTAGAGGTCAAAAACGGCCGTGATCGGGGCATGATCCGAGCCGGCCTCGCCCAGCCGCGCGCCGGGATGGTCGTCCACCGCGGGCAGCCCGTCGCCGATGGCGTCGACGTGGCTGTCCACTGCGGGAAGCCGGCGAGGCTTTCCCGGCAGCAGCTCCTGGCTGACGAAAATGTGATCGATGAGCTCTCCGGTGCCCCTGTACTTTCTGGAATATCTCCTGGCGGTCGGAATCAAGTGGGCCAGGTTCCAGAGGCGCGTGTCGTCCCCCTGATCCGATCGGTTGAGGGCCCGTCGGTTGTTGATCTCGCTGCCGCCGGGCCCCTTGAGGATCTGGGTGGTCGCGGCGTCCACGACGTCATTCAGATCGCCGAGCACGATCAGCGCCCGGCAATCGTTTTCGGCCAGCAGCGCATTGGCCTTCACCCGCAGGGTGACGGCCTCGGCGGTGCGCTTCATCAGCGCCATGCCCGCCACCCAGGCGCGCTCATCCTCATCCTGGGGTGAGAAGCGTGCGCGACCCGACCGGCTGGGGTAGGTCAGCAGCTTCGATTTCAAGTGCGCGGTGATCAGGTGAACCGTAACACCGGCCTTGGGCTGTACCGCCACCAAAAGGGCGCCGCGGCCCATCCGGGAAACCGCGACGGGGTTGCCCTTGCCGTCGATTCCCGGCACAGAGGCGAGTCCCTCCTCCGGAAAAGCCACGAAGTCCAAGGGCTCGTGAAGCTCCAGTTTGGAGATGAACCCCACCCGGATCCCCCGGGGATCCGGGTGGGCCGAGAGTCTGGTGTGGTGGTAGCGGTTCTGCAGCCTCGCCAGCAGGTCCGTCAGGGCTTCCTGGTCGCCGACCTCCTGGACGGCCAGAACATCCGGATCCAAATTCAGAATGACCGCCGCCAAACTCTCCAGCTTGGCCTGGTAGGCGGCATCCGTCGGAGGGCCGGAACTGCTTCCCGGCAGGTAGAGGTTCTCCAGATTCCACGTCGCCACTTTGAATTTCGTCATGGTGCACTCCTTTCTGGCCTTAGCCTGCGGGGTGTGGGGACTTTCGTCGAGCTTTACGATCGATTATATTCCGGGCCGCGCCTTTTTTGAAACCAAAAAATGCCGCCAATTGAGGCCCGCATCGATGGGCTGCCGGCATCCCAAGGGCCAGCCGCCACCCGCGGGGAAACACTGCGGATCCACCCGCAGACTGGCGCCGGCGTTAAGCTTGTGATAACGATGGCCGCACGGCCGCGAGCAGGCCTACTGCGGCCAAACGCCTCGATCGCCGCCGCATGGCTGGCCCACTGCGGCCGCCTGGCGCGTCCGCACCCGCCGCCATGGCGGACGGCATCACCCCAAAATCCGGCCTGAAAGGGCAACGATGGAAAGCGAACTCCACTACCGCAGCCTGTTTGAAAACAATCATGCCGTGATGCTGATCATCGACCCGGACGATGGGGCGATCGTTGATGCCAATCCCGCCGCCTGCGTTTTTTACGGCTGGCCGCGCGAGGTGCTGACCCGAAAGAGAATTTCCGATATCAATACCCTCGACGGGGCCCAGATTCGCAGCGAGATGGCGGCGGCCGTCGGCAAACGGCGGGATCATTTCACCTTTCGCCACCGGCGCGCCGACGGGTCGATCCGGGTGGTCGAGGTCCTCAGCGGGCCGATCCAGTTGCGCGGCCGCCAGTTGCTCTACTCCATCGTCGATGACGTCACCGAGCGCAAGCGGATCGAAGAGGCCCTGGCAAGGAGCGAGGCGTTTCAGCGGGCCATGATCGCCTGCTCGCCGGTGGCGCTCTACAGCATCGATCTCCAGGGAAACGTGTTGACCTGGAACGCCTCGGCCGAGCGGATCTTCGGCTGGGAGGCGGGTGAGGTCCTGGGCCGGCCCCTGCCCATCGTGCCCGACGACAAACAGGCCGAATTCACCCGCCTGCGCGGCCTTCTGATGGCCGGCCAGAATTTTTCCAACCTTCAGCTAGTGCGGCGAAAAAAGGACGGCAGCCCGGTGGACTGCAGCCTTTCCACCGCGCCCATCCTGGATGACGACGGCGCGGTGATCGGCATCATGGGGGCGGTGGAGGACATCACCGAGCGCAAGCGCGCGGAGGAGGCGCTGCGGGCGAGTGAGCAGCGCTTTCGACTGCTGGTGGAAAGTGCGCCGGATGGGGTTTTTGTTCAGAGCGGGGGAAATTTCAGCTATCTGAATCGGGCCGCAGCTCGGCTTTTCGGCGCCGCGGCACCCGAGGAACTCATCGGTCGACCTGTTCTGGAGCGCCTGCACCCCGATTTCCGCCAAGTGGTTTGCGAACGCATGCACCGTTTGAGCCGCAAGCAAGCCACGGCCCCGCGGCAGGAGGAGGTCTTTTTGCGGCTTGACGGCAGCCCGGTGCATGTCGAGGTGACGGCGGTTCCCATCCACTTCGGCGGCGCCGACGCGGCCTTGGTTTTTGCACGCGACACCACCGAAATTATCCAGGCCCGGCTTCAGCAGAGCCATCTTGAAGAACAGCTTCACCAGGCCCAGAAGCTGGAATCCGTTGGCCGTTTGGCGGGCGGTGTGGCCCACGACTTCAACAATCTTCTGTCGGTCATTCTGGGCTTCAGCGAAATGGTGCTGGCAGACGCCGGGTGCGGCCACCCGCACCGCGATCCGCTGCGGGCCATCCATGAGGCCGCCCAGCGGGCCAGGGATCTGACCCGCCAACTGCTGGCCTTCAGCCGCAAACAGCTGCTGGAAATCAAGGTGTTGGACATCAACCAGGTGTTGGCCGGTTTTAAACGCCTGCTGGGGCGCCTGCTCGGGGAGGACATCGCCTTGAAGGTCATGCTGGCAGCGCGGCCCCTGACCGTCAAGGCGGACGCCGCACAGCTGGAGCAGGTGCTGATGAACCTGGCGGTCAACGCCCGCGATGCCATGGCCGAGGGTGGCACCCTGACCATCGAAACAGCGGCGGTGGCCCTGGACAACGCTTACACCGCCAACAAGCCGGGTCTGACCCCCGGCGATTATGCCATGATCGGGGTCAGCGACACCGGCTGCGGCATGCATCGGGACATTCTGGACCGCATTTTCGAGCCCTTTTTCACCACCAAGGACAAGGAAAAAGGCACGGGGCTGGGACTGGCCACCACCTACGGGATCGTCAAGCAACACGAGGGCGGCATCTGGGCGCACAGCGAACCGGGCCGCGGAACCACTTTCAAGGTCTACCTGCCGCTTTGTTCGGAGCCGGCGGCCGTGGTCGCGGTTCAGACTGTTCAGCACGAGGATGATGTTGCCGGTGCCGCGACGGTTCTGGTGGTGGAGGACGATGCGGCCGTGCGCCGCCTGGCCGTGGACATTCTGAAACGCGGCGGCTACCGGGTGATCGATTCCGATTCGGTGCAAGACGCCGTCCGGCGGGCCGCAGGGCATGAGGGCCCCCTCCACCTGGTGCTCACCGATGTTGTCATGCCGGGAATGAAGGGCCCCGAGGTTTACGCCCGCATCTGCGCGCGCCACCCCGAGGCCAAGGTGCTTTACATGTCCGGCTACACCGAAAACGTGATCGCCCACCGCGGGGCGTTGCAGGAAAACGTCGCATTTATCCAGAAGCCGTTTTCAGTCGCGGGCCTGCTGGAGAAAATCGGCCAGCTGCTCCGTCGGTAGCTGAAAACCTGAAAGCGGGTGGGCGTGGCGGGAAAAGATGATCTCGTGGCTTCGAAACCGGGTGCGCCGGGCGCACCCCACCAACTTGCTGCTGCTCAGCTACCTGGCGGCCATCGCCGCCGGGACCCTGGCCTTGATGCTCCCGGCGGCCACCGTCGAGGGCGCCATCGACGCGCTCGACGCGCTCTTTACGGCCACCTCGGCGGTCTGCGTCACGGGTCTGATCGTCGTGGACACCGGCACCTACTTCACGCGCTTCGGTCAGACCGTGATCCTCTTGCTGATTCAGATCGGCGGTTTGGGGATCATGACGCTTTCCGTGGCGCTTTTTCAAATCGTCGGCAAAAAGGTGGTCTTTCAGCAGCGCATGGCCATGCAGGAGATTTTTTCGCACGCGCCGCGGGAGGACATCTATTATCTGATCCGCGCGGTGCTGCTGTTCACCTTTGCCGTCGAGGCCGCCGGAGCGGTCCTGCTGTTCTTATACTGGCGGCCCGCGTTCCCTTTTCCCGAAGCGCTCTTCAGGGCCGTTTTCCATGCGGTCTCCGCCTTCTGCAACGCCGGCTTTTCCCAATTCAGCGACAGCCTCATGGACGGGCGGACATCGCTTTACTTGAACCTGACGATCTGCAGCCTGATCATCCTGGGCGGGATCGGTTTTCCGGTGGTCTATGAAATCTACCGCCGGTCCCTGCGCGGCGAACGCGGCAAGGTGTCGCTTCAGACCAAAAGCGTCCTTTTGACCACCGCCGGCCTGATCGTTGTCGGCGCTCTGGTGATCCTGATGTCCGAAAAGCCCCTGAGCGCTTCAAACCCCCAAGGCCTGTTGACGGCCTTTTTCCAATCGGTCACCTGCCGCACGGCCGGTTTCAACACCATCGAGATCGCTTCCCTCAACACGGCCACCCTGGCCTTCATGATGTTTCTGATGCTGGTGGGGGCCTCGCCAGGGTCCTGCGGAGGCGGCATCAAAACGACAACCCTGGCCGTCCTGGCGGCCTTTTCCTGGAGCCGTTTGATGCGCTGCAAATGCGTCAATCTGTTTCAAAAGACGATTCCCCAGGAAACCGTCAGCAAGAGCATCTCGGTTTTGGTGTTTTCGCTGACCGCGATCTGCATCGCCGTTTTCCTGATCGTTTTCATGGACCCCGATCACGGTGCGCGGGTCCAGGGGAATCGTCAATTCTTGAGCTTCCTTTTCGAAACCATCTCGGCCTTCGGTACGGTCGGTCTTTCCATGGGCGTGACGCCCGCCCTCTCCTGGTCCGGCAAGCTGGTGATCATCGTGCTGATGGTCATCGGCCGGGTGGGGGTGCCGGCCTTCACCTATATTGTCGCCGGCGGCGGGTCCACCAAAGGGGTGCAATACGCAGAGGAAAATCTGATGATCGGATAAGGGGGAGGGGAACATGAAGCGATTTGCCGTGATCGGCATCGGAAATTTTGGTTTTTATGTCGCAAAGGCCCTTTACGAGAACAAAAACGAGGTGATCGCCATCGACCGCAGCAAGGAGCGGGTCCAGGCGGTCGAACCGTTTTGCACCAGCGCCATCGTTCAGGATGTGACTGACATGGAGGCCCTCAAAGGGTTGGGGCTGGGCGAGTTGGACGCGGTGATTGTCAGCACCGGGGCCAACATCAAACCCAGCATCCTGATCTGCTATCATCTCGCCCGGTTGGGGGTCAAACGGATCGTCGCCAAGGCCGAGGACGACGATCACGGGGAGATCCTCAAACTGCTGGGGGCTTCCGAGATCATCCGACCGGGCATGGACATGGCCAAGCGCCTGGCGGTGCAGCTGACCTCGCCCAACATCCTGGAGTTTCTGCCGTTGGAGGAAGAGTACACCATCGCCCAGGTCGCACCGCCGGCACCGTTCACGGGCCAGTCGCTGCTGGATCTCGATCTGCGCCAGCGCTACGGGGTCAACATCATCGCCATCAAAGAGCTGGTCCCGGAGCGGTTCGTGATGGTTCCCTCGGCCGATTTTGTGGTCAAGGACAGCGACCTTCTCATCATGATCGGCAAGGAAGCGGATTTAAAGAAAATTAAAGAGTTGAAATGAACCCATGACGGCCTCGATTTTTTACAACCCCGGGCTGACCATCGCCCTGGCGCTGGCCATGGGCATGGTCGCCCAGGCCGTGGCGCACCACCTGCGCGTTCCGGGCATCGTTTTGCTGCTGGCCGCCGGCATGGCCTGCGGGCCTGACGGTGCGGGCATCATCCACCCGGCCGCTCTCGGTCCGGCGCTCAACATCCTGACCGGATTCGCCGTGGCGGTGATTCTTTTCGAAGGCGGGTTGAACCTGAAGTTCAGGCGCCTGAAGCGCGCCCAGCACTCCATCCGGCAGTTGATCCTTGTGGGCGGGTTGGTGACGGTCGCCGGCGGTGCGGCCGCCGCGCATTACATCATGCGCTGGCCCTGGCAAACCGCCCTGCTGTTCGGCACCCTGGTGATAGTTACCGGCCCCACCGTGATCAACCCGCTGCTGAAACGCCTGAAAGTCAAACGTTCGGTGGCCACCGTACTGGAGGCCGAGGGGGTCCTGATCGACGCCCTCGGCGCGGTGGTGGCGACGGTGGCGCTGGAGGCCGCCCTCAGCCCCGCCCACGGCAGTCCGCTACTCTGGGGCTGGCATGTGGTCTCGCGGCTGGCCTTCGGGGCGGGCATGGGGGGTGTCGCCGCTTTGCTACTGATTTTTTTCTACCGGGTGCGGTGGCTGATCCCCGAGGGAACGCAGAATGTGTTCACCCTTGCCGCTGTTCTGGCCCTGTTCCAGGGAGCCAACCAGATGCTTTCGGAAAGCGGCATTGCTGCCGTGACCATGGCCGGGATCGTCATCGGCAACTACCGGACCTCGGTTTTGCGGGACCTGGCGGAATTCAAGGAGGAGCTGACCGTGCTGCTGATCGGGATGCTCTTTGTGCTGTTGGCGGCCGACGTGCGCCTGCCCCAGGTCCTGGGCCTGGGCTGGCCGGGGCTGGGGGTCGTCCTGGTGCTGATGTTCGGGGTGCGCCCGGCGGCGGTTTTGGCCGGCACTTGGCTTTCGGGCCTGAACTGGCGGGAGCGTCTTTTCATCGCCTGGATCGGCCCCCGGGGGATCGTGGCCGCGGCGGTGGCCTCTTTTTTCGCCGCCGCCTTCGGGGCGCGCGGACTGCCCGGCGGTTACGAGCTGCGGGCACTGGTGTTTCTGGTGATCGCCGTCACGGTGGTTTTCGCGGGCCTAACCGGCGGGCCGATGGCCGGTGTCTTGGGCCTGCGGCGACCCAGCCAGAAGGGCTGGGTGGTGCTGGGGGCCAACGGCCTGGCGCGCGGGGTGGCCAAGTTGTTCAAGGAAAACGGCCAGGAAATCCTCTGCATCGATTCCAATGCGGACCATTGCAAGGCGGCCGAAAACGACTGCACCCGGGTTATTTACGGCAACGGGCTGCAGACCCGAAACCTGCTGCGGGCGGAAATCGACATCCGGCGGGGCGCGCTGGCGCTGACCGCCAACGATGCGGTGAACTATCTTTTCATCCAGAAGGTGAAAGCCGAGGCCAAAACGATTGCGCTTTACTGCGCTCTCAAAACCGACACCGAGTCCCTGACGGCCAAGATGCTCCACGAGACGGACGCCCAGGTGGCGTTTGGCAAAACGCTGGACGTCGATCTCTGGAACCGCCGCTTCGATGCCGGCCAGGTCTACCTGCAGGTCTGGCAGCCGGCCAAGCAGCCGCCGGCCGAGATCGGCGCCGAATCGCTTGTGAGCGAATACACCGGAAACGGGCTGATCGCCGCGGTTGTGCGCCGCAACGACAAGCTCTCACCCGTCGGTGACGGTCTGCGGATCAAGAAAACCGATCAGGTCTTTTTTTTCGTTTTCGAAGCGGACCTCAAAACTGCCGGTGAATTTTTAGATCAAAACGGCTGGCGGCGAAGCGACAGCCTCGGCAGCAATGCCTTTTCGACCTCCACATGCCGCCTGGTGACAAAAAAAGCATGACAAGCGGCGCTGCAATCCAAGGCGGATTAAACGTTTAGAAGGGCAGGATCTGCACCCCGCCGATGGCCTCGGGCAGGTTTCCGCCCAGGCTGTCGGGGCAGGTGATCAACTGGACTTTATTCTGCAGGCTCATGGGATCTTCCGCGTGCGGCGGCGATGAACCCGTAGTGCGCGATGGCCTCCAAAATTCCGGCGGCATAGGTCCCCTTGGCAAAGAAGACATGCTTCATGCGGCGCAGTTTGGCCAGCTCGGGGCTGAAATTGCCCACAACAACCCCCAATGGTTCGCCCCGCAGCATCTCCTCGTCGTTGCCGGAGTCACCGCAAACCAGGAAATTGCCTAAAGGAATCTCCCACTTGTAGCTGAGGTAGCGGATGGCTTTGCCCTTGGAGGCGCGGTGCGGCAGAATGTCGAGGTATTTTTGGTGGGAATAGATGAGATTGTAGCGGCATTTGTGGCGTGAGAGCAGGTCGTGGATCATGGCCAGGCGGTCCTTGTCCGGCGCCATGTTGTAGCTGACCTTGTATAGGCGCTGGGTGTCTTCCGCCTGGTACTCGAGAAAATCGAAATTCTTCAGCAGGCGCACGATCTTTTCGCGGTCCCAACCGCTGGCGATGTGGGTTTCCCACCCCTGGCCGGCCTGCAGTTCTTGACCGTAGTAGATCTCACTGCCCACCGAGGAGATGATCACGTCCGGTGCGGGGACATTGTGAGCTTTGAGCACCTGGACCGCCGAGTCCACGGTGCGCCCGGTGGCGACCCCGAAACCGATGACCCTGCGGTGGGCCGCCATAAGGTCCAGCAGGCGTTTTAGGTCCTGGGGGTCCCCGCCCAAGAGGGTGTTGTCGATATCCGAGATGATCAGGTGGTTCAGCCGGACCAGCCGGCGGCCGATGGCATTCCGCGGCACCACGGCGGCCATGTCGGACGCCTGGCCGGCGGAGACCAGCCGCTCGGCTTCGGCCCGGTAGGCTTCGGCATGGTGCTGCCAGGTATAGTGCTGGCGGACATTCATGATGCCGTTTTTGGAAAACTTGTCCCAGCTGTGATTGCTGGAGATGATTTCCCGGATGGCGTCCGCGATGGCGCCGCTGTCGGTGGGATCCACTAGTATCCCGCTGCCGCAGTTTTTGATGATGTCCTTGGGGCCGCCGTCATTTGTGGCGACCACCGGCAGCCCGGTGGCCGACGCCTCCAGGAGTGTCAGCCCGAAGGGTTCGGTCAGGGCGGGGTTGACGAAAACCCCCCGTTTTGCCGCCGCGATGCGGTAGAGTTCCGGAACCTCGTGCTCGAAATCGTGCCGTTTGGGAATCGCCATTTTGCCGTAAAGGTCATACTTGTCCATCTCAAGCAGCATCTGGGTGAGAACGTCGCGCTCGTTTTCCTCCATCTGGCTGATGTCCCGGCGGATACCGGCAAACACCGCCAGGTTGGCCATGGCCTGAAGGTCGGGCGCCTCCCCGTAGGCACGGATCAGACCGTGGATGTTCTTGCGCTTGTCGGGGCGGCAGAGGGCCAGGATCAGGGGTTTTTCCGGGCGCAGGAAAAAGCGGTTGAGCTCCTGAAGCAATTTGGCTTGGGCGTATAGGGCGGTTTCGCTGCGCTCGGACTCCGGCAGCAGGTCGTGGTAGTAGGGATAGAATTTCTCGATGTCGATGCCCGGCGGCAGGACCCGAAAATCTGCCAGCCCGCCATTGTGGTACATTCCGTACTGCTCCTGAACCTCCTGGTGGGTGCTGGTGACGATCAAATCGGCATACTTCAGGATTTCCTCTTCCACCCGGATCCGCTGATCGATGCGGTATTTGCGGACGATCTCATCCTCCTTCAAGCCTTCGGCCAGCAGCTTCTGCTTTTTGGCCCGGCCCAGGGAGTGGCCGGTAAAAATAAAAGGAACCCCGAAGATGCGGGTCAGCTGCATCGCCGCGTAACCGGCGTCGGGGTAGTGGCCGTGGACGATGTCCGGCAGGGTCTTTTCGTTCTTGATAAATTTGATGGTTTTGTCCACGAATTCGTCCAGATGCCGCCAGAGCAGTTCCTTGCGCATGTATTTGCGGCCGCCGCATTGGATTCGCACGATGCGAAAGCGGTCGGCCACCTGCTCCACCCGCCGCGCGTAATCCTCGGAAAGGGCGTTGTCTGCCAGAAATCGGGTGAAAAGATCCACCTGCCTGACCCCCTCCAGTTCGGCCAAGGCTCTTCCGAGTTCGATCACGTATTTCACCTGACCGCCGGTATCGGCGTCGCGCCCCAGTTCCAGGTTGCTGCCGCGCACCAGGCCGTGGAGACTGAACATCTGGATATAAAGCCCATTTTCGCTCATCGGATCACCCTCCCGAGATAAGGCCCATTTCAGCGTAGAAAGCATCGCTCTCGGGCAGGGCCCCCTGAATGGTGCAGACCGCGGCGGCCAGCCGGTTGGCCGCCGCGAGGGTCTTGGCCGGGGGCCATTGCCGCAGATAGCCCACTGCGGTCATGGCGGCGTGGGCGTCGCCGGCTCCCACCGTGTCGGCGACAGCGGCCAGCGGCGGAGGGGCCAGATGGCAACTGCCCTCCCGGGAATGCCACGCGCTGCCCGCCGCCCCGTAAGTGAGGACCACCACCGCAATGTCGAATTCGCTGCGCAGCCGATCGACCAGGGCGCGCTCCTCGGCCGGTCCGCCCACGATGCCGCGCAGCATCTGGAGCTCCTCGGAGCTGAGCTTGAGGACGTCGGCCTGGCGGAGAGAAGCGCGGATGACCTGATCATTGTAGCTGTCGGGGCGCAGGTTGATGTCGCAGAATGTGCGGGTTTCCGGGTGGCGTCGGCTCAGCAGGGCTTGCAGGGTGCGAAAGCCCTGCGGCGTGCGCTGGGCGAGGGTTCCGAAATAGATCAGACGCAGCGGGGTGGCCAGCAGGTTTTGCAGCCGGTCGTCTATCTGGATGTGGTCGTAGGCCATGTCCGGGAGGATATCGAAGGTGGGCACGGCGGCCTTGTCCAGGCTGACCTGCACCTGCCCGGTTGGGTGATCCGGATCCAGCTGAAGATCTCCGGCGTTCAGACCGCACCCCTCCACAAAGGCCAGCACCTCGCGTCCGGCTGCATCCATCCCGATACGTGAGACGAACCGCACCGGTTCACCCAGGCGGTGCAGGTGAAATGCAAAATTGAAAGGCGCGCCGCCAATCCGACGGTAATCCGGAAACACGTCGAATAATATCTCACCGATTACCAGGACCATGGGGTGGACCGCCTTTCCTCAGGGGGTTTACTGGGACCGGGCCGGCGACCGCGGACCCGAGTCAACGCATACCCTAAAAATCTTAAAGGGTGACAGCTTAAAAGTCAAATTGGGGCAGCATGATCAAGACGGCGATACGGTTTTCGCAACCCGCCGGCGGACCGACGGACCGGCCTTCGGAAAGCCCCCTGAAACGGCTATAGTGATGTCTGGCGATGAGGCTTGCGGGGAGTTCGGTGGTTTGAAATGGGAGCTGAGGTGGTCGAGATTGCAGGAAATTCAGCCCGCTTGTCAAGGATGCGCCCCATTTGGGTGCAGCGCCTGGCCCAAAGGGTTAAGGGGCCCGGAAAAAACCACCCGGGAGGCGACGTTACGGCATGCTCTGAACCGCCTTGCGCGAATCGGACTGCAGCTCCTCGGCGTGCGGCGCTTCGGCGCCCGGATGGGCCCGCATCCCGGAATCGGCGGTTCGGGTGGCGTCCAGAAGTGCCGTGATGCGCTGGTCTTTTTGGGTCCAGAGGTCGTTTAGCCAGGCCTGGAATTTTCGCCTGAAGGCCCGGTCTGCGACATAGTCTCCGATCATCCACGGCGAGACCGGGATCTGATCGACCTGCACATGGATCCGGCCGATCTTGCCGCAGGCAAATTCCCAGAAGCTCTTGCGGCCATCGGGGTAGACGATGGTGACATCAAGTATGCGGTGCAGCTGCTGGCCCGTCGTGTTCAAGACCAGCGCCATCCCGCCAGCTTTGGTGCGCAGCAGGTTGGTGTAGGGGGAGCCGCTAAGCCGCTTTTTTTCGGGGCTGAAGCGCGTGCCTTCAATAAAGTTCATGAGGGCGATGGGCTGGTGCTTGAACTTCTCGCACGCCTTTTGCGCGGCTGCGATGTCTTCGCCCCGCTTTTCAGGATGCTTTTTCAGGTAGGCGGTGGAATGGCGTTTCATGAAGGGGAAATCCAGCGCCCACCAGGCCTGCCCCAGAAGGGGAAACCAGATCAATTCCTTTTTGATGAAGAAGGTCAGCAGCGGAATCCTGCGGTTGAAGACCCGCTGCAGGACCAGGATGTCCACCCACGACTGATGGTTGGCGACCACCAGATACCAGCCCCGGGGACGCAGGTTTTCCAGCCCCGTCACCTCCCACTGGGTGCCGCAGAAAAGACGCTGGGTGAAGTTGTTGACCGCCACCCAATGGGCTGCCAGCCCGTGCAGGATGCGGGTCACGAAACGGCGAAAAGCGGGAACGGGAATTACGAACTTCAAAAGGGTCAGGCTGAAAAGCGGCAACGTCCAAAACAAGGTGTTGAGCAGGTAGATGCTCAGGACCAGGGCCCCTCGAAGGGGTCCGGGAATCAATTTGAAGGGTTTCATCTGACAGGCTCCTTCCAGGTGCTGTCGAAAGACGGCGATGGGTCCGTCGGAGGCACAATTTTCGGCAGTCGGTCGGCTGGCAGGAACTTACGCCGATGGCAGGGCGGGAGACAAGCCGGTTTGGGGATTTTACAAAAGTATTACAAAAGACCGACCCGATCCGAAGTGTCCGCAGCCAACGGCCAACCCTCAGTGGCTGCGCGCCGGGGAGAACTCCGGTTGGGCCGTTTTTAACGGCGGTGTTTGAATTCCTCTTTGCGGATGCCGTGTTTTTTCATAAGCTTGTGAAGCTGGCGGGTGGTCACGGCCGCTTGGACGGCAGACTGTTTGATGCGTCCGTGGTTCCGGCTGAGAAGCTCTTGGAGATAACGCCGTTCGATTTGGGCGATGCCGATCCGGCGGACCTCGGCCAACCCCAGCGCCGCGTCAAGGTGGATCTCGGTTGAGGCGGGGAGGCATTCAAACAATTCGCCGGGGAAACTCTCGGGGGTCAGCACAGCCGATTTTTCCAATATGTAGGCCCGCTCCACCAGGTTTTCCAGTTCCCGAATGTTTCCCGGCCAGCTGTAGCGCTGCAATGCAGCGAGAACCTGGGGGTGTACCTCATGAATCGCCTTGGATTGGAACCTGTTGAGCTTATCCAGGAAACCGGCCACGAAAAAAGGAATGTCTTCCCGACGCGCCCGCAGGGGCGGCACCTCGATTGGAAAAACATTGAGCCGGTAAAAGAGGTCTTTGCGAAAAGTGCCGCTTTCCGCCATTTCCTTGAGGCTGGCATTCGTGGCGGCGATCACGCGCACGTTGGCGTCGATGGTGTCTTCACCTCCCACTCGTTGGAAAATCCCGTCCTGCAGGATGCCCAGCAGTTTTATCTGGGCCGCCGGGGTGATGGTGCCGATTTCATCCAGCAGAATCGTCCCGCCTTTAGCAATTTCGAACTTGCCGAGTTTTTTGCGCACGGCGCCGGTAAAGGCGCCTTTCTCGTGGCC
>Ga0272444_10001590_pt1 | contig 21707 bp, 22 predicted proteins | sample SSMForm13_FD_201033 | JGI IMG/M metagenome (GOLD analysis project Ga0272444, IMG submission 201033) | Marine sediment archaeal communities from Little Sippewissett salt marsh, Falmouth, MA, United States - SSM-Form-13 | ecosystem: Environmental > Aquatic > Marine > Wetlands > Sediment ...
GGCGGGAGCGCTCGTGCTCGGTCACGCCGGCTGAACTGCGCTTCCAGCGTGGAGTCTTGGCAATGGCAGCGCCCGACGGGTAGGATGCCGTCTGAGAGGAATCCGATGCTAGATACTGCAAACGTACGGAACAGGTTGCCAGAAGCTGTTGGCGCGTTGCATATCAACATCATGTAGGTCGGTCACAGCTTCAATGGGAGCTGCCGGCCGCTGAACCCGAAGGCCCGAGGGGGTTTTCGGTTTCTTCTTGGAGCGGGAGGCGTTGTGCTGGTTGCCGACAGGTTGTGCAAGCGATTCGGAGGGCTCAGGGCAGTACGTGCCTGCTGCCTCACCGTAAGAAGGGAACGATCACCGGCCTCATTGGCCCCAATGGGGCGGGGAAGACGACGCTCCTCAATCTGCTGACACGGTTCCTCAAACCCGATTCGGGCCGGGTCAAGCTGTGCGACGAAGACATCACGGTGCCGCCCGCCGCATTGATCGTATCTACGGCCATCTGAGCCCCATCGGCCATGGAGGGGCCGTACGGCCCAAGCCCTCCAGTGAGTGCCATCAGTGCACCAATCCTGATTGGATCGTCTTCCGCCACCGCGATGCCAACGAGCATCACGCCCATAGCTGCGAGAACTACGCTCAGTTTCAGTCTTAATCTCATGCCAACCTCCAAGCTCCAGATGTCTGTCTTCCCATTAGCCAAAGCTTCTTCCTGGTCGACCACCTCCTCCTGACACGTGGCGAGGCAATAGAAGAGACCACAGGCAACTGCCCGTAGTCCGTCAAGCTCTACATTTTCGCGCAGTCCCGAGTAGTGGCTAGCCACGGCCGCAGAGCTTGGTAATATCCAGCATATGGAGGTCAGCGCACAGCACGGTCTCTCTGGCGCAGACACTCCATACGTACATGATTGGGATCCAGCATAGGGCGGGGAGAGTCTTTACCGAGAGCTGCTAGAACCTGCTAGCAGGCAGCCATGCCGAATAGGTCGATTGCGGATTGACCGCCTCGCTCTCCTTGGGCATCGATAAGCCGAGCCTCCTTGCCTGGCGTATCCCTCGCCGATGGCCAATGGTGAGCGAGGGATCCGCCCTGAGAACGGCATGACCCATGCCTGGCGCATCCGTCGCCGAATGGCAGTGGGCGGCCAGGTTGCGAGATGGGTCCCTGAGTTTCCGTGATCGGAACCGCATGCGATTCCTCCGCGCGCGATTCGGAGCGATTCAGTGATGACGCATCGTCGCGATTGACTCCCCGACTTGAGAAGAGGCGCGTCGCCGGGACGGCATGTGGTGGGCTTCGTGAAGAGATCGCACTTGTTCGCCAGGAAACCGTTTCCGAGAATGCAATAGGAGGTGTATAGACAATGCGAGTGTTCCACGTCTTGGTGCTTGGCGCGATCGCCGTTGCGGGGCTCTTCCCGAGCTTGCTGGGTCCGACATCGTATGCGCCGTTGCCTTGTTGTTCTGCTTCGGGTGGGTTCCAGACGACCTTCGCGATGCTGGAATCGGACTCCGTTCTCATCGCAGAGGACGCATCGCCGGACGACAAGGAACGGATCGGACGGCTCGAGATGGAGCTGGAAGATCTCCGCGGTAGGTTACAGATTCCTGGTTTTTCCGCCGCGATCGTGAAGGATCAGCAAGTGCTATGGGCACGGGGTTTCGGGTGCGCCGACATCGCATCAGGGACTCCGGCAACACCGCATACGCCCTATCACCTCGCCTCTCTCACGAAGCCGTTTGGTGCGACGGTTCTCCTTCAGCTCGTCGAGGAGGGGCTCGTCGATCTCGATGATCCCGTTGTGGAGTACGGGATTTCGCTCGACAGCAAGGGCGTGATTCGCGTGAAGCATCTCCTGTCTCATACGTCTCTCGGCGTGCCGGGGGACCGCTACAAGTACCACGGGGACCGTTTCGGGCTGATCGATCGGGTCATGAGTTCGGTTGTGGGTGCATCGTTCCGTGCGTTGGTGACTGAGCGGATCCTCGTCCCGCTGGGGATGGAGGACACGCTGCCCGCGCCGGTCGGAAGTGAGGTCGACGCCTACGCGAAGGGCAAAGGGGATCCGCGCTTTCAGGGCGCATGGGATCGACTCGCGACCCCCTACTGGCTGGTCAGGGGCTACGGAAACGTCGTCGGGGAGTACGCGAGCTACTTCGGGTCCGCCGCCGGGTTGATCTCGTCTGTCATGGATTACGCGAAACTCGACGTCGCGTTGGACGAACACAGGCTCGTGACTGAGCAGACCCAGGAGATGAGCTGGACGCCGTTCGTCTCCAACCGTGGTCGAGAGCTTCCCTACGGATACGGGTGGTTCATCCAGGCGAGGAGAGGCCTGCGGTACATCTGGCACTACGGGTACTGGGACTGCACGTCCACGCTGATCGTCAAGGTTCCCGAGCGCGGGCTGACCTTCCTTTTGTTCGCCAACTCGGATCGCCTGAGTAGTCCGTTCGGGCTCGGAGCCGATGCTAACGTCCGACGCTCGCCCGCGGCACGCGCCTTCCTCGACATCTTCGTCGAGTAGCCACAGTCGTTTGGGGCGCACGCTGCTTCGGGTGAAAGGGATCGCGTTGCCTCGCGGAGTGCATCGAGTTCGCGGCCGAATGACAACGGCAAGACGACCTCCGGTGTCACTCACCGGAAGCTGTCCGCGTTCGAAGGAGTCTCTCGGGTCAATCTACACTACGCGGGCAACAGGATGATCCCCGCGTCCATCAGCGCCTTCACCTCCGCTTGCGCGTGCCCGATCTTCGCCTCGGCCGTCTTGCGAAGCTCGTTCTCGGGGAGCGGGCGGCGGGCGATCCCCTGCTCGATCGCCTTCATCCCGACGGCGACGGCCTCGTTGATGAAGACGTCGGTCTCCAGCATTGTCGGGACGATGTACTCGTCGTTAAGCCCCTTGTCCTCGGCTGTCTTGGCGATCGCGTACGCCGCGGCGATCGCCATCTCGTCGGTGATCGTGGTAGCGAAGACGTCGAGCGTTCCGCGGAAGATTCCGGGGAAGCCGATCGAGTTGTTGATCTGATTCGGGAAGTCGGAGCGGCCGGTTCCGACGATGCGAACACCGGCTTCCTTCACCTCCCACGGCCAGATCTCCGGGATCGGATTGGCCATGATGAACGCAATCGCGTCCTTGTTCATCGTCGAGAGCCACTCCTGCTGGATCGTGCCCGGGCCCGGCTTGGAAGCGGCGATGAGAACGTCGGTCCCAACGATCGCCTCGGCCATTCCACCGGTCCGCCGCTCCACGTTCGTCTCGTTGGCGTACTGCCACTTGTACGGGTTGACCTCCTTGTTGGCCTCGAGGTCCTCGCGACCCGGGTGGAGGATCCCCTTGCTGTCGACGAGGACGAGATTGCCCGCAGGCACCCCGGCGCTGATTAGCACTCGAACGAACGCGATGTTCGCCGCGCCGGTGCCGATGACGACGTAGGTGACCTTGTCCAGTTCCTTGCCGACGAGCTTGACGGCGTTGATGACGCCGGCGAGGGTGATCGACGCCGTCCCCTGTTGGTCGTCGTGCCAGACAGGGATGTCGAGCTCGGCGCGCAGCCTGTCGAGGATGGTGAAGCACTTCGGATTGGCGAAGTCCTCAAGGTTGATCCCACCGAACCCGGGGGCGATCCACTTGACGGCCTGGATGATCTCCTCGGGATCCTGGGTATCGAGGACGATCGGAAAGGCGCCGACGCCGCCCAGGTACTTGAACAGCAGCGATTTGCCTTCCATCACCGGGAGCCCGGCCATCGGGCCGATGTTGCCGAGTCCGAGGACCCGCGATCCGTCGGAGACGACGGCGACTGCGTTCGCCTTGTTCGTGTAGTCGAACACCTTGGCGGGGTCAGCCTGAATCTCCTTGCATGGCGTGGCGACGCCCGGTGTGTACCAGATGCCGAAATCGTCGAAGCTCGTGACTGCGCACTTGAGCGTCGTCTCGATCTTGCCCTGGTAGAACGCGTGCATCCCGGGCGCCTTCTTGCCCGGGAGCTTGGCCCGCTCTAGTCGCTCCTCAACCGTTAGATTCTTCTCTTCCCCCATGCTGACTGCGCCTCCTTGCGGCACGTCGCACAAAGCGCGACGCCGTTATCTCTCGATCCGTGCGAGGATCGCTTTCATGTTCGCAGCGATCGTTGGTTCGAGCTGCTTGTAGAGATTCCCGCCGTCGCTGTCCATGGTGACCAGCAGCGGCCCGAAGCCCCGCGCGTTGAAGATCCAGGCGGCCTCGGGCATCCCGAGCTCGTCGAGCCAATGGACGGTGTCAACCCGCTCGACTCGTCCTGCAGCGAGCGCTCCGGCTCCACCGGTGTAATGGGCATAGACAGCGCCAACTGTCTCCAGCGCCGCCTGGGTCCGGTCACCCATGCCTCCCTTTCCGATGACGATCCGCGGTCTGAATGCCTCGAGGAAGCGATCCTCGAACAGCTCCATCCGGATGCTTGTCGTCGGGCCTGCGGCGATGACCTCCCACCCGTCGCCCGCCTTCCGGACCACCGGCCCGCAATGGAACAGGGCCATCTGCGATGGGTCGAACGGGAGTGCTTCGCCCTTCTCGTGTGCCTCAAGCATCAGGAGGTGGGCCTCGTCGCGCGCGGTGAACAGCTGCCCGGTCAGGTAGAGGATGTCTCCAACGCGAAACTCACGAACCGTCTTCTCGTCGATTGGCAGGGTCAGCTCACGTCTCATCGCTTCACCTCGATTGTTCCGTCGGCCGACAACCAGACACGGGCGCGCCGGTCGGCCCAGCATTGGATCAGGATCCCGAGCGGCAGCGATGCAGGATGTCGGTGCGCGTACTCGACGTGAACTGCGAGTGACGTCGTTTCGCCTCCGACACCCATCGGTCCGACGCCGCTCGAGTTGATGAGCTCAAGCAGCTCGCGCTCGAACGCGGCGACGGCCGGTTCAGGGTGAGCCGAACCGATTTCGCGAAGGACGGCCTTCTTCCCGAGTTTGAGCGCGATGTCGGCTCCCCCGCCGATCCCGACGCCGACGATCGTCGGTGGGCACGGCTTCCCCTGGCAGGAGACGACGTGCTCCACGACGGCCTTCTTGATTCCCTTGAGGCCGACACCAGGGGGGAGCATCTTCACGGTGCTCATGTTCTCGCTTCCGCCGCCCTTTGGGAGAACGGTGATGCGTATCTCGTCCCCCTCGATGATCTCCCAGTTGATGTACGGCATGAACCGGCCGGTGTTGTCTCCCGGGTTCGCCCCGGAGAACGGATCGACGGTGTTCGGCCGCAGCGGAATGGCGTCCGTCGCATCGACAACGGCCCGGTCAATCCAGCCTTTGACCTGACCGAGGAATGGGCTGCCTGCTCCCATCTCGACGAAGAATGTTTGGATCCCGGTGTCCTGACACATCGGGATCGATCCCTCGCGGGCGACGTCTACGTTCTCGAGAATCGCATCGAGCTGCGCCGCACCAAGCGGCGACGTCTCCCGTTCCCGGGCAGTGCGCAGCGCGGCGACGACGTCATCTGGTAGCTGCGTCGCGGCGATGCGCATCGCCTCAATCAGCGCGAATCGGATTTTCGTTTCGTCCACTGAGGACCTCCAGGCGCTCCCACTTGCTTGGCGAAGTGGTGCTTCTTGACGATCTGCTCCTCGTACGCTTCGAGGAACGTTGGGCGGGATCGGTCGACGAACCGTCCGACGACGATGTCGTTGCCGGGGATCAGATCGGCCTCCTCCGGATTCGCCCCATGGCGGATGACGCTCCGTTCGGCGTACGTACGGAGCTCGTCGAGTCCCTCGCCGAGCCGGTTGCGCCGCCCGTAGTTCGTCGGGCACGGTGAAACGATTTCGACGAACGTGAAGCCGGGCTTCATGATCGCCTCGATCATCGCTTCCTTCAGCCGCCGAGCGTGAAGGCTCGTCCAGCGGGCGACGTACACGGCACCGCACGACGCGGCCAAATAGGGCAGGTTGAATGGGTTCTCGAAGTTCCCGTACGGTGCAGTAGTCCCGCGCGATCCGATCGGCGTCGTCGGTCCGTACTGCCCGCCGGTCATCCCGTAATTGAAGTTGTTGACGCACAGGACGGTCATGTTGGCGTTCCGCCGTGCAGCGTGGATGAAGTGATTGCCGCCGATAGCGAACAGATCCCCGTCGCCGCTGAAGACGACGACTTTCTTGTCCGGCTTCGCTACGGCGAGGCCGGTGGCGAACGGGATCGCTCGACCGTGGGTCGTGTGGTACGAGTCGAGGTTGAGGTAGCCGGCGATTCGCCCGGTGCATCCGATCCCCGAGACGACGCCGACGTCCTTGACGCCGAGTTCGAGTTCGTCCAGCGCGTAGGTAAAACAGGAGAGCGCCGTGCCGAGACCGCAGCCCGAGCACCAGATGTGAGGAAGCCGGTCGGTTCGCAGGTACTTGTCCATTGGGTGGGTCTGCTGTGACAGGATCTCCGGCACCGGGAGTGCCTTTGTCTTACCGCGCATCGCGCAGCACCTCCTCCATCGCTTCGACAATCGTTGCTGGATCGTGAATTGCGCCACCGGGGTGTGGAACGGATCGCACCGCGGCCTGACCACAGGCGGCGCGTTCAACCTCGAGAACGATCTGGCCAAGGTTGATCTCGGGGACGACGAATCCGGCGACGCGATCGGCCAGATCACGAATCCTCGACTCCGGGAACGGCCACACGGTGATCAGTCGAAGCATCCCGACCTTCAGCCCCTTCTCCCGGGCCACGCGCATCGCTTCGAACGAGGTCCGCGCCGAGATCCCGTAGGTGACGATGACGATCTCGGCGTCACCGATGTCGGTTTCCTCGACATCGATGATCGCCTCGGCGTTGTGAGCGATCTTCGCTTTCAGACGCGGGATGAGCTCCGCTTGCGTCGCCGCGTCGATCACCGGGTAGCCACGCTGGTCGTGGGTCAGCCCGGTGACGTGTACTCGATATCCGTCCCCGAGTTCCGGCATTCCCCGGGGAACCAGATCCTCCCCGGGCCTGTACAGGAGGAATTCGCTCGGTGGCTCGGTCGGCTTTCGCCGCTCGACGATCTCAATCCGATCCGGGTCGATCACGACCCGCTCGAACATGTGCCCGACGACCTCGTCGGCCATCACGAGGACCGGCAGGCGATACGTCTCTGCCAGGTTAAACGCTCGCACGGTCAGCTCAAACGCCTCCTGTGGCGATGAAGGCGACAAGGCGATCACGCCGTAGTCCCCGTGGGATCCCCACCGTGCCTGCATCATGTCGGCCTGACCGACAAGCGTCGGCAGGCCGGTACTCGGTCCGCCGCGCTGGATGTTGACCACCACGCACGGGGTCTCGGTCATCATCCCGAGGCCGAGGTTCTCCATCATCAAGGAGAAGCCCGGTCCGGACGTCGCGGTCATCGCTTTCAGTCCGCCCCACGCCCCCCCGAGGGTCGCGGCCATTGACGAGATCTCGTCCTCCATCTGGATGAACACGCCTCCGACCTGCGGGAGGCGGTACGAGATTCGCTCTGCGATCTCCGATTGCGGGGTGATGGGGTATCCGGCAAACAACCCGCATCCGGCGGCGATTGCCCCCTCGGCGCAGGCCTCGTCGCCGTTTAGGAAGTGGGTTCCGGCAAGAATCCGCTCAGCCATGGGCTTCTTCCTTCTCGCTCCAGATGGCGAAATCCGGGCAGATCAGCTCGCAGAACGTGCAGTTCACGCACGCCTCGGCGTCAATGACGCGCGGCGGGTAGTACCCCTTCGCGTTGAACTGGTCGGATTCCTCGAGCACCTTCTTCGGGCAGAACTCGATGCAGAAACCGCAGCCCTTGCACTCGTCCTCCTGAATGTAGAGGTACCCGTGTTTCGTCTTCCAGCGCTTCGTCACTGCCGTCGCCATCGCTCCTCCTACAGGACGTCGAGCCGGCGCGTGCGAACCGCCTCGCGCCGGTAGTCGGGAAGGATCATCGGAGCCTTCCTCGTTGGCTCGACGCCGGCGGCTTTCAGCCCATCCACGTACGCATCGACGTGTTTCAACGATAGACCCTGCGCTGCGTGGTCCTTCGCCCACGTCGCTGCGGAGATCCCGGCCCGTCGTCCAAAGACGTTGTAGTCGAGCAGCGAGTTCCCCATCAGCCGATTCTTCCCGTGAACCCCGCCGGCGACCTCACCTCCTGCGAACAGTCCGGGGACGTCGGTCTGGCCATAGGCATCGATTTGGACGCCTCCGTTTTGATAGTGCAGCGTCGGGAAGACAAGGGCCGGATCGGCGGTGATGTCGATTCCGTGGCGATTCCACATCATCCACATCGCGGCGAGTCGTGACTTCAGCGTCCCTGCCCCGTGGATCGCATCGATCATTGGCGTGTCGAGCCAAACCCCGCGGATCTCCGATGGGGTGGTCATGCCGTTGTCCCGTCCGTAGCATTCCCGGATGATCGCCGCCGCCTCGACATCGCGAGGCTCGAGCGGGTAGACAAACGCTTCGCCATTCGCGTTGACCGGCTCGGCGCCCTGGTTGCGAAGCTTTTCTGTCGCCAGCTGACCGAGGATCGCTGCCGGGTAGGCGACACCGGTTGGGTGGTATTGAACCGAATCCATGTCAATGATCTGCGCTCCAGCGCGGTAGGCGAGGATCAGGCCGTCGGCCGTCGCGCCGTAGTGGTTCGTCGTCGGGTAGCCCTGGATGTGCAACCGCCCGAACCCGCCGGTGGCGAGAACGGTGGCACGAGCCCGCACAACCATGTGCTCCTCCGTCTCGAGGTTGAACAGGATGGCGCCGGCCGCGTTCCCGGTTTCATCGAGGAGCAGCTCGACTGCCGGGGCGAACTCGAGCACCGGGATCCCCACGTTGCGTACCTCGTCGCGGAGGACGCGCATCAGCTCCATCCCGGTGTAGTCCTTCGCCGAATGCATCCTCATCCGGGACGTTCCACCGCCGTGTGCCTCGAGGTAGCGCCCGTCGACCTTGTCATAAAGCGCGCCAAGCTTCTCGTGCCAGTCGATCATCATCGGCCCGTCGGTCACGAGGGCTCGAACGAGTTCGGGTCTGTTCGTGTAGTGACCTCCACCGAGGACGTCGAGGTAATGAATCGCCGGGGAGTCCGGCTCGCGGTCGGCCGCCTGGATTCCTCCCTGAGCCATAATCGAGTTGCAGTCGCCGTGCCGAAGCTTGGTGACCATCAGGATGTCATCGGTCGGGATCCCCTCGTACTGAGCGAACAGCGCAGCAACGCTCGCCGCGCCGCCGCCGCCAAGGATGAGGACCTGTACGTCAAGGTTGGGCTTCGACAGATCGATCTCCCGCGAATCGACGAGCGGATAGGCCTCGAGGAGGTCGGCGACCTCATGGGGCATCCGGGCTCCTTTCGACGGCCCGACGAGTAGATCGCGCTTCTTGTCTGCCTTGTAATCGGGGTGCCATTCGCGCAGAACCTCTTCGCGTTGCACCGCGGACATCGGGGCCGGCGGGCCGTCTTGCAGGCGTTGCTTCCGCGTCGCTTCGACCTTCTTGATCGATTCCCTCATGGCCGCGGGATACCCACCGATCAGCTTCGCCTTCCGTTCGCCGTTCACGATGCCTCCTCACTTGCCGTCTCGACCTTTCGCGTCGCGTACCGCGCCTTCAGCCCGTCGACGTCCATGTTGACGAGCTCATCGAGCTCCGCGGTGTGGGCGCCCGCGTCCAGCTCCTGCAGCCGCGCTGTGAGGTGTTCAGGCTCGGGCGACGCGGAGACGCCGTGGAGCCGCCGTGCCATTTGAGCGACGTGGTAGTGCTTGATGTCGGCCGGGCACCGCATCGCGCAGAGCCCGCACTGGATACAGTCAAACGACAGCTCGGCGACGCGTGCGAGGTCGCCTCGAAGCGCCGCCTGGATGTAGTCCATCACCTCGATGTCCTGCGGGCACGCCTTGGTGCAGGTGTTGCATGAGACGCATCGTGCTATCTCTGGGTAGAACTGCAACAGGACGTTCTCGTACGGATCGAGTTCGTCGAGCACGTAGGACACACGCGGTGCCGGCGTGAACGGGAGCTGTGTCAGGTGCATCCCCTCCTCGACCATCTCCTGACACGCGAGGGCGAACTCGAGCCGGTACTCCCCGTCCTTCCGGTAGACCGTGCCGCAGGCGCCGCAGAAGCCGGATCGACACCCGGCGCCGCGGGTGAAGCGATACCCCGCGTACTCCATCGCGTCCATGATCGTGATCCCGGCGGGGACATCGTACGCCTTCCCCATGATGTAGATCTGCGTCATCTTCCCGTCGTCCATCTAGGCGTCTCCCTCCACGGTCACGCGAGATTCAAGCACCGAACGCAGGCCCTCGGGGAGCTTGTCGGACTCCATCCCGAGCGCGGCGGCAAGCGGTTCGGTGAAGTAGGCGATCGCTAGGTTCTCGATTCCGTCGTGTTCCCCCAGTTTATCCAGCGCCCGCTCCAGGTTGTGCTGGCAGAGGGGGCAGGCGGTCGCCACGACGTCCGCTCCGGCCCGCGCGGCCGAGCGGAGGACGCGGTACGAGCGCTCGAGCGACAAATCGGGCCGATCGACGACCTGGTACGTCCCGCAGCACTCGGTGGCAAACGGGAACTCAACGACCGAAGCACCGACCGCATCGAACGCATCGGCCATCACGGTTGGGTTCTCCGAGTCGTCGACGCTGACGTCCTTCGGACGGACGAGTGTGCAGCCGTAGTAGCAGGCGACGTTCAACCCGTCGAGCGGCCGGGTTGCCGCGTCGGCGATCCTTTCCCAACCGATCCGGTCTCGCAAAACGTCGAGTAGGTGCCGGACCTTGATGCCCCCATCGTAGTCGATCTCTCTGTCCATGAACGCGTTGATCTTGTCGCGCGCTTCCCCGTCGGAATCGACCCGACGTGCGACACGGGCGAGCGTGTTGTAACACATCGAGCAGAGGGCGACGAGCTCGTCGGCGCCCATCTCGCGTGTCCGAATGAAGTTGCGGACCGATGCAATGTGGTGCATCAGGTCGTCGGCGGTCAGCGAGTAGACCGTCCCACAGCAGTTCCAACGCTCCAGCTCAATGAGCGGGAGACCAAGCTTCTCCATCACGAAGAACGCCGAGTTTTCGAATTCGCTTGCGGTATCCTTTAGGCTGCAGCCGGGGAAGTAGGGGATTCCGTTCATCGCCTATCCTGTCTTCTTTCGCAGGTTCGCTACCAGGGCGATCTGCGGGAGTTCCCGGATTTGATCGCGGGTCAGTTCATCGATCGAGACGTTGTCGAGCGCGTTGCGCAGCATGATCTGGCGTAACGCCTCCATCAGCTTGGCCAGGTCGACCCCCTTTGGGCAGCGGACTTCGCACGCGAGACAGCTGGCGCAGACCCACATTGCGTTCGAATCGAGGAGGGTCGGATCGTCGAGCTGGAGACCTCGGATCACCTGGCTTGGGAGTCGATCCATCTCCTCGGTCAGCGGACAACCGGCCGAGCACATCCCACACTGGTAGCACGCGAAGACGTTCTCGCCCGACAGCTCCTCGACGCGGGCGCACAGGTTCACCGTCGACACGGTCTTGGTCCTAGGCAACCGCGATCCCCTCCAGTTCGTCCAGCGCGGCTTGCGCCAGTCGCAGTGCGGCTTCTTCCACGGGCTCCGTCAGGCGATCGTCCCACGTTCGCGGCACTGGGACTGGAGCGGCCAAAAGGACGACCTTCTCCGGTAGTTCGTCGGCGCGCAGGCGGCGAAGGACGCGGATCGCGTCGGGAAGCGACCCGTCGTGGCCAATCGCCTCGTCGAGGACAGTCATCTCGTGCGTCGCGATCTGGGTCCGCACCAGGCCATCACCTGGTTGACCGATCGCCGCGTCGAGGACGAGGACGCGGTCATAGCCGAGCATCCGTTCGGCGACCCGAAAGCCACCGTAGGCCGTGGCGATGACTTCGACATCGTCTCGATCGCCGATGTGCTCACCCACAAGCTCCGCCGCCCTCCAGCCGAGCCCGTCGCTGCCGGCGATCGGGTTTCCCCATCCGATAATCAGCGTTCTCATCGCTCGATCCTCTGCCTTACGGCCCCATCGGTGCCGCGTACGTCGACGATCAACGGCATTTGACCGGGGAGCGCGTGCGTCGCGCAGGCGAGGCACGGATCGTAGTTTCGGAAGCTCATCTCGACGAGGTTCAGGATGCCCTGATCGACGTTTCCGTCCTTGACGACGGCCTTGGCCATCTCCTTGATCGACAGCGAAATCGCGGCGACGTTGTGCGTCGTGGCGACGACCAGATTGACGGACTTGATCAAGCCGCGATCGTCAAGCCCGTAGTGGTGGATGAGCGTCCCTCGCGCCGCCTCGATCACGCCGACGCCCTCACCTGGCTCACCGAGCGGTGCGCGGAGCGGTCCCTCCATCAGCGTGGGATCCGTGATGAACGCTGCGGTTCGTTCCGCCGCTGACAGCATCTCGATCAACCGGGCCCAGTGGTACGCGAATGTCGCGTGGACCGGCCCGCCCCCGAAGTAGTCGAGGAACACCTCGTATTCGGTCTGCGCCAGCGGCGTGCCGATCTCCTTGCACGCATTCAACCGCGCCAGCGGCCCGACGCGGTAGACCCCGCTGTCCGGCCCGGCGGTGAATCCCTTCCAGCCCACATCTTTGAGGTAGGGGATCTTCACGTAGGTCCACGGCTCGGTTCGCTCCTCGATCAGGGCGAGCACATCACTCGCGCCAACCTGTGCGTACTCCGATCCGTCGGGAGCGACGATGCGGACGTCTCCGTCGTAGAAGTCGACCGCGCCCTTCTTGTCGACGAGCCCCATGTAGTAGGTCGGGAGGGCGAGCGACTCCTGCGAGGCGAAGCGCACAAACGTCTCGTCCTCGAGGAGCTTCCCCTTGAATACATCGAGTGTCGCCTGCGCGAACTCGACCGCCGAGGCGGCCATCGTTTCGATCTCCGTGCGCTCCTCCTCGGTGATCCCCTTCGATTGCCCTCCGGGGATCCCGCTCACCGGGTGAATCGGCCGGCCGCCGACCAGTTCGATGATTCTCTGCCCGTAGCCGCGGTGCTTGATCACCTCTTTGCCGAGTTCCAGGCCGACCTTGCCGATCACGCCGAGGATGTTCCGCTCCTGCGGAGGGGCGTACGGCCCGACGAGGAAGTCCGGCCCACCGAGGTAGTAGAAGTGAAGCAAGTGATCGGAAAAGATGTACGCGTTGTACAAGACCTCGCGCAGTTTCTTCGCCCGTGGCGGCGGCGGCGCAGCGTAGCAGGCATCGAGCGTCTTGGTTGAGGCGAAGTGATGCGCCTCGGGGCAGACGCCACAAATTCGCTCGGTGATCTGCGGCATGTCTTCGCCTTGTCTCCCCAGACAGAATCGCTCGAACCCGCGAAGCTCGGGGATCTGGAAGAACGCATCGGCCAACCCTCCGCTCTCGTCGAGGAAGAGCTCGATCCGTCCGTGGCCCTCGAGGCGGGTGATCGGGTCGATGCTAACGTGCCGTACGGTTTTGCTCATGGTAGCGTCCTCTGAGTAGCGATGTCGCCAATCCGAAGCGGTAGAACGTCCCGATGATGTCGTCGAGCTGTGCCAGGATCGCGTCCTCCGCGTCGAGCTGGTCCTCTCCTTCTTCCCCTGTTCCGACGAGCGAGGCGAGCGTGTTGAGCATCGCCGCGCCCTGATCCGTGATACTCTCGGTCGGTCCGGCACATCCGGTGCACGGCATGTTTGCGGCCGGGCACACTGCACCGCATCCGCCGCGCGTTGCCGGACCCATGCAAACGAATCCCTGATCGAGGAGGCACTTCTCCGGATCGGGTTCCTGCTGATGGGGACGGAGGATTCGCGTGATCTTCTCCTGCTCCCGCTCACGCGGGCACTCTTCGCACAGGTTCTTCTGCGACGCGAAGACCGTCCCCATCGGGGGAAGCTCTCCGGCGACGAGGGCGGAGAACAGCTGGCTGACGATTTCGCGCGGCGGAGGGCAGCCGGGGACGACGTAGTCAACTTCGACGACTTCTGCAAGCGGCGTCAGCGTTTCGAGAAACTCGGGCAGGTGAAGGTCGTAACCGTTCTGGCTTGCCGACACTTGTGGCCAGCCGTCTCGTTGCTCGCCGTAGACCGTCGTGAAGATCTCGTCACGCGTTGCCAGGTTGGCCAGACCGATGACCCCGCCGGTGTGCGCGCACGACCCGAACGCCACGAGGGCCTTCGTCTTAGTTCGGATCAGTTTGGCGATCTCGCGGTTCTCCGCCGTGCGGATCGCGCCGTTGAACAGGACGATGTCGATCTCCCCGTTCTTGTAGCTCTCGAGATCGGCGTACTTGACGTCGGTGGCGCACGGCCAGAGGAGAATGTCGGCCGCAGCGGCGACGTCGAGGATTTGCTCGTTCACTTCGAGGAGTGAGCAATCGCATCCGCCGCAGGAGGCGGCCCAATAGACGCCGATCTTCGCCTTACCCATTGCCGCCCACCTTTGCGCCCGCCGCAGCAGGCACCGGGCTCGGTCCGAGATCTCTGATTCGTTGTGTGAACTGCGTGATCGTCTGCTGGAACTTGTGCCCTTCACTGGCGCTGATCCACTCCAAGTGGACGCGTCGTGGGTCGATCCCGATCTCGGACAGAGCGCGCTTGATCAGCGCAACCCGGCGCCTTGTCTTGTAGTTCCCGCTAACGTAGTGGCAATCGCCCGGATGGCATCCTCCAATCAGGACGCCGTCGGCTCCCTTCTCGATAGCGGCAAGAACCATCTCTACGTCGACGCGCCCCGAGCAGTTGACCCGCATCGGGACGACGTTCGGGGGATATTCCATCCGACTGACCCCGGCCAGGTCCGCCCCGGCGTAGGAGCACCATCGGCAGAGGAACGCGACGATCTTCGGCTCGAACGGTCCGGTTCGATCAGACATCAACGAGCGCCACCTTGATCATCTCACGGATCTGCGTGTCGGTCATGTTCATCAACTGCGCGGCGCCGGTCGGACAGGCGGAGACGCACGTACCGCACCCCTCGCAGAGCACCTCGTTGCACTCGGCGACGCCGGCTCCGTTGAGTGACAGAGCGGTGTACGGACACATCCCAACACAGACGCCACAGCCGCCGCAGATGTCCTCGTCGATTGACACGACCTCGGGGGAGTGGATTAGCTTCTCCTTGGCGAGAAGGCCGATCGCCTTCGCCGCGGCGCCGCTCCCCTGGGCGACCGACTCGGGAATGTCCTTCGGCCCCTGGCCGGCCCCGGCGACGAACACCCCGGCGGTCAGACTCTCCACCGGCCTAAGCTTCGGGTGCGCCTCCTTGAGGAATCCCTCGCCCCCGCAGCTGATCTTCAGCGCCTTGGTGAGTCCCGCAGTGCTCGGATGAGGATCCATCGACATCGCGAGGACAACGAGATCCGCCTCGAGCTCGACCCGCTTGCCGGAGAGGGTGTCGACGCCCCACACGACTACGTGGTCTCCGTCCCGGGTAATCCGCGCCACTTTGCCGCGCAGGTACTCGATCCTCTCTTCCTCGGTTGCTCGCTGGACGAACTCCTCGTAGCCCTTTCCCCCGGCGCGGATGTCGATGTAGAAGACGATCGCCTCACCGTCGGGGACCGCGTGTCGGTAGAGGAGGGCGTGCTTCGCCGTGTACATGCAGCAGATCTTCGAGCAGTACGGGTTGTGGTTCTCGGGATCGCGCGAGCCGGCGCATTGCACGAAGACAACGCGCTTGGCGATCCGCCCATCGGAAGGCCGTCGGACCTCGCCGCCGGTCGGCCCGGAGGCGGACAGAAGTCGCTCGAACTGGAGTCCATCGATGACGTCCGGCACGTCGCCGGCCCCGTATTCTCCGAGGTTGAAGATCGGGTAAAGCTCGAAGCCGGTGGCGACGATGATCGCTGCGACCTCCTCTTCGATGATCTCCGGCTGCATGTCGAAGTCGATTGCCCCAGGCTCGCAGACCTTGGCGCACTCGCTGCAGCGGAGCGGCCGCAGGCCGAGACATGTGCTCTCATCCAACGTGTACGACGAAGGAATCGCTTGCTGGAAAGGGATGTAGATCGCCTTGCGCTCGGTCAGTCCCCGCTCGAATTCGCTTGCCGTCGACTCGGGGCAGACCTTCTCACACTCGCCGCAGAGGTTGCACTTGTCGGGATCGACATACGTCGGGTTCTTCCGGATTCGGACCGTGTAGTTGCCGACGTAGCCGGACACATCGAGAACCTCGCTGTAGGTCAGCAGCTCGATGTTCGGATGTCGCGATGCTTCGACCATCTTCGGGGTCAGGATGCACGACGAGCAGTCGAGCGTCGGGAACGTCTCCGACAGCTGGGCCATGTGGCCGCCGATCGACGGCTCCTTTTCGACAAGGATCACCTGGAACCCGCTCTCGGCGACATCGAGCGCCGCCTGAATCCCAGTGATCCCGCCGCCGATCACGAGGCACTTGTCGACGTGGTCGATCTGGACCGGGTCGAGCGGGTGGTTCCCCTTGACCTTCTCGACGAGGGTCTTGGTGATCCGGATTGCCTTTGCTGTCGCTTCCTTCCGATCATGGTGAACCCAGCTGCAGTGCTCGCGAATGTTCGCCATCTCGACGAGATAGGCGTTGAGTCCCGCTTCCTCGGCCGCGCGGCGGAAGGTCGGCTCGTGCATCGCCGGCGAGCACGCAGCGACGACAACTCCGGTCAGCCGATGCTCGGTGATCGCGTCGATCACCTTACGCTGCCCCGGGTCGGAGCACATGTAGTCGTAGTCGGAGACGTACGTAACACCCGGGTGCTCGCTCAGCGCCTCGGCGACGGCGCCCGTGTCGACCGTTCGCTCGATGTTAAGGCCGCAGTGACAGACGAAGACACCGATCTTAGGTGTCGGCACGGCGGGCCTCCTCTCCTCGCTGGAAACCGGCCACGAAGGCCCGCTCATTCAGCTCCTTGGTCCGCGGCGGGACTGAATTCAGGATCGCCTCGATCATCGCTTCGCGGGAGACGACCCCGCTGATCGCGGCCAACGCTCCGAGCATGACAACGTTGGCGACGATCTTCCGGCCGAGATCGTCGGCGAGACGGGTGGCGGGAATGGCGTAAACACGGTCGACCGACGGAGGGAGTTCGCCCATGTCGACGAGGTCCTCGTCGACGATCAGGGTTCCGTTCGCATCGATTGTCGGGCCGTACTTCTCGTAAGCCTCCTGCGACATGATGACTGCGAGCTGTGGGTGGTGAAGCTGGGGATAGCCGATCGCCGTATCGGAGACGACGAGGTCGGCGTTGCAGGCGCCGCCGCGGGCCTCGGGGCCGTACGACTGCATCATCACAGCGTTCTTGCCATCGAAGATGGCAGCCGCTCTGCCGGTGATCTTCCCGGCGGAGATGATCCCCTGTCCCCCGAATCCTGCGAAGCGAATTTCAGCTCTCATCGTGTTGTGTTCTCATTATGCGAGACGAAACAGCCGCCTCAGAATCATACGATCGCCGTATGTTAGGGAGGTATGCTGCGGAAGTCTATGGAGGGTGACGAATGTCCGCCCGAGTGGTCTCGATATGCAAGAAACTGGCTTTAGGCTGCAAGGCCTTCGGCCATGAGGGAGCCGATTTCGGCCGGGCTGTCGGCGACTCGGACGCCGGCCTTTCGGAGCGCGGCGATCTTGGCTTCGGCCGTCCCCGAGCCACCGGTGATGATCGCGCCGGCGTGTCCCATCCGCCGGCCGGGGGGAGCGGTCCGCCCGGCGATGAACGCGACGACCGGTTTGCTTACGCGCTCGGCGATCAGCGCGGCGGCCTCTTCCTCGGCCGAGCCCCCGATCTCGCCGATCAGGACGATCCCTTCTGTCTCCGGATCGGCCTCGAACATCGGGATGAGCTCGGCGAACGCCAGCCCGACGATCGGATCTCCGCCGATCCCGACGCACGTCGATTGCCCGATTCCAAGCTCGGTCAGCTGATGAACCACTTCGTAGGTGAGCGTGCCGCTTCGGGAGACGATCCCGATTGGGCCGGGCTTGTGGATGTAGCCTGCCATGACCCCAAGCTTACACTTCCCGGGGCTGATCAGTCCCGGCGTGTTCGGCCCGATCAGCCGCGTGCCGAATTCGTCGAGATAGCGCCGGACTTCGATCATGTCGTGGACCGGGATCCCCTCGGTGAGGCAGACGACCAGTTCGATGCCCGCCTCGGCCGCCTCGAGGATCGCATCGGCGGCGAACGCGGGTGGGACGAAGATGATCGAGCTGTTTGCGCCGGTCGACTGCACGCCCTCGGCGACGATGTCGAAGACCGGGACACCCTCGACGTCTTGGCCACCCTTCCCCGGGGTCACGCCGGCAACGATCAGCGTCCCGTATTCGAGCATCCGGGCTGTGTGAAAGCGCCCCTCGTTCCCGGTGATTCCCTGGACAAGAACGCGGGTTTCTTCGCCGACGAGGACGCTCATGATCCCTCCGTCACCGCGGCGGCGACCTTCGACGCCGCATCTCTCAGATCCGAGGCGGTGTGGAACGACAGGCCGGACCTCTCAAGGATCTCGCGCCCCGCCTCGACGTTCGTTCCCTCGAGCCGAACGATGACCGGCACAGCGATGTCGACCGCCTTTGCTGCGGCGACCACTCCCTCGGCGAGGATGTCGCAACGGAGGATTCCACCGAAGATGTTGATGAACACGGCTTCGACGTCCGGATCTGCGATCAGGATTCGGAACCCCTTCTCGATCATTTCGGCCGTCGCGCCGCCTCCGACGTCGAGGAAATTCGCGGGGCGAGCGCCGACGTGCTGGATCAGGTCCATCGTTGCCATCGCCAGTCCGGCGCCGTTCACAAGGCAGCCGACGTTCCCATCGAGTTTGATGTAGTTCAGGTTGACCGCCGTCGCCTCGACCTCGAGCGGGTCCTCCTCATTCAGGTCGCGCAGCTCGCGAATCTCCGGGTGCCGGAAAAGACCGCTGTCGTCGAAGGTCAGCTTGGCGTCGATCGCGATCGGCTCGCCGTCATCCGTCAGCCCGAGCGGGTTGATCTCGACCAGCGAGCAATCCATCTCGCGGAATAGCCGGTAGAGAGAGCGGACGATCTTTGCGACGCCGCGGGCTGGGGCTCCGGATAGGCCAAGCCGATGCCCCAAGCGAAACGCCTGAAACGTCCGCAGTCCGATGGTCGGGTCAACCCATTCCTTGAGGATCGCGCCCGGATTCTCTCTCGCCGTCTCCTCGATGTCGACACCCCCGGCGCGGCTGGCCATGATGACCGTCTGTCGCCGCGACCGGTCGACGACGAAACCGAGGTAGAACTCGCTCGCGATCCCCATCGCCTTCTCGACGAGCAACGTTCGAACGATGCGGCCTTCCGGGCCGGTCTGATGCGTGACGAGTGGCGCTCCGAGGATCCGCTTGGCCGCCGCGCGGACGTCATCGCCTGTCCTCGCGATCGCAATCCCCCCCGCCTTTCCCCGGCCACCGGCGTGGATCTGTGCCTTCACCACGACGGGGAGCCCGATCTCCTCGGCCGCGGCGCCGGCCTCATCGTCGGACGTCGCCGGACGTGACGGTGCGAGTGGAATCCCGTACTCGGCGAGCAGCCGCTTGGCCTGGTATTCGTGAATCCGCATCGAGCGGCCCTCCTTGCCCCGTGCGTGCTCGGCGGAACCATATGCGAACCCAGGGGCCAGTTCAAGCCGCTCTCGCTTCGCTCGCACGGGGCGATTCCGGCGTCCTCGAATCCCCGCGTATTGGCTGAAAGGACCAAGGGGAGAGGATTGACAACGCATCCTAGGTTGGATAGTGTTCCGGCGATGACCATGGAATCAAACGAACGGAAGATGAAAGCGATTCTTGTGATCGCGGACGGACTTGGCGGACGACCGACTGACGTCAATGGGCGGTCGTGCCTGGAGGCGGCGAAGACACCGTATCTCGACGCGCTCGCAGCGCGGGGTGCGCTCGGGCTGGTCGACCCGATCGGACCGGGAATCCGGCCGGGAAGCGACACGGCGCACCTCTCGCTCCTCGGCTACGATCCGTTTGAGATCTACACGGGACGCGGTGTGTTTGAGTGCCTCGGGATCGGGATGGACGTTCATGCTGGCGATGTCTGCTTCCGGGCGAACTTCGCCACCGTCGAGCCGCATGGTCCGAAGCTCATCGTCATCGATCGGCGGGCTGGTCGAATCGAGTCGGGTCAGGACGATCTCGCAACAGCGCTCAACGGGATCCGATTGAAAGACGTAGCGGGCGTCTCGTTCGAGTTTCGCGCGAGCACCCAGCATCGCGGCGCGCTGCTTCTACGCGGAGAGCGTCTGTCCAGGCACGTGACGGAGAACGATCCGCACAAGAACAAGAAGCCCACGCTCCGGTTCCAAGCGACACCCGGCCACGACGACGAAGCGGCTCACCGGACGGCCGCGGTGATGAACGAGCTGACCAGGAAGAGTTACGAGGTTCTGTGGGATCACCCCGTGAATCGGGATCGCATCGCGGCCGAGGAGCTGCCGGCTAATTACCTCCTCGCTCGCGGCGCGGCCGACGACCCGGAGCTTCCATCGCTTCAGTCGATCTACGGTGTTCGCGGTGCGGTAGTTGCTGGAGGCGCGTTGTATCGCGGCGTGGCCCTCGCTTGCGGGATGACGTCGATCGACGTTCCCGGCGCGACGGGTGGACTCGACACCGACCTTGACGCGAAGGCGCGGGCCGCAATCGAAGCGCTCGACGGGTTCGACTACGTCTTCGTTCACGTCAAGGGGACAGACAACGCGGGACACGACCGGGACGCCGCGGCGAAAACCGCGTTCATCGAGCGGATCGACGCGGAGCTGATCGCCCCGATGGTCGAGCGGCTCGATTGGGGAAAGGCGCACCTGGCATTCACGGGCGACCATACCACTCCGATCGGCTACGGCGACCACACTGTCGAGCCGGTGCCTGTCCTGTGCGCCGGGCCGAACGTTCACACGGACGGCACGACATCGTTCGGTGAGCGTGAGGCCGGTCGGGGGGGACTCGGCCGGTTCAGCGGCCGTGTCCTGCCAATCCTGCTGGGCTACTGCGACTGGGCCCCGAAGTTCGGCTCGTAGGGAGACATGAAACGGAGACAGCGGAGCGGAGTCGGGTGGACATGGCTGCCTCGTGTCGAGAACTGGCTCGTCAATTGGGCGCTTCGGGACTTGCGGAGGCCGTTGCTGCTGAATTCTCATTTCTGGGCGTTGGTCGGCTTGTTCACCCTGTTCACCGTCATCTACTACGCCGAACAGCTTGGATTCGCCACATACGTCCCGGGCTTCGCCGGCTTCTTCACGACGGTGCACGATCTGCATCGCGCGTTGTTCTTCATTCCCGTCCTCTACGCCAGTCTTGCATTTCGCCCGCCGGCGGGATTGGCTGCTTCCGTTGCGTTCCTCGCGATCATGCTGCCCCGTGCGATCGGGTTCTCCACGTATCCACACCCGATCGTACGTGCGATTGTCTTCTTTGTGCTGGCGGCGTTGATCAGTCTGCTGGTTGAGGCGATGCTTGATCAGATCAGGAGAGGACGCGCAGCGCGAGCCCAACTCGCCGATCTCCATGACGAACTTGCTGAGTCGTTGATGCGGCTGCAGGAGAGCGAAGAACAGCTGATCCAGGCGGAGAAGCTCAGCTCGCTGGGCCAGATGGCGGCGTCGATCGCCCATGAAATCAACAACCCGCTCGCCGGTGTCCTCGTCTACACGCAACTGATCGCCAAGAAGCTGGCCAACGGCACGCTGTCGCGCGACGAGACGCTGGGGCACCTCGGGAAGATGGCGCGCGAGATCGATCGCAGCTCGCGCATCATCCGAAACCTGCTTGACTTCGCCCGACCGTCGGAACTCAGCCT
>Ga0272444_10001591_pt1 | contig 21703 bp, 12 predicted proteins | sample SSMForm13_FD_201033 | JGI IMG/M metagenome (GOLD analysis project Ga0272444, IMG submission 201033) | Marine sediment archaeal communities from Little Sippewissett salt marsh, Falmouth, MA, United States - SSM-Form-13 | ecosystem: Environmental > Aquatic > Marine > Wetlands > Sediment ...
CAACCTTCGAGGTTCGACTTGTGGTTCGTGCAGTTGGTCATCGCCGATCTCCTTGCTTGTCGGATTCTCCTCCATGGTAGCACCTTCCGGCATCTCGGCGACAGTGGTGGCCGCGGCCCGGCAGCCCACCCTCGTCCAGGCTTGAGCTACCCGGACTCCGTGTGATGGGTGAGGTGAAGGGTCTCCGGCATCGTGATCAAGAGTGGCATGCGGATGAGCAGCTCGAGGCCGATCACCGTAAGGAAGACGTACGCCGGGCCCAGCTGATCCCAGATCACGCCAGCGAGGCCAGCAGCGGCCGCTGCAAGCAGCATGCGGAAGAAGACCGAGATGCCGAGCCATCGCCCCATGTGCGCCTTCGGAACGAGCTCGTACGCCATCGCTCCGGCGGTAACCGCGGAGATCGTGAAGAAGCCGAGTAGCACGCCCGACAGAACGAGAATCCCCGCGTTGGGCGCGAGGATGAGGGCGACGCTCGACAGCCAGGAGAGGGGGATCGTCACATACAGAACGCGCTTCCGTCCGATCCGATCGGCGATTCGCCCGACGGGGATTCCGAGCACGAGCGGGGTGAGCGCAAACGCCGTGATCATCATCCCGAGAATCAGCTCGTCTGCGCCCTTGACCTGATGCGCAAACGGCTGAGCAAACGGAATCACCATGCCCATCGGGAGAAAACCGATGGCGTCAATCACGAGCCATCGGCCGAGCTTATCGCCGCTGCGGAGCACCGCGAGGAGATCGCGTACGAGGTGGCGGGATCGGCTCGCGCCGTCGCTCCAACGGCAGTTGGGCAAGAGGAAGTAGATCATGAAGAAGGTGCCAATCGTGCCGGCAAGTGCGACGAAGAAGAGCGGTCGAATTCCGCCGACGTTTACTCCTCCGAACTGCGCGACAAGGGCCACGCCGACGAGGGGCGCCAGCATTCCCAGAACGCCAGCGGCCAGCGTTTCGCACAGGCTCATCGCGGTGGCACGATCCTCACTGCGAATCGAGTTCCCGCAAATCGTCGAGCACCCCTGTCCGCTCATCCCCCGCCCCAGCCAGTACGCAACCATCGCCAAGACGACGACGAACCAGCTCCCGGCAATCGCGTACGTGAGATAGGAGACGGCAAGAAGAACGATGCCGAAAAGATAGACCAAGCGCACGCCGCGACGATCGATGATCCACCCGATGTACGGAGCGATGACGCCCGCGGCCGCCATGCCGACGCTGTTGACGATGCCGAGCTGCGTCGCCGACGCTCCGAGAGCCATCGTGTAGATCGACAAGTAGGGAGCAACGATGTTGTACAAGAACATCGCCAGCGAGGATCGCACCGCGGTGATGATCCATTCCCTGGGCTGTCGGCCGACGAACGCGACACCTGATTCGATGCTCGCTCTTGCTCGGTGGACGAGATGATGGTCGGTCGTGGCGAGATCGCTTCCCCTCACTCCTCACAGAGAATATCTCCGTCAACTGCCGGCATCCAGAGCGCGGCGCGCAGCTTCGATGGAACGGATCTCCAACTGAGGAGGAAGGGCGGTCGCCACTCGTTCTCGACGAGGCCCGCCGTTTCGGTATCCTTCTGCATGGGATTCGACCATGCAGATTCCGCAGCTTGACGAAGACCTTCTTGCCGAGTGTGCCGTCGAGACGTTCCGATCGAGTGGCCCGGGCGGCCAGAACGTCAACACCCGCGACACCGCCGTCCGGCTCCGCCACCTCCCGACAGGGATCGTCGTGACTTGTCAGCGCGAGAGAAGCCAGCTGCGCAACAAACAGATCGCGCTCGAGGAGCTGAGACGAAGGCTGGAGGAGGCCGCCAAGCCGATCCGCCCGAGAATCCCAACCCGCATTCCGCGAAGCGTACGGGCGCGAAACCAGCGGGAGAAGATCGAGCGAACCCAGCGGAAGGAATCGCGCAAGAAGCCTGCAATCGAGGACTAGCCAAACCCGACTCCAAGCAGCCTCGTTGCAGGCGCACTGCGGTCGGCCTATCCTCTCATTCATGCCCTGGAAAACACGCTACGGATCGCTGGCCGTCCGCATCTACCGTTCGCTGATCGATCCGCTCCTGTTTCCGATCCGCCCGAAGATCGTGCGACTCTGTCGCGACCTCGGCGTCCGCGAGATTCTCGACATCGCCACCGCGACCGGCGCGCAGTGCCGGGCTCTCGGGCGCGCGGGGATCGCGGCAACCGGCCTCGACCTATCCGAGGAAATGATCTCTGCTGCGCAGAGCATAGGCGGACGTGACACACGTTACGTCCACGGATCGGCCTACGAGCTGCCGTTCGAGGACGGCTCCTTCGACGCAAGCCTTCTCCTGCTCGCGCTTCATGAGCACACGGAAGGGGAGCGGCGCGTCATGCTCGGCGAGGCGATCCGCGTCCTGCAGCCGGCCGGCTGGCTCATCGTCGCCGACTACACCAAGCCGCGGCACTCGGCCCTGCATCTTCCGTGGCAGATGATTCGCCTGATCGAGGAAGCGGCTGGTCCGGAGCATCGGAGCGGATTCAAGGACTTCATAAGGCGCGGCGGACTGGACGGACTCCTCGAACGCCACGGACTCGAGTTTCGGCATCGAGCTCGTTCGCACTTCGGCGCCGTCGGCGTCGCAGCCGCCTCTCGTCTCAACTGAGGCGTCCTACGGATCCACAATCTTCGGTAGCTCATTGGCCATCTCGACGTACTCCCTGACGTCCTTCAGCGAAGGAACCACGCCCGAGAGCTTCCGCTTCTCGTTGATTGCGTAGAGACGCTCGTGCAGATCGACTGGGTCGCATGCCGCAAGCTCCGCGACGCCGGCCGCACCAGACTCAGAGAACAGCCGGACGAAGGTCTTCCCCATCCCGCGGATCCGGGCGAGATCGGCAAGCCGGACGAGTTCGAGAACGCTTTCCTCGGATGCACCAGCATCTTCGGCCAGCCGAAGACGCTCGGCTCTGGTCGCCGCCCGATCGAACAGCGCCTTGGTTGTCTTGATCCCTGCGCTTTCGAGACGAGCGATCAGCTCCGGATCCACGCCCGGGATCTCGCGCAAGGCAAACGGATTCGGCTTGTAGCTTCGCGCCTCACGCCCGAGCCAGACGAGGTACTCCGCGGGAAGCCCGGTCCGACCGGCGAACGACGAGATGCGATCGCGCGTCTTCAGCGCGCAGACGAGATCGGCGACCGTCTCCGTCCCCGCCTCGCGCAGAGCGGCGAAGCGCTCGGGCATCTTCTCCTGGAGGATCCGACGCGCGGGGACGATCTCGTGACTCGCGATCTTCTCCCGAAGCCACTGAAGCGGGAGCTTCTTGAGATCGAGGTGATACGCGCTCACTGCCCTCACCTCCGAGCCGTTGCCCCCCCGAAGCGACGCTACGCCGGGAGGGCGTACGGGAATCGCCCGTACGTCGCCCGATCGCCGAGTTCCTCCTCGATTCGCAGGAGCTGGTTGTACTTCGCCGTCCGCTCCGACCGTGCCGGCGCCCCGAACTTCGATTGCCCGGCGTCGAGACCGACGACGAGATCGGCGATGAACGCGTCTTCCGTCTCACCGCTCCGGTGCGAAACGACGACGGACCAACCGGCGTCGATCGACATCTTCGCCGCGGCGACCGCTTCGGTGACCGTGCCGATCTGGTTCACCTTGAGCAGCAGAGAATTGACCGAGCTCTCCTCGATCCCGCGCCGCACGCGCTCCACGTTGGTGACCAACAGGTCATCGCCGACGAGCTGGATCCGTCCGCCGAGCCGCTCGGTCAGGAGCTGCCAACCGGACCAATCCTCCTCATCCATGCCGTCCTCGATCGAGATCACTGGAAACTGGTCGATCAGCTCTTCGTAGAAGTCGACGATCCCCTCGCTCGTGAAGCTCTGATCGTGAATGCGATAGATCCCCTCGCTGTAGAACTCGGACGCGGCGCAGTCGAGGCCGAGGAAGACCTTCCCGCGATAGCCGGCCGCATCGATTGCATCGACCATCAGCTGAAGGCGCCGCTCCATCGAGGCGATCGGCGGGACGAACCCGCCCTCGTCGCCGAGGTGGATCCCGGCGACGCCGCACTCGGCCTTGATGATCCCCTTCAGCGCATGGTAGATCTCGCTTCCCATCTGCACGGCCTCACGGAAGCACGTCGCGCCGACCGGGAGGAGCATGTACTCCTGGGGATCGTTTTCGAGCCCCGCGTGCCGGCCGCCATTGATGACGTTCATCTGAGGAATCGGAAGGGTCACGCCGTCGCGCCCGGCGAGCTTGCCGAGATGCGCGTAGAGCGGGAGGCCGTTCGCCACCGCGCCCGCCTTGGCCGCCGCCATCGAGACCGACAGGATCGCGTTCGCGCCGAGGTTCCCCTTGTTGTTCGTTCCGTCGAGCTCGAGGAGCACGGCGTCGATCGCCCCCTGATCGACCGCCTCGGCACCGAGCAGCGATGGACCGATGATCGTGTTCACCGCTTCGACCGCCTGGAGAACGCCCTTGCCGCCGTATCGCGGACCGCCGTCGCGCAACTCGACCGCCTCGAACGTTCCCGTCGACGCGCCCGACGGCACCGCGGCCCGAAACAGGCCGTCGTTGGTCACCAGATCCGCCTCAACCGTCGGATTCCCTCTCGAATCGAGGATCTCACGCGCCGCAATGCTCTTGATCTTGCTGCTCATCTGTTCCTCCGTTTCGTCTGCAAGAACACGGGATTGTACGGGACGGCCTCGCGGGGAACCCAACGGGAACGAGACCGCTTGGCTTCGAGAAGAGGTGCCGCTAGACGGCCTTCGCCACCTTGGCGAGGCCCATCACCTCGAGGACGCGCTGAGCGCGCGGGTCGGATCGATAGGGAGCAAAAACCGGGTCGACCGGGAACCCCACCAGCATCGGGTCGTGGACGGCCATCGCCTCCTCGAGGAGCCCGAAGGCTCGATCGGCCTCGCCGAGCACGAAGTGGATGATCGCCTGGAACGTGAAGCGCTTGAGGTTCTGCTCGTACCCGGCGAGTTCGGCGAGATGCTCCCTCGCCTCCTTCTCGTCGCCGGACGCCGCGGCGATCAGCCCCCGCAAGCTGGAGAGCCAGAAACCCATCTCGGCAAGCGACTTCGCTTTCGCCTTCGCGCCGGCTTCAACGATCTCACGCGCATCGTCGAGCCTGCCTACATCAACATAGGCGATGGCGAGCATCAGAGCGGTCCACGGTTGCGCTGCGGATTCACGCCGCAGCGCTTCGTAGAGCTCGATCGCTTCATCGACCTTTCCTGCCGACCGCAGGAGCTGCGCCGCGTGATCCCGGACGAACGTCGACTCGGGAGCGATCGACAGCGCCCTTCGCGCCGTCGAGACCGCTTCGTCGCTTCTGCCAAGGACGAGAGACAGGTCGGCCCACCCGATCAGCGCCTGGGTGTTGTTCGGGTTCCTCTCGAGCGCTCGGCCCAGCACGTCCTCGGCGCCACACCAGTTCCACAGCGTCATCTCCACGCAGGCGAGGTCGGCGTAGCTTCCTTCGTAGTCCGGCTCGAGTTCGATCGCGCGTGCGTAGTGCTCACGCGCGTCTTCATGACGGCCCACGTCGCTCAAGATGTTGGCCGCGTTGATGTGCATGATGTGCGCCATCGGATCGAGCTCAATCGCCCTCAGCGCGTGTTCGACCGCCTCGTCGTAGCGCATCTGCGCGTGTAGCGCACCCGAGTACCACTGCCGAGCCGTCGCGTAACTCGGGTTGAGCCGGATCGCCTCTTCGAACTCCTTCTCCGCCTTCACGGCGTCGTACTTGAACTGGAGGTAGGCGATCCCGAGCGATGCGTGTGCCTCGGCCAGGCCTGGATCGAGCTCAAGCGCCTTCTTCGCCGCCTCCTTCGCCTTGGGCAGGGCGACCTCGGTCGTCTCGTGCCCGTGGTTCGCCAACACCGTGTAGCAGTCGGCGATCCCCGAGTAGGCTTTCGCGAACTTCGGATCCGCGGCGATCGCCCGCTCGAAGTGCTCGAGCGCCTGGAAGAGCGCCGTCCGCGTCCTCCGCGTCCAGAAGTGGCGGCCCTTCAAGTACTCGGTGTAAGCGTCGAGCCGATCGGTCGGCTTCTCGAGAGCTCTTGCCTCCACCGCGCCGGTCTGCACCGCCTTGAGGAGCATCTTCAGCCCCTTCGCTACCTCCATCGAGATCTCTGACTGGATCTCGAACACGTCGGCCAACTCCCGATCGTAGCGCTCGGCCCACAGGTGCTCCTCGGACTGCACGTCGATCAGCTGAATCGTGATCCGCACGCGATCGCCCGCCTTGCGGACGCTTCCTTCGAGGATCGAGCCGACCTTCAGCTCTCGGCCAATCTCGCGGATCGTCTTCGTCGTTCCCCGGTAGGCCATCACCGACGTCTGCGCGATCACGCGCAGTCCCTTGATCCGCGAGAGCGTATAGATCAGCTCCTCGGTCATCCCGTCGGCGAAGTAGACGTCGTCCGGATTCTGGCTGATATTGACCAGCGGGAGAACGGCGAGGCGCGTCCGATCGAGCTTCTTCGACCGTTCCTTCGCCTGGACCTCCGCCTTCTCCTCCCACGGGAGGACGACGCGGAAGACCTCCATCGGGAGATCGACGTTTTTCAGCTCTTTCGGCCCGAGGCTCTTCAACGGCCGATCGATCTTGTTCCAGACCTGCGACTGGATCGACTGCGACAGACAAACCCCGCCCGGAAGCGCGAGCGGCTCGATCCTTGATGTGATGTTCACCCCGTCGCCGAAAACGTCCCCCTCGCGGTGGACGACGTCGCCAAGGTGGAGGCCGATGCGAACCCTGAATTGATCCGGCCCTTCTATCTTCTCGTTCCGATCGTAGAGGCGCCGCTGAATGTCGATCGAGCAGGAGACCGCCTGCAGCGCGCTCGGAAACTCGACGAAGAACCCATCCCCCGTGTGCTTGACCTCGCGCCCGCCGTGGGCGGTGACACTGTCGCGGATCACGGCGTTGTGCTCATTGAGCAACCGGAGAGCCCGCGCCTCATCCCGCTGGGACAGGCGCGTGTACCCGACCATGTCGGTGATCATCAACGCAGCGAGCTTCCGGATTTCGTCCGTCAACGGAGATCCTTTCGGGACTACGAGTGCATTCTAGCACATGGGGTGCGCACGGCCCACAAGTCTGTCGTCGACCGAGGATGAGAAGGATCACGTGCACCGGAGTGGCGAGCCACCTCGGCGCATTACAGCAGACAGCACCTCACTCACTACTGCACGGGGAACTTGTCCCCGGGCTGGTGTCTCGTGCTGTCTCACTCGACGGCAGACCCGCTGGGGAGCGCCGGCCTCCTGTTCTCCTTGGCAGCGTTCGACCCGAGCACCCCGTGGCCCCGGGCAGGCTCCTACGCGCAGCGACGCAGCACGCTCACTGCCATCCTTCGACCGTCACGTCGAAGCTGCATTCGGACGTGAGGCCCACCTTGTCGGTCGCCGTGTACGTGACCGTCGTCGTACCGATCGGGAAGGTGTCGCCGGGGTCGTGAGTCCGCGTCACCGACGCGATGCCCGAGTAATTGTCCCACGCGGTCGGCTCATCCCAAGGCACGGTCGCGTCCGTCGACGTGATGTCGTCCGGGCAGTCGTTGAATCCGGGCGGCTCGCTGTCGAAGATCACGTACGTCCCGTCTGTGGTTTCGTCGGCCGTTCCCGCGTTCCCAAGCTCATCCTCGAAGGCGATCTCAAACTCGATCTCGCCTTCGTCCGACGAGGCATCCATCTCGCAAGTCGCGGTGTACTCGTTGGATCCCTCGTACGTGACGTCCGCGTCGCATCGGCCGATCTCGACCTCAGGCAAACCGCTCAGGTCCCCGCTCGCGGTGAACGCCACGGTCACCGTGTCTCCGGCCGTGCAGTATTCGCCGGAAGGGTTGGACGTCGAGATCGAGATCTCCACAAGCTCCGCCGGCGGCTCATAGACGACGGTCGCAACATTCGATGCAACACTCGCGTTCCCGGCGAGATCGCTCGCCGTCCCTGCAGGAAGCTCGAGCGTCACGTCGGCGGCGGCCGAAGGCTCCACCAAGACGGTGTACGTCGTTTCGTCCGCAGCCTCCAGCGATGAGACTGCACCATTGGTGACGATGAAATCGGACGCTTCGAGATCCTTCGCCGGCTCGCTGAACGTCGCCGTGAACTCGATCGGCGTCTCGGAGGTCCGCTCCGCGGACGCGCTGATCAGAACCGTCGGGTTCTCGGTGTCGATGGAGAACAGGTCAGCTTCGAGGTTCCCCTCCATCCACAAACCCGACGCAGTCGATGTTTCCCACACTGTCACATCGACGCCGGCTGCCAACTCATTCATGTCCGCAATCGCGAAGGCGGCAGTGTAGACAGTGTTCGCGTCGCTCCAGGCTCCATCGACGAAACTCAAAGACCCTGAGAACCACACGTTCGGATCGAAGGAGATGCCCACGCTCGAGACACCCGCACTCGCGGTCGGATCCATCTCCATGGGATACTCGACGCGCACCGTGAAGGTTCCTCCTGAGTCCGCATCCGCGATGATCTCCTGGCTCACGGAAACTGCGGGCGGCCTGTTGTCGAATGTGACGACGTTGTCGACGCTCGTCGAGGCCTCGTTCGGTATCCCATTCTCGTTTTTGAACGCGCCAGCGGGAATCGAAGGGATGACCGTCCCCGGCCTCGTCATTCCACCGATGAAGACGCCGAAAACCGGCTCCCACATGATCTTGGCGATCGACGCATCGGCTGTGCCGCCGAGCAGGACGTCGCTCGCATCGAAGTCGGGAATGTAGTCGTCTTGCGAGAACTCCACAGCGAAGCTGATCCACTCCTCACGGGTCGGGTCCAACTGCCACTCGGATTGATTGATCTCCACGAGCAGCTCTTTGATGATGTATAGCGTTCTTTCATCGGAGTAGCTGCCCCAGCGACCGAGGTGATCCTTCGCACAGACGCGCCAGATCACGGTGGAACCGGCGGGGGCGAAGTCTGAGGTGGAACAGGTGAGATACCCACTAGTGTATTTCACGATGGGGGGGAGGGAGCCGTCAACGATCATCTCCACTTTGATCAACTCTGGCCCAAGCCATCCCGCCGCATCATAGGCAGTCCAAGAGAAGGAGCGTACTGTACTGCCGGCAGTGATCTTGGCGCCGTCCTCCGGATAGGTCAACACCGGTGGATCGAGCGGTTCGATCAGGATCACCGAGGAGCCGTCAGTTGTGGTGGTCACTTCCGCAATGGGAGAACACTTCTCGAACAAGCTCGGCGGAAGGACACGTGGACACTCGATCCGGAACCGAACGGGGCCGACTGGATCGGACGCGCCGAGCTCATGCGTCGCCTGCCACCTCGTCCCTGCCCCTTCAACATCTACAAGCACTCCGTTGATCGCCACGCTCGGCGGAGTCTGCAAGTCAGCGCCGGTTGTGAAGGCGAGGATCGCTTCGTCTCCTCTCTCTGCATACTTAGGATTGATGGGATTCGAGGAGAAGATTGCCGCCGTTTTCACCGGCGATTCCAGTAAGGTCACCGAAGAGCCATCCGTTGTCTGCTCCGTGCCGTAGTACTTCGAGCAGCGGCACCCCGGAGCCATGCTCCACCACATCACCTCAAACCGCACGACTCCGAAGGGATCCCGCATATCCAGCGCCCGCTCCACCTTCCACTCCGTCGACTCTCGTTCTGTGCCCCACCGAGTGGACTCTGCTTCTGCGAGGATCCATCGCCCGTTGATCGTTACCCATGGGCGTGCCTCAAGAGGGACGCTCGTTGTGAATCGGAGAACGACATTGTCGCCTCTCTCAGCACACGCTGGGGTCAGGGACTTCGACGAATGGATGTTAACAGACGTGAACCTTACCGGCTCCACGTAGGAGAGGCACGCTTCATCCGAGTCGAGGCTCCAGCGCCCCAGTCGGTCGGCCGCTCGAACCTTCCACTTGATGGAGAAGGGGGCACGCGAGTCGAGAGAGGACACCAACGATGCAATCGACAGACGTGGGTCGCAGTAAGCCCAATCGTCGAAGGGTCTTTTCTCGCCGTCCTTCGTCGTGATCGTTCCTGTAACCTGATACTTCTCCGCCGGACGCCCTGAGCTGTCACGCGCGGGTTCCCAGGTTATCTCCTCCGGCCAACTATCCACGACCGTGCACCATCTCACACTCGGGGCATCCGGCGACGTCCGCGCATTCCACACGCACGAACCATCTCCGGTCTCCCACTCGTAGCCAGGAATCCAGTTCCCGTCTGCATCTTGCCCCTCGTACTGGACTTCGAACGTCACAAGGCCGTCCGGGTCCGCTACATCCAAGACTCGCGAGACCGTGCAGTCGTAGGCCCCGTCCGACCGGCGCGTGAGGTGAACGTTCGCCTTCCGCCCGTTGATCAAGCCGCTGACGTTCCTCACGTGGCCGGCGAAGAAGACTTCCACTCGGTGACCCGGCGCCGAGTACCACTCGTTCGAGCAACTCGTCTCGCCACACCCGCCTCCGTGTGGGCCGGAGGACCTGATAGACAGGCGAGTCAACAGCTCCGGACGCTTCACGACGATCTCGAACGGCTCGAGCGGGATCTCCACGACCACGCTGGACACACCTGCAATGGTCGCGAGATTCTGGTTCGATGATTCCCAGGCTGTGAACTCGCCGAGCGTCCACGGCCCGAGCGTCTTGTCGATCGTGTACGAGGGGAGCGAGATCGCCTTCCAGCAGACTTTCGGGGTTGTCGGCCAGCAGACCTTGGCCTTCCACACCCCCCTGCAGTCGTAGTTCCAGCCGCACGGGTACGGAATCTTCAGTCCGCAGGTGGAGAATCCGGGTAGTGTAAGCTCCTTAACGTCCAACTCGAAGGAGCCGACTTCTCGATGCAGCTCTCCCCTTCCAACGAATTGGAGCGCCTGCCGGGCTCGAATCCTAATCTCCATGGTCGGCGTGACGGTGATGCGATCAATTCTACAAGTGCGCGGGATTATGACCGTCGCGGGCGTTGCATGGGCGACATGCTTGACCTGCGGCTGCCAATACCCTTTCACGCAAGCATACGCAATGCGCGTCCCGGCGAAATTCGCGTAACAGATGCCCAACACGGGCTCCGGCTCAGGTATGATCGTCTCCGCTCTATCGCCTCTTACACGCAGCCGGGTGACAGGCCAGGGGGACCACTCGAGCTCGACAGGCGGGTCGAAGTCGTAGCGCACCCCAAGCACTTCCGGTTGCACGACCGATGCTTCGCGCTTGGCGTGCACGTAGTACCTGAGTTCGTCGTCGACGATGTCGAAGTCGAGTGTGCCAATGGGAGTCTCAAGAGTCCCCCCGAGGCCATCGTCAGAATGGTTGAGCCACTCGCTGATCCGTTCGGCGTTCCTCTTCTGCTTCTCCCTCTCGGCCTGACTTAGGGTTTTGTCATTGGCCCCCTTCGTGCATCGGCGCTTGAGGTAGAGAAGCAAGAGCTTGTCGAGATCTGCTGTCACGCTATAGATGTACCCGGGGTCTTCGTCCGATAGCTCGTTCTTGTTCCTACAGGATGATGGACGGAACGCGAAGCGCCCGATGTGCAGGTAGATGCCACTACCGTTGAGCTCCTTCTCCTCCCCGCGCTTGAGTGAGTAGTCGATCTTGGAGTTCGCGAGCGTAAGCGGGGTGAGATCCTGGCCCATTACCCGAACCTGCGCTTCGGCCTTGACCTCGCCGTGGATCCCGATCCGTCCTCCGTCCGCGTATCCCCCAGTGAACTCGAGCTGTGTTGCGCGCAAGGTTGCATCAGCATGCAGAGTCACGCTTCCACCACGCGTGCCCGGCGCTGCTGCGGCAGCCTCAGTGCGAACCTCGGCGTCCACTCGTAGATGCCCCATCCTGGAGTCAGCAAGAGGGCTTACTTCCATCGAGTAGGATGCCTTGGCGCTGAGGCTGAACGACGTGTCCATCAAGTCGAAGTACTCGGTCGGGAGGCAATCCGACGCGCTCCCGACCATCTCGTCCACCGCACCCTTGAGCTTGTCGCCGAAACCGAGATCATCGATCGGGAGACTCCACTTCTCGTCGACAAGGGTCCAACCATCCGCCAATGCCACCAACGGCCCGCCATCGATCTCAAGCTCCGGCACGTTCCAGAGGATCGAGTATCTGCCGGGACCAAGGCGCGTTACGGTTGCCGAGTTGTCGGCTCCGCCAGCGCCTGAAAGAAGCGCCAAGCCTGGTTCCTTGCCCCCCGCTGTCGTGCCCAGGGCCAGAGATCCCAGCGCAAGCAGAACCATCATCGCTCTTCGGAAAGGACCTCTTCTGCTACCGGCCCCTCGATCGCACATCACGCCCTCCTTGTTGATGCATTGGGCCACACGTTCCTTCGTCGCGGCAATCAAACGCTCCGCTCTTGGTTGGGCACGGCGTACTTCGTCCGATCAGGTTCACTCTTCCTGACTACCATGACACCGCAAGCTCGAGGGTGAACCCATCGAGCACGCCAGCTTCGATGTCCCACGTGAAGCCGGTGTCGATCGTGATCGACTCCCCAAGGTCGAGGGAGAACGCGCCTTCGAAGAGACCGATGTCGAACAGGCCGATCCCGCCTTCGAGGAAGTAGACCTTCAGCTCGGCCGATGCTTCGCCGCAGCAGCCGTCCTCGTTGATCGACAGGCGACACATCTCCCAGTACTTCCCGTTCAGCTTGTGCGTCCCGTCGAGATACGAGATCCCCTCGAACTCGACGGCGCCGAACCCCGCCTGGAACTTGAATCCGTAGACCGTCAGGCTGGTGAAGGTGTTGTGTGTCGGGGTCTGCACTTCGACATACACGTCGACGCACGTCGTCTCGCCGAAGTTGAACTTCGGGCGCATCTTCACCGTCTTCTCGTCGACCTCGAACGCGATCTCCATGCCGTACTCGAGCCACGGGATTCCGGGAAGATCGATCCCGGAGAGGTCAAACACCAGCTCGTCGAATCCGTCATCCTCCACACCAATCTCGATCGACCCGCCGTACTCGCAGAACAACGGGAAGTCGACCGTGACATCGAGGCTTTCGAACAGGAGCGCGCACCCGCCGCGGGAGCGGAAGCCGATGTCAACATCGAGCGAGACGTTGTCGATCTCGCCTCCGCCGGAGAGATCGAGCGAGACGTAGTTCGGCGCGACGTCGAATCCGACTGACAGGCTCAGGTCCTCCAGATCCAGATCGACGTCACTCGACCATCGCTTGAACGTCGCCTTGGCAGGATTGAACTCGACCGACGAGCTGAGGTCGATCGCACCCAGTTCCGCATCCATCTCGAAGTCCTGCCCCGTCCACCCGGACGTCCCGAACTTCGTATCGGACGAGAACGACCAGTCGCCGACCTCGTAGGTCAAGTCGAGGTCCGTAGTGAGACCAAGCGCGAACGGCGGCCCCGGATCGAAGGTTGCCTCGAACGACCAGTCACCGGAAAGAGCCGAATCGCCGAACGCAGCAAACACGACGCCTGAAGAGATCACAAAGACAGTAGCCAGCCACATGCCCCCGCGCTTCATGCGCCTTCTCTCGGGGCGGACACGACGGCAGGGGAATCCGACATTCCCCGACCTCCACCACCGACGCGTAGTCTATGGAATTCGTATGATGAATCCCAACCCAATCACACTGGACTCGTGGCTCTAGTTTGAGATCACGACCATACTCGCTAAGTTCATCGTACGTGAGTGTTTCTCCCTTTCCGTTCGCCATTGACCCGGCCGGGAGTTCATGGCACCATGATCCCGTCGAATACCGAACTGCCATCGCAAGGAGGCAACAACATGGAACGCATCCTGCGCATCAACATGACCGACCGGACGGCGTCATTCGAGGAGGTCCCGACCCAGTACAAGGAGCGAGCCGGACGATGGCTGACGTCATCGATCGTCCACGACGAGGTCCCGGCGACGTGTGATCCGCTCGGGCCGGAGAACAAGCTCGTCTTCTCGCCGGGGATCGTCACGGGAACGGCGTCGCCGACATCGTCTCGGATCTCGGTCGGCGGGAAGTCGCCGCTGACCGGCGGGATCAAGGAAGCGAACGCGGGGACCGGATGGGGCCGCAGGCTGGCGAACCTCGGGATCCGAGCGGTCGTCGTCGAGGGGCAGGCGGCGGACGGGTTCTGGCTCGTCAAGATCACGTGCGACGGCGCGGAGTTCGAGCCGGCCGACGCGTGGACGGGCGAGAAGCTCTCGACGGTCTATCCGACCGTCTTCGATCGGTTCGACGGCGTCGAGTCGGTCGACATCTGTTCGATCGGCGTCGCCGGCGAGCAGAAGATGGCGGCCGCCGGCGTCTGCTTCAACGACCAGAACGGACGCCCGAGCCGCTACGCCGGACGCGGCGGTCTTGGCGCGGTGATGGGATCGAAGGGACTCAAGTTCCTCGTCGTCAACGACAAGGGCGGACCGGGCCTCGCTCCCGCGAACAAGGAGCTCTTCGACTCCGGCCGGAAGAAGATGGCCGCTGCGCTGACCGAGCACGCGATCACCAAGCCCGAGGGCGCGCTCAACAGCTACGGAACGGCGGTCCTCGTCAACATCATCAATGAGGCCGGCGCCCTCCCGACGAACAACTTCCGTTCGGGCCGCTTCGACGGCGCGGCCAAGATCGCTGGCGAAGCGATCTTCGAAGGGAACAAGGAACGGACCGGCTCGACACTCTACAACCACGCCTGCTCCCCAGGTTGCATCATCCGCTGCTCGAACACGTGGCATCGTGAGGATGGATCCGAACACACGTCGTGCATCGAGTACGAGTCGGCGTGGGCTCTCGGCGCGAACTGCGGGATCGACGATCTCGATCAGGTCGCCGAGCTGAACCAGCTGTGCAATGAGTACGGCCTCGACACGATCGAGGTCGGCGGGACGATCGCCGTGGCAATGGAGGGTGGTGCCGCCGAGTTTGGAGATGGCGCGAGGGCGATCGAACTCCTCCACGAGATTGGGAAGGGCTCAGACCTCGGGAAGAACCTCGGCAACGGCGCGGCGGCGGCGGGGAAGGCGTACGGCGTCACCCGCGTGCCGGTCGTGAAGGGTCAGAGCATGCCGGCCTACGAGCCCCGCGCGATCAAGGGAATCGGAATGACCTACGCCGTCTCGACGATGGGCGCGGATCACACCTCCGGCTACACGATCGCTCCCGAAATCCTCGGAGTCTCCGGCAAGCTCGATCCGCTCAACCCGGACAAGGCGGAGCTGGCACGCAACTTCCAGTACGCGACCGCGTTCATCGACTCGACCGGCCACTGCCTGTTCATTGCGTTCGCGATCCTCGACATTGCCAGCGGATTCGAGGGGATGATCGAGGAGTGCAACGGGATGCTCGGGACGAGCTGGACGGCCGACGATGTCGGCCGGATCGGGAAGGAGATCCTCGATCTCGAGCTCGACTTCAATCGGCAAGCAGGGTTCACATCGGCCGATGACCGCCTACCGAAGTTCATGCTGACCGAGAAGCTCCCTCCGCACGACGTCACGTGGGACATCCCAAACAGCGAGATCGACAAGGTGTTCGGCAAGGGGAACTGAAGTTCCCCTTGCTTGAAGGAAAGCGGACGCGGCCAAGCGTGAGCCGAAGCTCACGCTGGCCGACCAGGAAGGCGGGCGCGGATGCGCCCGCCTTCCTGCGTGGATGACGAGTCGAGGAATTGGCTGGATAATCAAAGACATGATTGAGGTCCATCTCTACGGGAAGTTGCGACGGTTCGCGGAGAACCGTGACGCGCGATCGGCGTCGATCGCCGAGATCGATATCCACGACGGCGATGTCGTGCGTGGTATCGTCGAGCGGGTTGGAATCCCGGTCGAGGAGCTCGGGAGCAATCTCTTCCTCAACGGACGGTATGCAACGTTGGAGACACCTGTGTCCAACGGCGATCGACTTGGGCTCTTCCCCGACGACATGCAGCTCCTCTACAAGTGGTATTTTGCGCCGAGCTCTGGCTCGGCGGAACCGAACCTGAGTGAAGAGGCTTCGGGCTCAAGTTCGGTGAGGCCGGAATCCAATATGGAAACTGAAGCGTGAGGGTTGAGGTCCGGCTCTACGCAACGCTCGTCGAGCACGTCGAGAGCGCTCGCGCTGGGGACCCGCTTCCCGTCGAGATCCGGAATGGCGCGATGCTGACCGAGCTCCTGGATCAGCTCGGAATCGCGCCCGGCGACGTACACCTATCAATCGTCAATGGCCGTCCGATCCACGACATGGCGCATGAACTCACAGACGGCGACCGCGTCGGCCTCTTCCCGCCGACCGGAGGCGGGTAACGGCGACTCGATCTCTGAATCAAATCGCGTGGAGAAGCGGAGCCGCCAAGGACTCCGCTTCGCGCAGCAACACGGTCCCGGTCGAGTCGCCTAGTACGGATACAACAGGTACGGTGCGAAGAGCAGATCGCCGCTCGGCGTTCGCACCCAAACGTAGATCTCCTCGTTAAGCGGAAGCCGATTGGGCACGATCTCGATCAGGATCGTTCCGTCCGCGGCCGGGCTGATCACCCACTCCGCCTCGAGGATCTCATCCGTCGGCGGACCCGTCACAAGCACATGCCAGAGCGCTCCGTCGGCCGGCCACTCCGGGAGCGGATCGAATCGCAGGAGAATCGGCTCGCCCATAGGATGCGTCGTTGGCTCGACGCCCAGAGCGGCCACGGCCTCGCTCAGGATCGGTGAGTTCTCGTGTTTCGGCGTCCCGTGGATCAGCTGCGCCCACGCGTCCATCTCCGTACGAACGAACCCAGAATTGGTGTGCCAATTCCCTTCGACGTCAGATTCGAACGGGTTGGTTCGTTCCATCGTCGCCGCCGGCCAGAGGCTCCCGGCGATCCAGCCGTCTCCGTCAGGATCGCCGCCATTCGCCGTGTCGACGACGCAGCCGGTCGGATCGACCAGCTCGAGTACGTCGCCCCGATCATCCAGGTCGGCGACCCGATCGAGCGGCAGCGCCTCTGGGTAGACCAGATCCGCATCGATGTGCAGCACCGGCTCGTCCGTCTCGCGCTCGAGTAAGAAGAAGTCGTCCCGCCGCTCCGGCGCCCAGAAGATCCACCATGCATTGGGCTCCGTCGCGGCCTGACTGAACGTCAGACCGGCGTCCACCTGATACGGTGCGATCGAGCCACTGAGAGGGATCGTCTTCCACAGCGCCTCCTGGTCCGTCTCGGGGAGCTTACGCCGCCAACGCAGGGTCCAGCCCTCGAGTTCGACCGCCTCGTCCTGCATGTTCCGCAACTCGATCCACTCGTGATCCGAACTCGCATCGGTCCCCGACCAAGCGACTTCGGAGATGACGACACGCTGCGCGCACTCGCCGGTCGCTCCACCGCCGGCGGCCGCGACCACGAAGAGCTGGACAATGCAGCTGTCGGTTGCGCCGGTCGAGTCGGTGACCTCGTAGACGACCGCGTCTGGCCCGATGTATCCGGTCTCGTCTCCTGCGCAGCTGACGTACACAAGCTCATCAGTCCCTTCGAAGCCCTCATCCGGCGTGTAGACGATGGCCCCAGCCAGCTGGTTGACGTCCACCGATCCGTTCTCCGGCGGGACAACGACCGTCGTCAGAGTAGGATCGCCGCCGGCCACGCTGATCGTGAGCGCCTCGCCGGGCCGCGTATGGAAGAATCCCGGCTGCGGTGAATCACTGACCAGGATTTCGGCGGCTTCTGCTTGGCAGGTCTGAGGAACGTAGACGAAGCTTCCGTCTTGTTCGTCGAAGCTGACAATCGAGCCGTGCTCTGGTCCTTCCAGGATCCGATATGTCACGGCGTCTCCATCGGGATCCGAACTCTGCAGCTCAATTCGAGTCGTCGTTCCCGCAACAACAACAGTCTCCAAGCACGCCGCCACGGGCGGGTCGTTCAAGGGGGAGACCACGATATCAACTCGTGCGACATCGCAGGCGCCTTCAACGTTGCAGACCTGATAGACGAACGTGTCTGGCCCGTCGAAGTTCGGGGCGGGTTCATAGGTGACCACGCCGGTGTCAGGATCGACGGACGCAGTCCCATGCGCCGGCTGCGTCAGAATGACGACTGTCGTGGGGTCGATCTGGCTGTCGGCGTCGGTGTCGTTGGCCGCCACCGGGATCTCCACCGGAGTGTCTTCCGGCGTCACGGCCGCGTCGTCTTCCGCCACCGGTGGGTCGGCCACCGGCAGCACATCGACCGTCACCGTCGCCGTGTCGCAGACGCCGTCGGTGTCGCAGATCTCGTAGGCGAACGTGTCGGTCCCGTTGAAGTTCTCGTCCGGCTCGTAGGTGATCTCTCCCGTCACCGGATCAATCGTGATCGTCCCGTTCGACGGTCCACTGACAATGTCGACCGATGTCAGATCCAGGTTCCCGTCTGGATCCGAGTCGTTCCCCGGAACGTCGATCACAACGCTTCCGTCTTCCGAGACCTGCGTCGTGTCGTCCAACGCCACCGGCGGATCGTCGATCGGCAACACCTCAATCGTCACCGTCGCCGTTCCGCACTCGTTCGGATGGGGATCGCAGACCTCGAACACGAAGCTGTCCGGGCCGTTGTAGTCCTCGTTCGGCGTGTAGATCAGCGCCCCCGTCGCCGGGTCGAATCCGCTGATCACCCCGTGACTCGGCCCGCTCAGGATGTTGTATGTCAACGTGTCGCCGTCGGCGTCGCTTCCGATCAGCCCAATCGCCAATGCCGTGTCCTCCGGCGTCGTCAGATCTTGCGGCACCGCCACCGGCAGATCGTCCACCGGCGCTACGTTCACCGTCACCGTCGCCGTGTCGCACACGCCTTGGCTGTCGCACACCTGGTACGTGAACGTGTCCTGACCGTTGAAGTTTGGATCCGGCTCGTAGGTGACCACGCCAGTGATCGGATCGACCGTCACCTCACCGTGCTGTGGCTCGAGCACGATCGACACACTCGTCGGATCCAGATCGCCGTCCGGGTCACTGTCGTTGTCCACCACGTTGATCTCGACGCTCGCATCCTCCGCCACCGAACTGGTGTCGTCCAACGCCACCGGCGGGTCGTCGACCGGCAGCACGTTGATCGACACCGTCGCCAGGTCGCACGCACCGTTCGTGTCGCAGATCTCGTAGGTCAACGTGTCCGGTCCGTTGTAGTTCTCGTTCGGTTCGTAGTCGATCTCACCCGTTACCGGATCGACGCTGAACGTTCCGTGAGCCGGCGGTGAGGTCACCACCACGCTCGTCGGATCCAGGTTCCCGTCCGGGTCGCTGTCGTTGTCCACCACGTCGATCGTCGTCAGCCCGTCCTCGAGCACCTGCCCGGTGTCGTCGAGCGCCACCGGCGGGTCGTCCTCCGGTCCCACGTTCACTGTCACATCCGCCACGTCGCACAGTCCATCCGTGTCGCAGACCTGGTAGCTGAACGTGTCGAGCCCGTGGAAGTCCGCTTCCGGCGTGTAGGTCACCGCGCCGGTCAGCGGGTTCACACTCACCGTTCCGAATGCTGGCGCAGCCAGCACCTCCACCGTCGTCGGATCGAGGTTCCCGTCCACGTCGAAGTCGTTGCCGACAACTGGGATCACGACCGCGATGTCTTCCGGCGTCGACGTCGAGTCGTCGTTCGCCACCGGCGGATCGTCGACCGGCGTCACGTTCACCGTCACGGTGGCTGTGTCGCATAGGCCTTGGCTGTCGCAGATCTCGTAGCTGAACGCGTCCTGACCGTTGAAGTTCTCGTCCGGCTCGTAGGTCACCACGCCGGTCACCGGGTCGACGGTCACCGTCCCGTTCGGCGGCTGAGACACGATCGACACGCTCGTGATGTCCAGATCTCCGTCGGGATCGGTATCGTTCCCCGGCACGTTGATCGCGATCGATCCGTCTTCGGGCACGGTCGCCGTGTCGTCACCGGCCACCGGTGGGTCGCCGACCGGGTTCACTTCCACCGTCACCGTCGCCGTGTCGCACACACCTTGGCTGTCGCAGATCTCGTAGGTGAACGTGTCCGTCCCGTTGAAGTTCTCGTCCGGCTCGTAGATCACGGCGCCGGTCACCGGGTCGACGCTCACCGTGCCGTTCGACGGCCCACTGACGACGTCGACCGATGTCAGGTCCAGGTTCCCGTCCGGGTCCGAGTCGTTCGCCGGCACGTTGATCTCGACCGACCCGTCCTCGGCCACTTCCACCGCGTCGTCCTCCGCCACCGGCGGATCGGCGACCGGGTTCACCGTCACCGTGACGGTCGCCGTGTCGCATGCGCCGTCGGTGTCGCAGATCTCGTAGGTGAACGTGTCGGTCCCGTTGAAGTTCGGATCCGGCTCGTAGGTGATCTCTCCCGTCACCGGATCAATCGTGATCGTCCCGTTCGACGGTCCACTGACAATGTCGACCGATGTCAGATCCAGGTTCCCGTCTGGATCCGAATCGTTCCCCGGAACGTCGATCACGACACTTCCGTTTTCCGAAACCTGCGTCGTGTCGTCACCAGCCACCGGCGGGTCGTCGATCGGCAACACATCAATCGTCACCGTCGCCGTTCCACATTCGTTCGGATGGGGATCGCAGACCTCGAACACGAAGCTGTCCGGGCCGTTGTAGTCCTCGTTCGGTGTGTAGATCAGCTCCCCCGTCGCCGGGTCGAACCCGCTGATCGTTCCATTCGTCGGGCCGCTCAGGATGTTGTAGGTCAACGTGTCGCCGTCGGCGTCGCTCCCGATCAGCCCAATCGCCAGCGCCGTGTCCTCCGGCGTCGTCAGATCTTGCGGCACCGCCACCGGCAGATCGTCCACCGGCGCTACGTTCACCGTCACCGTCGCCGTGTCGCACACGCCTTGGCTGTCGCACACCTGGTACGTGAACGTGTCCTGACCGTTGAAGTTTGGATCCGGCTCGTAGGTGACCACGCCAGTGATCGGATCGACCGTCACCTCACCGTGCTGTGGCTCGAGCACGATCGACACACTCGTCGGATCCAGATCGCCGTCCGGGTCACTGTCGTTGTCCACCACGTTGATCTCGACGCTCGCATCCTCCGCCACCGAACTGGTGTCGTCCAACGCCACCGGCGGGTCGTCGACCGGCAGCACGTTGATCGACACCGTCGCCAGGTCGCACGCACCGTTCGTGTCGCAGATCTCGTAGGTCAACGTGTCCGGTCCGTTGTAGTTCTCGTTCGGTTCGTAGTCGATCTCACCCGTTACCGGATCGACGCTGAACGTTCCGTGAGCCGGCGGTGAGGTCACCACCACGCTCGTCGGATCCAGGTTCCCGTCCGGGTCGCTGTCGTTGTCCACCACGTCGATCGTCGTCAGCCCGTCCTCGAGCACCTGCCCGGTGTCGTCGAGCGCCACCGGCGGGTCGTCCTCCGGTCCCACGTTCACTGTCACATCCGCCACGTCGCACAGTCCATCCGTGTCGCAGACCTGGTAGCTGAACGTGTCGAGCCCGTGGAAGTCCGCTTCCGGCGTGTAGGTCACCGCGCCGGTCAGCGGGTTCACACTCACCGTTCCGAATGCTGGCGCAGCCAGCACCTCCACCGTCGTCGGATCGAGGTTCCCGTCCACGTCGAAGTCGTTGCCGACAACTGGGATCACGACCGCGATGTCTTCCGGCGTCGACGTCGAGTCGTCGTTCGCCACCGGCGGATCGTCGACCGGCGTCACGTTCACCGTCACGGTGGCTGTGTCGCATAGGCCTTGGCTGTCGCAGATCTCGTAGCTGAACGCGTCCTGTCCGTTGAAGTCCGGATCCGGCTCGTAGGTGATCTCACCGGTGATTGGATCGACCGACACCGTCCCGTTCGACGGTTGACCCACAATCGACACCGTGGTGATGTCGAGATCCCCGTCGGGG
>Ga0272444_10001592_pt1 | contig 21702 bp, 15 predicted proteins | sample SSMForm13_FD_201033 | JGI IMG/M metagenome (GOLD analysis project Ga0272444, IMG submission 201033) | Marine sediment archaeal communities from Little Sippewissett salt marsh, Falmouth, MA, United States - SSM-Form-13 | ecosystem: Environmental > Aquatic > Marine > Wetlands > Sediment ...
CTTGGCAGAATGCATCAGTTGTACGCCGCCGAAAATCAATGCCCCGACACCTAGTACCGATGCGGCAATAGTTGCCATGTCTGCGTAGTCACTAAGGTTGCACATGTCGTGGGTTCCAAAGCTAACGTTGTACTAAGGGGCGCGGAGCTGCGTAGCAGCGGAGCGTCCCAGCGAGCATAGCGAGCGCATTGAGTGCCTTGTTAGCGGCTGCGCTCACTGCCAAAACCGACCAGACGAGTATATTGGGCCATTTGGGTGTGGTTGCTTGTGAAACGGCGGACTGGGCTTGGCGATGAATTCTTGAGCCTGTTTATCCTCCGCGTACCGAGCGAACCCGTTGCGCCTCAATGCTTCCTTTGCTTCCTCGCCTGATTGGAATGACAGTTGGTCAAATACCCCTGCCGTGTCACCAAAGAAGTAGACGATGCAGCCGGATCCGGTTTCTTCGATAACACCCCAGTTGTGCTGCAAGAAATCTACGACCTTGAACCAATAATCCGTGTTTTTTATGTCGACGACTTCTTCCATGGTTTTTTGCCGCTAACTCTAGCGGTGAGGGGCATGCCGTAGTGGCGTGCATTTTTGTGCTATAGAAGAACAAAATGAACGCCGCGGAGGTATGTCCCTCTCAACCGCCATTGTTAGGCCAATTCTTGTCCAATTATTAACATTCCTTCGAACACTGAGCTATATCTTCTCCTCTTAAATACTGCTCAGCCGCACAACCAACATAGATTGGAACGGAATTTCTTTTTTCTTTTGTACACTGATATTTGTTGCCGCCGTGACCAAATCCAGCAGCATGCATCCACTCGTGAATGTAAAACTCGCTGAATATGTGATAACTATCGCCAATAGCAAAGAGGTTTTTGTTTATCTCATCACTTCCATTGGAACATCCGGTAGAACTTGTTTCCCAAAAAGGAAAAACCGTAACGCCACCACATACATCCATACCCCATTTAGGTGGGGTATAAAAATAGAGTTTTGGATATACTTGCTTTGATGTTTGAATGCTGGCTTTAGTTTTTATTACATTCACAACAGTCTTACCATCTAAGGGTTCGCCATTTGGCGTATATGTCCAATCTTCTTTCTTTTCAAGAATACTTAAAAACTCATCGTTCTTCAGAAGCTCTTCTGCTCGTAATATTCCTTCTTTTATCAATTCATAGTTTTCATTTGGGATTTCAGCATCCGCTAGATTGTAGTATTCATAATTGTAATCAACCGATCTAACTTGATTCTCTCCAGTTTCTGAAATACCACCTTTCGTAGAGCAAGCAGTAAATATACCCATCGACAAAAATATACAAATCGCCTTTGCAGAAAACTTCATATCTAACTTTCCCTGTAATGTTAAAACAAGCAACCCTGAACCGGCCTCCCGCAGGCCTAACGATTGATTATGACGCCGGCACAAATATTGGGATATGAAGCCGGCACTGATATTGGAATATACGCGCATTTGTTCTATGTCAGTTTCCAGCCTAACGCATTGAAAACCTTACGAGAAGGCTCGACGCGGCATTAGGCATGTAGTCGTGATCGCATGAAAGCAGACTTGTTCGCGGCGTGACGGCATTCTGTAGATGGCCGATTTTCTGGCGCCAATCGAGGGCCGCACACGCCCTGATACGCCGTTTCTGAAGGTCCGCTCCTGGCCGATTCACGAATATGTAGACTACGGGGAACGGAATGCCTAGGGCCGGGCGCGAAATGTCCGCTTCTGGCCGAAGATGCTCCTTTACTAGCTGCTTATATTAGCCGTCGCTAAACGAGCAAGAGCGACCCGTTGCAGCCAGTCACGGGTTTCGTCGCGAACGTCCCCAGTTCGATGCGTACCGATCACGGATCAATCGAGTCTCACCCCATCGCCCATGTAGCAGTGCGTATGCTGCGCCTGCTGTTTCAGACCACGCTGGCGGCGCTGCAACTCGCCGCCGCCCCGTGGGGCTGGTGGCGCCTGTTGCGTACCCTCGCCGACGTGAACCGGGTCTGTGACGAAGACCTCCGGCGCCTGCTACAGGAGGGATTGACGGCCTGAATACTCTAAGAAACGAAAGGAGCCGGAGTGTGGTGTCCGACAAATGCGGGTCTGACCCCCATTTCTTAGATAGGCCTGGAGCGAGACCTGGCGCGTAACACAGTACCCACGACGCTAGCCGTTCAGGTCAATTGAGTCTGAGCTCAGAGATCGCCCGCTAACGATCTGCGATTCGCTCCTGTCAATACACCGCCCTATCGTGGTGCGCCTTGCTTCTATAGCGCAACGCTATTCGTCGAGAAATTTTACACGTATATGTCCTCTGTCATAGCGCCTATATGCAGAGCTGACATAACACACTGTGACAGAAGCTTTTCCCCCTTATGGCATAGCAAATGCATTTGGTTCCTAAACACTTGCGATCTTCGTTGCCGAAGGTCCCAGAACCAACGTCTGGTCAAACTGCAGAGGTCACCTAAACACATGCCGGACTATTTGACGGCATAGGTTGCCTTGACACTCAGCTTCGTCGCTTTCGAATACACGACTTTCCGGGGAGCAATGGAGTCGAATCAATGGAGTCTGACCCCAGTGATCACGTTCGGGCTATCGAATTCGCGGGCCGGTATGTCACAGGGAGGGGGTATGCGTATGATTTCCTATCGTTGTTCTTTTGCTGAGCGGGTCCGAATACGAGCCACCGTAGCCTATGGTCGCATCGGGACAGGTGCTGTTCTCATGCTGGCGTTATCAGGCTGTTTGAGTACGTCGTTGAACGAGCCGAACTACCTGCATAAGCCAGCCGAGTTCACGATTGCGAAGCAGGCGAAAGAGAAGTTGGAGAAGATCGACTATTTCGCCAGCATCAATCAAGAGCGCGAGGTGCAGGCGCGAATTCTGGAACGCGAATTAGCGGTCGTTGACGCTTTCGCCACCTCGCGGCGAAATTTCGAGCTTCTGAACCTCGCGGGTACCGACGGCGTCAAATCGCATGATCTCAAGCAGAAAATCGGCGCGCGCGAGGACCTGCTATTCGGCGCCAGTAAACCGGCTCTTACTGGTATTTCAATCGCAGATATGACGGAACCAGCGGCTGCGCAGTGTGGTGCCGGGTTGATTGACCCCGCCGCGGAAGAGCATGCGACCGTGAAGGCCTGGATTGAAGCTCAGCAGGGATCGCTCGATTCATGCCGGACCGAACTCGCCGATCAGATCGACTCCTATGAGGGCTCGTTACATTTTTCGCCGCCGCCTTGCCCGTCCAACGGAGAAATTAGGCTATTCGACAAATTGAAGCCGAAAGAGGCCGCTGCACTCGTCGAAGAATATAAGAAGGCTTTCCCAACCCGGAACTGGTCGGACGTACAGATCAAAGCCCTAATCAAACCGACCCATAACAGTTATGCCGAAAAATGCCTCGTCGTTCGCTCGCACGAGCGCGCCGTCGCAGCGATGATGGGCGGGTGCGAAGAAAAAGGCTGTGGCCCGCGGGCGCCCGCTGGCGCGAGAGTCACGGGCATCGGCGGAAAACTTGCCGAGGCATCCAAGCGTTTGAACAGCGCGGTGACGGCCTTGCGTCAAGACAAGGCCGCGGCCGAGACAGCCGCCGCCAACTACAAGACCGCCGAGGCGGCATACAAGGCTGCGGCGAAGAAGCACGCCGATGGGCCGTCGGACGCGACCAAAAAAGAGCTGGAGAACAAGGGCAAGGAGGTCAAGGACGCGCTCGACAAACTCGGCAAGGCGGGCGGATTTATCGGTGTGGATTTGTTAAGCGAAGAACAAATCGCCGGCATCGATACTATCCTCAAATCAATTTCCGCGGGAACTTACGATACCGATGCCTTGGCTGCTGCGTGCAAGGCAGATGGTGAGAAATGCGCTATCGCGCAAGCGAGCGCGGTGGCCGCCTCGCTCCCGGGTTTCATAGACCGCGCGAAGTTCATCCGATCGCTTTCCGAGGCGCCGCCCTTGAGTGGGCTGATCCTCGAGAAAGCGCGGCTGCTAGCGTTGCAGGAGAATGCCAAGAAAGCGATTGACCGACGAAACCGGGAGATCAAGCTGCTCAAGAGCATTGCCGATGCCTACGTAGCGGAGGGGGCGACACTGCTCCGCGCCAGTCAACTTCTTACGAGTTCGGAAGAGAAGCAAAAGGACGGCGATAAGGTTCAGGCGGACGCTTGGAATCTGCGCGCGGTGGCGGCCTATTTGCAGACGTTCACCAAGCAACGCCGCACAGTCCATGCCGCCGAGTATCATTTGGCGGCTTTACAACATGAGGCAGCGGTCGACTATTCGGAAACCAGTTTAAAAATCTGGAAAAGTGCGATCGAAACGCCGGTTGCGGCCCTTTATGCCTATCACGAAGGTGGCCTCAAGCCCGAGGATATCGTTGAACTGCTGAAAGCCCTTGGCCTCGGTGGCATCGCGGTGGGAGTGAACTGATGAGAACGAAACTGAGAAATTCGACGACAATCCTCGGCGCCCTTACCGTGCTTTCTGCCTGTGCCACCCCACCAAGCGTCACCAACCTCGCCAAGACCACGTCGGCGAATGTGTCATTGGTGAACTCGTCGATTACCGCGTATGCAGATCGGAACAAGGCCTCGGCGGAGCGGCGAAGCGCATTCATAGAGGATGTCCATCAGGCGGCGCTGGACCTTCAATCCGAATATGGGGCCCGGATGGGTGCCTTGAAACGGGTCGAGGACAAGAAGAAGCGCGCGGCCGGATCCACGAAATCGGCGCGTGTGGAGGCGACCCTCTCGTATTTGGATGAGTTAAAAGATATCGAAGACACGGCTGTGGCGAAACAGGCCGCGTTCCAGAAGGACCTTAAAGAAGCCCGAACGCGCAATGATCTCTCGACCGAGGAGATGAAAGCGTTGGCTCAGTCGTTGGGCGTCTTAGCGAAGGAAAAATCGGCCGACGAGATGCTCGATTTTCTGAAGAAATTCCTTAAGGAAACCGTGACAGCTCTCAACGCATCCGAAGACGATGCGGAACAAGCGAACGCCGACGCCGAGGCCGTTGCAAGCGCAACGACCAGCGCTGCTGTAAAGGACGCGAACGAGGAGATCACGGAGGCCAAGAAAAAGTCGGACTAGCCAATAGGGCTGAAGAGCAGGCTGGGATGGGAGACCAATGGAATGAAGAGAATCAACGAATGTTCACCTCAAGAACTCGTCGAATACAACGCAGCTCAACAGGATGCGATCGACACGCATACGCGCGGCATCGCGAAGCTTAAAGTGCGAAACGCTGTCGATGGCATCGATGAAAACGAATACCAGGAAAATCTCGCCAGGATTGCCGACCTGAAGGCAGAGCGCGGGATTCTGAGGGCACGCCGGGATGCGTTCTATGCCGCGCAATCGGCGATCAATCCGCCGGATTCGCATCAGCTCGCTCAGATCAAGTCGAATCTGGATGCCGTCAATGCGTTGACCGTCGATCGCCAAATTGTGGTAGAAGTCGTCGGGCTAGCAACCGACGCCTTCAACACATTTAGCGATATCCAGCCATCCTGACGGTTGATGCAAACGTCAGCTCTAGATCTCCGTCATCGATAGAAGAGGGGCAGCGCCCTTAAGTAGAGTAGCTACAGTCGGGATGAGTTTAAAATTCGCATTCTTGATGAAGAACCCTCCAACCCTCCCAACATTGATGGTGCCAAAAAAAACGGTCAGGTCGATATTGAATACGTGGCGTTTGGTTCTGTGCTGAGAGGAATTGGTAATAATTGAGTGCTTCGGCCTGAACCCGTGTAACAGCGCAGAATCAACGCTCCTTTCCTTATTTTATATCGTGAATGTATCTTGCAGAAGGTTGGCAAGTCTACGTTGAATTAGCTTCAGCTCTGGTATCGGCGCTTTTGTGATCAATGGGGTCAGCCTCCATTGATCCCAGTCCGACAACCACCATGCAAGTACGAAGGGCAGCAGCACCAGACACTATATTTCATCCCTTTTTGAGAGAGTAGCTCAGCGATCGTCCCTCGCCCTACTCGGGCGGTGCCGGAAAAAGTTCTGACGGTCTGCTTTTTGGCCGCAACTTGCACTCTCGCTCGCTCAAGCAGACGATCCGTTCCTCCTGCTATTTGTACTCCTGTGCTATTCGGCATTCCGGCAAACACTCGGAGCTCTTCGAGTTAACTGGAGTTCCTTACAAACTAAAACTGTTTGTCCAATTCTCGAGCGACTCCAACCATATCCACCACCGCGCTAAACTCATTCGCATTAAGCTGTCTACTCGCGCTAATCACATCGAAGCGATCAGCAATAATCCGCACTTTCTTGTTCTCCGAACCAGCACCTTGTGCTACCCGCTCTTTGATTGCGCTTAGGGCCCGCACGTTCGCTTGAAAATCAGCCAACCCGCCGGTAAGACGCCACTGGACATTGAGCTGCGCCACGTCATCAGCGGTGAATGCTGGATACACCTTAGCAACCGTGGCGGCTACGTGTTGAAGTCCGGCGTTTGCTGCGAGTACCGAATACGCTTGATACTGGCTCGCCAGCTTTTCCGCCTCTTTGTACTGTGGTGAACCAGGTGGCAAAGCGGATTTGACGCCGTGATAAGAGGCGGAGAGATTCTTAGTGGCATCAATGAGAGATGCATAGACATCATCCCCGCGGCTGCTGCGGAGCTCTTGTGTGAGAGGCTCAGCCAACTTCTCCGCCTTCGGCAGATCCGTGAATTGGAACGAGCCTAGGGCAACACTCGTCTCACTGAGCTTCATCAGACGCTTCTTGCTATGCGTGATAGCATCAACTGCGTAGTGTGTATAGTTCACTACTTTTTCCAGGGGCTCGACTATCTTGCATCGGCTGACTTCCACCCTGACCGATGACTCTGAACTATAGTCCCGCTTGCTATCTAGCTCGATAATGTATGCGACGTTTAACATCTCCTTCGGATCACAGTATCGAACTTGGCATCGTGCCTGACCCGCCGTATTTGTCGCTGATTCACAGCGTACATCGGTGGTCGATCGTGGCTCGTCAGCGCTTGTCACACGGACCCCAATGCCCGCCATTGGAAGAGGGTCGCTCGCAAGCCCATGAAATCCACGTGCTGTTATGGATAAAAGCATATCCTGTGATCCATCCGCCCAAGAGACTATGGACCACGCTAAGCCCAACACTAGCGCTATGATGTGCTCTACCCTAAGATTCATTTTTCCTTCCCCCACTCCTTGAGTTTTAAGACAATTAGAGTGAGAAGAACAACAATCACGGCCGACAGCAGTAACCGCGTGTTTTGACCAACCCAAACATAGATGTTCGACAAAGAGGAGCGCTCAACGCGACAAACCGTCTCCTCGATCGGCGTCTGATACAACACATATACGCCAAGATCGTCGTCGCCCAGCTCTTCCGGGCTTCGCGCCAATGTGACCGCGAATTGATATGCGAACAAGCGATGGAAATGCTTCAGGTCTATGTGGACGTCGGACTTTCGATCGCTATCGCTCGGAGGTGAGACCGAACCGCAGAGTACTGCGTCGCCCGGACAGCGCCGTCCCGAAAGGGGATGCATCGCGAGGTTGTCGCCGGTGTAATCTCTCTCGAATTTCACCTGTTCAATAAGCGGCTCTGCGCCCGTTGAAAAACTCAGATCGATAGCCTGTGGCATGTCTCCAAGCGCGTACAGTTCCACGTTTACGATACTCGCCATGTCTCCATTCTTGCTTCTCCCAAGCCTCGGGCTGGCAATATCGACAACGATGCTGCATTCGTCGAACCACCCAGAAACAAGCTTCTTGAACGAGTTCTCGCTGGAGACGAGAACAACTGCGAACACCCCGAGAAAGGCGGACGCCAACTTCGTTTTGCTCGGTAGATAGTCCTTGATTGTGTTCAAGTTCTTCATGAACAAGACGTAGTCGTCTCCAGGCATTTCCTATCTCGTAGCTGCGGTCCGCGAGCAAACCCGCTCGCCCAACAGGCGCACAGCCGACCCGCACGCGCAACGAGCTATTCGGCAACATCGAGTGTCTATTCAGACTTCTGAGCAAGCGACATGCCAATTCCGAATTTTCTTCGCACTGACGACGACTTGCATTCGACCCATCGATATGGCTCGATCGAGCTCATTTGGCAATGAAGCTACTCTGTAAAAAAAATGGACAGTTCATCGCTGCAGGTGCATACGAATAGCTGTAGCTGTACCCCCCCCATCGCCTTTTCGCACCAGTCCCGTCGGCCGATATATAGACGGACCAGCGACGGCCTGGATCGGCATGCCGTCTCGAAGGACCTCTGCTGGCCCCGACCCTTCGTCTCTTGCTATCCCTCAGGTCATCCCCTGACACTGCTGTGAGAGCAAAAGCAGACGTTCAACAATGAGCCGTAGTAGCTTTCGGGAGAGCGTTATTCGCTTCTTCCTATTTTGGGCGTACAAGACCGGAAGTTAATGCCTGAGCTCGACCAGAGCTTGGCACCGCATGCCCGGCGCTCCAAGCGCTTAGCGTCGCTTATACTGCACACATGGTGAACATCAACGACCAAAAGACGTCCGCACGTGACCGCGTCCGCTTGCTCGACGGCGACGTGCCGCCGGACCTCATGGACGCCTACGCGAAGCTGCGCAAATCAGCCATAGCCGACGTCGGCGTTAGCTTGCCTGACGTGGATGCGTGGCTGGCGGTCTGGATGACTGAGTACATGCCGGCGATAGGCGGCATACCTTTGATCATCATCCGCCGCGACGGCCCGGTTGGCATCGATCTCGTGCGAACTATGCTGCTGCGCGGTGCGGCCAGCGCTTATTCCTGAATGACAAAGAGAACGAGCTAACGTGACCACTATCGTGAGTAGCCCTGCTGCAAGTGGGCCGGCGGGTAGTCACTTTGAGGGACAAGTCGGCGCCGCGTACTTGCTCGCCATGCTGACAGGTAGTGAAACGCGCGGCCTGCCCGGCACCATAATCGATTCCATCAAACTCCAGCGCGCCGCTGAGGATCACCCACTCGACGACGTAATCATTCACGCCCATGACGCGGGCGGCAACCCCGCAGTTCTGGAGATCCAAGTCAAACGCACGATCAGCTTCGCACCATCCGATGATGTATTTCGGAAAGTCGTTGGTCAAATCGCAAGCGCATCTCAGCAGCCCGGCTTTCGGACTTCGCGGCATGAGATGGCAATCGCGACCGCCCGGACATCCAGGAAGATCGATGGCTCGTACCAGGACGTGCTTACTTGGGCTCGCCAACTTGGCGATGCGGCGACGTTCTTTGCCCGGATTGATCGACCGGGATCAGCCAACAACGACATGCGCACTTTCGTGGGCACGTTCCGAACACATCTCCATAACGCAGGCGTGCCCAGCGATGACGACAACGTATGGCAATTGCTGCGCCGCATGCAGATTCTTGTATTCGATTTCACGGCACATGGCTCGGCGTCGGAGGATCTCTCGAAAGAGCGTGCGGTTCGCGCGCTTCATAATGATGAGGGCACTCGAGCCGGAGCCCTTTGGGCCTCGCTGATCGAACTCGCGCTGAGAACGGCTGCAAGCGGGGGCGAACACAAGCGCGGAGACCTGATCATAGAACTCGGCCGACGGGGCTTCCGGCTCGCCGGGGAACGCCGCTATGTCAACGCGCGGGCTGCTTTAGCCGAGGCCTCCCGCCACGCCCTTGACGACATCGCAGATCAAGTTAGTGGCGCAAGACTCACGCGCCACGAGCTTGTGAGTGCCGTCCACGCGGCGCTAGACGTTGGGCGGTACGTCGAGATTCGAGGAGATGCGGGCGTTGGCAAATCCGGATTGCTGAAGCATTTCGCAGAGCAAACAGCATTGGAGGCACCTGTCATCGTCCTCAGCCCAACCAGGACAGTTCCGAGGGGATGGCTGGCAATGCGCGCTGCGATTGGATTCGACGGCACCGCCCATGATCTGCTGACCGATCTCGCCGGCGACGGCGCCGGGATACTGTTCATCGATAGTCTAGATTTCTTCCAAGAGGATGAGCGCAGGACAGTCGTCGACCTGGTGCGCGAGGTTTCGAGCGTTCCTGGTTTTGCCGTCATTGCGACAGCGCGCCGCGAGTTTGGTGTCGATGAACCAAGCTGGCTGCCGCGCGAGGCCATAGAACGGCTGGGACTTGCCGAGCCGATTGTGATCGGCGAGCCCAGTCCCGCGGAGGTCGAAGAAATCCGGCAAGCCGCGCCTGAGCTTGCCTTTCTACTCACGGACAGCCATCCGGCCCGACATGTTGCCCGCAACCTCTTCCGCCTAGACCGCCTGGCGGCAGTTGCACCCCCTAACTCGATGCCTCGCACCGAGGTCGACATGGCAGCGCGATGGTGGCAGACGGCGGACGGTGCGCCGGACGACAACCGGCGGGAAAGCGCCAGGGTTCTTAGAGAGCTGGCAAAACAGGCTTTGATTCGTGCTGAACCGCTTGAGACCACAGACCAACCCGCGGGCCCCGTCAACTCGCTGATCGCGAGCGGGACGCTGCGGGATTTGGGAGGCGATCGCGTGTCGTTTCGGCATGATGTCCTGCGCGAATGGGCGATTGCGAGCCTTCTGTATGCTGAACCCGAGTGGATGAGTCAACTGCCGCTCGCACGGCCTGCATCAGCGGCTCATGCACGAGGAGTTGAGCTCGCCGCACGCATGGCAATCGAGCGGTCGAGCGACGATAAGGCCTGGGAGTCGTGGCTCCATCATCTGAGTGGCGCTGAAGTACATGGCTCTTGGCGCCGGACCGCATTGCTTGCTTTGGTCAGATCGGAGGTGAGCTCTGAATTGCTGACGCGTGCAGCAGACTATCTGCTTGCGGATCGAGGCGCGCTCCTTCGTGAACTGATCCGTGTCGTGATCGCGGTGGAATCCGAACCGGCAGTACGACTATTCACATCAATCGGGATAGATCCGGCCAAGATTCCCTCGAGCCTCCACATGCCGGCTGGCCCGTCGTGGCAACGACTAATCGTGTGGCTTCTGAATCTTGACGACAAGCTACCCCGCGCAGCAATCCCCGACGTGGTTGATCTCTACTCGGCATGGTCGAGCGGATTGTTGGGGGCAGATTCGCTCACACCCATTCTTCAAGAGCGGCTCCTCAGCTGGTTAAACGAGATTGAGACGGCCCGCGAATGCTCAACGCTCAGGGATCTGCACGAGCCTTTTGGTGGCGAGATTGACGACCAGCTGATGCGCCCCATGGAGTCGCATATACGCAACAACTTTTTACTTTTTGCCAACCAAACACCTCAGCTCGCGGCGCAGTACCTCAGAAATTTGGGGCAACGCAAGCGCAGCGAAGATGCGATTCATGGCATCCTGAAGTTCTCGGGAACGCTCGCCCAGGCGGCACCCTCTGAGCTAGCCGAACTTACCGCAAACGCTCTCATTCGGAGGCCTGACGATAAAGACCGACTGCGTCACCGACAACGGGAAGAACCTTTCGAGTATGTCGACCATGACTTTCTCCCAGCATCGCCGTCGCAAGGGCCTTTTTTTGAACTACTAAAACATTCTCCTCCGCACGGCCTCGCGCTGATCCGCAGACTCGTGGACCATGCAATCTCGTTCTACAGCAGAGGCAGAGAGCCGGGCGACGATGTAATCACCATTGTCTTTCGCGACGGTGAGCGTAGCTTTCCCTTGAAGCGCTCGTATTACTGGTCGAGGGACGCGCACGGCAACTACAGCGTGACCTCTGCCCTCATGGCCCTTGAGGCCTGGGCGCATCGGCGGATCGAGACCGACGAGAGCTTCGACAGTGTTCTTTCTGATGTGCTCGGCGCAGCGGGAAGTCCGGCTGCCTATTTGCTAGTCGCGGTCGATCTCATCCTCTCTCACTGGCCGAATTCACGGGACTCCGCGATTCCGTTTCTTGCCTCCCCTGAGCTGCTGTGCCTCGATCGAGAGAGGCAGACGCACGATAGCTTCGAATATCCAGACTTGTTTGGACTTGGGGCTCTGCAGCAAGAGCCAGCCGGTTTTGCCAGCGTGGAGGACCTGAAGGAGCGCGAGTCCCGCAAGGTATCGCTCGACTCCCAGCTTGGAAACCTTGCCGTTTTCGGGCCGGCAGAAAGGCGCGAACAGGTCGTTGCACTGCTGAAGCAAGCAGCAGAACGCCTAGGACCACATGAGCCGAAATCGACCATGGCTGACCCGCGGTTTATGGTCGTGCATGCGTTGAACCTCCTCAATCCAGCCAACTGGCAGGACGCCACCGTCACCCTGCGTGATGGATCTACGCAAACGGTGCGCCAGTACGTATCGCCGGAAGCAGAGAGGAAGCACCTGGCGGCCTTGCAGGCAGACTTGGAACCAACGAACTCCGATACCAACATGCGGCTTGCGCTCAACACAGCGCTTGATGAGCCGTCTCGCTCGTCACCCGAGTTCGCGGCCGCTGCCGTGGAATGGGCGCAGTCGGCCGCCGCTTTGCAAGGAACCGAAGACGAAACCAGGATGCGCAATCAAGCGATCGTCGCCGCAGCGATGATCGCTATGCGAGACGGTAACGCAGACCTGCACGCCGCGAAGGCTGAATGGGCGCGCGCCGTTTTTGAAGCCGCGTTGCGGGATGAGGAGCATTCTGTGGCTCGTTTTCGTGCAGGGCTTCGGTTCAATCCCGTCGCAATGGCATTTGTTGGCACCGTGCACATGGCCAGCCAGAGCACCCATCCGGAGCAGATCCGAAGCATCCTCGAGGTAGCTAGTCAAGGCGACCCAGCCGCAGCTCAAGGCCTCGCCCCTGTAGCGGACGTGCTTGTTTCCATCGATGAGCGATTGCCGCGCGCCGTGCTCCGATGTGCTTTTGCCTCGTGTATACAGCACCGGCGGAACTGGGACACCACAGAAGAAGACCGCTCAGCGGATCGTGAGCTCTGGCGCCAGCGGCTTCAAACCGCGGTTGATGCAGAAATGGCCTGGCTCAGCGGGTCACAGCCGGAGCCTGAGTGGCCCAAGTTCCCGGACAAGCAGCCTCGGCGTCGACGGCGCCTCCGTATGCCCGGCGGCCCGACTGAGTTGCCAGAGCCCGGGGGAAAGCCGTCCAGCGAGTACGCGGACCATCAAGCCGCCGCTTTGTGGCTAACCGCTACCAGCAGTCTAGCTGAAGTCTCGAAGAACTTGTGGCTGCGGGATGTCGCAAGGTTCTACGGCCCTTGGACCATGGCAGCAAATGGCGCCGGTCTCGATCAAGGCGAAGACATTAGCAACCGGCTCATGGAATGGAACCACGCGTATTTCGATATTCTGGCGCGTGCGCTGGTAGGGCTATCGCTTCCAGAAATAGAACAGCTAGCGCTAGACCCGTTGGTATCGCTCCCCGATGAGCCGTTCTTCGATGCCGTTGCCGAATTCGTCCGAAGCTTTGATTCCATCTACTTCGGTGCGCAAGGGATCACCGACGAAGTCGCTATAGAACTACGAACTAGGATTGCAGCGCGACTGATGGAGAGCAGCGGCTGGAAAAGGATGGTGGGCAGGCGATCAGCGTCCATTGAGGTGCACATCGGGCCTGCGATTGCCGCACTGTTTTTCAACCAGCATGGCCGCATGCTGCCAGCCAAGTGCTATTTATTGCCGCTTGGCATCGATAGACTACCGCCGTTTTTTGCGGTTCTCGAACGACTTTTGCGGAGTGGCCCGTCGCTATTTGTGGCCGTTGTGATGATGAATCTTCTCGAAGTTTCGCCTAGGCCGGAGCAATTGCCGCTCATCATCGCCGCCAGCGAGACCTGGATAGACAACTATCCAGACGACGTTCAATTCTGGGTCGACCACGGAATTGGCCGGCGCGTATGCCTTTGGATTGAAAGCGTCATCAGTCAGGATGGGGCATTGCTGACTGAAGCAGAGCCATTGCGGCACGAAGTAGATCGGATCACAGCCGCGCTAGTCCGATTGGGCGTTATCGAGGCAAGGCGACTCGAGCAGTCGATCGCAAAGACATAGGCAAGTCGCAGCACATCGCTGGGGAGCAATTCCGTTCGTCTCGCGTAGCGTGTAGCTCCCCGGCATGTCGGATTCTATCGAGATGCGACTTTTGGTTCTGTTGTTGGCAGCACCTTCAATTTCCGGTGGATTCGACTGGCCTTTCGCGAAGTCTCGATGTCTGACTGGCCCTGGCCGAAAGCGCCCGTTTGATTGTGACCAAAATAAGCCACCACTAAACGAGCACGAACGCCCCGACACTCTCATCGAAGAATCGCAGTCTGCCCTTATTTTTCCAGCCTTTTTGTTAGCGAGGCGCAATTCGTGCTCCGTCGTCATTCGCTCGTGCGCCTATGGATGAGCCAAATGAGCAGGGCTGCCACACCAACGAATAGGGCAGCAAGCGAAAACGCGACCAACCCTTTAAATCCGCCTCGCAGTTCTGGGCAGCAGGCTTCCAAGAAGGGTTGAACCACGACGTCCGCCAATCCTGCAGTACCTACGAACCCGAACACGACAGCTAGCCAGCGATCCACTCTCGATCGATTCTTGTCGGCTCGGTATCGCCGTTCATCCAGGTGCCACCGCGCTTGCTCCTTACCAGACTCGATGAGTCCTGTTGTTCCAGTTGTCGCCATCAAGTGCGAAAGAGCATCCGTAATCTCTCCCGCCTGGCCGGAGTGATGGATAACAGAGTTGGCAGATGCAAGCACCTCATACGCGTCAATCAGGCTCTGGTCGGAAGGCGGAGAACTTGCGGTTGCGCACGCCCGAGCGAATCGCATGTTGTGATATTCAAAGTGCTCTGCCCTGCTCTGATTCTCCAACAATTCGCCCCTTGTTGTTGGGTTTTCCCACGCGTTGTCAGGTGAATCATTTGGTCGTAACCACGTCCAAAGGAGCAATGCTCGATTAGCGTGAAAGCAGTAATCGCCGAAAACCCGCAAATCCGGTGGGAGCGCGGGTGGATCAGCGACGTCGGAGGACCGAATCAATACTCGGGACAATGATGGGCCGAACTCCTTCAGCAGCACCTCTTTGGAGTCGGGCTGGTTACGAAAACGCATCAACGAAATTGACGGGCGGCCTTGCCATAGTTGTACTTGCCGCAATCGCGCACCGTTCTTTCCGATTCCCGGCACGACAAGACCCGCCACGGCATTGACATAAAGGGATCGACAAAGATCAATCATGGCCTCCCATTCATCCTGCTCTTCCGATCCGACTATTTGGTGCAGCGTCCAGGTTTCCTTGCCAATCTCAAAGTCTCGCCCTTGCTTCCCCAGGGATTCGTCGAGTGCCACCAGACTTTCCCGGCGCATCTTTTTCAACAGCTTCTTCGTCTTTCTTCCGACGACCTCTTGCCCGCCAATTGATAACTCGCCTGCGAACGCATCAGGGATGATCTGCTCAGCATCCAGGCGTTGGAGATCGGCATGAACCCACACACGGTGGAAATACCGTCTGTATATGTTGACGATATCCGAGATGAAATCCGCTTCACCAAGCCCGTCCCATGTCGTATCTACTTGAAAACTCAGAATCACGATACCGTCAGAAAACACCTTGAGCCACGCGTAGACAGGGAGCGTCACATCCTCCTTTTCCAGAACCAAGGGGGGTAGGGCTGCACGAATATGAGGTGCCATTTGTCGTGCTTCTGGGCCTTCGATGCGTTGTTCATGGAACAGAAGTTCCAGGCACATGGTCAGGTCCTCTACTACGCTGCGTGGCAAGCCTTCGCTGAACTTGACCGTCCATGCCAAATCCCATTGCCGTCCTTTTGGATGCAGCCATTCCAGTTGAATGTCACCGTTGTCGTCAAGATAGACGCACTTCAAGTCTGAGAAGCAGACAGTCCGAGCCATCCCGGATTTGAGCAGTTTCCCGGCGGTCTTGAGGAGATTCACGTGGGTGGCCAAGAGTCCTACAGCGTAGTTGTAGAAGCAATTTACCTGGTGAACCTCCAATTCACTCGTGCGGCTCTTCATCGACTAGTTTCTCCAGACTGTGAACCGTTCTCCGAGAGTATTTCTGGGCCAGAGCAAGAATCCCACCACCCGCCAACGGCCGCTCTTGGCTGTTGTGTGCCGTCCGTCGATCTTGCGGCTTTACTCAAGGTCGGTAATTCATACGGCTATCATTTGCGCTTCCGGCCTGACCGCCTGCGCCGCCCGCTGAAACCTGGCATCCTGCTCGGGGCGATTGAGGCCTTTGGGAATCGTGCCCGCAAGTGCCGGGCCATATCACCGACAAGGCCATCCAGGGTTATTGCCGACTCAATGACGACCGCAGCTGTCCGTCGATGATCCTCGTCTCCTCTGAGGCATTCCGCCAAATTCTTCTCAGCGTCGGCTGGATCGAACATACCCAGTGCTTCGCGCCAGGCGACAGGCGCATGCTCAACTACAACGCGTACAAGGCGTTCCGCTGGCCCGGTGGAATCGCGGTTATAGTTCGTCACTCCGCGCGCTATAGCGTCAACAAACGGGGCGACCGCCTGCTCGACCAACTCAGGTCGCGCCTCTGCGATGAAGCCCAAGGCTAGGCCGCCGACGTCCCAATCTGGGTGACCGTTTTGTGCGAGGCGCAGCGAGCCGCCCTTGACCAGATGTTCGAGGCCGAATTCCGGCGCCATGAGCATGAGGCGCGGCGGAAGATGCACGATTCGGTCGGCCCTGTCGGAGATTAATTTTTGGACGAGGTGCCGCGTCGCCGGCCGCGAATAGAGCGTACCCAAGAGCACCTCCGTATCATGAGGCATATTTGCCCAATCGTCCCCGATGACCGAATCCAGCTTTTCCCAATCGAGCTGGCGCAGAGCCGCGTCGAACTTCCGCGGTGCCGCCTGGTAGAGAAAATGGAGGAAGAAGCCCGCCGATTGAAAATGCCGGGGGCGCACCACCGAGATGTGTTCTGCGACCCGCTTAGGGTCAATTTTCTCGCACATGCGCCGCGCAATCGTCCACTGACGGCGAGTCGCCTTCAGCTTTCCAACGTACACCTGCAGCACGTCAAAGACGCGTAGCACGGTTGAGGCGAGATCGCCGCTGAGTTGATGAAACCCTTCCACCGGGTCTTTGGCGAGAACTCGCTGGGCCGTTGGGACAAAAAGTTCGGCCATTTCCAGCGCCAGATCCTCATCCCACCACACCATCGACGCGCATAATTTCGCGAAGACAAACGCATCCTCGAGAAAGCTTTCGTGCTTGGCGAGCTCGCGCAGCTTGTCTCGATCGAGAGCAGACCGAACCTTGGCGTTGAAGCTATCGACGTTCACGTAGGCGATGCTGCGCAAGAGATCGGCCAAGCCATAGGCTGTATCGGGGTCGGCGTTGGAATAAGCGGTCGCGATTGCAATTGGATCTGCGGCTGCGACCACTTTCTGTGCAACATACCGATCTTCCTGAGCAAGACTGTTCAAGATGCGGCCGAAGCCGTATGCACCGTCGCTGGGGTTGGAAATCCAATCCGCGAGCGTGGTCACATGCTGATCCACGACAGCACTCGCTCCGCCATCCGCGAAATCCCAAAGATCTGAAAGTGCTAGGGCCGCGAAGCCGCGATCCGAACCGTCAGCCGCCCAGCATCGTTCAACGACAGCCTCAACCCCCGGTTGCCCGAGAAGCCATGTCCAAGTGTAGTCACCGCTTCCAAAGCGAAGTTCATGTATCAGGACTTGCAAGCCGGCATACGGGAATTGTGGATCCCGCATGACGCCTTCGATCATTGTGGCAATCTTCTCGCGCCCATCGTTGTCCTGCCCCTCCAGAACGCGTTTGAGCACGATCGAGGCGAAGCGTTGATGCGGGGTCCGGCAATCGGCCGCGCCGACGATCAGCCTTTGCTTCCGCAGCCACTCCAGTCCCTGGTCTACTGTTCCAGTTTCGATGCCGGCACGTTGACAAACTTCAGCAATCTCCGCAGGCGTAGCACGCGCATCGCGGGACACCATCTGCCGCATCGCAACGGCCGCGAGGATGAGATCAGCATTAGCTACACGGGCGGAATCTGCTGCTTGGCTTGACCGGCGCCAGCCGCCTCCAAGCACAAAGCAGAATTGCCACGGGCGATCCGCAGTATCTTCTGCGTGATCCAGGCGTTCGCTGAGATCGGTGTCCATCATCCGCTCGCCCACCTGGTCATCAGCAAGGCGCACGGCCTCCAGGGTCTTGGGCAATTCGGTCCGTAGCGCGGCTGCAATCGTCTTTACCGCGCGTTTCGCGTCGAGCGCTATCGCGCCACGATGGCTGACACGCTCAACAGCATTGTGCGTCGAAAGGACTAGGCGAGCCGGACCCGCCTGGTCTTCTACTCGATTAAGAATATGAGGCTTTAGGAGGTGGGCATCGTCGATGAGATACAGGCGACGCTCGCCGGGCAATCCCGCCTCCAATGCGATATTGTCGGCCTGAGGATCGAGCAGGCGCAGCACTTCGAAGCCCTCAGCCGCCATTTCCTTTGCAGCTTGGTACGAACAGATCGATTTGCCAGCACCGGGCTCGCCAATGAGGCGCGCCGAATAGGCCGTCTTCAGTTGCGCCACGACGGCGCCTACTTCGGTCAATCGTGGACATGCGGTAGCATCAGACGGCCCCAGCGAATAGCCCATCAAGGCTGGGCCCAGCCCACGGTCACCATCAAACGTCACTATTTCCCAAACGGCGGAGCCGTGGGGACTCGAAGACTCAAGCAGTGTCGCACCGATCTTCTCAACGAGGCTCGCGAGTTTCGCTTCGAGCGAAGGTAGCGCACGCAATGCCGCGATCACCTGTGGTAGGTGCTCTGCGTGCTCGGGATAGAACTCGGTTATCACCTCAGGGGCATCGGCCATCAGGGCCTGTACTTCTTCCCAGCCTAAAACGTCGACACTGAATAGACCTTTGGCTTTTCGATCAACGGATAATTCCCGGGCGGCCTTTTGTAGGGTGGCATCCGCAGGAGCGGTGGTTGCGAATATCCACTCTTCCAGTTTGGGAGAGAATTCTTCCGCCTTGGCGATCTCCGCAAGCACTTCCGACCATTCGGCCTTGCTCCCGTAGTTGCTGTCCTTGCCCTTACACTGGACTCCCCGGTAGGACCGGCGGTCGCCGTTCTGTGAGCCGAAGACATCGACGCCGTGCTGTGCTTGCCCCGTACGCCCGTTTTTCTGCGCAAGCGGATCCTGCCATACCCGCTTGAACAGGGCGTGGCACAAATCCTCGAACGTTCCCCACTCCTTAGGCGGGGCAATTTGCTTGGCACGAAACTGCATCAGGCCTCTGTAATCTGCGTTCGCGCAACCTGGGAGCCGCCCTCTGAATTGCCCAAAAAAAGCCTATGCTGCTTTTCAGGTGTGCACGGTTACCTCGGTCGATCAGTGCCCGCGTGCAAGCGTTGATCGGGTCGGTGGCAGCGTGTGCCTGAGTGGGCACAAGAGCCGCACGGCTACTCTTGGCGCAAGTCTGATCATCCCACGATTGGTCATCTGCGACTATTTTTGGCCGATCGCACTCCTTGCCATTGAAGCGGCCGTTCACTTAGCTACCTGGAGCCCGAACTGACGCGCCTTGCGCCTGACCAGCTCAAGATTTCCCCCTTGGCGCAACGCGGCCGCCGCGTTGCCGCCGAGATCGGCATCTTCAACCACGAAAAATCGCAGTTTGGCAGCACTACTGGGCGCATCGAGCAATCCCAAGACTTCCGAGAGATGGGGAACGATGTCGCCGCCTAAGAACTGAAAGGCCGGATATCGCTGCTCGCCAGCCCACGTAACGGCCAGCAGCCCCCCATGATCGGCCTTCTCCGTCACGCTGGCTGGGCTTAGCCCAAGCAACTCAGCTACTTGGTCTTCAGACAGCAAACCGCCAGCTCGATCGATCATTCGTCTCAGCGCTAGCTGGCCTCGCAAGGCCAAAACCAGCGACTTGTGAGCGTCTACGCCATGCCGTTCCGACTTGAGCTGGAATAGTGCCTCTTCGATCACCTCGTTCCGAAAGGTCTGTTCGCAAGCCTCCCTACCGGTGGTCAACAGCAGCTTCCCCAGCAACAAGTCGAGACGTTCGATGTCTTCTTCAACGAAACCGGTCTTGGTGGACGTCGCCAGCACCCGGCCCTGGTGTCGCCCGTACCAATGCGGGTGGTCATCGATCGCAATCCAGAACCCGTCATACGCATTGAGCTTCAGCCAGTCGTCGACAAGCTGCTCCCGGGGAGTCTTGGTGAAAGCCGGCTCTTCACCGCAGGCACCAATAACACGGGGGCCGAGCTGGCGTAGCCGGGGTGTGAGCACCTCCAACGGAAGCTCGTCCTTCCAGCTCGAAATAATGACGACTTTCGCGTCATACACAGCTAAGGATGCCTCCAGAAGCGAAATGCACCTTTCGTCAAACGCCGGGCCACTGATCCCGTGCAGGACCCCGTCGAAGTCCAAGAACACGATCATCGCTCACCCCCTCCTCTGCCCCCGGCCGCAATCTGCCAGCGAGCAGGGGGCTTAGGATTTCGGGCCGCCGGGTGCGTTGCAGCGTAGACCTCCCTGAGCTTGTTGATCGCCACATGGGTGTAGACCTGGGTCGTAGAGATGTCTGCATGCCCGAGCATGTCCTGGACCACCCGGATGTCTGCACCGTTCTCGTGCATCAAGGTCGCCGTTGAATGCCTGAAGAGATTACAGGCACCAGGCTTGCGGATGCCGGCGCGCCTAACGTACTTGGACACGATCCGCGTCAGCTGGTGCTCCCTGAACTTCAGGCCCTTGTTGTCCAGGAACAGTACCGGCCCCGAGGGCAGCTGCTGCAGCCTGGGCCGGACATACTTGAGATAGAGTTGAATCCAGACGCAAGCGGACTGGGCAATGGGCACCCGGCGATCCTTCTCCCCTTTCCCTTTGCGCACGGTGACGATCCTGGCCTTGAGGTCCACGTCCTCGATATCGAGGTTTGCCAACTCCATGCGCCGGATGCCAGTCGCATAGTAGACGGCCAAGATCGCGCGATCTCGCAGCCCCTTGAAGTCATGTAGCAGGGGTTGCAGCAGCGCCGCCTCGATCTCTTCTACGTCCAGGTAGCCCTTGGGTAGCTGTCGAGGCACTTGGGGCAATTCCATCAGGGCTAGCCCGTTGTGCTTTATGACCCCACGAATATGCAGCCGCCGGATGAACACCTTCACCGCCGTAAGGCGATTCCGGATGGTGGCCTTTTCCAGGGGCTTGTTCGTGTGAGGCTGGCGATAGCGGAACAAATAGGCCTGATAGGCCTCGATCACCTCGATGTCGACCTGCTGAGGACGTTTTATGCCCTCGCAGAGCGCCCAGCGGGTAAAGGCCCGAAGATAGCCTCGTTTGCCCTCGAGAGTTCGGACGGACAGCCCCTTGACGAGGCAGTCCTCCAGGTAAAACTCCACGCAGGCCACCAAAGACTTGGGCTTCCCCGGTCGGGTCACCACAGACCATCCCCCCTGAGCGCTTCGTAGGTCTGCACGCAGGGCCTGCCGCCCCTGACCAGCGCGTGCACGGCGTCGGCACCGTAGTGACCGACGTAGCCTTTCAGATCCATGCCCGGCGGCAATGCCATGCGGTAGCAATCCACCCCGTACATCGACAGGGCCTGGGATACCAACCGGCTGACCTGATCGCCTTCGACGGTGTTTTCGAACGCGGTGGTCACCCTGCGTACCCCGCTGGCCGCCAGAGCGTCCAATTGGGCCACGTCGAAGCCCCGCAGCCCCAAGGTGGCCACCACATTGGTAAAACCGGAGGCGCTCAGAATCAGGCCTTCCAGCGGGTTCTTGCAGAGCAAGACTTCCTGGTGGCATTCCAAGGCCGC
>Ga0272444_10001593_pt1 | contig 21698 bp, 15 predicted proteins | sample SSMForm13_FD_201033 | JGI IMG/M metagenome (GOLD analysis project Ga0272444, IMG submission 201033) | Marine sediment archaeal communities from Little Sippewissett salt marsh, Falmouth, MA, United States - SSM-Form-13 | ecosystem: Environmental > Aquatic > Marine > Wetlands > Sediment ...
CCGCCGCTTCCGGGGAGGAATGATGCGTCGTGAACAGTGAATCGGTCCATCGCAGCATTCTCGATCAGATGTACGATGGGGTGTATTTCGTCGATACGGAGATGGCCATCCGCTACTGGAACCAAGGTGCAGAGAGGATCTCCGGATTCACCGCTCACGAGGTGCTGGGAACACGTTGCATGGACAGCATCCTGACGCATGTCGATGACAAAGGAACCAACCTCTGCCTGAACGGATGCCCACTCTCCGCCGCCATGCGCGACGGACATCCTCGGGAGGCGGAGATCTATCTCCATCACAAGAACGGCCACCGGATTCCGGTTCTGGTTCGCACGGCGCCCCTCCGCGATGATGACGGGCGGACCATCGGTGGCATCGAGGTCTTCAGCGACAACCGCACACGATCGGCGATGCGTGACGAAATCGAGAAACTCACCAAGCTGGCGCTGGTCGATCCGTTGACCGAAGCAGGCAACCGCCGCTACGGCGAGATGACCCTCCGATCGCGTCACAGTGAATTGGAGCGGTACGGCTGGCCGTACGGGGTCTTGATGATCGACATCGATCACTTCAAGTCATTCAACGACCGATTCGGACACGACACGGGAGACCGGGTCCTCCGAATGGTTGCGCAGACGCTCCTGGCGAACGTCCGCTCATTCGATGCCGTTGCCCGATGGGGAGGAGAAGAGTTCGTCGTCATTCTGGAAAAGGTCGATGCTGACGAGCTGGCCGCGCGCGCCGCTGGCTTGTGCCGTCTGGTCGCGGCATCGAACCTCACCATTGAAGAGACGGTCCATGCCGTCACGGTCTCGATCGGCGCAACAACCGCCCTCGCCGATGAACGGGTAGAAGACGTCCTGGTACGTGCCGACGTCCTCCTCTACCGGAGCAAGGCGGAGGGAAGAAACCGCGCGACGTACGGCTAGCAGGGACAATGCAGCAAGCTACTTGATGATCCCCTCAATCGGCCGGCCGCACGATGCGCGCCATCCGGGATTGGATTTCGTTCAACGCCTTGCGCGCTCCGTGTCCTTCCGACGTGCCCCGAAGCGCGAAGAGGTCGCGAAACACCGGAAAGATCGCCTCCTCCGTGACCCAGGCAAGCTGGATTGCCGATTCGGCCGCATACACAAGGTCCTCAAACGCGGTCGGCTCACCGCCGAGGTTAGGCTTCGCAAGGATCTCACGCGTAGCGGCACCTAGCTGGCGGACCAACAGCGTATCTTCCTCCGACAGGAAATCCGCAATCTCCTGCAGATGTGCAGGGTCAAGCGTCAGACCGCTGGCGGCAAGGTTTTCGTCCAGGTGTTCCACGGAGGACGGACCCGTAAGCGCGCACACGACCCTCGGCTGGGCCAAGACCCATGCAATCGCGATCTGAACACCTGTTCTTCCATACTCCGCGCCGATCCTCGCGAAGTAATCGGCCACCCGCAGGGCCGACTCGAACCGCTCACGCTGAAACAGCGGGTCGATCCTCCGGATGTCTCCCTCGGAGAACCGGGTTTCCCGCGTGATGCCGCCGGTGAGAACCCCGCGGCCGGTGATGCTGAAGGCGATCACCGCGGTCCCAGCAGTTTCGCACAAGGGGACAACCTGCTTGAGTGCGTCGCGCGATACGGCGCTCATTTCGACAAGAACGGAGAACAGCCCGCCGATCTCCAGATACTCCTTGACGCGATCGGCTGGGATGTGGCCGACACCATATGCACGAATCTTTCCAGCCTTCTTGAGACCCTCCAATGCTTCCACCGTTTCGGCCACCGGTGTTCCCGGGTCATCGAAGTGCACCTGGTACAGATCGATGTACTCCATCCCCAGTTGGGTCAGGCTCCGTTCGCACGCGCCGACGATGTAGCCCGCCGACAGGTTCGGCTCCAACCCTTCGCGGACCCCCACTTTGCTCGCGACCAGAACATCCCTTCGAAACGGCGCAACGGCCTCCCCGAGGACATGCTCCGCCTGCCCGTACGCCTCCGCCGTGTCGAAGAACGTCACCCCTCGCTCGAATGCGGCGCGAATCGTCCGTATGTAGCGGTCGACGTCCCTCACCCCGTACGCGCCGCTCAGCCCGTAGCATCCAATGCCGATCTCAGAGAGGAGCACCCCGTGATGTGACCGGTATTGCATAGTTTCCCCCTTCTCCTGCAAGTGGAGTGTATGCGCGTCGCCCACCGAGCCGCAACCACATCGCATCGGGCTGCACAACCGGGCAAACCGCGTGCCGGAAAGCAAGGCCGCCCCTTCCAGGCTCCGCCAGCCTTCACCTCGACCCATTCGACAGATCGACCGGACGTAGGATAGGGTGATCTGACAGCTGACTCTGGTTGTCTGCGAGGATCGGCTGAAGGAGACAATGATGTCTCACCGCAACGGAACCGCCATGCGTCTCCGGATCGGCAGCAGGCTGCTTGCAGCAGGATTGGCTCTTCTGGTCACCTGTCTGCTCTTCCAGGCATGCACCTTTCTCCGCCCATCCGCCCCGATCTTTTTGTTCGTGCAGCAAGGGAGCGGCTGTGCAACGCAGGATGACACCGATCAGGCCACGGTGTCGTTCGATGGAAGCCGTATGATCCTCAAAGGAACCGTGATAACCCCCACGCCCTGCCACCACCTGATCCCCGACTCCCGCATCACAGCGAACCGCATCGACGTGAGCATCACATCGATTCCACAGCCTGGTGCATGTATGCTGTGTCTCGGAGCCATCGGCTACGAGGCGCAGATCGCCGATCTGCAGCCTGGAACCTACACGTTGCGGGTCCGGCATCATGATCGTCTCCTCCAGGAGATGAGGTTGTCTGTTAGCCTGGTTCCCTGACTGCGCCTACACAATGCGCTCGTATCGTATACCATCTGCTCCTTGTCTCTACGTGTCAGACCCTCCACTTCGAAGATGATCGTGATCGACGTGATCTTGTCTCGAAGACCGCGGAAATCGTTGCCACGTGGCTGACGGAAGGGATCGCAGGCGATCGACGACCAAGGTAATCGCCCCGAAAAGTGAGAGGTCCGGAGCTTAGAACCCTATTCCAGCGAACAACCTGTCAAGCCGTTTGGCAGCTCCTGCATTCTTGCCTATGATGCAGGAGAGGTGGTTTGAGTCCGCCTCTATCGCGCTCCGGTACGCCTCGCGGCCCGGCTGCGGCCGGTCGCAGGGAAAGGAGTTCCTGTGCTCGGAAGCTTCGACTACGTGTGCCCGACCTCTCTTGACGATGCGTTGCGCGCCCTAGCCGATCCGGAGCGCGATCGCGCAGTCCTCGCCGGCGGCACCGATCTGTTGATCAACATCCGCAACGGCACCCACGTCCCTTCTGCACTCGTCGATATCAAGCGGGTCACAGGCCTCTCCCGATTGGAAGTCTCGGAGACCACCGGTGTAGTACACATCGGGGCCACCGTGTCGCTGAACACGATCGCCGAATCGCCAGCGCTCGCCCGGTACTACCCGGGTCTCACACAGGCGGCACTCAGCATCGCAACGTACACGCTTCGCCATCGTGCGACCCTCGTAGGCAACCTATGCAACGCTTCGCCCGCTGCGGATTGCGCCCCCATCCTCCTCGTGCTCGATTCCGTGGTGCACACCATCGGGCCCGATGGAAGACGGCAGATCGAGCTGGCCAACTTCTTTGCCGGGGTGAAGCAGACCGCGCTGCGCCCCGGCGAGCTCGTCACCGACGTGCACATCCCAGTCCATGGCGCAGGAATCCGCACGGCGTTCATCAAGCAACAGCGGATCCGCGGGCACGATCTGGCGATCCTTAATGCAGCCGGCGCGTACAACCCCACAGCCCGCACACTGCGCATCGCGCTGGGAAGCTGTGCACCGACACCGCTCCTCCTCGAGCCGATCGAGATCGATGAAAGAAGCCCGGGTCGGATCGTGGAGCAGATCTTGGAGCACGCGATCACCGCCGTATGCCCAATCGACGACGTTCGCGCTTCCGCCGCATACCGGCAGGCGATCCTCCCTGTCGTGCTCCGCCGATTGATCACCGGGTTGCTCGAATCGAAGGGAGGCGCATCGTGCACACGATCCGACTGACCGTCAACGACCGTCTCGAGATCGTCGAAGTTCCAGCCGGAATGACGCTCCTCGAGCTCCTGCGCGACCGGCTCTATCTGACCGGCACCAAGCGCGGGTGCGAGATCGGCGAGTGTGGCGCATGCACGGTTCTGCTCGATCAGAAGCCCGTTCTCTCCTGCCTCGTACTCGCGGTAGAAGCCGATGGCCGAGACGTACGAACCATCGAAGGAGAGATTCAAGACCATCGCCTTTCAACACTGCAACGGGCGTTCATCGATGCCGGCGCGATCCAATGCGGATTCTGCACCCCGGGGATGATCATGGCCGCCCGCGGTCTTTTGCTGCGCAATCCCAACCCGTCGGACGAAGAGATCCTCGAAGCGATTGCCGGCAACCTCTGCCGGTGCACCGGATACGAGGCGATTCTCGCCGCGATCCGCGCCGCGGCGGGAGGCGATCGAGATGCCTGATCTGCTCCGGTACGTAGGGCAACCTGTGGCACGCGACGACGCGGTGGCCAAGGTCACTGGAACGGCACAGTACACCCACGATCTTGCAGTTCCCGGGATGCTCCACGCCGCGGTGGTGACCTCGCCGCACGCGTCGGCCCGGATCGTCCGGATCGATACGGCCGCCGCCGAGGCGCTGCCCGGCGTACGTACCGTCCTGACCGGCGACGGCCTCTGCTATCAGCTGGGCCTGTACATGCAAGACAAGTGCATCCTTGCCCGCGAGACCGTCCGATACCAAGGCGAGGCGGTCGTGGCCGTTGCCGCGGACACGCTCGACATCGCGAACGAGGCGTGTCGGCGGATCGAAGTCGAGTACGAGCCACTCGAGGGGGTGTTCGATCCGCGGGAAGCAATGCGCGATAGCGCTCCCCTCGTCCATCCGAATCTTCACACCTACGCCCACATGGAGGGCGTCTTCTTCCCGAAGAAGGACTCGAACATCGCACATCATCAGAAGGTCCGCAAGGGCAGCTTCGACCAAGCCTTCGCCGATGCCGACGTTACGCTGAGCGCGAGCTTCTACAATCCCCCGGTGCAACACGCTCCGATGGAGACGCACGCCACCATCGCGCATGCGCTTCCCGGGGGAAGTGCGGAGATCTGGACCTCCAGCCAGTCACCGTACACCGTCCGCCACCTGATGAGCGTCGCATTCGACATCCCACATGCCGACATCCGCGTCCACGTTCCGTACGTCGGCGGCGGATTCGGAGGCAAAGCGGGCCTCGGACTCGAACCCCTCGCCTACGTGCTTTCGCGCGCCGCCAAACGACCGGTCAAGGCGGTCGCCACCCGCGAACAGGAGTTCAATACCCTCCCCTCCCGCCAAGGACTGCATTCCACGATCCAAATCGGTGCAAGCGCGGCGGGAGACATCTTGGCATTCAAGGCAACCTACATCTGGGACGCCGGGGCGTACGCGGACTACGGCGTCAATATCGGACGCGCCGCGGCGTACGCCGGCGCCGGACCGTATGCCATCGATCACTGTTGGATCGACTCGTACGTTGTGTACACCCACAAGGTCTTCGGCACCGCCTATCGCGGCTTCGGCCATCTGGAGGTTCTGTGGGGCGTCGAGCGCGCGATCGACATGCTAGCCCGCAAGCTGGAGATCGACCCGGTGGCCTTCCGCCGCCGCAACCTCCTGAAGCCCGGCGACACCACCATTACCGGTGAGCCGTTTACTCCAGGACACGGGAGTCCGGCCACCTGTCTCAACGCGGTCGCCGATGCAATCGACTGGCCCGCACCTTGCCTGCCGGCGCCGGCAGGCAAGGTTCGCGGCAAGGGCATCGCCATGTTGCACAAGGCTCCGGCCATGCCCACCTACACCTCGTGCTCGGCCGTCATCAAGCTCGATGAGGACGGTGCCGCGGATGTGCTGGTCTCCGGCGTCGACTACGGTCAAGGAACCTACACCGTGCTCAAGCAGATCGCCGCCGAGGAACTGAAGCTGGACATCGACAAGGTGCACGTGGCGTGGGAGTGCGACACGGCGTTCACACCCTACGACTGGCAGACCGTGGCAAGCCGGTTCGCGTACATGGGCGGCAATGCGGTGATCGAGGCCGCCGCCGATTGCCTTCAGCAGATCCGCCATGTCGCGGCCCAGGCACTCGATGTGTCACCGGATGAGCTGGTGTGTGAAGCCGGAACGGTCCACCCGCGTGGCCGATCCGAACGTTCGATCGAATACAAGGATCTCGCACTCGGCTACTCATTTCCCAATGGCAACTCCATCGGCGGACCGGTGATCGGACACGGCCGGTACATCGCCACAGGGCTGACCCACCTCGATCCCGCCACCGGCCAGGGGCTTCCAGCCCAGTATTGGACATACGGCGCGCACGCGGTGGAGGTGGAGGTGGATATCGAAACCGGCGAGATCGAGATCCTGTCCATCGTCACCAGCCTGGATGCAGGCAAGGTGCTCAATCCGAAGCTCGCGGTCGGTCAGGTCGTCGGCGGGGTAATCCAGGGAGTCGGTTCGGCGTTATGGGAAGGATTCCGCTTTGATCCAGACGGCCGGCTCCTCAACCCATCGTTCGTCGACTACAAGATCCCGACCGCCAAGGACCTTCCTCGCGAAACCAAGCAGATCTTCCTCGAGAACCCGCAGCCGGGCGGACCCTACGGTGCCCGCGGCATCGCCGAGCACCCGATGATCTCCGTACCCTCCGCCATCGGCAACGCCTTGCACGCCGCGCTCGGGATCGAATTCCGCGAGCTTCCGTTGACATACGAGCGAATCCTGCTCGCAATCCGAGAGGAGAGGGCGGACGCGTGAAACGAGTGATCGTCGAACCCAACCGGTACTTCGACTCGGTGTTCCTAATGCGCATCAGTGCCCAACTGGAGGCAACACCCGGCATTGCGCAGGCAATCGTTGCGATGGGAACGCCATCCAATCTCGAGAACCTCGTGGCCGCGGGCTTTCGTCCAGGAGAAGCCGGATCGGCGATTCGTCCAAACGATCTGATCATCGCACTGGATGCCACCTCGGAAGGCGCGTTGACGGAAGCCGACCGGCGGTTGGTGGAGCTCCTTGCCGGGACGGAACCCGGCCCGTCCTCCACGCACAAAGCATGCCCGGCAACGATCGCCGAGGCCCTTGAGGTCGATCCCGAAGCGAACCTCGCCCTGATCTCGGTGCCGGGCCCGTACGCGCCCCACGAAGCGCGCATCGCGCTGCGCTCCGGCCTGCACGTGATGCTGTTCTCGGACAATGTTTCGATCGCGGATGAGATCGCGCTCAAGGACGAAGCGATCGAACGCGGCCTGTTGATGATGGGACCCGATTGCGGCACCGCCATTCTAAACGGCAACCCCCTCGGTTTCGCCAATGTCTGCCGGAAAGGAAAGATCGGGCTCGTCGGCGCCTCGGGCACGGGAATCCAGGAGATCAGTTCCTTAATCCACCGCCTTGGGGGAGGGATCTCCCAGGCCATCGGAACCGGCGGCCGAGACCTGTCCGCCGAGGTGGGCGCACGGATGACCCGCTTCGCCATCGAAGCGCTCGGCCGCGATCCGGCCACCGGTGTGATCGTCCTGGTATCCAAGGCCCCGGCACCGCAGGTCGCGGAACGCATCATCGATGTGCTCAGCAACAGCAACAAGCCGGCCGTGGTCCACTTCGTTGCCGGAGAATCCCGCGATGCCGTAGGCAATCTCGCGTTCGCCGACACACTCGCCGATGCCGCGGAGTTCGCCTGTGCCGCGGCCTGTCTCCCGTTCTCGACACAGCCGCCAACCAACGCCTCGGCGCTCACCCGGTCCCTCAACAGGCTGCAGCCGCCCGGCCGCGTCATCGGGCTGTACTGTGGCGGCACGCTGTGCCAGGAGGCCTGGAGCTTGATGGACCGTGCCGGGCTGGAGGTTTGGTCCAATGTCGCGGCGAATCCCGATCGGAAGATCCATCCCGGCGATGCGGCAGGCGGACACATCCTGTGGGATCTCGGCGATGACACGTTCACCCAAGGCAAGCCGCACCCGATGATTGAGCCGTCGCTGCGAGATGCGCGCGTGGCGGCGTGCGGCGCGGATCCCACCGTAAACATCGTTCTCGCCGACTGTGTGATCGGCCATGGCGCGCATCCCGATCCCGCCGGAAGCCTCGCCACAGCAGCCTCGGAAGCGCTCGCCGAAGCCAAACGCCACAACCGCGGACTTCAGATTATCGCTTCGGTTACCGGCACCGACCTCGATCCCCAGAACGCTTCAGCCCAACGAGCGGCGCTCGCCGGTGCGGGCGTTCTCGTCGCCAACAGCAACGCGGCCGCGGTGCGAACCGCGATCGAGCTTCTCTCAAGAGAAAGGGGTGGGCGATGAACGAGAGCCCAGTCCATGCGTTGTTCTCACGCGATCTGCACGTCATCAACCTCGGTCTGTCGTCGTTCGCCGACAGCCTGAAGACCGTCGGCGTACCGGTCATCGACCTCGACTGGCGACCGCCGGCTGGCGGCGATCCGGACCTTGCGCGTCTTCTCGACACGCTCCGGGCCGAGGCCCCTGGGCAGTGGAACGCGAGGATCGCCGAAGCGAACCAGCAGGCGATCGAGCGGCTCCTTTCCGCCGAACCCCAGGTGGTCGGCATCGGCATCGCCCGCGACGTGGTGCCCGGCATGACCTCGAAGACGATCCTTCACGCGGGTCCACCGGTGACGTGGGAACGAATGTGCGGACCGATGCGCGGCGCCGTGCTCGGTGCGCTGCTCTACGAGGACCTCGCTTCATGCATCGAGGAGGCCGAGCAGCTCGCCGCATCGGGTGACCTCACGTTCGACCCGTGTCACCACCACCGCGCAGTCGGACCGATGGCCGGCGTGATGAGCGCATCGATGCCGGTGTGGGTCGTCGAGAACGCGGCGTTCGGCAACCGCGCCTACTGCACGCTGAACGAAGGGCTGGGTAGTGTTCTACGCTACGGCGCATACGGCGCCGAGGTGATCGATCGTCTTCATTGGATCGGCGACGAACTCGCGCCGATCCTTGCCCGGATCATCGAAGCAACGGGTCCGATTGACCTGCGCTCGCTGATCGCCCAAGCGCTCCAGATGGGCGATGAAGGCCACAACCGCAATCGCGCCGGCACATCGCTCCTCATTCGCGAACTGGCACCCACTCTGGTGAAGCTCGACGAACCCCGGCCGGCCATGGCCCGCGTACTCGAGTTCCTCAACACCAACGACCATTTCTTCCTCAATCTGACCATGCCCGCGGGCAAGTGCGCCCTGGATGCCGCCGCCGGGGTCGAAGCGAGTTCGCTGATCACCGTGATGGCACGGAACGGCACTGAATTCGGCATCCGGGTCTCCGGAACCGGCGACCGCTGGTTCACCGCCCCGGCCCCCACAGTGAACGGGCTGTACCTGCCGGGATTCAACGCCGAGGATGCCGCGCCCGACATCGGCGATTCGGCGATCACGGAGACCGCCGGCTACGGGGGATTCGCCATGGCTGCCGCTCCGGCAATCGTCCAATTCGTTGGTGGGTCTCCCGAACTCGCACGCGAAACCACCTTGCGCATGCGGCGGATTGCATTGGCCGAGAGCCGTGCCTACCGGATTCCGGCGCTCGGCTTCCGCGGCACACCCACGGGAATCGATGTACTGCGCGTGGTGGACACCGGCATCGTCCCGGCGATCAACACCGGCATCGCCCACAGGGAACCGGGCGTCGGAATGGTCGGTGCAGGACTGGTGACGCCTCCGTTCGAGGTGTTCGCCTCGGCATCCAGGGCATTGGCTGAACGGATCCACGAAACCGAAGGGGGATAGACCATGAAGATCATCGACCTTACGATCCCATTGAGCATCGCCACGCCGCCGTGGCCGACGTACGAGCCGTTGCAGGTGAAGTACTTCAAGCGCTTGGCGCCCAATGGCGCGAACGGGCAGCTCGTAACCCACTCCAACCACGTCGGAACGCACCTCGACGGCGAGATCCACTTCTTCACACCCGGCAAGGACATCGCGCAGCTCGACTTCGACTTCCTCGTCCACGAGGGCGTCATCGTCGACCTATCCGACGCCGTGGAGGACTACGACATCTACACCCCGGAGATGATCGAAGAGCGCGTCGAAGTGAAGGAAGGAGACGTTCTGATCATTCACACCGGATACCACCACTACGGATTCGACCAGCCGGCCGCCGATGAGATCCGCTACATGGTCAAGCATCCGGGACCGGACAGGGAATTTGCGCTGTGGTGCCGCGAGAAGAAGATCCGCTGGATCGGTGTGGATTGCGGAAGTGCAGACCATCCGATGAACACGATCATTCGCGACTGGATGCCGCGTCAGGCCGCAGAAGCCGACCGGCACTTCCGCGACAAGTACGGCCAGACGCTCGCCGAGCGGTTCGATGCGTCCAAGTACCAGTTGATGCACATCGAGCTGTTTCCCCACGGGATCATCCACGCCGAGTGCGTCGGCGGTGACATCGACCTCCTGCTCAACCAACGGGTGACCATCGGCTGCTTCCCTTGGCGGTTCGTCGATGGCGAAAGCTCGATCGCGCGCATCGTCGCGATGGTAGACGACGCCCGGTATGAAGAGCTGATGAAGGTCAAGGCCGAGTGCATCCTCACGAAGTTCGGCGATGTCGCCGGCGCAAAGAACCCTCAGCTCCACGAAGTCGGACGGACCTGAGGCCTTCGCCCTTGCCAAAGACCTTCCAGGCGGACCGGACAAACGGAAGCTGTCCGTCTCCTCTGTGTGCAATCCGAGTGGGACGCCACGCATACCGTTACCTGACGGCGCACACGCGCACGGGCCGCGTCGTCTCGGCCTTCCGGCACGGGTTCAATCTGCTATTCGATGAGGGGACCGACCCCGGGTTCGCCGCCGTTCAGACCGGGGCGGTGCCGCTACATCCGTGGGCGGTGGCATGCGCAACCATCGAACCGCTCCCGATCGATACGCCGGTCTCCGTTTCTGACGGGCAGATACGCTTTGGCAACGGTGCTTATCTCAGACCGGCTGAGGCCGCCATCCCGGATCTGTCCATCGCGCCCTACGACGAGGAAGCCGCCGCGCGGGCATTGGCGAAGCGACCGCTGATCGACGGCATCCTGCGAAGCAGGCCTGGGAGAGGAGCTGACGAACCCTCCCAATCGGGGATCAACGCGATCCTCACGCAATGGGAGGTTTCGGGGCAGTCTGACGGTTTGCTCGACCTGGTCGGACTCGGCTGCGGCTCGACGCCGTCGGGTGACGATGTCCTCGTCGGCCTGCTCGCCGGGCTGACCGCGCTGCAAGAAGCCTCCCGCACGTCCGCCGGTGCACTCCGAGAACTCCGCCGGATCCTGCCCCAACTCCGCCACCACACAACGCTTCCCTCCGCGCAGATGATCGAAGCCGCCTGCGAAGACGGCTTCCCGGAGCCGTTGCAGCAACTGGTCACCGATCTTGGCGGCACCTCCGACGATCCAGCGCTTCGCACCGACGTTCAAGCCGTTCTGTCCCTCGGCGCGACATCGGGAACACAGATGCTGCATGGGCTCCTTGCGGCGGCAGTGCGGCAGAGGGTTATCGCCTGACAAGAGCACCGATGAACCTTCTGCTGCGTCTCGAGCCCGGCACTGAACGGATGCCGTGATCGATTCCACGTCTTCCGCGTCGCGACTCCGTGACTTGCCTTCCTCTTCCATTTCTCCGCTTCTCCCTGTATCATACGTTTCATCCCTTTGTTTGCCCTATCCTTAATGGCACGACCAGCCACACGAGAAGGGAGAGATGAATCGCTTCTTCGTAGCTCTTGTTCTTTGCGGCCTGCTCGCCTGCTTCTCCTGCCTTCCCAGCTTCGCGGCAGCGGACGGTGCACCGGAACTGGCCAGATGGATGGATCTGTCATTCGTGGAAGCGGACGACTTCGCAGGATACGGGCCGTACCCTCCGGAGCTGCTCGTGTCTCCCGCCCTGTACTGGACGCACGGCGCCGTGCAGATCCTGAGCTCTCTCGCACGTCCGATTGAGAACTCGCGCCAAGTTGGCGATTTTGTCCGTTCCCTTGAGCAAACCAATGGCATGTATGACGATGCCGCCACTGACGCCCCGGTCTTCATGGAAACCCTTTGGGCTCTCCGGGTGCTTCGGCTCCTCGAGGAGCCGCCCCGGTCGCCCGAGGCCGTCCGAAACGGATTGCTCGAGAACCTGAGAGGACTCGCACTTGATCCTGCAATCATCGACAGACACCTGATTCAGCAGCTCGCCGACGCGATGCTGATCGTGCAAGGCCTCCAGCAGCTCGACGGCAAGGAAGCCGTCTCCAGCTACCCGGAGAGCCGTCGCGTGTCGGAGGCGGCACGCCAGGTCCTCCTAGAGCATCCCCTGACGGCAGCCGACTGCCTTCTGTGGAACACCGGACCCGCGTTCGATGCGTTCTGGCTTGCCGCAAGGCTAGTTTCGGCCGTCAACCCACGCAGCATGCCGAACCACGCCGTGGAATGCCTCGAACGCTGCGCCAACGGAATTCCAACCGCTTCAGGCGATTTCATCATCACGGCCCAGATCGCCAACCTCGTCGAAATGCTCGGAGCGGTCCAAGAGTGGACGAACATGCCCAGCTGCACGCGAAACGACATCCGCGACTTCCTCACCAATCGGGTCTTTCCCAGCATCTGCGATATCGGCGGCTATGGATGGCGCAACGCGTGGAACGGCGGCGTCATCGACACCCCCGCGAACGTCCGACTCGTACAGCTCTGCGCACAAGTGGGCGTCGATTACCCCCACACGCAAGCTCTTGTGGCCGCGCTCGATCTGGTTCGAGTTCACGATGGATGGATTCCTCGCGACCTCGCAACGCCGAGCCCACACATGACCTACTACGCGCTGATCATGCTGACCGACGCCGGACTCTCTCCGCCCTCCCCCACCAAGGTTGCCTCCTACCTCCGATCGTTCTTCCGTTCTCCGGGGGAGAGCCTTCGGAACCTCTTCCATGCGGCGATAGGCCGTATCCTGCTGGGCGAGGAGAGAGGCGCCGTCCGTGACGAGGTTCTGGCGAGTCTCTCCGCGAGCCCGAGCATCGAGTTGGCCGAGGAACCGGAATGGCTCACCGCGCTCCTCTTCCACTTCCAACTCTCCGTGGAGACCTCCGCGATCGACTCGGTCCTCACGGCCCGAGCCATCGAACTCGCGGACTACTTCCAGCAAACATCCGATCCTCGCATGTTCATGCTTCATGAGATGGCGCAGCTCGCTTCCATTCTCCAGCGGGACATCGTCCCCCGCGATGCGCTCTTGAGCGCGATCCTCGCACTCGAAGCCGAGGGCGGAGGATTCTTGGCCATCGATGGCAGTCCGATTGCAGACACCGGCTCCACCCTAGAGGCGATTGAAGCGCTGTCCGCGCTGCAGGCCGCCGATGCAATCCCTGCAGAGACGTGCCGCCGTTTCGTGGAGCGGTGTTCCGTACCGCCCGGATTCTCGTTCGCCCCACCGGAGGAGCTGGTCGCCCTGAACGAGGATGTGTACGTGGATCTTCTCACCAGCGCCACGGCCGTTCGCCTCTTGTGGCACTTCCAGCAAACGCACACGTAGCAACCCGCATAGGCCCACAGGGAAGCCCTGCGATGAAGCATTCCGACACCGGGATAGGTCACCGTGCTTGAAGACATGTCCGCTTCCCACGCCACCTGAGACGATGCTGTCGATCCTCCCTTCCTGACCTCTTCTGCAAGCTGTGATTCACATCACAGACCTGGAGCGGCATATCGCAGACAATGGGGCGAGACCCAGGGAAGCACGGATCCCGGAGGAGCTGGAACCACGATGACGCGCAACCACCGACATCGAACCTCAATGGCAATCGCCGTTATGGCGATTGTTTGCTTGGCGTTGCTGGCTGTGGGACAGTCAAGCAATGAAGAACCGAGTGTTGTGATCGAACGCTCAATCTCGACTGGTCATGCACTGCCCGGCAGCACGTTTCGAGTGACCCTCATGCTGAGAGCCCGCGAAGATCTCAACGGCGTCGGCATCCGCGAGACACTGCCATACGGGTGGACTGTGCATCCGTTGGAAACCGCAGGCGCCGCATTCAAGCGCCCGGAGAACGAGTGGGTCTTCTCGGAGGCCATCGACAAGGGATCGACGCTTCACATCACCTACGATGTGACCGTGCCGGCGGCCGACCGACTGTATGCCGACACGCTTCCCGAATGCTTCGACTTCAGGGGAAGGTTTCAGGCAACGGTGCCCCAGATCGAGATCCCGATCGGCGGAGATGGGGCTGTTGAGATCTCCACAGCACTTCCCATCCCTACCGCAGTCGCTCATCTGATTCCCGCATCGGAGGATGAACCGGATCGAATCGACCTTCGACTGACCCGCACCCTGAATGAGAAACAGCTCAACCGCGCCATCGAGTGGTGGGCGACCAATGCGGCCGTTCCCTGGACCGAGGGCCAGATCATCGATCTTCCGATGCTGGAGAAGCTCTCGGCCCTCTACGAGACGTGCACCAACGCCGACGACCTGCTTCCGCAATCCCTGGATCCCGAGCTGGTTGCCAGCCGAACCATCGAGACCTTTCTTCCGTGTGACTCGGTGCTCTTGCCCGAAGGCTGCCTCGATCCGGGTCTCTCCGCGCGCCAATTCCAGGTGAATGTGGAGATCACCGGCTCTTACGATGCTTATGGCATCGGTCTTGTGGAATGGTTCCCCGAGACGTGGCGAGTCACCCCGGTAGAACATCCTGGGTTCGCCTACCGTCCGTCGCATACCGAGTGGTTCTTCCCGGGACGGTTGCCGGTCGGCGAGTCTCTCCGCGTGACCTACCTGGTCGAAGTGGTGGCATCGACGACATCCGCCCTCGAGACATCCGGCAGTTGCTGCGGAACCGACGCATCCTTCACCGGCGCCGTGTCCAGCGGTCTCGAATGCAGCGAGTCCCCGATCATCGGGGAGTCGAGGGCGTATGTGTGGGATTGCCTGCCGGTTCTGGTGGCGATCTCCCGTTGGGATGTCGAAGAGGATCGACTCGACGCGCGCCTGTCCGACCTGATCACCTTCCCGCAGGTACAGCGCGCCATGCAGTTCTGGCTGACGAATATGCCCGTGCCCCACACGTGTGGCTACACGGTGGGCTATCACATGTTGAAGAGAATCATCGCGCACTGGCGCTCGGGCACGCCCATCACGCAACCGCTGCCCGACGACGCGCCGCAGCCGTGTGATCCCGGCGATCCGGCGTGCGGCCTGCCGGACTGTCCCGCCGGCAGTCTGTGTTACCTGGCCGAACTGCAGGACCCCGAAGACTTCGTCGGAGTTCCCGAGCCCCCGCGGATCTCCATCGACATCAACGGTCCGACCGAGCTGACCTGTGCGGTGACGCAAGCGACCCTCGCGGCCGTGGTGGAAGGTGGAACCACCCCGTACCGAATCGAGTGGCACGACGGACGGGGAAACCTGATTGCCGAGTCGGTCGAGCTGATCGTCGACAGGCCGGGCATCTATACGGCGGTTGCCATCTCCGTCGGCGGATGCAGGGTCGGGAAGCAAATCCTGATCACCCAGGACATCGAGGCTCCACGCATCGCGATCGACGGCAACGAACCGCTGACCTGCTCACAGAGCCAGGTCGAACTCACGGCGAGCATTCTGGGAGGCCGGGCTCCGTTCGCCGTCTCGTGGCGCAATGAGCACGGGGCATCGGTCGGTAGCGGCCCCTCGCTCACCGTAGATCACCCCGGCGAGTACACCGTGACGGTTGTGGGCGCCAACGGCTGCTCCGACACCGCAACCGTCGAGGTCACCGAATCACGCGAAGCGCCGGCCGTCGATGCCGGCCCGGATCAGCTGATCACGTGCCTGCGATCGGTTGTATCCCTGGAAGGAAGCGCCACCGGCGGCGTGCCGCCGTATATCTACTCGTGGCTCGACCCAAACGGTGTCGAGATCGCCACCGTGCCAATGGTGGATGTCGAGGCCCCGGGAACCTATACACTCACCGTCACCGGACAGAATGGGTGTGCTCAATCGTGCACCACCACCGTGTCGCTCGATACCGAGCCACCCCTGCTGTCTCTGTCCGTTGACGGCCCGATCACGTGTGCCAACTCCAGTGTGGTACTCGCAGCCGGGGTGTCCGGCGGGCGAGCGCCGTACGCCGTCGCGTGGATGAACAGCGCCGGAACGATCCTCGGCGAATCGACGACACTTCGCGTCACCGAGCCCGGAACCTATACCGTCGTTGCCCAAGGCGCCAATGGCTGCGTCGCGCGGGGCACCATCGATGTGGTCACGGACCGAACGCCACCTCAGGTGGAAGCCCGGGTCGACGGAACCCTCACCTGCGCGTCGCCCACGGTGACGCTCCGTGTCCTCATCGAGGGCGGAACGGCCCCGTTCGAGGTCTCGTGGACCAACGCGTCAGGCGTCTGCATCGGCCGCGCGGAAACCGCTGCCGTTGAACTGCCGGGAACCTACGAGGTCACCGTCACCGGCGCCAACGGATGCGCAGCGAGCGATATGGTGACCGTAACCCAGGACATCTCCGCACCAACGGTGTCGGCATCGGTCGACGGCGTCCTCACCTGCGCGACGACTACGGTTGCAGTGACCTCCGCCGTCGATGGCGGACGCGCACCGTACCAGATCGCGTGGACCGACGCGTCAGACGTCTGCATCGGCCGTACGGAAACCGTTACTGTGTCGGAACCAGGAACCTACACCGTCACCGCGACCGGCGCCAACGGGTGTACCGCGAGCGACACCGTCACAGTGGCAGAGAACGTGGCCGCCCCGGCGGTCACGGCATCCGCAGATGGCACGCTCACCTGCGCGGTCACCGAGGTGGCGCTTCACGCGACGATCGCCGGAGGATCCGGCCCGTTCGAGATCGCGTGGACCGACGCGTTGGGCGCCTGCATCGGCCGAACGGAGACCGTCAACGTATCAGAGCCCGGAACGTACACCATCACTGCGACCGGGCAGAACGGATGTGCCGCGAGCGATACCGTGACCGTTGCTGAAGACATCGCGCCGCCAGTTGTCAACGCCACGGCCAACGGGACGATCACGTGTGCAAATCCGATGGTCTGCCTGAGCGTGGAGATCTCCAGTGAAAGCGAACCGTACACCATTGAGTGGGTGAACGGTTCTGGTGCGGTTCTCGCATCGACCCGAAACGTCATGGTGGAAGAGGCCGGAACGTACACCGTGACCGTGGTCGGCCAAAACGGCTGCTCCATCACCGATACCGTAGTCGTCTCGGAAGACATCGCACCGCCGGTCGTCAATGCGTGCGTCTCCGGCGTTATCACCTGCGCGACGCCTCAGGTGATGCTCTCCGCCGAGATTTCCGGCGGAACCGAGCCGTACGCGATCGAATGGCTCGACGAGCTGTCGTCGGTCCTGGCGACCACCCCCACGATCCTCGTAGTGCAAACCGGAACGTACACCGTAAGCGTTGTGGGAGCCAACGGCTGCGTCGCAACAGATACCGTGGATGTTGAAGGCGATCTGGCGCCGCCGCGCGTCGAGGTCACCTCAAGCGGCGACCTCACGTGCACGAGCCCCGAAGCCACCCTAACCGCGACGATCGAAGGCGGCCGGCCGCCTTACGAGATCGCCTGGATCGATGCTTCCGGAACCTGGATTGGCAAGGAAGATACGGTAGTGATCGATGCCGCTGGGGAATACACCGTGGCGGTCACCGGCGCCAATGGATGTACCGGACGAGCGTCCGTGACCGTGGCGGAGGACTTCCGTGTACCTGCACTGGTCGTGACGGTCGACGGGACCCTCACCTGCGCCACGCCCATGGTGCACGTGGACGTGGAGATCACCGGTGGCGCGGAGCCATTCAGCATCGTGTGGGCCGATGATGAAGGGAGAACCGTGGCAACGACGCGGAGTCTGACCGTCGACGAGCCCGGGACCTACAACGTCACCGTGACCGGCGCCAATGGATGCACCGCCAGCGGTGCCGTGGCCGTCCCCGCGGACTACCTGGCGCCGGTTGTGCAGGCGTTCACCTCGAACGTCCTGACCTGTGCGCATCCCGAAACGGTCCTCAGTGCGGTCATCGACGCTGGCCGTCCGCCCTACGAGATCGTCTGGTTGGATGCCTCCGGAGCATGGCTCGGAACGGACGAGACGGTGATCGTTGATGCGTCCGGTGAGTACACCGTGACCGTCACCGGCGCCAATGGATGCACCACACGAACTTCGGTGACGGTTCAGAAAGACGCCCGTGTTCCCACGATCTCCGCCTCGGCGGACGGTGTGCTCTCTTGCGCCATATCCAACGTTTCTGCGCACGTAGAAATTGCCGGCGGAGCAGAGCCGTACGTCATCGTGTGGACCGATGATGACGGGAACGGACTCGCCACGTCACACGACCTAACCGTCGACCAAGCCGGAACCTACAATGTGCTCGTCACGGGCGCCAACGGCTGCTCCGCAACGGCTTCCGTGACGGTTGTCGGAGACTACGAGGCTCCGAGTGTAGAGGCATCGGCCTCCGGGGTACTGACCTGCGCAACCTCCGAGGTGACGCTCACCGCCGAAATCAGCGGCGGCCGCGCCCCCTTCACCTGTGTCTGGACCGATTGCTGCGGCACCCAGATCGGAACCGGCCGCGAAGTGGTTGTCGATGTACCCGGGCTGTACATCGTGACCGTCACCGGACAGAACGGCTGTGCAGATTCCGCAACCGTCGATGTGATGGAAGATCTCGCGGCGCCAAGCATCATCGCCACCGTCGACGGAGAACTCAGCTGTGCCGTCGATCGGGTGACCCTCACAGCCGAGGCATCCGGCGGGCGAACGCCGTACACGATTCTGTGGACCGATCCGACGGGCTCGGTCATCGCAACATGCCTGGAGATCGAGGTCGGCAAGGCGGGAACGTATACCGTCACCGCCACCGGGGAGAACGGCTGCGCCGCGTCGACCTCGATCACCGTACACGAGAATGTCGATCCTCCGGTCCTCGATCTCGGCCCGACGCGATCCATCACGTGCGCTGAGCCGGAGGTCATCCTCTCGGTCCTCGTCTCGGGAGGCGTTGCCCCCTTCTCGTACCGCTGGACCGACAGCCTAGGGAACCTCCTCGGGTTGACGCGCGAGCTCTTGGTTGCACTTCCGGGAACCTACCGCGTGGCGGTCACCGGCGCCAACGCATGCTCCGCCATCGGCTCGATCCGCGTCGAGGACGGCACCAACGCCCCCGTGGTCGATCTGGGACCTGATTGCGATATCGATTGCGCCGTCGGGCTGGAGCTCGTGCCGACCTGTACGGGCGGTGTGGAGCCATTTACGTACGCGTGGTACAACGAGTGCGACGTGGTGATCTCGACCGCGCCGACGCTGACGATCGCCGAGGCCGGCGTGTACATGCTGATCGTGCGCTCCGCCAACGGCTGCATCGCTTCGGACTCGATCACCGTGTACGAAGCCACACCGTAGCGCGTCCGCCGATCGTCAGACCGCCTCGATTCGGTGAGTCTCGATCGATCGTGATCCGACCACCGCCTTGGACGGGCCGGCGAAGCTCTGCGCGACCGCATCGCACGGCACGGGAGACTCTGCGGCCCGTGCCACTTTGGACTCGTTTCTCGCGATGTGGAGAAGCAGGGCGGCCGGCTGTTCGAGTAGCTCAGTCTCCAAAGCGCTTCTCGTACCCCCATTCGGGGGACTACTCTGCACCTTCCATCGTGACGTATGATCTGTCGGAGGTTTCAGTGCCCGCGGAATCCACAGGGAGTTGTTGTGCGTTCTGATCCTAGACCTTGGACAACACGTCCGGCCCGAGTGCACGATGCGCTACGCGTTGCCGAAGTGTGTAACGAGTGGAGCATCGGTATGCGAGGTCCTGGCGAGACATCCAAAGACGATGTGCTTCGCAACTGGAGACGCTCTGGCATTGACCTCGCCACGGACACGCGGGTCGTCGAGGTTCCCCCTATCGGGATCCTTGGCTACGCGGCGTTTAGCGACTCATTTCAGCACTACGAGCAACTGCGTGGATCAATCTTCATGCTCCCAGAACACAGAACGGCCGAAATCGAAAGCGACCTCCTCGACTGGATCAGTCGTCGCGCGGAGGAATCTTTGAGGCGCATCCCGCCCGGAAAGCAAGTGGTGCTCTCTCACCGCGCCTTGGCGAAGGATCGACTGCGACAAGACCTTCTCAGTCTGCACGGCTATCGAGTCGTGAATCACTCCATTCGCATGCGCCTTGCGTGCCCAGCCCCAACCCGAGCAGAAGAGCCCCGGACCCCGGCGGGCATCTCGATCCGCCCGTGCAACCGGAGCAGGGATCTGCCAGCCGTGTCCGCTGTCGTTCAGGAGACCTTCCGGGAGCACCATGGTTTCGTCGAGCGGACAACCGAAGAGGATGTCGACCGATACGAGCGCTGGCTCAACGACGATCCCAATATCGACATGGGCGTGTGGCATCTCGCGTGCGCTGCTGATGAGGTCATAGGGGTCTGTCTTGGAAGCTCAAGCTACTCCGGCAACTCTGAGCAGGCCTACATTTTCACCCTCGGCGTGAAAGAGGCGTGGCGTGGAAAGGGTGTAGGACATGCGCTCTTGGCACACGCCATTGAAGTGTTCAGCGCCAGGGGATGTACAGTCGTCGATCTCGATGTCGATACAGCCAACGTCACAGGAGCACTCCGCCTCTACGAACGCGCCGGCATGCGAACACGATGGCAAGTCGACGAATACGAGAAGGAGCTTCGAGCAAGAAGCGACACGCAACGGCGGCCCTGAGCCAGCTTTCAGCCACCCTTCAACTGCTGGAATCCGGATCCTCAAAACAGTCTGGGTTACAGCGCCCTGCAGATCAGTGAAAGCACCACCCATTCCAGTTCCAGTATCGCCTGTATCCTGCCGGATTTGCTGGATTCCGAAACCGTGAAATGGCGTGGAACATCGACCAAGTTGCAGGATCCTTTGAGGTGAGAAACAGCAGATCGCTACGGAGTGCGTCGTTGCGTAGGCGTCTCGGCGACGGGGGCGGAATCTCTGCCTTCGCCGTGGTTGCATTCGCTGCTGGCATAGCGATTGCAGAGGAGGCGTTCAATGCGGATTTTTCAGGGCGGAGCGCTCCAAGGATGGACAGCTCAACGAGATGCGTTCACCTGCCAGCCAACGTGTAGCGACGATTCGGCAGCTCGCAACCGGGAGTCCTCAAACCACTCTGGAAACTGGTGGATCGAAGCATTCGAGAAGCACCAGGGGCATGCCGATCCGTCGCCCCTCAGCACGATCGGGCGACGGATCGGCCGCAATCATGCGTCGAGAAGCCATCCACTCATCTCTCCCGTGCTCCGCCATCGGCTCGATCTGCGTCGAGGACGGCACCAATGCGCCCGTGGTCGACCTCGGACCTGATTGCGATTTCGACTACGCCATCGGGCTTGAGCTCGAGCCGGCCTGTCCAGGCGGCGAGGAGCCGTTTACTTACGCGTGGTACAACGAGTGCGACGTGGTGATCTCAACCGCGCCAACGCTGACGATCGCCGAGCCCGGCGTGTACATGCTCTTGGTACGCTCCGCCAACGGCTGCATCGCGTCGCACTCGACCACCGTGTACGAGGCCACACCGTAGCGCGTCCGCCGATCGTCAGACCGCTTCGATGCGATGGGTCTCGATCGATCGTGATCCGACCATCGCTTTCGCCGGACCGG
>Ga0272444_10001594_pt1 | contig 21692 bp, 16 predicted proteins | sample SSMForm13_FD_201033 | JGI IMG/M metagenome (GOLD analysis project Ga0272444, IMG submission 201033) | Marine sediment archaeal communities from Little Sippewissett salt marsh, Falmouth, MA, United States - SSM-Form-13 | ecosystem: Environmental > Aquatic > Marine > Wetlands > Sediment ...
ATTTTTCTCCTATCATTGTGGGGATCAAACTCAATCCATTGATTCTATAGAACTAAGGGTTGGATGGCGTTGGGGTGATCGAGTGCCACTGTTGTTGTAAAATAAAAAGATCTGAGTCGTTAATATAGCCATCCCGATTTAGATCCGCGATTCGCGTCTCCAGCGGAGTTACCGTTGGCGTCGGCGTCCTCGTCGGCGTGCTCGTCGGTGTCACCTGCCCAAAGGGATGCGGATTGTATTCCACCGCCCCGATGTCGATCGTTCCGTCTGTGGGATAAACCCGCCCGCCCGGGCTTTGCGTCAGGTCGAGCGAAAACCGACCCAGATCCAGAGCGCTGTTCACTCCCCGATCCAAGCACGGTGAAGACGACAGCGGCATATAATCGAAAGGCGTAACGGGCCCGGCCTGACTGTACTGCGGGTTTTCACTGATGTTCTGGCCGCCGGCAAAAACATCATCCGGTGTGTTCGCATTCAGGCCCCCGTTTCCCCAGAAATTGTTCGCCTCGATAGGAGAGACATCGACTTCAAGCACACCGGGAATCGAGAGCACAAACAAGCCATCACCTTCATTATTGGTGACGTTGTTATTGAACAGGGTGGAACCGCTCGCATTGTCATTGGCGAAATTGATCCCAGTTGCAATCCGAGACCCGCCATCGCCGGGAAATCCATTTTGATCGACCGTATTATTCACGACGTGCGAAGGCGAATTGACCGTGATGCCCGCGTCCCGATGATGCGTCACCAGGTTGTTGACAATCCAGTGAGGGCCGCCGAGCTTGGTTTGAACATCGATGCCCGTGCTATCGTTATCCGTGATCCAGTTTCCTGAAATAATCACTTGGATTTTCTTGAACAGATCGTTGGGATCCCCGGCGTCAATCTTGATTCCGATCGATCCCCCCGAAATTTTGAATCCTCGAATCTCGGTCACCAGATTGCTGCCCTCTTGATCCCCCTGCGGCAGCGAAATCACCGGCAAGGCGCTCGACGCGGCTTGAATGAGGGTGATGTCGGGCGAAGAGGAGACCAGGCTGACACCCGCTTTCAGAACCACGTTTTCCGTACAAGTCTGTCCGGCCTGGACCTCGATCACGTCCCCTTCATCCGCCAAGGCGACCGCGCCATTGATCGTCAGAGCGTCCACCGGAACAATGATCGTCTTCGCGGGAGCCGTTCCATTCAGCAATCCACCCGCGAATAGCATCCCTAAAAATGTCCACAACACCCACCGCTTGGCTCTGTAAATCATCACAACCTCCACGATATTCAAAAGTTAGAATATAAGATCGAAGTAAACACAGAAGGCCGACGGGGTACAGCAACCCCATCGGCCTCTCCTCTGCCGACAAAGTATATCTCGGTTTCCCTATACGTCAATGCCGACGGGAAAATGGGGGGAAAATGCCTCGATGGAGCTTAAAAGGTTGCCGACACGGGGCGTTTTGAGTATAGTTGTTATTTCATAACGTTTGTCATTTGAGGAGATAAGAAATGGTGCAGGTCAGCCGGGAAAAGGTCGAAGCGGCTCTGGAGCAAATCCGCCCCGCTCTTCAAGCCCATGGGGGCGATGTTGTCTTGAAGGAAATCGATGAAGAGGGCGTCGTGAAAGTACACTTGGAGGGCGCCTGTAGCGGCTGTCCCAGCGCCGGCGCAACGCTGCAAATGGGCGTCGAGCGGATCGTCAAAGATCTCGTGCCCGAAGTCAAAGCCGTCGAAGCGGTTTAAAGCGTTATCTCGAAGAGTCAGTAGGGTGGGTGCCAACCCACCTGTTGATTCCTTGTTTTCAGATCCGCTCGAAATTACTTCCTGCAAATCTCCGGGGAAAAATTACAGGATATATCGGCTCAGGTCGGTATTCTCCAGAATCTCGGTCAGCTTATCCTTGACGAACCGCTCGGTGACTTCAACACGCTTGTCTTCCATTTCCGGTGCGTCGAAGGATACGTCCTCCAGCAGCTTCTCCATCACGGTCTGCAGCCGGCGGGCGCCGATGTTTTCCATTTGCTCGTTCATGCGCGCCGCCATGCTGGCAATTTCTTCCAATGCGTCCGGAGTGAATTCCAACTCCACCCCTTCGGTCTTGAGCAGTTCCTGATATTGCACCACCAGTGAGTTCTTCGGCTCGCAAAGAATGCGCTTCAAGTCGTTTTGTTCCAGAGCGTCCAGTTCGACTCGAATCGGGAACCGGCCCTGCAGCTCGGGGATCAAGTCCGAGGGTTTGTTTTTATGAAAAGCGCCCGCGCCGATGAATAGAATATGGTCGGTTTTCACCGTGCCGTACTTGGTGAAAACCGTGGTTCCCTCCACGATGGGCAGGATATCCCGCTGCACGCCTTCGCGGGAGACGTCCGGGCCGTGGCCGCCTTCGCGCCCAACAATCTTGTCAATCTCATCGATAAAGATGATGCCGCTCTGTTCGACGTGCTCGATCGCCTCATGAACCACGGCGTCTACATCGACCAGCTTCTCGACTTCCTCCTGTTCGAGCGCATGGCGGGCCTGAGCCACGCTCATCGCCTCGCTCTTGCGACTTTGAGGCATCATCTTCTCGACCATTTCCTTCAGGTCCATCGTCATCTCTTCCAAGCCCGCGCCCATTGGCATGCCGCCGACGTAGACCGCCGGGCTGGACTTCAGCTCCACATTGACCATCCGCTCGTCCAACTCGCCCGCCCCCAGCTTTGCTCGAAGTTTCTCCCGCGTCTTCTCCAGCGAAGCGGCCTGCTCATCCTCCCGCCCCTCCGCCATCTGAGCAACCCGGCTTGGAGGAAGCAATAGATCGAGCAACCTCTCTTCGACCCGCGCTTGCGCCTCTTCGATGCAGTCCTCCATTCTTCGCGCCTTGGACCGGTTAACTGAAATCTCCACCACGTCCCGAACCATCGACTCGACGTCCCGGCCGACGTAGCCCACCTCGGTGAACTTGCTCGCCTCCACTTTATAAAAGGGAGCGCCCACCAGGCGCGCCAGCCGCCGGGCAATTTCGGTCTTCCCCACGCCGGTCGGGCCGATCATCAGAATGTTCTTCGGATACACTTCCTCCTGGATCTCAGGCGCCAGCTGCTGCCGCCGCAAGCGATTGCGAAGCGCAATAGCCACGGCCCGCTTGGCCTGATTCTGACCCACGATATAGTTGTCCAACGCCTCGACGACATGGCGAGGAGTCAGCTCCCCTTCCAGTCCCGGCGCAATCGATAAGGGCAGTGAAACCACTGAAGACTTTTCCATTTTCATTCCTTAGAGTTTTTCAATGCTCAACTTGTCGTTCGTGTAAATACAAATTCCCGAAGCGATCTTCATGGCCTCCCGGACGATTTCCTCGGCGGATAGACCGCTGTGCTGCACCAAAGCCCGGGCCGCGGCCAGAGCGTATGCGCCACCCGAGCCGATCGACAGAATGTTGTCGTCCGGTTCGATCACGTCGCCGGTGCCGGAAATCAGCAAACTCTCCTCCTTGTCCATCACGGCCAGAAGCGCTTCGAGCCGCCGCAGGACTCGATCTGTGCGCCAGTCCTTCGCCAACTCGACCGCTGCCCGCTTCAGATTGCCCCGGTATTCCTCCAGCCGCCCTTCGAACTTCTCAAACAACGTGAAGGCGTCGGCCGCCGCGCCCGCGAAACCGACGAGAACCTGGTCATGATACAGCCGGCGCACCTTATGCGCGCTGGTCTTCATGACCGTGGCGTTGAGGGTCACCTGGCCGTCCCCGGCCATGACCACCTCACCGTCCTTGCGAACGCCGAGGATAGTGGTGCTGCGAATCTTTCGACGATATCCGCTCCGAGCCATCCTGAATCCCCCTCACACAAAAACGTCCTAAATCTTTAATCCAAAGGATTATAGGGAATTCCAAAGAAACGGTCAAGGCGAGGATCGATCGTGTCCGTCAATTCCAATGCTGGCGCTGTCCCGACGATCGGTCGGCACCCAGTGCCCCTCCCGGCAAAAGGGGCGTACCTGTACGTGCCGCTTGCCGAGCGGCACAAGTCTGTGCCTTGGAACCTTACAGGCTAGAAAGCCTGTGTTACTACTTCCTGTCTCTATTAAAGGAATGCGTTGCTAGCAACCTTCGAGAAGTCAGTATTCGTAGCGCTGGCTTCCAGCCGGCATCTTCATTTTTCTTGATGATTTTCTGATCCTTTTGCCGGCAAGATGCCGGCGCTACAACCGTCTATACACCCCCAGTGCTTTGTGCCAGCAGACCGGGCTTTGATCGCCTTCGGCGATGAAAAGCCCACCACACGGTCAAGATATGACCTTGGTCTCTTACCTTGTCATGCACATACCATTTAGAATATCTAAAGAACAACACCCGGCGCCATTCTCCTGTAACCTGTTTTTAGCCTGCTTGAGCAGGCTCTTCCTAGCACCCGGCTTGAGCCGGGGTGGAAAGGAAAGGATTTTGGATTATTCATCTTGAAGCGCCCTTGAGGGTGGCTTCAAGAAGGAGGAACGCCAACTGGCGGGCGCGGGCAACGAGGTGCTGGAGCGGGTGGAACCCCTGATCGAGAAGCCGCGCTGAAGCGCGCTCGGCATCGAGGCAACCAAGAAAAGCGTCCTTTGACACCCCGGCTCAAGCCGGGTGCTACGAGGGAGTCGGCTAAAAGCCGACTGGGGATGGAAACTTCAGTCAGGACTTCAGTCCTTTATCGATAACTTCATCTATAAATCAAGCGACTGAAGTCGCTACTACAACTCTCCATCAGATGCATGCGAATACAACCGGGCTTTGATCGCCTTCGGTGATGGCTTCGCTGACTATTTCCTTTTATTCGCACGAGCAATTTTGCCAGCGAACGCCTCCAAAATCATACTAATATTAAAAACAACAACTGTAATAACACTTACAGGAAAAAACACGAGATGCCACATTTCGATCCTAGAAGGAATAGTTGGAAGATTTGTTTCATGTCGAATAAAGCAAAGAGCACAGAGAAACAAAAACACATATAAAACAAAAAAGACTACATTTACATATGCGTAATATTCCTTCCTTTGGTAAAGTAATCGCAATTCTGGAATTAAGGTTATTACGTTTGCGATTAAGCATAGCGCTATCACTGAAAGTATGCTTAATAGCTCCAGAGGTGCGCTTCTATCATCGAGAAATAATTCATGGAGTAAAATCAAGATAATGAGAATTACTAAAGCAATTGTCAAAATTCTTAGTATTACTGCCAAGATTCTTAGCATTAACATTCGAAAAAACCTTTAACATCTTGTGGCGATGATAAAAGATCCAGAGCCTAGTTTAGTTCATTCCGAACATTCATTCTTCTTCGGTCGGTCTTGGTGCGCGCAGCGTTCTCGCGTTTTTCAGCATGGCCGGCTAGCGGCGAGGACACTGAGCGCTTCTCCTATTCGTCGTGGCGTTGTGAGGCGCTTGGCTTTTCACGCCCTTACGGGCGCACTACAAACCTCTCCCTGCTTCCAGCACAAAGGGCGATTCGTGCAGTCGCCCCTACAATTCTCCTCCCGAATCGCAGTTCTAAACCCTAGACCCTAGACCCAAGACCCTATCTCCTACAGCCCCAGGGTGCGTCTCAGCAGGCGCTTGAGTTTTCCCCCAAGCACTCCATCTTTCCAGGCGAGAATGTCGAGATACCCCTTTAGATGACAGCGAAAGAGGAAGAAATCGTCCGAGGGATCGATCGCCGTTCGTCGCAGCTTCATCAAGTCGCTCCCCGGTGGACTGCATCCCGCCACGGCGGTCGTGGCCGTTTGAAATCCTTGCTTCTTTAGCAGTTGAACCGTCTTCTGGTTAAAATCGGCCAGGCTGCCGAAGGGATAGCAGAAGTGGCGGCAGGGAGAACCAAGATGCTGTTCGATCAATTCGCTCGACCGGGCGATCTCTTCCGCCTGCCGCTCTTCGGACAGCGTCGCGAGACTGACGTGTGCGGATGTGTGCGGGCCGAACGTCACCCCCTGCCCCGCCATCTCCTTCACCTGTTCCCAGCTCAGGATTCGATAAGTCGGCGGCCCCAGCTTCTTGATCCATGGGAACTCGGTCTCCTGCCCGATGAACTCGGTCACCAGGTAAATCGTGGCGGGAATTCCCAACCGATTCAAAACGGGAAAGGCCCGCGTATAATTGTCCTCGTAACCGTCATCGAAAGTAATCGCCACCGATTCTTTGTCAGACGCTTCTCTCTCCGATTCGAGCAGTGCTGGCACATCATCCAAAGAGACTGGTTGATAATTCGCTTTCAGATACTCTATCTGCCGCTCGAATGCCTTGGTCTGCACGGTCAGGGGATAGCGACGGATGTCTTCAACGCGGTGGTACAGAAGGATTCTCACCGATCCTTTCGGCCAGCGTCCCAGGAGCTTGAGCCCCTGCACCCTCAACCATCCAAACGGCAACAACGCGTACTTGAGATCCCTTCGCAGCGCCAGGCTCCACTGCTGCTTGTCAAAGAGAATTGTTTTCAGTGCGCCGCAGCCATAGGCGACAAGCGCGACCAGAGGGATCGGCCGCGGCGGGAGAAGCGCCTTCAGCATTCGCCCGAAGAATCCCATCGTTCGCGAGAACAAGGGCCGCCGCCCCACCTCGCCCGGCTGGTGCGCGGGAGCCGTGTCGATGCAGTACTGCGGAAAATGCCGATGGACGAACAGCGAGCCCGCTCCATTGCGAAAGAAAGTCCGCCACAACGCCGCCCAACTGTCCGGCGGCGGATGGTACGCCCACGCGTTCGGCGCCAGCACCACCCGGTAGCCCGCCCGCCGAAGCCGCAATCGTAAGTCAGGATCGGTGCCTCTTGGCAGCAGGTCATGCTCCCCGCCGACCTCAAGGAACACGCTGCGGGGGATCATCATGCAGGTGTGTGAGGCGAAATCGGTGTCTTCCACCGCCTTGACAACCGGCGCCTCAAAGCGCTCCAACTGACCGGCGCAACGCTTGGCGAAGTCCGACGCTCCTTCGGGAACCTGTTGAGAGACTCCGACCAGACCGATCTTGGGATCTTCGCTGAACGCCGCAAGCATGCGCTCGATCAGTGCATCCGTGCCCAGCTGCACGTCGTCATCGATGAAGAGCAGATAATCGCCTTTCGCCCGCCGAGCGCCCACGTTGCGCGCCCGCCCATTGGGACGAATGCCGACGACAATAAGAAATTCAGTGTGAGGATAACTTTGATCGGCGATCTGTTGGCGAAGGCGCTCGACGTTTCCCCCTCGGGAACCGTCAAGGGAAGGAATGACCACCGAAACCAGGGGAGGCTGTTCAGGCATCACGATCCAACGCCCGGATTTGTCGATTAACTTGCCATTGCATCGGCAGGTAAAGCAGAAAGGCCCAGAATTCCATCGCGATCACTCGCGTCGCGTCCGCCGAAGTCAAATAGTAAACAAGCGCAAGCACGGCCGGCGTATGCACCACGGTCAGCGAAACCAAACCGGCGGCGGACAGGCTCGAAGCCTGTGCGGCGGTCTCTTGTCCCGTCGAAACGACGCGCCGAGCCAACAGCGCCTGGAGCAACCACGCAGCGGGAAAAGCCAGAAGACAACCCGCCAGGGCGACCCCCATCAGCTTCGGCGCAATCCTTTCAAAGGGCTCGATGAAGCGCTGCCAATCGACAAGGCGGTCCAGAAGAATGATGGCAACCATGTAGATCCAAGGCGACAAGCCCACGGTGATTCCGCCAATGATCCTCACCCGCCACAACGCATGTTGGATCGCCGCCGCGGAGTCTGAGGTTGTTTCGCTTGCCCCCCTCACAGGTGCGGTTGCTCCAACTTCCGGATGAACTTCGGATCCCTCCTCCAATGCGGCTGCACCTTCACCCAGAGATCGAGAAAGACGCTGCAATTCAACAGCTTCTCGATATCTTCGCGGGCCGCGCGCCCCAGCGCCTTCAGCATCGCGCCCTCTTCGCCGATTAAAATGCCTTTCTGGGACTTCGTCTCGACGTAGATCGTCGCTTTGACGTACAGCTTCCCGCCCTTCTGCCGATCTTTCATCTCCTCGACCAGCACGGCCGCGCTGTAGGGCACTTCCTGCCGAAGGCGGCGAAAGATCTTCTCCCGAATCAGCTCCCCCACCACAAAGCGTTCACTGCGGTCCGTTAACAGCGAGTCGTCGAAGTACTTGGGGCCTTCCGGCAGCGACTGCTTGATCGACTCCAGCAGCTCGCGCACACCGATTCCCAACGTTGCCGAGGTGGGATATAACAAGGAACCGCCCAACAACTCCCGCCATTTCTGCCCCAGCGCCTCCACCTGGTCGCGCGTGCCCAAATCGATTTTGTTCAAGGCCACCAGAAACGGCGCGCCCACTTCCCGGACCAGGTTCAGAAGAAACCGGTCGCCCGCGCCGATCTCCAGAGTGGATTCGAATTCCGCCAGTATCAGAACCAGATCCGCTTCCGCGAGAGCCGCCCGGGCCTGCTCGACCATGTACTTGTTCATCGCGTCGCGAGGCTTGTGCATGCCGGGCGTATCGAAAAAGAGGATCTGACATTCGGCATCGCCATACACGCAGAGAATGCGGTTGCGCGTCGTCTGAGGCCGCTCGGACGTGATGACCACCTTCTGGCCCAAGAACGCATTCAGCAGAGTCGACTTGCCCACGTTCGGCCGGCCGACCACCGCCACACAACCCGATCGAAAAATTTCAGTCAATGCTCTTCCCTCTCCAAGCCGGGACTGCCAAGTAAACGCCGCCCCCTCTCCTCCCCTTTATAAGGTCGCAGACGCGCCCTGGCGGGGGAGGCGGGGTGGGGTAATATTCTCTCCAGTGATACAGATTATACTCTTAAAAGCAACCCCCTCTTAATCTCCCCCTTCGTAAGGGGGAGAAAGAGATGGATCAAGTCGCTACTCTTTGTGCTTCATTTGGACGACATACTTGAGAATCGATCTAATACTCATTCTCCCGGCTGAAAATGAGGTCATCTATGGCATCCGGTTCATCGCGAATTGAACCGGTCCGGAATGAAAAGCGATAAGGTGTATTCTCATAATCTCTCCCGTCGATGGTTCTCAGCCGGGAGCTAATCGTTACGTCATATCGAGTTTCATCCTTAAAGTCCAATTCGAGCTTGACGCGGTAACCCGAGGGAACTTTCTCCGGCAGAATGATCGGCACACTGTCCGGTTTGGGCCGGATATTGAGGCTGCTGGCGACCGATTTGTAGTCGACCTCGGTGTTCAGATCGATCATGATGTAATCGTCGATCGTGAAGAAAACGTCCTCCGCGCCGTCGGCCGGGTAGGTTCCCACAATCAACGGTCCGCTGGTCTCAAATGAGAACTCGTAAGGCTCTTCCATCTCGACGTCAAAAAGATCGCGCGCGCTGGCCGCGATGGAAATTTGATATTCCTGTCCGAGTTGAATCGTCGGCTCCCGGTTCTTGAAGAACCGGATCAACAACCGGTCGTTGTCCGCCTGGGGATGCTCGCCGCCGAAATACAGCTCGTGGGCGACCGGGGGATCGATCTTCACCGCCTGCTTGACGCTGCCGGCGTTCATTCGAGTGGAGAAGACCACCACCGCATCGACAAAGTCCTTGACCGGAATGCCGGTCGATCCCTCGCCCGGTTCGGTAAAGAGCACATAAGGCTTCTCCCGTTCGGGGTACAGCGTGACCGGCCCCAACGTCAGATCCTGCCCGCTGAAAACCTGCACGTCTTTTATCTCGTCACTGAGGTAACCGGTGGACTGAAACGTAATTTGGTACAGCCCGGGAGAAACACCGTAGAACGTGTACGCCCCCTGCTCGCTGGTCGTGGTAATCAGGTTGGTTTCTTCGACTTTGACGGTAATCCCCTCATGGCGGGATTTTTCGCTCAGCAAGGCGACTCCGGACAACTGCGTGCCGGTTTGGGTTTCCACCGCCACGGGCTCGTCAACCGCGACCAGTTCGATCGGCGGCACTTTGGTCGTTTCGCCCGCCTGAACCTGAATGCCCAATAGTTCGTACGACTCGACGCCCTGTCCTTCGGCCACCAGCCGGTAGAGCCCGGACGCAACGTTCGACAAAACGTACCGGCCATTCACCGAAGTCACCACCTGGTAGGATTGCCCTCCCATCAAACGCACTTCGACCCCCGAGAGATCGGTCGCATACCCTCCCTGCAATTGCACAAATCCTTCGACTGATCCGGTTCGAAGCGCTTCCGTCCTTTCCCTGAGAATAACCTGCAGCGACTCGCTCGCCGCGTTTCGGACGGCAACGTTCACCTTCCGGCTTTCATAACCCACCTTCTGGAACGAGACGGCGTGAATGCCGTCCGCCAAATCGGAAATGGAAAATCGTCCTTCGGCGTTGCTGACCGCCATCCGCGAGGTCCCCTCGACGCTGACGATAACGCCACCATAATCACCGGCGCCTTCGAGCTGGACCATGCCTTGAATCACCTTTTGCGGCGCAGGCGCCGCGCTGCGGCCTTGATTCAAACGAATCGGATCTAATCGCAGGATCTGTTCCGCCGGGAGATCGATCCCCTGGCTGAACGTCACATAGCCCGTCTTGAACGCGTGCAGTACATAGCTGCCGGGAGGAAGCGCATCGAAGAAGAATCCCCCCGTGGTGCTGGTAATGGCCGAAAGACTTAGCTCTCCTCCCTGGACCATCACCACCGCGCCGCCGGCGTTCTCCCTGCCTTCAACGACAATCGTGCCCTGAATCCCACCCCGCATCGATTCATCCCCGCGCTGGCGATTCAGCGGGATGCCTTCCATGATGCTCATGGTCTGCCCGGATGGCAGCGTGATCCACTTTCGAAAGGTCGTGAATCCCTCCTTGGCGAGGACAACTTCCATCGTTCCCCCGGGCAAAGGCTCCAATCGAAAGCGCCCTTCAGAATCGGTATAGGCGACGCGAGCGGTTCCGGGCACGTAAACGCGCACTCCTTCGTGGTTCTCCTCGCCGACGAGGTTGACCCGCCCTTCCAAAGCCGAAGTATCTTGCACGGTCCGGCCGCAGCCGAATACCCCTAGCGCGACGACCAAGTGCAAAACAATGAGAGTCAAATTCCTCATGGCATCCCCTTTCATGGACCGCGGTTTTCAGAGGGTCCGGATGCTTTGGGCGATTTTCGCTTGAAAATCAGAACCGGCCCCCGGCCTTGATCCGGATAAATGAGCTGGTAGCCCGAAAGACTATTGGCGCCCATGTAAACAAACGGCCACACCGTATTCGACCAGTCGCCGGACTGAACGCCTGGGCTGAGAACTACGTAATCCACCGAAAGACGCTCGTTTAATTCGACCATTCTCGACGGTTCCCACGGCAACCAAACCGCCAAACGGCGCCCGTACCAGCCCACGGCCCAGGGAATATCGGAACCCACCACGGCGTCTTCCGGTACGATTCGTTGCACCAAATGTCCCAAGCGCAGTCGAAATTCCCCGCTGGGCGGCGCAAGCGCCTTTTCGCGAATCTCGAAGACTCCCGGCAGCAGCAAAACAACGAGCACCGCTGCGGCTTTCCAGTTGTTCAGCCAGGAACTTGCCCGCGGCTGCGAACCTGCCCCCCCCGCTCGAAGCAGCACGCGGCGGAGTCCCACGACGCCCCCCAACACAATCAATGGCGCCAAGGGAGCGTAAAACCGCGAGCCCTCGTATTCCCCAATGGAAAACCCGGCCCAAAACAGCACGAGGACGACGAATCCATAGCGACATAATCGGCTGAGCCAAGGATTGCCCTCGCTTCTCAAAACCGGGATCACCCATAATCCCCACAAAAGCGGGTGAACCATGCCGAACAGGGCCGTAAGATTTCGAGACAACCCGCGAATATATTTTGCCGCCACTTCCCACGGATGCGAGGCCAAAACCGAGAATATCGAGATCTTGGCTATGGAACGCTCCGCCCCGTGATCCGGGAAAGGGGAAATCTCTCCTACAACACTGTACTTTGCCAAACCAACGATTGAAAACTCCCCCAAGTAATGATAATTGCGCACTGCAATCGGAATCGTCACGACGGCAAATCCCCCCAGAATCCACAGCGCCCGGCGGATCCACCCCCGCTCTCGAGACCAAATCAGCGCCCCCAGCACGGGCAATATCAGCAAATACCCATTCAAGCGCACCCATTGGCTCAGCCCCACCAGCACACCGATCGCCAGGAAGCGCCAGTCCCGACGAGCCTCGAGCCACACGTGGGCAATCGCCAGCACGAACACGGTGAACAGCGGCTCGCTGAGCCCGGAATGATTCAGCACCAGAATCTGAGGCTGCACAATGTAAACCAAACAGGCGAAAAGCGTGCCTCGAGGTCCGAGAAAGCGCCGGGCCAGCAGATAAAACAGTCCAACACCGATACAACCCATTACCGCGCCGGCCATCGTCACCACCCAATCGGTCGCGCCGAAGACGCGAAAAAAACCGGAGATCACCAGCGGCCACAAGAGGGGACGGCGAAGGTCCGCCGGAGGCACGCTCAGCGGATACGCCGTGCGCAGCGTCCAAATCGTATCGGTCGTGGCGCCTTGGCCCTCGCTCAGGTTCCGGGCCGTCTGAGCGTACTCCATTGCATCGGGGCAAACGAGAAACCGGTGATCCGTCAGGATCCAGAAACCCCAAACCGATGCCAGCACGATCAGGACCAACAACAACTGGTAGGTGTCCTCGGAAGTCCAGGCGGGGAGATTCGGGATTGTATCGGATTTGGCTTGCATAAGTCTCCCAAAGGGTTATCGAATATTTTATCAATCATATCAGTCCCCTTTATCTCAGGCAAGAGGAAAGGGTTGACGAATCGGGGCAGCTTTCCCTACCATAGGAACCAATCTGAAACAAAAATCGCTGTAAAGGAACCAACCATGAATCGTTCTCTCATTCGCCGCACTCTTCGGGATCTCCTCCTACTGACGGCGGCTCTGCTTGGCGCTTGCGGCCAAAGCCCCTCAACGCCCAAGCCGACTCCTCCCAAGGCTTCTCCGACGAGCGTTTCATCCATCCAGGAAGACTATGCCCAAGTTGACCAACTTATCCGGCAGGGGCAATTCGACGAAGCCGCCAAAATCCTTCAAACCCTGGCTGAAACCGTTCCTGAAATGAAGATCAAGGCCCGTTTCGACATGGCGCAAATCTTTCTGGCGGCGAAAAAACCGGAACAGGCGTTGTCCGCCATCGACGCCGCCCTGGCGGCGGAACCCATGAATCCCGGCCTGTTGATGTTTCGCGGAAGGATTCTCCAGGTCATGGGTCGTTTGGAGGAAGCGGAGGCAAATTATCGGCAGACGATTCGGCTCCACCCCGACCTGGCCGAGGCGAATTTTCAACTGGCCGCCCTTTTTATTCGGACCAATCGACTCGTTGAAGCCTCCAATGCGCTGAAGATCTGCGCTCAACTCAATCCTTCCAATGCCGCGGTTCACTACCGGCTGGCGAAGGTCTATCAGGAGCTGGGACTGAAAGAAAGCGCGGTCCAGTCCGCACGGCGCGCCACCGAGCTGCAGCCGCAGGACCTGACCGTTCACCGCCTCTATCAGGATCTCAGCATTGACTTGGGAAGTTACGAAAAAATATTGCAGGAATACCAGGATCTGTTGTCGCAGAATCAAGACGGCGCTTTGTTTCACTATCTCTACGGGCGCATTCTACGCGAACCGGAAGTCGCCCGCATCGAGTTTGAAATCGCTTCGCAACTGGAGCCGAACGCTTTTTGGTACCAATACGCCCTGGGCATTCAGTACTACCTTGAACGCAACTATGAGAAAGCTCGACAGCACATGGCCGCCGCCGCGCAAGCGCCCTCGCCCGAAGCCATCCGGGCGCAGATGTATCTCAGCCTCATCGACATGGCCGACGGCGACTACGCGAAAGCGATCGAACACGCCCGGCAACTCCTGCTCCGACACCCCCAGGATATTCGAGTCTATTCGGTCCTGCATCAGGCGCTGTTAGAGCGGCAGGAGTATGAGGAAGCCGAACAGCTGTGCCAACAGTTGGATGCACTGGGAGCCCTCGGCAAGTCCCGAGCGCTTCTGCAAAAGATGGAAACCGCAGCGAGCGAAGGCCGGTGGGATCGCCTCGGGCAGCTTGCCCAGGAGGCTCAAGCCGAAGGAGAAATGAAACAACGGAATAGGCAGGAAATCGCGGCGCTGTTGGCAGCCGCGGCGATGGACCGTGGCGACAATGACGCGGCGCTCGCCCACCTGCAATCCGCTTCGCACGAAGGTCTCCTGGACGCCGCGCTGCCGCTTTTCTGGCTTGGTTGGCTTCAGGAGCAGGCCGGCAACACCGAGCAGGCTCATCAAACCTGGCGGAGAATGTCGAAAAACCAGTTTCGCTGGATGACCGATAACGAACGCCTCTATGCCAATGCGGCCCGGCTCTGGCTTGGCGAAATGACCCTGGATCAATTTGAGAAGTCACTCCAGTCCTTGCGTTATATCATGGTAAATGACTATTGGGCGTTGCGCGGATTATACACCTTGGCCCAAGGCCGCAAGGCGGACGCTGCCGAGGCGTTCAAAAAGGCAAGCGCTGAAAGCCGGGGGATGGATTTCCCCCATCGATTTGTACAACGTCAACTCGAACCATTGGATTAGACCAAGAATGCGAGTATATCGACGCAGTCGAATCGGCAGGATCAGATCCTGCTTGGGAGCCGGGCTCGCGGTCGTTTTGTTGGCGATGGCCATCCGGGCCGACAGCGCCGAGACGGCGCGCGTGACCGGCGTGCTCTCCGGAAACCGGATTCGGCTGGAGGACGGCCGTACGGTGAAATATATCGGCGTCGGAATTCCAACCCATCCATTCGCCGGACGAACGGCGCAGGAATTGAAGCGCCTGAGCACGGACTTCAACCGCTCGCTCGTCGACCGAGCCACCATTCGTCTGGTATTCGACACCCGCCGTCGAGACCGGCAGGGCAACCTGTTGGCGTACGTCTATTCGGGCAATCGATTCATCAACGCGGAGATTATCGAAAACGGCTATGCGCTGGTCGAGACCGATCCAGCGAATTCCCGATACACCGAGTACTTTAAAAAGCTCTTGCGCCGGGCGCGCCGCCGACAGGCCGGCTTCTGGAAGCCTCCTGAAGGACCGACCGCCGGGCCGACGCCAATCTCCCCGTTGCGGCCGGCGGGAAAGATTGTCTTCACTCAAGCAGGCGATCCCTACTATTATCCTCCGAGAGATCCCCGGCTGAAACCGGGAGCGCGGCCCCGATTGCTTGAAGACGCCTTGCGGGCCGGTTTAAAAGCCTGCCCGCCCCGATCGAAGGCCAAAAATTAGATCCGCATTCTGGTTCGTTGGGAATCTGTGTCACCCTCCCAGACCTGCCCAATCGGGGGGGGAGCGCCCCGGGGCAATCCCTTTTTGTATGCCAATAGGGATATAGATACAAATAGCGATTTGGAAAACCGCTTGCAAACACCGAGCGGAATGCGTAACATTGCGCGTCATAGCGTCTCGATCTCCCCCTCGGGAGTCTATTTGAAAAATGCAGGATTAGTCATCGGCGTGTGCATCTGGATTTTCGCCCAATAGCTGCATACACTAAATTGTCGCAAGAAGAATGAAAACGAATGAATTTCTGCTTACGTTTATTGACCTCTGTCTGTTGTTTGCTCCTTATCCTTGGAATCCCCTCCGAATTGGCCGGAAGTTGCGCCTTTGCCGATTCGCCGGGAGAGGGTGACGCTACCGACGCCGTCTTCGCGGAAGACCTTCTCAACGCGACTTCGATCATTCATATCACTTTCGAGAATAATCCCGAAGTGATCGCGGCGCGCTTCGCTCTGGAGGCGGCTGAATACCAGTTTAAGGATTTTCAGAGGAATCTCAGCCAATTCACCCCTCTGTTGGCCGAATCGAGCATTGAGCGCGATGAGCGGCCCCCACACGAGAATCAGGGCTATGACATGCGCGTGGGAATGGAGAAAGAGTTTTTCAACGGTTCCTCGGTCTTCGCCGGTGTGCGGCACCGGAGCGAGTTCGGTGATGACTCCGACGGCAGCAGCAACGCTGTCGAGATGGACGTACAGTTTCCGATTTTCGGCTCGAATACAACGCTCCGGCGGATTACGCAACGCTCCCGCGAGGAGAATGAACTTTTCAATGCGCGCTTGGAGTATGTGGATGAAGTCCGCAACGCCGTTCAATGGGCGCAGGAGGATTACTTCTGGCTTCTGGTCAACTGGGAGCGCTACGATCTGGCCGTCCGGTGCGCCTCTGATTACAACGATCTGTTGCAGACTTCGCGCGTTCAATCCGATCCTGCCGATCGCCAACAACTGGAAGGCGAAATTCAGTCGCTCCAGTCCGATATCCTACTCTATCGTCAACGCTGCGAGTCACTGCTTCTCGAGCTGCAGTACAATATTGGATTGGAAAGCCTGGCGCCGCAACACGTGCAGCGCGTCGACCTGTATCTCGACCATTATTATGGCGATCATTACCTGAACGTCCTGCGGGAAGAATTGGTCGAAAGGTCGACGGAGAACGATATCAAAATCCGGGTTCTGGAGAATGCCAAGAAGAATTCTGAGGAGAAGAAACGGTTGGCCGAACAGGGCCACTGGGACATCTTTGTCAATCTGAACGGGCAGTACGACCTCGAAAGCAGGGGGGACCTGAGGGACGATAATGGATACTCGGCCGCCGTTGGATTCCAATTGAGAAAGATCGATACCACCCTGTTGAAGTATTCCCGGCGACGGGCCGAGGCGGAAATCAAGAAGTACGAGGCTGAAATTCGGGGCCAGCACCTGCAAACCTTGAGTCGAATTGACCGGCAATGGTTGAGCGCGAAAAGCCAGAGGCAGCAGTGTAAAGAGCTCAAGGAGAGTATTCGTTCGCGTCAGGAGGTTTTTCGGCAGAAGCGAGACAAATACTTGAGGCGAGTCGAGAACATCGATAATTTGCTCCAGGCGCGCAGTGATCTTCTTGAATCGCAATTGGACTTCATCATCTCTCTCGGGGACTACTATGAGAGTATCACCGAGCTGGACCACGCTTGCGGAGTGTCTTTCGAAGAGTTGGGAATCAGTGTTTCGGTGGCCGAAGCCAGGCATTAGAGAGCGTGGGGTCCCAAGTCGTACCAAATGCTATTCTCTCCAAATCCGTGTTCAATCACGGCCTCAGATATAAACCTCCCGATGGCACCTGAAGCGCATTGAATTGACAGAAGATACGGAGTTTGGTATGTACTTGCGCACAGAGGTGAAAGGATGATGAGCGCGCAGTTGAATGATGAAACAATTCAGGCGATTTTTCGGGAAGGAGCGCAGCCGGATCCCACCGGGCATTTCGGTCTCTACGGCGGCCGGTTTGTCCCCGAAACGCTCATGGTCGCTCTGGAGGAGCTGACCGAGGTCTATGAGAAAAGCCGGGGCGACGCTGCGTTTCAGAAGGAACTGGCCTCCTACCAGCAGCAATATGCGGGGCGGCCAACGCCGCTGTACTTTGCCCGACGGTTGACCGAACATCTGGGCGGAGCCCGGATTTATCTTAAGCGCGAGGACCTCTGCCACACCGGTTCTCACAAGATCAACAACTGCCTGGGGCAAATTCTGCTGGCGGAGCGAATGGGCAAAGGGCGCGTGATCGCGGAGACCGGCGCCGGTCAGCATGGCGTGGCCACGGCGACCGTGGCGGCCCTGTTCGGAAAAGAATGCGACGTTTATATGGGAACCGAGGACATCGAGCGGCAGCGGCTGAACGTCTTTCGGATGAAACTGCTCGGCGCTCGAGTGATTCCGGTTTCCAGCGGCGCGCGTACGCTCAAAGACGCCACCAGCGAAGCGATCCGCGATTGGGTCACCAATGTGCGAACGACGCACTACATCATTGGCTCGGTCGTCGGTCCGCACCCCTATCCCATGATGGTGCGGAATTTTCAATCCATCATCGGGAAGGAAACCCGGGCGCAGTTTCTCGAGCTTTCCGGCGGCAAGCTGCCGGACGCCATCGTGGCCTGTGTTGGCGGGGGTAGCAACGCCATGGGGATTTTCCATGCGTTTCGGGAAGACCGCTCCGTCCAACTGATCGGCGTGGAAGCCGCCGGCCGGGGCCTCGACAGTGGGGAACATGCAGCCTCGCTGATCAAGGGCGAGATCGGCGTGTTGCACGGCAGCAAGAATCTTGTGCTTCAGGATGAGAACGGGCAGATTCAGCTGGCGCATTCGATCTCGGCCGGCCTGGACTACCCCGGCGTCGGTCCCGAGCATTGCCAATACCGGGACTCGGGGCGAGCGGAGTATTTCGCCGCAACCGACGACGCGGCGCTCGAGGCGTTCGATCTGCTGTCGCGGATTGAAGGCATTGTGCCGGCGCTGGAATCGGCGCACGCCATCGCCTACGTGATGAAGCTGGCGCCGACGCTGAAGGGCGAGCAAAGCATCATCGTGAATCTCTCCGGGCGAGGCGACAAAGACGTTCAGTCCGTCGCCCGATACCGGGGCGAAGAAATTTAGGGTGGTTCACGAAATGAATGTCCAAATGAAACACGAAAAGTGGCGATAGATCTCTCTCCCCCTTGATAAGGGGGAGCTGGAGGGGGTTGCTTTTTAAGGCGAGAAGCAATACTGCTGGGGCAAAATTACCCCTCCCCGCCTCCCCTTGTAAAGGGGAGGAGATACTCTAGAAAGCAGGACTTCGAGTGGGAAGAATCAGCCAACGGTTTGAAGCACTGAAGCGCCAGGGGCGAAAAGGCCTCGTGGTCTACCTGATGGGCGGCGACCCGAACGTGCCGGCGACCGAGGCCACAATCGAGTATCTGGAACAGCTGGGCGTTGATTTCATCGAGATCGGCGTTCCCTTCTCCGATCCCCTGGCGGACGGACCGACCATCCAGGAGGCGGGCCAACGGGCGCTGGGCACGACGCTGACCGATCTGATCGAGATGCTCGGCCGGATTCGAAACCGGACTGCGATTCCCCTTCTGTTCATGTCGTACTATAATCCGATTCTTCACCGGAAGGCGGACCGGTTTGTTTCCGAGGCGGCCGAGGCGGGGCTGGATGGTCTGATCGTGCCGGATTTGACGCCGGAAGAAGGGGGCGATCTGATCGAATGGTGTCGAAATCGGGGCGTGGACTATGTGCCGCTCCTAGCTCCGACGACCACGAACGGGCGAATCGATCTTCTCGCTTCCCAGGCGGGGGGATTCCTGTATTATGTGTCCCGGACGGGAACGACCGGAGTGCGGAACGATATTTCCGCTGATTTGCAGGGCAATGTGCAGCGGATTCGAGCTCGAAGCGATTTACCGATCGCGGTTGGCTTCGGTATCTCCCGTCCCGACCAGGCGGAAGAAGTGTCAAGAAACGCCGACGCCGTCGTGATTGGAAGCGCAGTCGTCAAATGTATGGCGGAAGCCGGCGATGACCTGAACCGGACGAAGCAATCGCTGGCGGCGTTGTTGGAGCCGGTTCTGGCCACGCTTCACAAGGAGAAGAAAAAATGACCCCCATGCGATGGTTCGCGAAAGATAAATACACGTCGTTGCAGCGACCGGAGGTCAAGAAAAAGGAAATGCCTTCCGGGCTTTGGACAAAGTGCCCAGATTGCGGCCAGATGATCTTCGTGGCCGAGCTGCAAAGAAACCTGATGATCTGCCCGAAGTGCAGCTATTATTTCACGCTGACGGCCCAGCAGCGGCTGGATCTGATCGCCGATGAGGGCACCTTCGAACAGCGCTTTACCGATATCAAGTCGTGCAATCCGCTGGGATTTCCCCAGTATGACGAGAAGCTGAAGCGAAGCCAGAAGAAGACCGGGCTGGACGAGGCCGTACTTGTCGGCACGGCGAAGATTGAGGCGATTTCGGTGGCGTTGGGCGTGTCCGATTTTTCCTTTTTAGGCGGCAGCATGGGCTCGGTCGTCGGCGAGCGCGTGACGCTTCTGGCCGAACTGGCGCTGGACAAACGGCTGCCGCTCGTTATCATTTCAGCCGGTGGCGGGGGCGCGCGCATGCACGAAGGAATGCTGTCGCTGATGCAGATGGCCAAGACGAGCGCCGCCGTGGCGCGACTGCGGGACGCCGGCATTCCCTATATCAGCGTCCTGACCCATCCCACAATGGGGGGCGTCGCGGCCAGCTATGCCTCGCTCGGCGACGTGATTCTGGCCGAGCCTCGGGCCTTGATCGGTTTTGCCGGTCCAAGAGTCATCGAGCAGACGATCCACCAGCGGTTGCCTGAGGGATTCCAAACCTCGGAGTTCCTCCTGGACCACGGCATGATTGACATGATTGTCGAAAGGGCCGAAATGAAGGCGAAAATCGCCCAGGTTCTTCGGCTTTTAGCCCCGAAGGCGACTGCCCAAGAGGCGGACGCCGCTTCGTCTTGACTCTTTCGGCGGAGTTGTCTAATATTTTCTTTCGGTTGGGATGCAACGAACGGCGTAGCCGTTAGATAAAGGAGATTGTGCACCATGGCGCAGGTGGTTTTCGAGAAGGTATCGAAGGTGTTCAGCGGGGAGGTCACCGCTGTGGCCGACTTCGACCTGGAAGTTAAAGACAAGGAATTCCTGGTCCTGGTCGGGCCTTCCGGATGCGGCAAATCGACCAGCCTGCGCATGGTGGCCGGCCTGGAGGAGGTCACCGCCGGGAAAATCTACATTGATAACCGGTGCGTGAATGACGTGCCGCCCAAAGACCGGGACATCGCCATGGTGTTCCAGAACTACGCCTTGTACCCCCATATGACGGTCTATAAGAACATGGCGTTCGCGTTGAAGCTTCGAAAATACCCCAAAGACGAGATCGAGCGGCGGGTGGGCGAAGCGGCCGAGATTCTCGGCATCGGCGAGCTGCTGCATCGCAAGCCGAAGGCGCTCTCCGGCGGGCAGCGCCAGCGAGTGGCGGTTGGACGAGCGATCGTGCGAAAGCCGAAAGTGTTTCTCTTCGACGAGCCGCTGTCGAACCTCGACGCCAAGCTGCGCGTTCAAATGCGCGCCGAAATCTCGAAACTCCATCAGCGCCTTCAGGCCACGATGATCTACGTCACGCACGATCAGCTCGAGGCGATGACGATGGGCGACCGGATCGTTGTGATGAAGGACGGTTTCATTCAGCAGGTCGACGCTCCCATCGCCCTGTATGACAATCCGGTCAATAAATTCGTCGCCGGCTTTATCGGCACGCCGCCGATGAATTTCATCGACGGGAAGATCGAACAATCAAACGGCAACCTCGTTTTCGACGAAGGAAGCTTTCAGGTGCCGCTGACGGCGAAGATGGCCGAGTGCGTTAAAGCAGAACAGACCGTAACCTTCGGTATTCGCCCCGAGCACGTTCGGGACTATGAAGCGGTCAGTGACGCCGATCTGAAGAACGTGGTCACGGCCCGGGTGGAAGTTATCGAACCGATCGGCTCCGAAGCCCTGTGGTATTTCACCACGGGCAAGAGCACGTACATCGCCCGGGTGGACTCCCATTCGCGGGCCGATGTGAACCGCGAAAAGGAAATGGTTTTCGACGTCGAGAAAGCACATCTGTTCGATCCCAAAACCGAGAAAACGATCGTTTAGAGTATCTCTCTAAAGTTGTGTCCGTTTCCCTCTCCTCCCCTTTACAAGGTCGCAGACGCGCCTTGGCGAGTGGGGCAGGGTGAGGCAGTTTTTTGTAGATGCTATGTATGGCATTAACAAACAGCATTGACGAAACCAAAAAAAATGCAAAGGGACATGTCATCCGCTTAGAATGTAGAAGGTTTCTCAAATTCTAAGTTTCAGGAGGATGAGCATGTCCCGGCAAAGAACGTTACTCTTCAGTATGGAATTA
>Ga0272444_10001595_pt1 | contig 21660 bp, 17 predicted proteins | sample SSMForm13_FD_201033 | JGI IMG/M metagenome (GOLD analysis project Ga0272444, IMG submission 201033) | Marine sediment archaeal communities from Little Sippewissett salt marsh, Falmouth, MA, United States - SSM-Form-13 | ecosystem: Environmental > Aquatic > Marine > Wetlands > Sediment ...
CGACGGGCCACAGGTGCACGCGGCCTTCGCCGTAGCGCTGGATGCGCGGCATCAGCAGATCAAGCAGCGCCTGGAATTTGCGTTGATTGGCATATTCCTCGATCAGGTCGCCGATCATGCCGGTCTGTGTTGGGAAAGCGTCGATGAGCATTACCCGTGCATCGCTCGGTTGGCCGGGCAACAACGCACGTTGCTGCACGTTGGTGCGGCGCTTGAGCAAAGCGCGGGCTTTATCGACCCACTTGCGCTGTTTGTGGATGTCGGCTTGGTCTTTGCCGCGCTGCACGTAAAAGGCGAACAAGGCGTCGATCGCTTCCAGGCAGCGTTGCGGGCGATTCTGTTGTTCGAGCAGGTCGATCAATTGGTTGTGCGCGTCTTCGTCCCGCGGATTCGCGGCGACGTTCGCTTCGCGCAGGGCGACGGCGCGATCGGGCTGACCCAGGTCGAGCCAGGCCGCGGCCAGCGCGTCGTCTTCGGCTTCGCTGCGGTTTGCTTTGTCGGCCAGCGCGGCAGCGATGACCTTCGGCGGACGCGGCATCAGTGCGGGCGCGCCGAGCAGGTTTTGCCACTCGACGGTTGGTGATGCCGCTTCGCCCGGCGTGTGCGCGATTTCGAAGGGCAGCTTGGCCGTGGCGCTTTCGAGCGGCCGCAATCCGGTTTGCGACAGTTTGACCAATTCGGGGAACGCGGCGATGCGCTCGGCGCTGCCGGAAAAGGTTTCGGCGGACCAGGCTTGTTCGTGCGTATTGCCGCCGGACAGCAACACGATGGCAACGGCGGCTAGCAAAACAGCGATGGCGACGATCGTCAGGAGGCGTTTACTCGGCATGGCTCACCTCCACGTCGATCAACGTGCGGCTGACGTTGTGCGCAAAATCCTCCGCGTAGATTTCCAACTGGGTCGGACCGGGCGGCACGCCGGCGGGAACTTCGAGCGTGCCGACGTTGGCCTTGGCCTCGTTGTCCCAGCGCAGCGTGGCGCTGCCGGTGGAAGGCAAGCGGGCGTAGAGCCGCCGGGTGTCGGCGTCGGCGTAGACAACCAATCGCGCGCGACTTCCGGCCTGCAAGCTCGGCATGCTCGCCAGCTTGACTGTCGGCGCGGCGCCGTCGAGCAGGAACGTTTTGGGTACGACGAACTGCCGGTTGTCGCGGTCGACCAGCAACAGCTTGCACTCGTGTTCACCGTCGGGCACGTGCGGCGGCGCGAGAAAGCGCACCTGCCAGACGTCTTCGTCTTCAAGGTAGGTCAGCGGCGCGGTCAGCCCCCAACCGAATACGGCCGTAACAGCGCGGATGTCGCGGTCGGTGCGCACGCGCAGCAGCGGGTCGCCGGGGCGGATCACCCGCGGACGCAGCAGGGCGCGCGGCGCGGCGAGGAAACTCGTGTACGGCGTGACGAAGGTGAAGCGCTTGGACAGCGCGATGATTTCGTTGATCCATTCTTTGGTTTCGCCTTCGCGGCGGATGCGGTCGAGCAGGAAATCGACGCGGGCCTTGGCCCAGATGCGGCGGATGCTTTCGTGGTCGGTGTTTTTGACCGGCAGGTCGACGGCGAACGACCGCGTCTGCACCGGTTCTTCGTCGGGACGGTAGCGTAGTTTGATCTGCATCGGGCCGGGTTCGGAATAGCGACCGACGACGAGCGCTTCGCTGCCGGCGAAGGTGGACGGCACGGTCGGCGGGTAGGCGTCGACGATGCGGCCGGGTTCGGAGAAGGTCAGCTCGATCTGCCGCATCACCGAAGCGGCCATGCGTGCGGCGACGGTTTCGGCCAGGCGCACGGTGTCGGCGGTGTCGGCGCACCAGGTGTAGTGACCGTCGGCGACGGCGGCGAGGTCGGTCATCAGCGTTTTGTTGGCGTCGTTGCCGATGCCGACGGCGAACAGGCGGCCGCGGTCGGTGACCAGCCGCGACTGCTTCACGCGCTCGACGATTTTCAGCGGGCGCAACTCTCCGGCGGTGGGGTGGCCGTCGGAAAGCAGCACGACGACGTTGGCGGCGCCGGGATCGAAGTTTTCCCCGGCGGCGTTCAAGGCCGCGGCGAGGTCGAGTCCGCCGGCCAATTCTTGTTTGCGCAACCAGGCTTCGAGTTGGGCCAGCCGACTCGCGTTGATCGGCTGCGCGCCCCCCGGTACGACCTGCGCGTCGAGGTTGGCGTACAGCAGCGTCACCTTGTCGGTCGGCGCGAAGTGCGCGGCTAACTCGTGGATCATTTCGACGGTGCGGTCGAGCTTGTCGCCGAGCATCGAGATGCTGCCGTCGACGACCAGCACGATGTTGCGGTTGCCGACCGCGCTCGACTCTCGCGGGGCGAACAGCGCACGGGCCAGGAAGTAACCGTACTCGTCGGTGAAGTGGCCGCCGCCGTCGGGGCTGATGCTCCAGTCGACGTGCTCGACATCGCGGTAGGCGATCAGGTCGAGCGTGGTGTCGGGCAGGGTTTGGGCGACGGTGAAAGCGAGGTCTTCATCGATGACGATGTTTTCGGCTTCGAAGCGGGCGGTAAAGCCGGTGTCGGTTTCTTCATTAATGGTAGGCGTCAGACTGGCGCCGTGGAAAGCGATGTTTTCGACGGGCAGGCCGGTGTCGACCTCGATGTCGATGATCAGCCGCCCCACCTTTTGCACGCCGCCCTCGTTGGGCTTGAGCGGCAGCACGAAATCCAGTTGCCCGCGTTCGATCGGTACGGGCATACGGTAAGTCATTTCCAGCCGCTTGGTGCCGTAGGGCGGAATGGGGAAAATGCGGGCGGTGAATTCGTTGAGCACCGACGGTTCGTCGGCGCTTTCCAGCAGGCCCGGATCGATCGAAGCGCGTTCGAGCTGCTCGAACAACTGCTTGGCCTTTTGCCGTTCGACGATCACGCCGGGGATGCGCACGAGGTCGTCCCAGACGGCGAAGGCCGAAATATCGGCGGCCTCGGGGATGATCATGCGGAACCGGCCCTCGATCGTCGCGGCGACATGATTGGCGTGGATCTGCAGAATCTCGATCTGCGCCGTGCCGTGGTCGATATGCAAGCGGATTTCCATCTGATCCAGGGAAATCGCATCCGCTTCCAGCGCCCTTCCGCCCCGATAGGGCATCAACACACCGGTATCCGCCCCGGCCAACGCGGGCGTCAAAGCCAACAGCAAACAAAGAATCAAACAACGCACAAGCGACTCCTTAGGGTTGCGCATCGCGCGCGATCACCGACAAGGGCAGGCGCGCCAGACCGCGGTCGGTGCCGACCCACAACGCGTCCGGCGCGGCGGCCAGGGCAGTGACGTTCGGCGACGGTAGACCGGTAGTGACGTAGTTCCAGTGTTGCAGATCGCGGCTGATCGCCAGGCCCCGGGTCAATGTACCAAAAACGAAGAAGGAACCAAACCTCACGGCGGCTTCCGGGTTGATTGAAACGCCGGCTGTTTCGAAAGTCGGTGTTGCCTCGCCGTTGTCTGTTACGACAGCCACACCCCCGCCGTAGGTTCCCACCACCAGCCGATTTTCTGCGACCAGCACGGCGTGCACCCAGTTGTGCGGCAGATTGCCCTCGGCGGCGGTGACGTTGCGCTCGACGGTTAATCCGTCCGGCCCACCGAGTATCGACAGCCCGGCCAGCCCGCCGGCGTAAAGTTTTTTGCCGTCGTCGGCCAGGCAATACAGATGATTGCCGGCCAACCCGTGGAAGGCGTTGATTGCTTTGATGCCGGTTGGAGCGATGCGCGCCAAACCTGAGGCGGTGGCGGCGTATATAACCTCGTTGCGCATGAGCACCGAACCGACGTAACGGTTGGGCAGACCGTCTTTCGGCGTCCAGCGACGACGCACTACGAAGTTACGGTCCAGCCGCGCCAGGCCGTTGGTCGTGGCGACGAGATAACCGTCGTTGATTTCGACGATGCGGTTGACACCGTAAGCTTGCAACGCGACCGGTCGCGCCGCGGGCTTGCCTGGTTCCAACAGCGACAAGCCACGGTTGAGGCCACCGACCAACAACCCGCCGTCGCCTAGCGCCGAAAGAGCCGAAACGTAAGGGTCGGGTAGGGGCGCGAGTTGTTCCGGCGGAACGAGGGGCCTGGTTTTACCGCCGCGCGTGACAAGCCATGCGCCGCCCGCACCGGCGACCAGCACTTTCCCCATCGCTATGTTCAGGTGATTAACGGCAACGCCGACCTCGGCCAGCGTCTTACCCTCGAGTGTGCGCACCGTGCCGTCCAATCCGCCCAGGTAAATCTGCTTGCGCCGTAAAAGGATGGCCGAAACAGCGAACCCGTCGAGTACGCGCTCGGTGTCGTTGGCGGTGAAGCGCAGCAGCCCGGTATCGGTGCCGGCCCAGAGTGAATCGTCGTCGAAGGCGAGGCAGCGGATTTGTTCGGGCGGCATTTCCTGCGGCCAGAGATTTTTGCTTTCGACCTGTTTGCCCTTGCCCGAGAGCAAGAGCACCTTGCCTTCGGTTGCGACAACCAGGCGACCGGCCAACCAACCCAATTTGGCGGTCGGTGAGGGACTGATTTCCGCATTTAAATGAAACTGATTATCAATAAGCTGCAGGACCTGCCCCGTGTCATCGAGAACAAAAAGTTTGTCGTCGACCGCCAGCATGTCGATCAGATTTTTTTTGCGATAAAGAGCCCATCGTTCGAGTTCGATGCGGCCGGATCCGGATGTATCGACGGTACCTACGCCCAACAGGCAATCGTGGCTGAGAGCGTATAACTTATTGTTATTAAATGAGAATTTTAAAATATCGGTTGCCGGCAAGCCGCCGCCGCGGTGAAAAATGCGCACATTGTTTTCGTCGGCCAAAACCAATCCGACGTCGGTAGCCAGCAGACGAAGATCACCTTGGGTCCATACGTCGTTAATCGTTGCGGCGTAGGGATAGGCAATAATGTCATCGGTTAGCTCGGTTTGGGCGGTGTGGAAACTGTGCCTACTATGCACTTTCGGCAGGTCGGTTGATTTTTGCCGGTCGATTTCCCGGTTCGTACGTAGTTGGGCGAACATGAGCGAGAGCACAATCCACGCCAGAATAATGGCGAAAAATGTTGTTATTCCAATGGTTTTTCTGCTCAAGCGCATGGGGTATTCTCCCATCTTGGTCGATTGGTAACGCATCGCATCGTTAAAGAATATTGCGTTTGTGTCTCATAAAGAAAAAAAGCGAACTGATGGAAATACTTATCGTTTAATTTGTTGTTGAATACGGGGTCAAACTTTGGTATAAAAATCATCCGTTGAGTGCGGAGGGTTTTGAGGAGCGTCATGGCAAGGAAATCAAAAAGACCGGAGAAGGAACCTCTAGCGGCTGAATTGCAAAAGCTGTTGGAACTCGGGGCTAATGAAAAAGTTAGCCGCAATCGTTGCTTCGACAAGTTCTCCACCCCCTTTGGCCGCAGGCTGTTTGCATACTACCGCACCTGCATGGCTTTGAAAAAGGAAATTGAGGACCCCAAACGTAAGCACCGCATCCGCGTACACCGCAACCGAGGCAATGTGTTCACCCTGGAAATCGTCAACGAGCCGATTGCCTACCGCCGGACCGCGACCCTTCCCGTCGAAGTACGTGGCTACTTCGAGAAGGTGATTCGCGAAGCCCGCAGCGCCAGCTAGACGTTTTTTTGTGGTAGGCTGCGTCTATGCCTAGACAACGCAGCTTAGCCCGCTGGATTTTGGTCCAAGTCGTTATTCTTTTCGTGGTGTTGATCGCCGCGGAAGGAATCATGCGTCTGTTTGACCTCGGCGTACCTTCCGCATCAGAAATTTCCGTCACTCTATTGACGAGCAGCGAAGAAAACGGCGTCGTGCACCTGCGGCCGAAATATGCGGAATTGGATAATCCGGAAATCGGCGAGTTGATTCCGTTGGCTGACGGTAATGTGTTCAAGGTCCTTTCTCCGATGCATGATTTCGACGTGGTCGTGCCGCGGCCGAAGAATGTCTTCCGCGTCGTTCTGTTGGGCAGCAGCGCGGCCTTCGGGTTGGGTGAGACACCGCCGCTGGCCGGGTTGTTGCGCGACGAGCTGGAATATCGCCGTGTGACGAAAAACCACGAGATCGTCGATTTGTCCAACCGCGGCATGACGCTGGAGCAGTTCCGTTTGCTGACTCCCGATGCGTTGGCGTTGGATCCCAGCGTGGTGGTGGTGATGCTCAACGGGGCGTGGCCGATGCTGGCACAACCGCAACTGGCGCCGCGGCCCGAATGGGTCGAGAACCTGTTGTCGGTGTTGCAGCGCAGCCGCCTGCTGCGGACGATTTGGCAAACGTTGTCGCCCAAGCCCGCCCATGCGCAGGAAGCAACGAAGAGGTTTTTACCCAAACCGTTCGAACTTTCCGACAGTTTCGAGCTTGCGCGAACGCGTCATATGGTGGAGTTGCGCGAAAACATGCGCCGATTGCGGCGCGAGCAAATCCTCGCCATCGCCGAGCCGTTGCGCGCGGCGGGCGTGCCGGTGCTGTTCGTCGGCGTGTTTTCCGACCTGGTCAACCTGCCGCCGGTCATCTCGCTGCACCTGAGACCGTTGCCGGAAGAGGAGATGAGCCGGTTCATTCATCACTACCATACCGGCAATACCCAGACCGACGACGGCGATTGCGCCGGGGCGGTCGAGCATTACAAGCAGGCGGCGAAGATTTCCCCGACCTACGCCATGCTGCACTACCGCCTGGGTAAGTGCCTGCTGGAGTTGGGCAAAGAGCAGGCGGCGCGCGAGGCTTTCATTGAAGCGCGGCGGTTCGATCTGAGCCCCGAGCGGGCGTCGATGTCGCCGGCGCGCGATCCGGTGGATGAGATCAAGGCAACCGGCGCGGATTACCTGGATATCGAATTTGCTTTGCATCACGCCCGCGACGGCGGAGTTCTCGGCCAGGCCTTTTTCAAGAACGTCGATCACTTCAATGCGTTGGGGCAGGCGAAGGTCGCCCGGGTTATCGCCGTACGGTTGGTGAAGCTGTCGGAAAAACAGCAAGCGGGCAATCCGTAATCACCGTTCTTTTCCTAACTTGTCACCAGCGAATCTGCTATTATATGCGACCGATGAAAGACAAAGCCAAACGAAGCCGATGGTGGCTGCTGCCGCTTTCTTTGCTGGCGTTGCTGGCGCTGGCGGAACTGATTCTGCGCCTGGTCTGGACGCCGCAGTCGATGGTCGAGGATGTCGCGCGTCTGCGGCCGTTTTACGTGGTCGAGTCGCAAGAAAACGGCGTCACCACCTACGTCACCAACGGCAATCCGCCGTCAAAGGTCATATCATACAACCCCGACGATCCACGGCAGTTGTCGGCGCTGCGGTTTGTCATGCCCAAACCTGCTGGCCTTGTCCGCATTTTCGTGATGGGCTCGTCGCCGATCTACGGTGGCATCGGATGGAGCGCCAACAATTTGTCCTATTACCTGATGAGGGATTTACAGGCGGCGCGACCGGATTTGCAGTTTGAAATTCTCAACGCCGCCGCCCAGCAGATGAATTCGAAAACACTGACTGAGATCTTTCAAGAGATCGACGTGTTCGCGCCCGACTTCATTCTGATCTACATCGGCGGGGCGGTGCCTTCGCTGGAAGCGCCGGGCAGTCACGAAATGACCGACCTGGAGCCGGTGTTTTTCTATGTCGCCGAATTCGTGCAGGACCTGCGCCTGGTGTATCTGCTAGGCCCGACGACGCAGCGGAAAATCGTGGATTTCTTTTATGTGCTCGACGAAAAGGCGGTCACCGGTCTGAAAGACGAAGTCAATGTTGCAGCCAACATGCGCCGGATGAGTCAGGAATCGTTGATCGACGGTTACCGGAAACTGGTCGCCCAGGCGGCCGCTTCGTCGTCGAAGGTCGCTTTTTACGAAGTGGTGACCGACCTGGCCGGCACGCCGCCGTTGTGGTCGTTGCACGACAAAAAACTGAGCAAGCAGGATAAAAACGATTACAAAGAGTTGCTGGACTCCGCCGAACGGTTGATCAAAGACGGGGACCACGACCAGGCGATAGCGAAGCTCGAACAGGCACTGGTCATTGACGATGCCTACGCCAAAACGCATTACCTGTTAGGGCAGGCTCTACTCGCGGCAGGACGAGGCGATGAGGCGTATCAGGCGTTTATCGATGCGCGAGAAAAAGACGCCAGCCATGAGCGTTTATTCGCCGAGCCAATCGATGTTTTGCGTGAAGTTTTGAACAAACACCATCTGACTTTATTACCCACTGAAGAGCGTTTCCGTCAACTTTCCGAAACTGGTGTGCCGGGGTCCGATCTGTTTCACGACATCACCCATCCTTCGACAAAGGGATTGGCTGTGTTGGGGAGGATCGGCGTGGAATGGATGTTGCCTTTGCTGCCACCCGGCGGCGAAGGATTACCCGAACCGTTGCCGGAATTGTAAAGGCCCTCCGTAATTCTTCCCATGCTTGTGTGTGTCGAATCTGCTATAACGTTGAACCGATGAAGCATAAAACGAAACGAAGTCGTTGGTGGCTGGCGCCGCTTTCCTTGTTGATCTTGCTGGTTCTGACCGAGATGGCGCTGCGCCTGATTTGGGAGCCACCGCAAGAAGCGGTCGAGGAGATCGTGCGCCTTCGACCCTTTTACGTGGTCGAGTCGCAGCAGAACGGTGTGACCACGTACGTCACCAACGGCAATGCGCTTCCTCCTCCCGGTGTTCCCCCTCGCGTCGGCGATCCCCGGCTGCTTTCGCCGGCCCGCTTTATCATGCCTAAACCCGCCGACGTCATCCGTATTTTCGTTCTCGGCGTTTCGCCGATATACGGCGGCCTCGAGATGGGCGGTTACAACCTGTCGTCTTACCTGCTGCGTGATTTGAAAACAGCCCGGCCCGATTTACGTTTTGAGGTCATCGACGCCGCCGCCCAGCAGATGGATTCGCAAATGCTTACCGAGATTCTCGGCGAGATCAACACGTTCGCGCCCGACTTTATTTTGACCTACGTCGGCGGAGCGGTGCCGTCGGTGGAAGCACCCGGCAGACACGACTTGCTCGGCGCAGAACCCTTTCTTTTCCGACTGGTTGTTTTCGTGCAGGACCTGCGCCTGGTGCATTTGCTGGGTCAATCGACGCGACGAAAGTTGCTGGATTCCCTGTTTACGCTCGATCATCAGGCGAACAATGAAGAGGAAGACGTCAATATTGCTGAAAATGTACGTCGGATGAGCGAGAAGGTGCTGGTCGAAGGCTACCACGCCTTGGCCAAGGCAGGAGCAGGTTCCTCGGCACGCGTCGCTTTCTACGAGATCGTGACCGACTTGGCCGGTTCGCCGCCGCTGTGGTCGTTGCATAAAAAGAAACTGAGCAAAACGGAAAAAACCAACTTCATTCAATTGCTGTCCGCGGGAAAACAAGCGTTAGCAACCGGTGATCATGAACAGGCCCTGACAGTGCTTGACCAAGCGCTGGCCATCGACGACACCTACGCTGACGTGCATTACCAACGAGGACTTGCTTTGCAGGCGGCGGGGCGCGGCGACGAAGCGTACGAGGCATTCGTCAAAGCGCGGGAAGCCGACGCCAGCCACGAGCGGCTATTCGCCGAACCGGTCAAGCCGCTGCACGACGTTTTATCCCAGTATAACCTGACGCTGCTGCCGTCGGGCGAAAGCTTCCGGCAGGCGTCGGCGAGCGGGGTGCCGGGGCGCGAACTGTTCCGCGACATCACGCATCCATCGCAGAAGGGTTTGGCGATTTTGGGGCGGCTTGGTGTAGAATGGATGTTGCCGCAACTTCCGCCCGGCGGCGAGGGGATGCCGCAGCCGCTGCCTCCGCCGGAAGCGATCATGCACAAGCCGCTGCCCGGTGGGCCGCCGGTGAAATAAGCTATTGTTTTTAAAATTGTTGGAAATCGGAAAGAATCTTGATTTACTGACACATTGACTATATCATTTTCGCTATAATTTGAGGCATTAATGAGCGAGAACGCCCCGATCATCGAACTGCATGGCCTGAGTAAAGTCTTTGGCCGCGGCGACCAACGCGTCGTCGCTTTTGAAGACATGACGCTCGACGTGCGCCGGGGCGAGTTCGTCTGTCTGCTCGGGCCTTCGGGGTGTGGCAAGACCACATTGCTCAAATGCCTGGCCGGCATCGAGAAACCGACCGGCGGCACGCTGCAGATGAATTACATGCCCGACACCGGGCGCAGCGATGTGGCGATGGTCTTTCAACAACACGGACTGCTGCCCTGGTTCACCATCGAAGGCAACCTGCGTTTTGCGCTTCGGTCGAGCCCGATCGACCCCAAGTTGCATGACACGATTATCGAGCGCTTCGTCGGCCGCGTCGGCTTGGAACGGTTCCGCAAGTTCTACCCGCATCAACTCAGCGGCGGCATGAACCAGCGCATCAGCTTGATTCGCGCTTTCGCCGTCTACCCGCAACTGATGCTGATGGACGAGCCCTTCGTCTTTCTCGATTACCAGAACCGCATCCGTTTGCAGGAGTTGTGTCTGCAACTGTGGGCCGATCAAAAACAGACGATCGTGTTCGTCACCCACAACATCAACGAGGCCATTACCCTCGGCGATCGCGTGCTGGTGCTGACTTCGAGCCCCGGGAAAATCAAAACCGAGTTCACCGTGCCTTTTGAGCGTCCGCGCGACCCGTATCAAATGCGCAAGGATCCGCGCTACAACGAGTTGGTCGTCGAGATCAGCGAAGTCGTGCGCGAAGAAGTGGAAAAAGCCACGCACCTGGAGGAGAACCAATGCCTGTTGGCATCCGTGAAGAAGGGCAGCTGAAGCGGCGGATACTCTACGTCGCCAGCCCCTTGCTGGTGCTGGCCCTCTGGGAACTGGTGGCCCGCGCCGGGATGATCGACGTGCGCTTTTTCCCGCCGCCGACCAAGATCTTTCAAGCGATGATCGACATGGCCGGCCGCACTGATCCGCTGACCGGCAAGATCGAACTGTGGCAGCACTTGGGCGCGAGCCTTTCGCGTATTTTCTGGGGATCGCTGCTGGGATTTATTCCGGCGGTGATCATCGGCCTGCTGATGGGCTTATCGCCAACGCTGCGTGCGTTTTTGAATCCGCTGGTCTCGGTGACCTACCCGATTCCGAAGATCGCCATTCTGCCGCTGCTGCTTTTGATTTTCGGTTTGGGCGAGATGAGCAAAATCGTCGTGCTGGCCATCGGCATTTTCTTTTTGGGATTGATCAACACGTTGCAGGGCGTGTTGCAGATTCCGCAGATCTATTTCGAAGTGGGGCACGTTTATCGCGTCGGCTGGTGGCGGCAGTTTTTCTTGATTGTGCTGCCCGGCGCATTCCCCTCGATTTTCACCGGCCTGCGCCTGGGCGTCGGCTACGGGCTGGTGCTGATCGTCGCGGCCGAGTTCGTCGGCGCGAAAACGGGCATCGGCTATCTGATCTGGCAATCGTGGGAAGCCTTTCTGGTCGAAGACATGTATGTCGGGCTGATCCTCATCAGCCTGCTGGGCTACCTGTTCAACATCTTCCTCGAACGCCTCGAAGCGCGTTTCGTCCCCTGGTCGGGAAAATAGAAACAACCTTTCCGCTTGATTCCACCCCCGGCGGCTCGTTAGGATCGGATAAACCCGAAGGGAGATAATCATGCGACGGATGATTCTGTTGGTTGTGTTGTTTTCGTTCGCAGCGGCGCCGATGGTCTGGGCCGAGGACCAGACCGACGAGCCCACGCCTTTCGAGGAACAGTTTTCCGGCATGAAGGAAACCGGCGTCGACGTCGGCATCTACTTCGCCGCCGGCAAGGCGCTGAACGTATACGACTTCGCACGCCTCAACAACAAGCTTGCTCCGGGCGGAACCGATCCGTTCTCCGGACGCATCGACGACTGGAATTTCGAGTTCGACATCGTCTCCACCCGCGAGTTTTACGTTGGCCTGGCCGGTGCGTTTTGGAACCAGGAAACCGGCGGGCGTTACGTCGGCGCGACTTTGGATGGCTGGAACATTCTGGCCCGTTGGGGTACGGCGGTGGTCGACAACCGGCTGGTGCAGATCTTCCCGTCGTTCGGCTGCGGCTATGCCCGGCACATGCTGACCCTCGACGGCGACCTGACCACGCTCGATTTGAGCAACCTGCCGCGGCGGGGCGACGCGGAAATCATGCAGGAAGGTTTGTTGCTGGAAGCGGCGATCCGCATCGACATGTTTTCCGGTGTGCCTGAAAATTCGCAATTCGCTTTTCTATCGGCGCAGGGTTTGACCTTCGGCTGGCAGGGCGTGCCGATTGCGTCGGATTGGGAGCACGACGGCGACACCGTCAACGGTCTGCCCGACGCATTCAACAGCGCGTTTTTCGTCCGCTACACCATCGGCTTCGGCATGGGGCTGCGCATGACCGACACGGGCGACGAGTAAATATTTCCGTAAGTTAAAACGAACCGCCTAGAATTCGTAGGTTCTCCCCGCCTCGACGGCGGCGAATTCTGCGTCGACTTCCTTCTCAAAGCGCTTCAGTGCGTGGTCGCAACTGTCGTGCGGCGAAATCAGCAGACGCTTCGGCGCGGCTTCCTGCAACAGTCGGATGGCGCGGGAGAGGTCGTCATCGTTGATCGGGTCGTTCCAGCGTTTACCGGTGCCGAAGATGCGTTGCATGTCCAAACCCATGCGGCGCGAACGCGAATTCGTCACCGGAAAATGCAAACCGCCGACGACCGCATGCAGCGGCGCGGAGCATACTTTCTGCGCCATCGGCAGAATCGCATCCAACCGCGGATGACCGCAGCCGATGATCACCACCAGCCCTTTGCCTTTGACGTTGGCGACCAGCGATTGCTCGACCATGTAACCGCGGAAGAATAGCATGCAGGCCAGCGGGCCGGTCGTGCCCAGGCCGGCGGGCAGCAGTTGCGGCTTTTCGACCAGGCGCGTGGTGAAAAAGGGCGAGTCGCACGTATCGGGCACGAAGCAATCGATCTTTTCCTGCGGCGCCAGTTCGGCTGGAATCATCACCTGCCGCTTGTTCATCGCCGTCATGCCGCCCATGTGATCCAGGTGCAGGTGCGAGATGGCGACGGCGTCGATGCCGTCCCAAGACAGGTCGAGCCTGCGCCAGTTGTGCGCAAAAGTTTTGCCGGTAAGACCGACATCGAACAGCACGCGACCGCGATCGGTTTCGACCAGGTACGACACGCCGGGTTCGCCGGCGAAGCCCTCGGCGGTAAGCGCGTCGATGACGGCGGTCAGTTTTAAATATTCCAATTCGGGCAGGTCCAACTCGTTGGCCTGATGCATCATTTTTTCGTTCTCCAAAGCGGCGCGGGGCCGTTCGGCGTCGAAGGCTTTGCCTTTTTTCACCAGCATGGCCGCCAGCAAGGGCGACAGCGGCACGAGCGCGGGCCAGATCAACGGGTGAATGCGATAGCTCATGAGGTACTTCCGTTTCTAAAGATTGTCGTCGATGTTCGGGTCGAGCACGCGCAGACTTTTGCCGATTTTGGGGTCGCGCAACAACTTTCGCGCCAGCGCCGTCGCCTTGTCGGTCTGCATGCCGGCCAGCACGCGGAAATAGTTGTATTGAATAAACTCGTTCTGACTCTGTCGGGTTTGCTCGTACAAGTAGTCGGCTACTTCATCGCTGCCGGTGGCGGCCAGGATGCGGTAACGCGCGTTGCCTTCCGGCGGGTACTGTTTGTCGGTTTCGAGAAAAAGTTTGAAGTCGGTGGCGGCCATTTGCGCGGCGTCATCGACCGGGTCGGCCACGTTCGGACATTCCAGCGTCGAGGCCAGGTGCGAGTAGAAGATCATCGCCAATTCCGGCGAACTCGGTTGCCAGTTTTTTATGCACAGCAGATACGCCGCGCGGGTACGCACCTTGCCGTAGGGATGTTTAAGCAGTTCGGGCACGCGGCCGACGTCGAGATTGTTGTCGAGGCTTTCCAATACGAGACTGATCGCTTCAAAGCGGTGGTGCAAAGCGCCGAGTTTGACGATCGACCCCTCGGGTTTGTGCTCGGCGGCTTCGGCGTCGGCGGTACTCATCAACTTTTCGAGCAGGGCGTTGTAACCCTTATCGCCAAGGCTGCGGAAATAATCGGTGAAGCCTTCGCGCGTTTTTTTGTCTTTGAAAGCGTAACCGATTTTATCCAGCATCTCCGCCATCGCCGGCTCGCCCAAGCGGATGAGTACGGAAAACAACGTTTGCCGGTATTGTTCGTCTTCGGTCGACAACGCGCTGGTCAATTGCGGGGCTAAAGGTTCGCCGTCTTCGCCGAGCCGTTCGATCGCGGCTTTGCGCGTTTCGGCTTCGTCGCTTTGCAGGTCGGTCATCGACTGTTCCAGCGATTTCTCGCAGGCCGGGAAAAGCAGCGCGATTGCCGCCAGCATCAACAGTATCGTCAAGTTTTTCATCATGGCGCATCCTAACAAAACCGGGTGCGAAGATACAACCGACGGCGATGCAAAACGAGCGTTTCATTGACCTTTTCGGGCCGGTCGAATACAATGGAAATAGCGAAGGAGGAACGCTTGCGACCCGACCTGATTTACTTGCTCGAGCGCGGTCTGACCGGATATCACCTGTTGTTTGATGACGAATTGATCGCCGAAGCGTTGTACGGCGACGAAGAGCAGATCAAGGAAGACGGTGAAAAATACAACGATTTACTCAACGACGCCGTGCGCAAGCTGATTTCCGCCCGCAGCGTCGGCGAAGCGCGCGACCTGGTCGAAAACCTCCCCCGGCCGGTGGCGCGATTGTTTGCATATATTTATTTTCAAGCGATTCAACGCAGCCTGGATAAAAAGTCGGCTACGCTTCATTAAGCCAATAGCTCAACCGGATGGGGTCGATGGGGATTATTGCAGTCATTACCAATCCGAATGCCAAGCGCAACCGTAAAGAGCGCGAGCGCGCGGACAACTTGCGCCGGATTCTGGGCGATCGCGGCGAAGTTGTCGAAACGCCGGTGCCGGAAGACCTGACACCGGTGGTCGAGCGGCTCGTTAAGTACGACATCGACGTGCTTTGCGTTTGCGGCGGCGACGGCACCATGCAGCATACCCTGACCGCGTTCATCAACGCTTACGGCGGCGAACTGCCCCCGTTGGTGCTGCCGTTGCGCGGCGGCACGATGAACACCATCCGCCGTTCGGTCGGCCTGAACGGCAGCGCCGAAGACAACCTGGCTGCGACGGTGCGCAAATACGACAACGGCGAACCCTTCGCCATCACCACTCGCGACATCATGTGCGCCAACGGCAAATACTGCTTTTTGTTCGGCAACGGCCTGGTTGCCAATTTCCTCGATGTTTATTACGGCAGCCCCTACGACGGACCCACCGCGGCGCTGTACGTCATCACCGGCGGGATCGGTTCGTTGCTCTTTCGCGGCAAGATGTACCATCGGCTTTACGATCCGTTGAACTGCCGCGTTTTTCTAGACGACCAGGAGTTGCCGGTCCGCCAGTTCATGGGTGTACTCGCCTGCACCGTGCTCGACCTGGGCATGGGTTTCAAGCCGATGTACCGCGCCGAAGAAAAAGACGGCACCATGCACGTGCTGGCCAGCGGTCTCAAACCGGGCAAGCTGGTGCGCAACCTGGGTAAGATGTACAAGGGGCGATTGATCAAAGATGAAAACCATATCGACCGGCTGGCCTCCCAGATTTACATCGAGGGCGAAAAGGTGCACAAATGGCAGGCCGACGGGGAGGTCTATGAAGCGAAAGACCTCAAAGTGACAATGGGCCCGCTGGTGCGCATCATCACCGGTTGCTGAGGAAGCTACTATGTTGGAAATGTTGCAAAGCGATATGATCGTGCCCCAGATGATCTGGCTGGCGATTGTCGGAGTACTCGGTTTTTCTTCTTTTCTTACCATGATCCGGGGGCTGACTCTCCGGGGCGACGACAACCTGGATGAACTGGCCGATACCGTTTTCGTCGAATGCGCCACCTGCCGCTGGAAAGGCGAGGTGATGCGCCTGCGCAAACGTTGCCCGAAGTGCGGCGACAGCAATTTCATCGAATAACCCAAAATCCCGCGATTTCACGATAAAATTCGTCCCGCAGCTTGTCGATTCATTGACTTGCCGGCCGGCAAAGCGTATTCTCGGGCAAACGAAAAACACCGGCTTACTTGAAGGTAGGCAGCGCTGGAGGAGTAAATGGCCGACGCCAAGGTTGTGTTCGCCATCGGCCGCGAAGAACGCCCCGTCATTTTCACCTTTGCTCCCTTAGCCGCAATGCGCCTGGCCGCGATTCTCGATCAGCGCGGGCACCACGGCATGATCTGCGACGCCAAGCGGCACCCGAACAATTTCGAAGAAGCGATCGCCGCCGAATTGCAGGACGCGACGGCGCTGGTGATTATCGGCAAAATCGGCCGGCAGTTGGTCGATTTGATCACCGCCACCCAGGTGGCGAAAAAGGTGCGCGCCGACCTCCCGGTGATTTTCTCGGGCTGGCAGGCGTCAATGGCCGCCGAAGCCAACCTCGGCGAACCGACCCTCGACATCTGCACCGTCGGCACCTCCGAAACGACGCTGCCCGATTTGATCGACGCGCTCGCGGCGGGTGGTGATCTGCACCAGGTGCCCGGTTTGGCGTTCAAGGAAGACGGCAAAGTCGTATTCACCGAGGAGCGACCGTTCGACAAAAACCTCGACGACTTCCCGGCGGGGTGGGACAAGGTCGACCTGAACTGGTACATTGGCCGCGACAACGGCCGCTGCCAGGAAATGATCGCCGGCATCGACCGCTCACTGAATTACACTTCCTCGCGCGGGTGTCACGGCAAATGCCAGTTCTGCCACATCACCGCTTTGTTCAAACGCGGCTGGTTCGGCCACAGCAGCGAACGCACGCTCGACGACATCGAGTACCTCGCGCGCAAGCACAACGTCGTCGGCATCGATTTCCACGACTCGAATTTCTTTACCAACAAACCGCGCGCCCGCCGCATCCTCGAAGGCCTGGTCGAGCGCAAGCTCGGCATCGTCTGGCGCTGCAGCGTGCGCATCGATCAGATGCTGCTGTACGAACCGGAGTTCCTCGAATTGATGCGCGACAGCGGCTGCAAAGAGCTGGCCATCGGCGGCGAATCGGGCAGCCAGCGCATCATGGATCTGATTCAGAAGGAAATCACGCCGCAAGACGTGGTCGAATGCTCCAAACGCGTGCTGCAATACGGTATGCACCCGGTCTACTCGCTGATGGTCGGCTTTCCCGACGAAAAAAACTGGATCGATACCAAGATGACCCTGCGGCAAATGGCGAAGTTGAAAAAACTCGCCCCCGACGCCGACATGAGCTACTTCTATTACACACCGTTCCCCGATACGCCGCTGTATTCCTGGGCGCAGGAGCATGGTCTGAAACCGGCGCAGAAACTTTCCGACTTTGTTCCCTACAGCCCTTACGATCCGGAAATGCCCTGGGTCGACGATAAGCTGGCCGAGTTGCTGAAAATGGCCACGCGCTTTTACTTCAAATTCGCCATCCCCGACGCCGCAATGCGCGAGCGTTTGCGCAACCACAAGCTGCGTCTACCGCTGCGCATGCTGGCCGCGCTCAGCCGCTGGCGGGTCGAAAAAATGCGCTGGGGTTTCCCCTTCGAGTACCGGTTGGCGCGTTTCATTAAAGATACGGTCATCGGCAAGTGGGGCTGGTTCGGCAAGCTCAAGGAGATTCTGTAGTGACCCTGCACGTGCGTGTGGTCGACGATGAACCCGGGTTCGACGCGTTGGCTGACGTCTGGGTTGCGTTGAGCGAACGCGGCGCCGGCGATCCGCTGTTTTCTTCCTACCTGTGGAACCGCACCTGGTGGAAGCACTACCGCCACCTCGGCGAGCTACGTCTGGTCGTCGCCGAAGACGACGACGCCGTCGTCGGCATCTGGCCGCTGTTTCTGGCCCGCCGCACCTTCCGCGAGGTGGAAGTCGACATGATCGGTCCGCGCAAGATGGCGCTGCCCGGCGGCACGAAAGTCCGCGTGTTGGCCTACCTGGGCAGTGGGGAAATCTGCTCGGATTTCGTGCAGCCGTTGGTCGAGCCCGGTCGAGAAAACGAGATCGTCGACGCCATGCTGGAGCACCTGGCCGTGCAAAAAGATTTCGATCTGCTCGACCTGTGCGACCTCGACGCCGACGCGCCGACGACCGAAGCGATCCGCCAAGGATTGCAGAAGCACTTCGGGCCGATGCGCGAACGGTTCCGCTACAAAGCGCCCTACGCGGAACTGCCCGGCTCCTACGACGATTACTTGGCTACGTTGAGCAAAAAAGGCCGCTACAACGCGCGCAAAAAGCTGCGCCAGTTGCAGACCAACCAGAAGGTCGAGCACGCCCACCATGACGACCCGGCGACGCTCGACGACGCGATGACGCAGTTCATGGATATGCACCGGCAGCGCTGGGAAGCCGAAGGCTTGCCCGGCGTGTTTGTCAACGAGCACTTCGTCGGTTTTCACCGCGAACTGGCGCGCGAGGCGCTGGCGCGCAACTGGTTGCGCCTGGGTTTTTTGCGCGTCAACGACGAAACGCTGTTCTGCACCTACGCCTTCGACGTCAACGGCCGTGTTTATCTGTATCAGCAGGGCGGGATGACCGACTGGCATCATTACAACCTCGGCTACGTCGCCCTCGGCTTTTCCGTCGCCGACGCCTGCGAACGCGAAGCGAAGGTCTACGACTTTTTGCGCGGCGACGCCGAGTACAAATTGCATTGGGCCAAACAGCACCGGGTGCTGATTCAATTGCAGGCCGTGCGCAAGAACCTGCGCGGCCGGATGTTCATGTGGCACAGCAAGCTCAATACCGACGACGCGCTACGCCAACGCGTCAAGCGGCTGTTGGGCAGGAAGTGATGATATGCGCATCAACCGACTGATCGGGCTGGCCCTGGTGGCCTGCGCGGTACTGACCACCGAAATCGTTTTGACCCGCGTGTTCTCCGTGGTGATGTGGTACCACTTCGCTTTTCTGGCGATCAGCCTCGCCTTGTTCGGCATGGGACTGGGCGGCGTGGTCAACCACATTTTCGGCGAGCGCCTGCTGCGCCGCGAAGACAGCGCGTTGGCCTACGCCGGAACGGGTGTGGGCGTCGGTAGCGGACTGGTCGTGCTCTTGCTGCTGTCGTTGAAGCTGGGCACTTTCGATTTCAACCTCGCCGGTTTGAGTAAGCTGGCGCTGGTGTACATCGTCGCTTCGCTGCCGTTTCTGGCCGGCGGCGTGTTCATTTCGCTGATGCTGCGCCTGGGTCACAAACGCGCAGGCATGGTGTACCTGTTCGACTTGCTTGGCGCGGGCTTCGGTTGCCTGCTGACGATTCCGTTGCTGCACCTGGTCGGCGGACCGGCGGCGGTGCTGGTCGCCGGAGCGTTGGCCGCGGTGGGCGGACTGGTCGCGGCGGGGTCGCATCGGCCGGTGCGCTTCGGCGTGGGCGTGGCCGTGGCGGTCGCACTGCTGACCGTCGTCGGCATTCACCTGGGTGCCGGCGGACAGATGCTCGAACCGCGTTACGTGAAAGGCAAGGCCGAACCCGAACGGCTGGCCGTCGGTTGGAACAGTTTTTCCCGCGTGATTGCCTTTGCGCGGCCGGACATCGGCGACATCATGCTCGAGATCGACGGCATCGCGCATACGCCGATTTCGCCCTTTACCGGCGACACGGCGGCGACGCAGGTCGAGTCGGCGAATCTGCAGCGGCTGCCGTATTTAATCCGCCCCGGCGCCAGCGCGCTGATTTTCGGCAGCGGCGGCGGTGAGCATATTCTGACCGCGTTGGATGCGGACGCCGAGCGCGTGCTCGGCGTCGAGATCAACCCGATCGTCGTCGATTGGGTCAACGAACGTTTCGCCGACACAGCCGGCGGGTTGTTTACTTATCCGGGCGTTGAGGTCGTCGTCGACGAAGGCCGCAGCTTCATCCGGCGCACCGCCGAACATTTCGACCTGATTCAATTCACCCTTATCGATACCTGGGCGGCCACCGCGGCGGGCGCGTTCGTGCTTACCGAGAACAATGTCTTTACCGTCGAGTCGATGCACGAATACCTCGACCACCTCAAACCCGAAGGGTTGATCAGCGTCAAGCGTTGGAGCGAGGCGCAGAATTACATCCTGCGGCTGGTCGTGCTGGCTCGTTATGCGCTTGAACAACGCGGTGTCACCGAACCCGAACGGCATTTTTTCATCGCGCGCAACGAAGAATTCACCAACGTGATGATCAAGGCCAAGCCGTTCACGCTGACCGAGGTCGGGCAGTTGGTCGACTGGTGCGAAAAGCTGAACCTGACCATCGTGTTCAGCGCCAACACCGATTGCGAAGGCGATGTCTACCGCGACCTACTTACCGAGCCGAGTCTGACGGTATGGCTCGACAAGCAGAAACCGAATCTTTCGCCGCCGACCGACAACAAACCGTTTTTCTTTTACACGCTGCGCCTGCGAAACCTGCCCGCGCTGTTCGGCCAGGTGTACAGCGCCAAGATCCGCAACATCGGCCCGGCGCTGTTGTACGTGCTGCTCGGGCTGGTGCTGATTTTTATCGCGCTGCTGGTGCTGCTGCCGGCGTGGCTGGCCCGCGACAAAAAAGTCAATCCGCCGCTGACCTCTGTGCTGTATTTCGCGGCGATCGGCGTCGGCTACCTGCTGGTCGAGATCGCGGTGATGCAGAAGTTCATTCTCTACCTTGGTCACCCGACTTACGCGCTGGCGGTGGTGCTGTTCACCATTTTGATCAGTTCTAGTTTCGGCGCGGCGCTGTCCGAGCGGATCTACCCCGACAAGGCGGTGGCCCGGGTGAAGATCGTTGTGCTCGCGCTGGCGCTTTATGCCGCGGTGTTTTTAATCGTCAGCCCGCGGTTGTTTTATGAAACGCTGGCCCAGCATATCGCCGTGCGTGCGGCGATCAGCGCGGGCTTACTGCTGCCGCTGGGTTTGCTGATGGGTATTCCGTTCCCGCTCGGCATCCGGCTGATCGGCTACGATCACGCCGGCTCGGTGCCCTGGATGTTCGCGGTCAACTCCGCGGCCAGCGTGCTCGGCTCGGTGCTGGCGATGCTGCTGGCGGTCAACCTCGGATTTTCCGGCGCCGTCACCGTCGGACTGGCGCTGTATCTGATCGCGGGCTTTTTGCTGTGACGCCAACGGCGTCCGAACGAAAGCAAGTCGCATGAGCACGATTGCGCGCATCGCCAAAAACACCGCCGCGCTGGCGGTCGGCAACATCATCACCAAATTCCTCAGCTTGGTGTTCATCATCTACGTAGCGCGCAAACTCGGCGACATTGGCTTCGGCCGCTTTTCCACGGCGATGGCGCTGGTCGGGCTGGTCGCGGTGTTGCCCAACTACATCGCCCGCCCGTTCATCATTCGCGAAACCGCGCGGGCCCGTGACCGCGCCGGTAAAATCCTCGACCAGGTAGCACTGACCAACATCTTGCTCGCGTTGGTCGTGTTCGGGGCGCTGGCGTTGATCGCACCGCACTTGGGCTATCACCCCGACACCGTCCACGCGATTCTGCTGCTCGGCTTTGCGTTGATGTTCGACGCGGTGACCAACAGCTACCACGCGGCACTGGCCGGTTTCGAGCGGATGGATCTGTCGGCGTTGACCAACGTGGCCAACACGCTGATGACGGTGATCATCGGCGGTGCGGTGCTGGCGCTGGGCTACGGCCTGCTGCCGCTGATCGGCGCGTACGTGGCCGCCAAGGCGCTGACGCTGTTGCTGGCGCGGCG
>Ga0272444_10001596_pt1 | contig 21656 bp, 24 predicted proteins | sample SSMForm13_FD_201033 | JGI IMG/M metagenome (GOLD analysis project Ga0272444, IMG submission 201033) | Marine sediment archaeal communities from Little Sippewissett salt marsh, Falmouth, MA, United States - SSM-Form-13 | ecosystem: Environmental > Aquatic > Marine > Wetlands > Sediment ...
CCTGTGCACATGTTTCTTCTGTTCCGAAAAGAGTTCCACGAGGCCATCCGTTCGGGCCGCAAGCGGCAAACTATCCGCTTCTGGAAACAGCGGCCCGTCAAGCCCGGCGGGCGGATGCACTCACCCCGACTCGGAAAGTTCCTCATCACCGACATCCGCGAGATCGACCCGGCGGACCTGGCGGACGACGACGCTCGCCTCGACGGGTTCGACTCCGTCGCCGACCTTCACGCCAAGCTCATCGAGCTGTACGGCTCGATCGCCCCGCCGGACCGCAAGTGCTTCAAGCTCACCTTCGAGTTTCTCGGGGACGGCACAACCTGAGCGCTCGAGGTGTTCGGTGCCACGGTCTGGCTGAAGGCCAGGCCGTGATACGCATCGGAACACCCTCATGGCCTCCCTGCGGCCAGACCATGGCACCACGCTGGCCCCCGCAAGCGTCACTCCGCGTCGCTCGAGGGCGCCGCGGCACCGCCGGCGCTGGTCTTGCCCTCGCTGAAGCCATCGGCGATGCCCTGGCCGATGTTCAGGCTGGCCACGATTCCCGTGATGAACCCGCCGACCCACTTGACGGTTTCCATGTCCTTACCGAGGATCACCAGCGTCACCACGGCGGCAATGCCCACCAGCGTGATGATCATCTTCTTCGACTGAAGCAGCGTGCTCATGGGAAGCTCTCCTTGGCCCGGGGCCATTACAGCGCCGGCAAGTACTTGGCGATGATCTGCTTGGCGACCGCCAGCAGCTTCTCGCGCACGTCAGTCTCAATCATAGCCTCGATGAACGCGGCATCGAGGTCCTTCTCCAGCGCCTCGGGGAACCTGGCCGCGGTCGGCCCCGCGGTCGGCACCTGCACGTTGTCCAGGGGATCGTCACCCATCACTCACCTCCTTGGAAAGTTTTCTCTGCCAGTTCGCGCAACTGCTCCAGGTCGTTCGTCCGCCGCAAGACAATCGCGGCGTCCTGGGCCGCGAGTTCCTTCAGGTGCGCGAGCAGCCGTCCGCCCAGCACGGCGCGCCCGGTTTCCTGCGCCCGCCTCTCGTTGATGGTCGCCAGCAGCGCGGCGGCCTTGTCCACCTTCTCCTCCACCTTGTCCGGCTCGGCCTTGATACTCGCCTTCAATGCGGAGAAGGTGGCCGCCTCGGCCGTCGCCAGGTCGGTCACGGTCGCCGTGTTGTACTCCGCGAGGATGATGCCGAGTTGGTCGGCGATGTCGTTTTTGGCCTCGGCCGACTTCATCAGGTAGCCCTGCCCGCCGCAGCCGCTCAGGGCCACCGCCAGGCCGGTCACCAGGAGCAAGCACAACAGTGCACGCCTCATGTTGATCTCCTTTCCTTTCCTGCGGGCGGCTACTTGAACACCGCGACGAGCACCGCCACGACGACGGCGGCCCCCGCGATGACGATCCCGGCAATGCTGAGGCCCGTCCTGAGCCGGCCCGTGGCCCGGGTCTGGATCGCCTGGATCGCCCGGCCGTGCTCGCCGATCTCCCGGTTGAGCCCCGCGAACCTGTCGCAGCCGTGCCGGCGAAGCTGGTCCAGACTGAACTTCAGCGCCGCCACCTCGACCGTGGTTGTGATCAGCAGATCCCGGTCGCTTCGCTCGCGAAGCTGTTCGCGATACTCCGCACGGTTGAAGTCGTTCTCCAGCATCTCCTCAGCTCCGGTTTCCTGTTGGCCACCTCATCCACTGGTCGCCGTTATCAGCGGCCCTGCCTGACGGCTACGCACGGTAGTCGAACTGTACCTCCACGACGAGCCGCAACGTGTCGCCGAGATCGAACCCCTCGCGGTACGTGCTCGTGTAGTCGGGCCCCGGGGGTGACCAGATGGACCGGTCAGCCGTGTTGGCCCGCGTGCTGCAAAGCTTCAGCACCGTGTCGCCGTCGGTCACAACGTCCGCGACGTCCAGCTCGATGCTCTTCAGCGAATAGTCGTCAGAGGCGAATGTGCCGCGCTGCGCGCCGCCGGCATTGGTGGCCTCGGCGGTGAACGTGTCGCTGTAGTCGGTGCTCCCCGCGGAGGCCTGCGTGGTGAACTCCAGCCACGCCGAGGTCACGGTGTAGCCGTCCAGGGCCGACGTGTCGAACGAGAGCGTCATCTCTTGGGCGTCGAGGTACCACTGCTGGTCGCTGCCCGAGTCGAAGAGCGACGCCGACAGACCCACGTCGTAGGCCAGGCCGGTGCTGACGCCGTCGTCGTTGCCGTCGAACTGGGCGAAGGCGGCTGCCCGCTGCGTCGGCCAGGAGGTGATGCCAAAGGTCACATCGTAGACGCTGTCGACCTGGGCGCTGACGGCGCTCGCGGCCAGGCGACGCAGCGTCGTCAGGCCGTTCGTCGCGGCGCGTAGCTCGTTGAAAACCAGCGGGAACGGCGGCGTCCACGCGGCCCCGGCGGCGGTCAGGTCGTACGTCCACGCGGCCTGGCCGATGGTGTCGGCGAGCAGGTTGGCCAGCGTGACGAGAGCTGTGCGGCTGCGGTCCCACCATCGCCAGGCATTGGCCTGGGCGAGCATCTGGGGGATCTCGTATTGGAAGTTGGCCACGGTCTGGAGGCCCGTCGGCCCGACGAATCCCGCGGGCACCAGGTCGTCGCGCTCCTGGAGCGCCGCGACGAGATCGTTGAACACGGCCCCATCGTCCGGCGTGTTCCACCGCGAGACCGGCCACACGACTGACCAACCCATTCGCACGCGCTCCTTGCTTACGGCATCCTCGGCGGGTGGGCCGCCAGGAACGGCTCGCCGCTCTCGTCGTACAGTCGCACGTAGATGTCCTCGCCGGTCGGGCCACTCAGGTAGCCCGCCTCGCCGGTCTGGACTTCGCCGACGTTGGCGACGTCGCTCACGGCGTCGCCGGCGTCGGCCCACGCGCTGCCGTTCCAGACGACCGGTTGAACGGTGTAGGTCCCGTTGCCCGAGCTGTAGCTTTCGACGCGGCACATGCGGCTGCCGGCCGCGCCGCCCACCGAGCGGAAGAAGATGGCTCGGAACTCCGCGGGCGAGCTGCGGTCCAGCTCTTCGCGCACCAGCACCACCGCGTCCTCGGGCAACAGGTGCGTCCGGTCGATGGCCTCGGCCACGTTCCAGGCGACGACGTCTGTGCGGCCGTCGGGCACGGAGTCCCACTCGATGCACCCGTCCTGGTCCACGCCCTCGGGCCGCACCTCGTCGAGGGTGTACCGCTCGTCAGGCGGGTCGCCCGGGGGCGTCGTGTCGTTCAGGCGGCCCCACCAGAGGCGGAAGCCCTGGTCCGGCCCGCCCAGCTCGGCAATGAAGTTCCCCTCGCGGCCGGCCTGAAGCCGCCGGCGCACCTCGGCCAGCACGGCGTCCAGGGGGTCCATGGCGCTTGCCTGTCGATCTCCCACGTCGTTCGCCGCCTCCATAAGGGTCGCATGGCCACGCACGCGAGACCGTGCCACCCAACCACACAAGACCTATGCAGGACCGCTCAGATGAGCGCCAACTCGGTCCGCCAGCCCTCGCCAGGCGTCCAGTATTCCCGCACGCCATCCACCAGCGGGTCGGTGTCGATGCCCGCCGCCGAGCGCTTCAGGCGCGCGTAGCGGTAGCGCACGCCGTCGATGGCGTCGCCGACGCGGTAGCTCGCGCTGAAGAACGGCAGGCCGATGCGGCAGGGCACCGGCGCGTGGCGCTCGGCCTGCCAGAGGTCGGCCGCCAGGAACACCAGCCGATCGGTGTCGTCGACCTCGCGCGACGAGCCGCCGTGGAAGATGCTCGCCGCGCCCACCTTCCGCCAGTGGTACTGGTCGGACACGTCCATCCAGATGCGCCGGCCGCGGTGGTCGGCCTGGAGGCCGGGCCGCTCCACAACGACTCCGAGCCGGGCGTCGCTTTCGACCGTGGCGCTCGCGCGCACAGCCAGATCCTCGCGCTCGGCGGCGTGGAACAGCTCCGGCGGGAGTTGATCGCTCGCCAGGTACACGCCGCACTCGTCGCGCAGGACGCGCACGGGCCCGCGATATCGGCTGAAGGTCTCTCCGCCGTCGTACGAGACCTCGACGTACACACCGTAGGACTCGCCCGCGGCGTCGGTGCTGACCGTAGGCAGGAACCGCCGGCGGCGCCCGAGGTAGTCGCTCGTACCGAACAGCGAGGCGAAGTCGTAGGCCGGCCCCGCGCCGTAGGGTTCGCCGGTGTAGTCGCCCGCCTCGTTGAGCACCCACTTGCGGTAGACGTCGGCGTGGTCGGCGAAGTCCGGATTCTCGCTGCGGCGGTAGGTCTCGCGCTCCTGGCCCTCCAGCGCCGGGTCCCAGCCGGGCACCAGGTCGAACGTGGATTCGTAGAGCTTCACGTCGGCAGCCAGCCGCAGTTCGGCCGGGGCGTCGGCCCAGGCGATCTCGACGTCGGCGGACTCCATGGCCGTCTTGGCCAGCGTGAACGCCTCGCCGGGCATCTGGTGATAGAGCGAGATGCGGCGTCCCAGTCCGCGGCCAACGAACACCAGCGACCGCGCCAACTCGCCCGAGGCCCGGCGAGACAGGGCCACCGTCGCGCGGAGCCCCACGCGGCTGCCGAGTTGCTCCAGGGCCTCCAGCACGGTCCGGCCCTCGACGCGAATGTTCTCCAGCACTTCGTCGCCGAAGCGCTTGGCCAATTCCGCGGCGCTGGGCAATTCCAGCCACGCCGCGTCGGCGTAGAAGCTCACCAGGTAGTTGGCGGCCTCGTCGGCGGTCCAGTGGTCGGCGTCGCCCGCGTCCGGCGCCGCGAAGAGTCGGCGCGACCGCCCCTCGGGCGGGTCGTACGGCGCGTCGGACATGTTCGGCCGACCGTCGGGATTGAACACCAAGTCGATCCCGCTGAGCCAGAGCGGCGCGCCGCCGGAAGCCCCGACGTACTGACCGTGCACGCGGCCGCCCAGAAGCGACGCGCTGCGGTCGGCGGCCCAGAAGCCGCCCCGTTCTTCCGCCGGACCGTAGGCCAGCGCCGGCCCGTCCACGTATCCCTCGAAGAGCCGCACGGTGTCGCAGGCCCGCAGCGACAGTGCCCCGCCGCGCACCAGGTCCACCGTGACCAGGTCGTCGGGCCCAACGGCGTGCAGCGCCGACTCGACGAGCCACCGCTGCCCGCCGCGCACCAGTTGCCCGGCCTCCATCGCCAGGCGGACGCGCGGCACGGCACCGGCGCGCTGCTCAATCGCCACCGGCCGAAGCAGCGGCCGCCAGTGGCCGGCCACCTCCACGCGGAACACCGGCTCGCGGACGTGCGGCACCGCGAGGAGACCCGGGAAGTACGCTGCAAGGTTGCTCACGCGAACACTCCTTCGCCCGTGTCAGTCGCCCAGGGCCGGCGTTGCCGCCAGGAAGCCCACCGCGGCGGGCGGCGCTGCGTCGATCGCGATGTCGACCTCTCCCGGGTCGGCGTCCACGCCGCCGGCGTCGGTCTCGGCGCGGACGGCGAAGGTGACCGTCAGCCCGCCGTCGAACGCGTCACTGGTCCACTCGTATTGCCGAAGGCCCTTGACGTGCGCGACCTCGCCGAGCGGGGTGTTGAAATCGAGCTCACCGCTGCCGCCGTTGGAATAGACGCGGAACACGTCGGGCGCCGCCTGCCCCATCTCGGCGAGGGCAAGCCACTGGAGTCGCACCGTGCCGCCGCCGGCGCCGGCGGCCTCGAGCGACTCGACCGGCGCGGGACGCGCGGGAACTTCCTGTCCGTCGGCGGCGAGTTCCAAGCGGACCTCGGCGTCGATGGTCTTCGATTCGAGCCCGCCGGGGCTGCTGCTTCGCAGTCCGAGCCAGTGCACGGCCGGATACGACAGGCCGGCCACGCTGTGCGAGACCGCGCCGGGGCCGAGGAGGGCGACGGGCGTGCCATAGTCGATGTCCCACGCCTGTGGGCCCGCGCCGGCATAGAGGTTGTAGCCGGCCTCGCTGGCCACGGCGGTGGCCGACTTGACGGTCGGCGTCAGCAGGCCCAGAGCGTCGGTGCCCCGGGTGAGCGCCGCCCGCCACTGGAGATACCGCGCATCGTCCGGCGCGGCCTCGGCCGGCTGCCACTGGCCGGTAACCTGTCCGCCGCCGTCCAACTCGTCACTCGTGCGGACGTGCATGACCAGGGCGGCTGTGGCGGGCACCTCGGCCTGCCAGTCCAGCGGGAGCCAGTCGCAGCCGAACCGCTCAGTGTCGAACGCCGGCGAGGTGAACGTACCTTGGGCCACGTGGCGCTTGGGCTCGAAACCGGTGGTGTAGCGCAGCGCCTGGCTGATGCGGACCTCGTCCAGCGTGCCATCCCAGATCTTCGTGGCGTCGCCGCCGTCGGCATAGGGGAAGCCGACAAAGATCGTGCCACTGACGTTGTCGAAGGCGGCGTTGTTGTCGGTCTTGGTCTGAAAGAGCGCCCCGTCCAGGTACAGTTTCGACCAGCACGCCCCGGCCGCGGCCAAGTGGAACACCAGGGCGACGTGCGTCATTCCCGCCTTCAGGGCAGCCCACTGGTCGCCTGAGAGCGTCGCGTAGGCGGTACTGCCAAGGGTGTTGCCCCCGGCCACCACTAGGCCGCGCATCTGGACGTTGCCGGACTCCTTGCGCAGACTGACGTAGATACGGTTGCTCGAGTCCTTCGCCCAGTAGAACGGGTAGGCGGCGCGGTCCTCCTCGATGTCCGGAAGCGACCATCGGGCCCAGAACTCGACGCAGCCGTCGGTCACGCCGTTGAGGTTCAGTACGGCCCCGCTGGTCGCGCCCATGACGCCGGTGGAGGCGCACTCCAGGCCGTCGTCATCCCAGGAGGGCGAGTCCTCCAGCGACAGGTCGTAGCCGCCCGCACCGTGGTCCGCCAGGTCCTCGTCGTGGAGGTGATAGAGGGCCAGCGTGTCGGCGTCGGGGGCGTGCTCCGAGAGGTCCAGCTCGACGCCGTCGTCGGTGACGCGCGTCCCGTCGGCCGTCCCTCCGCCGAGGTAGGTGTCGAAGTTGCCGGCATTCATCTCGAAGGTGAGCATGGTTTCTCCACAACGGAGGCGCCCGGAAGGGCCGCGCGCCGTGCTCCGGCCACGGCGTCCGCGCCGCTACTCGACCGCGGTCAAGGTGACCTTGTAGACGGTCTCGCCGACGAGCGCCCGGAGTTCGGCCAGGTCGGACCGCAGCCATAACTCGCCCTCGGCGGGCGACGCCGGGTCATCGGTCCGGACCGGCAGGGTGAACATGGCCGCGTCGACGGCGTCCATGTTGGCGTTCACGACCTCGTCCCAGGTGTCCACGTAATCGTTGTTCGCGGGTTTCTCCAGGTTCAGCTTCGGCGTGTAGGTCGATGCCATGATTCACCTCGTTTCCTGTTGTCCGCCCTGCTAAGACGGATCCACGTCGGGACTGGCGGTCCAGGTCAGCGTGGCCGTCTGCGTCTGGGGGGCGTATTCGGACACGGCGAAGTCCGACGGTGGTCGCGCCAGGCCGGCCAACGCGACCGCGACCTGGGCGGCAGCACCGCCCGTGGCGTTGCCCGAGGCGTCCACGGCGACGACCTCGAACTCCCAGTCGCCGGGGAAGCGCTTGTCCGTCGTGAACGTGAACGCCATGGCGCTGCGTCCCCACCCACCCCGGCCGAACCCGCCGCGGCCGAAGCCGCCCAGGTTCTCGCCGCCCGCCGTCGCAGGAATCGGCTCGGCGTTGAGCGGCGCATCGTAGTCGATATCCCCCGTTGGCCCGCCGTGGACATCGAAGTGGTCGAGCTCGTCGTCGAGGTAGCGCCCGCCGGACCACGTGAGCGTGACCCGCGAGCCGTGCTCGTCGGCGTAGCCCGAGATCGAGGCGCCGTAGTCGGTCAGGCGGTCATCGACGTCCACGGCGATGACCTCGACGGCGCTGCCGGCATGCTCGGCAGCCGCGACGATGATCGAGCGGTCGTCAGTCGAGAGTGTAGCGCCGGCCAAGCGGCCGTCCACGTACGCCTGGTGGTGCTCGCCCTCGGCGTCGGACTGGAAGACGACCTCGATGAAGCCGGGGTCGGCCTGCCAGGTGCCGTCGGGCGACACCGCCAGGACGACGGGCAGCGCCCGGACTGCGGTGATGTCCTCGGTTGAGAATCCCATCAGAAACGCTCCAGGTATGTCTGCCGTGTGGACTCTCTCGGCCTACTGAGAACTGTAGAGGAACTCGGTGTACTGGATTTCGTAGGGCCGGTGATGCCGCAGGCCCACTTCGACCGGCCCGCGGCGCGTGAACCGCTCGACGCGGACGTAGGGGTAGCTGGCGCCATCGCGTGCGACGAGTTCGTGGACCGCCCCGTCGACGCGGGCCTCGACGGCAGCCTCCAGTTGGGCAAGGCTCTCGGCGCTGGCGGCCGACAGCCGGCCGTGCTGAAGGAGCGTGCGCGGCTGTTGGCCCAAGTCCACGATCATGGCGCCGGCCAGTCCGCTGAAGGTTCGCTCGCCGGCCTGCCGCTCGGGGCTTCCGGCGACGATCTCGTGCGGCCCGCTGCCGAACAGCTCGGCCTCGTCGAGCGTGGCCGAGTCGTCGGGCTCGTCGATCCAGACGCCGAGGCCGACCGTCGTGGTGACGGCCAGGGGATCGCCCGGCCGGCTGGCCTCCATGTGCGACTCGCCCCATCGGACGCCGGCGATGGCGCCTGCGAGCGCGGCGCGGCCGCTCGGCGGGCCGTCGGCAACGACCTCGAGCAGGTCGTCGTCGGCCTGCAGGGCCGCCAAGGCATCTTCATGCAGTTCAGCCAGGCGGGCCTGGGCACCGGTTCCGGGCCGGCCGCGGCAGGTGGTGGTCAGGGTGAAGACCGCCAGCTCGTACCGCCAGGCCTGCGACTCGGGCCACTGGAGTGCCTCGGAGGCAACCGGCTGAAGCAGGTGGGCCGCCTGCTGCGCCAGGGGCACGTCCTCCGCCTTGCGATCGCGGATCATGCGGACGCTCGCCACACCGGGTAGCGCCGTCAGTGCGCGTCTGGCTGCCACCATGAGTGCCATGCCTCGTCCGGTCATCTCTGCTCCTCCGTCAACTCGTGTAGTCCCGGCGCCGTCGCGGTCACCACCACCGTCAGCCGCGCTGAAGGCGGATGCTGCCGGGCGAGCGGGCGTCGTCGGCGAAGCCGTCGGCGTCGCGGTCGAGCCTGACGCGCAGCTTCGCGAGTTCCCTGTCGTAGAGCCGGCGGTACAGCGCGGCCTTGGCGGCGAGGTTACGGCCTTCCTCGGCGGCGCCGGACTGGCCCTCGAAGACCATCAGCAGCGTGCCGAAGACGCTGGCCCGCCGGAGGGTGCGCGGCTGGAGGACCAGGTCCTGAAGGTCCTCGCCGTCGGCGTCGACCGCCAGGCCCAGGCGCGAGAGCAACTCGAACCGCACCTCCTCCGCCTGCGGGTCGAACGTGTCGAGGAAGTAGACCCACCCGGTGCCGGCGGGCAGATCGACGCTGTCGTCGGGCGGCCGGCCGACCTGAGTGGCCAGCAACTCGGTAGCCGACTCCACGCTGAGGACCTCGTAGCAGCCGAAGGCGTCGCCGCCCGAGTCCTCGATCCTCAAGACGTGACCGGGGGCCGCGCCCGCGTCGAGAAAGGAGGCCGACGCGCTGGTGAAGCTGATGCCGCTGGTCGTGCCGTCGATGCCGGCCGCCAGCCGCTGACCCGGCACGGCCAGATCGCGGAAGAGCGTCGGTTCCCATTTCAGCAGGTCGGCGTCATTGGAGAAGTTTGCCATGGTCGGCCTTTCTTTCTTGCGGTTGTCTCGGATTCGGCCCGCGCGGGCCGCAGCGGATCGGCATTCGGTTGATGGAGGGTCGGGTGGAGCCCCTCGCCTCGGTCCGCCCCGCTCTGCCTAGCCCCTTGGGGCCGCGGCTCGAGCACACGTGGAAGGTTTGAGCGCGGAAGCGAGTTGCCGGCCTGAGCCCGGCGGCCGCAGGCGACCGGGCTCCACGCCGGACCGTCCATGCTAGGTGGTCGAGAGGCCTTGGATGGCCCCGTGAGCCGCCTCGTTGCGCATCTCGAGCGTGTACTCGCCGATCAGTTCGCCCTTCTCGAAGTCGCCGGTGGCTGCCAGCGGCTTGTAGTGGAAGCTCCGCCCGCTCAGGGGCAGCACGCCCAGCCGGCTGGAATCCAGCAGCAGCACCGTGTCGCCCGGCACCCAGCGCGACAGCACCACCTGCTGGACGCCGAAGTCGCTCTCGTAGACACCCACGGAGTTGCGGAACACCAACTCCTCGGGCGCGTAGCGCTGGTACGTCGAGACGAAGCTGGAGATCTTACGCTTCTGGAATCCGTTGACGACGACCAGGTCGACGCTGCCGGACGAGGTCTCCCAGATGGTCCGCAGGGCGACGTTGAGCATCGCCTCGTCGAGACCGGGCCCCTCGGGGAATCCGCCGACATTGGGCTCGAAGACGTGGGTCGACAGGGAAGCCAGGATGCCGTTCATCGTGCGGCGGACGGTGTCGCTGCCCTGCTGGGCGGCCGCCGGTGCGATGCCATTGATGACCGTGTTCTCCAGGTCACGGAGCAGTTCGCGGAGCCGTTCCTGCTTCTGGTAGTCCAGTTCGTCGGCCACCGAGTGGTGTCGGACAGCCAAATCGCTCCCGCTGACCAGGAGAGTCTTGGTGAAGATCTGCGTCCAGTTGCCCTGTCTCTGGCGGGTGGTGAACCGGGCGTCGTCGGCGTCGTCGCCTTCGAGCGCGGCGTTGCCGAGGATGTTGATGACGTCGCCCTCGGCGATGTTCTCAGGCGTGGTGCCGCCGTAGCCGCGCACCGCGTCGATTGTCTCGTTGACGGTGTCGACATCGGTAACGAGCATCAGTTCGGCGTCACCCTCGACGCGGAGCTGATCGCCGACGCGGAAGTACTCGGGGTGCGTCACCTCGATGGTGACATCGGCGTCGGGGTCTCCCGGGGTGGTCGCGACGGTGTCCTTGTTGGGCAGCAGCGTGTCCTCGAGCCACTCATGATGAGTGCTCATGGCGGCGCGCTGGGCGTCGCCCAGGGCATCCAAGAGCGGGGTCTCATACGGGCTGACGATGCCGACCAGATCGCTGACGTCCTCGACGATTTCCGGGAGCGTCGCCCCGGCGCTGTAGGTTGCTTTTCCGGTGAAGGCCATGATCGCGTCTCCTTTCGTGCACGGCTCGGGGGCCGCGCCACAAGGCGTGGTTCGGTTACTGCCGGTTGCGTCTGGCCCGCATGTACTCGACGATGTCGGTGCGTCTTCCGGACGCCTTGGCCGCCGACGCCAGGCGTTCGGTGCGGCCCTTGCGGTCTTTCTGCGACGGGCGTGCCGGCTGAGACGCACGTCCCAGCGGCGGGACCTCCTCGCGGTGTTCCGCCTTCAGGTACGGCTTCTCGTCGAGCAGGTCGCGAGCCAGTTTCTCCACGTCGACGTCCGCGTCGCCCGCCGTCGCCAGGCGTTCGCGGGCCACCAGCATCGCCGTCTCGGGGTCCCGCGCGCCGGCCCGGATCAGTTCACGCTCCAGGCGCCGTTCGGCCTGGAGCTGTTCGAGTCGGTGTTCCAGGGATTCCCGCTCGCGGCGCTCGCTGGCCAGGCCGTCTTCGAGCGACCCGGCCTGCGCCGCGTGCGACTGGCGAAGTTCCTCGATCTCGGACTCCAGGGCCGCGCAGCGGCGCTCGGCCTCCTGGGCCCGGCGACGGTAGCGGATGCTCTCGCGCACATCGGTCAACTTGGGCGTCTCGCCGCTCTGGCCCTCCAGGGCCCCCTCGCGATCCGGCTGGATCTCTGCCATCTCAGTGTTCCTCCGACGGTTCGTATCCCAGTTCCTTGAGGACGGCTTCTTTGCCGACGCCGATGTCGAGCTTGATGCGGGCTTCCTCGAGTCGCTCGCGCCGGCTTTCCGGCAGGGGACTCGGCCAGTGAAGCCGGGTGGCCCGTTCCTCGGGGTCGTTGGGGAAAATGCCGGTGCGGTCCAGCAGCGTGAGGACCATGCGGTTGAGGCGCTGCAGCCCCTCGCCGTAGGTGATCCGCTTGCGCTCGAGACGGGCCAGGGTCCCCATCAGGGCGACCTTCAGTGCGGCGGCGCTGGTCAGGTTGCCCAGCCGGTCGCGCAGCAGCCCTGCGGCCAGGGGCGTGATGCCGCTGGTCTTGTCGAGTGCCTCGCGAAGTTCGCTGACGTGGGCCTCCTCGCTGGGCGAGGCTGAGTCGCCGCCGAACTCCTCGATCGACGCGTCGGGGTTGTCCGTGGACCACATGCGGCCGGGGGCCACCGGCCGGTTCTCAAAGTTCTCGATGCCGCGACCCAGGTACATCTTGAAGCTCTGGAACGTGACACGGCACGCGCGGTCCGACAGCCGGGTGTTCAGTTCGTCCTGGAGTGGGATGAGCGGCTCGACGTCGCCGGCGCCCTCGTACTGCCCGGGCACAGCCAGGTTCTGAACGTGGACCACGGGGACCTTGCCAAGGAGGTTCGGCCCCTGGTCGACGAGGTCGCCGTCCTCATAGTGCTGCCACCAGTCGGGCCCGAGGATTTCGGTCACCTGGCAGGCCGCCTGGCCGCCGGGTGGCTCCGTGTCGGTTCCACCGCTGACCTGGTTCAGGAGCTTACGATAGTGAAGGACGTAGAACTGCATTCGCTGGTAGTCGTTCTCATCGAGGACGGGGATGGCCCGCCAGGCCTCGATCGGTTCCAGGCGGACCTGGGTGAGGGGATCGACCTCGACGGCCGCGTCGCCCGCGCCGCTGACCCACCGCCCGTCGACGCGGGCCAGGGTGGCCGGGAGGCGGACGACGATATCGGCGAACCCGTAGACCCCGCCTAAGAGGGCCATCTGCTGAAGCAGGGCAACGCCTCCGTTGGTTTCGTGGATCACCTTCAGGACAGCTTCAATGCGGCGAGCCCGGTCGGAGTCGGCGGCCAGGCTCTCCATGCCCGGCGACTTCCCGAACAGAAAGTGGACGCCTGTGTCGATCCGCCAGCCGATGTCGTTTTCGACGACGACCTCCTTGCGGCGCAAGCCCTCGCCGCCAGCGGCCGTGCCGCCGTAGCCCAGGTGGCTCGCCCCGGTGACACGGGCGGGCATACCGAACTCCTGGTCCTGGGTGTACGGCCGCGCGACGGCGGCCCAGTCAGCATCAGTCGTGTTCAGTTCGCCCCCCGCCAAGCCGTGGATTTCGTTGCGGTAGTAGCTCCACAGTCGCTGGAAAACCAACTGGCGGTCAATGAACTCCTCCCGCAGCAGGTAGTCGACGTAGCTCTCGTCGAGGTCGGGGCCGTGAAACCGTGCGAAGTCGAAACCCATGGTCGCTCCCCTTGTGTGACCGGTGTCGACGGGACCTGTGGCCGCGTGCATCTGCAAGGCCCCTCCACCCATAGGCGAATCGTCTCACGGCGGACACCGGAGGAAGCGGCGATGCGCAGCGGAGCCTAGGTGGTCACAATGGGGTGAAGTCCTCTTGCGACGAGGAGAAACGGCCGCATGGGAAAAATCGGATTTTCCGGCTCACGCTGTACGGACGTGACGGTGACAGGCAAATCAGCGGAAAGCCCCGGCTGTGTGAAGCATAGCATTCGCGGGGCGGCGCGAAGCGCCACGGGCCAGGCAGAACTCCCCGGGCCAGAAAAACACGCAGATCTTCGGCGGTTCATCCGACAGCAGAGCGCCGTATCCCATTGGGGCGCCACTACCGGTGCGCTGGGCGGTGCCGCAAGCGGGACGTGTGACAGCCGGGCCGGGAGAGCGGCCAAGGGTGTCGGGCGACCCGCACCGCCCCTGCCTGGGGCCGCCAGCGCCGAACCAGAGTCCGGGAATCGCCCAACCACAAGCCATACGAGGTAACAGCAAAGATGAATCGGCGAATGAGCCGATAAGAAACAAGACTGGGATGATTCGCGTGGTTGCCCGAGGTCGGGCGGTCACGGCTGGTGGTGGGACGACTTTTGCTTCATGACCCGCCGCGGCCCAGCCGATACCATACAGATGTATCCCTGATGCATATGCCATGTAAGGGGGCTGTGCCATGGACGACATCAAGGCCCTCCGCCGCGTTCTCGAATACGCCACCGGTAACGAGGACAAGAAAGAGGAGGGATCCTGGCCCAGGGAACTGGAGCGACGCCAGGAACGGCGCTACGACTACAAGGCCGAAGGCGTGGGGACACTCACGCACCGCGATGAAGGCATCCCGCTCAGCGTCACGCCCGGGTTCCCCGTGATCGCGTTGAGTCTCTCGCGCAGCGGCGCGAGCTTCCTGGCCAACTACGAGTTCAAGGCCGGCGACGTGATTGAGCTGGTCCTGCCGGCCGCAGACGGTGAAAGCAAGGCCCTCTGCGCGCGAGTGGTCCGCAGCCGGCGCGTCGGCCTCAACGCCTGCGAGATCGGCGCCGAGTTCACGGAAACGGACTCTTGAGGCGTGAACCAACTATAGCCGAGTCGGGCTCGGCACTCCTGCCACATCACGCAACCGGCACAACGCCTTGCCTCACCGCCTGCGGGTGCTACGCCATGCTTCCAGCAGTCTCGTAGACGGCCAGCGCGTTCTCGACCGGCGTGTCGGGCTGCATTGCGTGCGCCGGTGCCAGGATCAGTCCCCCGCCCTTAGCGACCACGTCGATGCGGTGGCGTACCTCGGCGACCACGTCGTCGCGCGTACCGTGCGGCAACGTGCGTTGCACGCTGAGCGTTCCGCAGAAACTGATCTTGTTACCGTACTCGGCCTTCAGTGCCGCGGGGTCCATGCCGGCGGCCTCCGGCTGCACGGTGTCGAGCACATCGAGCCCGAGTTCCAGGAAGTCGTCGAAGATGGCCCGGCTGCTGCCGCAGCAGTGGAGCATGGTCCTGCAACCGTACGCGTGACCGAGGTCGATGAACTGCTTCAGGACGGGCTTGAAGAGCTTGCGCCACGAGGCGGGGCTCATCAGCAGCCCCCGCTGGGTGCCGTAGTCGTCGCCGAGGGCCAGGATGTCGATGCGACCCTCGCCCGCCTCGAGAATGCGTTCCATGTGTGCCAGGAAGAAACGCACCCGCGTGTCCATGACCGCCAGCCCGACCGGGTCTTCCAGGCCGATGTCCATGACCACCCGCTCGACGCCGCGCATCCGGCCGGCACCGTTGATCATGTCGGGCACACCGGGGTTCCCGGCCACCAGCGCGAAGCCCTCGAACTGCCGGCACAGCGCAGGCACCCGGGCATAGTCGAAGTCGTCGGGGTCAGGCCCCGGGAGGGCCAAGACGTCCTCCACCGTGCTCACGTCGGCGTAAGGCATGTAGTCCGCCTCGTCGTAAACGCCGGTCTCGTAGCGGACCGGCCGGTAGATGGTGCCCCACATGTCCTCGTACCGCCCGTCGGGCCAGGAGTTGAGCTGGCGGCCCTGGTACGGTGGGCGGATGTACCGCAGGTCCACGCCCAGCCGCCCCAGCAGTTCCTCGTGCGTTGCCACGTCCAGGCGGGCCTTGATCTTCTCCTCAAGCTCGCCCGTGGCGTAGTAGTGGACCGGCACACGGTCGGGCTCGGCGTGGCCCAAAGCCGTCATGACTCGCTCTCTGCTGCCCATCGTGCTCGCACTCCCTAGAAGGCCCATGTCGCAGACAGCCGCGCTCGATGGCCGCGCCGCATCGCCCGACGGGAGACCGGCGTCCGGCAGCGGCCCATGATCGCCGCGCGGCCCAGAGATTGTACGTCCGGCCGCCGCTCGATGCCAGCACGACTCCTACGACAAGCCGCCGCCCAGAACCTTGCAATCAGGCGGCATTCGGCTAGACTAGCGCCTTGGTGGCGGTCGTTGGACACGCGCGGCCGCTTCTGCTTTGTGAGGAAGTCCCTGCATGGCGGACGAGGAGTCGGGCCCATGAAACTCTGTGATCTACTGGACAGCAGCTCGGTGAAGGTCGCCTTGGTCTCGACCGACAAGGAGGAGGCTATCGCCGAACTGGTCGACGTGCTGGTCCGCGCGGGACGCGTCAGCGACCGTTCGGGGGTCTTCGATGCCGTCATCCAGCGTGAGGCCCAGCAGACCACCGGCATCGGCGGCGGCGTGGCCGTGCCACATGCTAAGCACGAAAGCATCCAGCAACTGACGGCGGCCCTGGGAATCAGCCGCGACGGCGTGGACTTCGACGCCGTGGACGACAAACCCGTTAACGTGGTCTTCCTGATCATGGCCCGCGTGAACGATCCTGGTCCGCACATCCAGGCCCTGGCCGAGATCGCCCGGTTGCTGCAGATCCCGGGGTTCTTCCGCAAACTGGTTGAGGCCGGTTCGAGCGACGAGGTGCTGTCGGCAATCGCTGCCGAAGAGTAGCCGGCGGCGTGCGAAACCCCGGAGTGGGAATGATGAAGGAGATCATCGAGAAGATGTTGCGCGTGGAAGAGCAAGCCCGAGAGCTTGTTCGCCAGGCCGAGCAGGAGGCCCGCCAGATGGTGGCCGACGCGCAGCAGGCAGCGCAGAAAGAGACCGAACAGACTCTCGAGCAGGCCCGAGTCCAGGCCCAGAACGTGATCGAGGAAGCCGCCCGGAAGGCGCAGCAAGAGAAGCAGCGACTGCTGGCCGAACGCCGCGCCGCCATCGCCGACTCCGTCCAGGTCAGCGAGGCCGCCGTCCGAAAGGCCGCCGATGCCGTTCTCCGGGCCGTGCTCGAGCAGCCGTGATCGGGATCAGGCCAACAGCCCTCGGGTCCCATCGAGCGGCAGACCAGTCACAGGTGCAAACGGTGCCGACCAAGATTGCCACAGTCCTCGAGTTCGTCATCGCCAAGACGCGAGCCCTGCACTCGCAGCTCTATGAGGGTGACCGTCTTAACCGGCTGCTGAGCCGCCGGGGGCTTCCTGAACTGGCAGCCGACCTGGCGCCGACCGAGACCCTCGCCAGCCACAGCGCCCTGGAACGGCGACTGGTCGAACGGTACGCCGAGTCGCTGGCCCTGTTGTGGCAGTTCCTCGAAGCGCCCCGGGACCGGCTGATGGCGGCTCTGGCCACCCGGCTCCAGGTCGAGAACGTCAAGGTCATCCTGCGCAGCCACCTGAGCCGAGGCCGCGCACCGGCGGCGCCGCTGCCGGTGATTGCGCTGCCGGAGCCCTTCCGCTGGGAAGGGTTCAACCCGCAGGAACTCGACACCGTCCGAGCCGTTCTTGACGCGATCCCCGAACCGACGCTCCGCCGAGCGGCCGCGGAGGCCCTGGTACTCTACACCGGCGACCCCGTTCCGCTGTACCTCGAGGCGGGGCTCGACCGCGGCTACTTCAGTCTCCTGGCCGAGGCGTCCGCCGAACTCGGCGGCCGCGACCGCCGCGACATCGAGCCGATGCTGGAGTTTGAGAGGAATCTCCACAACCTGATGCTCATCCTGCGGGCCAGGGCGAACCACGGGCTCGATCCAGGGGTGGTCACCCGCCTGACGGCCCCCGCAGCAAACGGGCGGCCGGATCCGTGGATTGCGGAGGCAGCCCAGCGCCGGTCGCCCGACGACATCGTTGCCCGGGCACCGCGCAGCCTGAGGCGCCTCCTGGCCGGCGGACCGGCAGACCTGCCCGGAATCGAACGCCGGCTCTGGCAAGGCTACTACAGCCTGGCCAACCGCGTCTACTACCAGACGTTTTTCAGCATGGCGTGCCCCTATGCCTTCGCAGCCGTCAAGCGCATGGAGCTGGCCAACCTGATCACGGTGGTCGAAGCGGTGCGGTACGGCCTGCCGACCGAGCAGACGGCGAGTCGGCTCCTGCGCCCCGCGGCCTGAGCGAGACGGCCCGCCGCGCCGGACGGGGGCTTGCAGCAATGACACAACGCAGCCGCCGCGTGCAGGCCCGCGGGCGGTGGCGCGTGGCCCGAGGAGACTAAGAGTTGATGTTGACCCCTGCTCCGATGAAGCGAGTCAACCTGTTTATCCTGGCGAAGGATGAGCAGAGGGTGATCCGCGCACTGGGGCACTTGAAGCTCATTCACCTCGAGCCGGCCGACACGGAGAGGCAGGCCCCTCTCCGGGAGAAACCCGACCGTCAGGAACAGCTCGAGGACGGCCGGCACCGGATGCTCCGCATCGACGGCCTGCTCGGCGCGCTCGGGTGCGATGCCGAAGGCCCAGCCGTCCAGACACCCTACGTCCCGGCCGGCGAGATCGACACCAGGCTGCGCGACATCGAGGCCGCCCTGGACGAGATCCGCCGCCAGACCGAACGCCTGGATGCCGAGGGCAAGCAACTCGACGCCATGGCCCGGGACCTCCAGGCCTTCGTCGGCCTGGGCATCCCCCTGGAGCGAATCAACGACTTCTCGTTCCTGCACTTCGCCATCGGGTCGCTACCGGGTACCTCGCTGGCCGAATTGTCCGAGCAGGTCGGCGACAGCGTGATCCTCATTCCCCGACCCGCCGAGGACCAGAAGGTACAGCACCTGGTGGCCATCACGAGCAAGAAGGGCCGCTTCGCCCTGGAAACAGAACTTGAACGCGCCGGTTTTCAGCCCGAGGTGATCGGCCCCGACCGGATCGGCCTGGCCGACGAACTGATCCGTCAGGCCAGCGATCGCGGCGCGGCCGTCGAGGTCCAGCGCGAGCTGGCCGAGCGACTCAGGCAGGAGAAGGCCGGCCAACTGGGACCCCTCCTGCGGACCTACCGTCGCACGGTGGTCAACGAGCAGCACATCATCGAGGCCGAGGCCAACTTCGCCTATACCGACGCGGCGTGTTACATCACCGGATGGGTCCCCGCCGACCGGGTCGACGACATGGCCGAGTGCGTCCTGGAGGCCACGAGGGGCCGGGTGGCCATGGAGATCGAAGAACCGCCGCCAGAAAGCGAGCCGCCGAGCAAGTTCCAGCAGAGCCCTTGGCTGCGCCCCTTCTCGATGCTCGTCGCCGGATACGGTTTTCCGCGGTACCGCGAGATCGAGCCGACGCTGTTCGTGGCCATCAGTTTCCTGCTGATGTTCGGCTTCATGTTCGACGACCTGGGGCACGGTCTCGTGCTGGTCCTGGCGGGGATCATCATGCGGCTGAAGGCCCGCAAGGAGCAGACCCGCGACGTCGGCGTTCTGTTGATTGCCTGCGGGCTGTCCTCGTCGGTCGTCGGCGCGCTGGTGGGAAGCGTGTTCGGACTCAGCCCATGGGGGCACCCGCTGCCGGAGCCCGTGCACGCCATCCAGGACTCGATGATCCTGGCGGTCGTGTTCGGCACGGTGCTGATCTCCCTCGGAGTGGTCTTCAACATCGTCAACCGCATGCGCAATCGCGACTTCGGGCGTGCCGTCTTTCATCGCTTCGGCCTGGTCGGCGCCGTCATGTACTGGGCCGTCCTCTGGTTGGCCGTTCACAGGCTGGTCTGGCCCGACAGCGAGCTGCCGATCGGCACCGTGGTCGGCATCCTGGTGGCCGGGGCAGTGGTGCTGTTCATGCGCGAGCCGCTGCTGGTGTTCCTCAACAGGCACGAGCCGAAGAAGGCCGAGAGCCTGCTCGCGGCGACCATCACCGCCGGGGTCGAGTTGATGGAGACGTTCGTCGGCTACCTGGCCAACAGCCTCAGCTTCATGCGTCTGGCGGCCTACGCGGTGGCCCACGGGGCGCTGCTGCTGGCCACGCTGCAGATGATGAAGACCATTGAGAACATCGAGTTGCTGGGTGGCCCGTTGAAGGTGCTGGTCTTCGTCTTCGGCAACGTGGTCATCATTTTGCTCGAGGGTCTGATCGCCGGCATCCAGGCCATGCGTCTGGAGTATTACGAGTTCTTCGGCAAGTTCTTCTCCGGAGAGGGTCGGGCCTACCGGCCCTTCGAGGCCGACTGAGCCCTTGGCATCACGGTATGGAGGTAGTCATGAAACCCTTGGCATGGTGTCTGGCAGTTCTGATTGTGCTCTGTGGCCCTGCGCTGGCGCTGGCCCAGAATGGCGACCCGCTCGGCAAAACCGAGCGGGCCCAGGTGGCCAGCTTTGTCGCCTGCGCGGTGGCCTTCGTCACGGCCGTCAGCATCTTGGGCGCCGCCTATGCGGTGGCCCACGTGGGCGCGGCTGCCATCGGGGCCGCCAGTGAGAAGCCCGAGATGATGGTCCGTGGCCTGATGTTCGTCGCGCTTGGCGAGGGTCTGGCGATCCTCGGCCTGATCATCGCGTTCCTGCTCAATGGCGTTCTGGAAAAACTGGTGTCATGAGATTCCTCTGCATCGGCGATCTTGACACTGTCACCGGCTTCCAGTTTGCCGGGGTCGACGGCGCCGTCGTGGAAAGCCCGGCCGAGGCCCGGCGCGAGCTGCGGAAGGCCTTGCGCATGGCCGACGTCGGCGTCATCATCATTCCGGACCCGATTGCGCCGCAACTGAAGAAGGAGATCAACGAGGTCCGGTTCTCGCGCCAGCGGCCGGTGATCGTTGAGATCCCGGGCCCCCAGGGCCGAAGCACCGACCGGCCGACGCTCATTGAGCTGGTCCGCGAGGCCATCGGCGTCCGCGTGTAGAGCCCCGGCCGTCCGCACTCGTGGGCGCCGGGCTGGCAGACGGCAACTGGGCCGCGGCCTGAAGCGGCTCGAGGGAGACCATGACACAATCCAGCGACAAGTTGTTCGAGGAGGTTCTGGCCGACGGGCGGACCAAGGTCGAGCGCGCCCGCCGCCGCGGCGAGCGCGACGCCCAAGCGATTCGCAAGAAGGCCGCCCAGGACGCTCAGGCCATGGCCGAACGCATCCTCGCTGACGCCGGGACCGAGGCCGACCTGAAGCGCAGGCAGATTCTGGCCACCCTGGAGATCGAGGCCCAGCGCGAGCGGCTGGGCAGGTGCGAGGACGGCCTCAAGAGAGTCTACGAGTCGGTCCAGGCGCGCCTCGCGTCGCTCGAAGACCACGAGATGCGACAGGCGCGACTGCGCCTGGCCGTGGACGCTGTGGCCCAGATGCCCGACGATGACGTCCTGGTGGCCCTGCCGCCGGACTTGCACGACGCCGAGGCCCAGCAGGTCGTCGACGAACTGGCTTCCCGCGTGGCAGGTCAACTCGGTCGCACGGTGACTGCCCGACCGGCGGACCGGCCGGCCGAGGTCACCGACGGCCTTGTCGTTCGCAGCGCGGACGGCCGGCGCGAAATCGTCAACTCGCTCCAGGAGCGGCTGCGCAGACAGTGGCCCGCCCTCCGGATCGCCGCTGCCGCGCGACTGTTCCCCGAGGTCCCGCAACGGAAGGAGAGATGAGCCGACCATGTCGCCGGACAGTGGCCCCCAGGGCGAAATCATCCGTGTCTCCGGACCGATCATCACGGCGCGCGGCATGCAGGCCGCGGGAATGTACGAGGTCGTCGAGGTCGCCGGCCGGCGGCTCATCGGCGAGATCGTCCGGCTGGTCGGCGATGTGGCCACCATCCAGGTCTACGAGAACACCTCCCTCGTCCGCCCCGGCGACCCGGTCCGCCGAACGGGCGCGCCGTTGTCGGTCACGCTCGCACCGGGACTCATAGGCAACATCTACGACGGCATTCAGCGGCCCCTGAAGGACATTGAGCTCCACAGCGGGGCGTTCATTCAGCGCGGCGAGAAGGCCGAGCCCGTCGATCCCGCGAAACGGTGGCATTTCGTCCCGGCGGCCTCGGCCGGCGACGACGTCACACCCGGGGCGCTCCTGGGCACCGTCCAGGAGACCCCGGCCGTCGAGAACCGCATCATGGCCCCGCCCGACGTCCGGCCCCAGGCGCGCGTGCAGACCATCGCTCCCGAGGGAGATTATGCGGCGAGCGACGAGGTCGCCGTCATCGAGACACCGGGCAACGGTCGCCTGGCCCTCACGCTCAGCCGGCGGTGTGCGGACC
>Ga0272444_10001598_pt1 | contig 21651 bp, 18 predicted proteins | sample SSMForm13_FD_201033 | JGI IMG/M metagenome (GOLD analysis project Ga0272444, IMG submission 201033) | Marine sediment archaeal communities from Little Sippewissett salt marsh, Falmouth, MA, United States - SSM-Form-13 | ecosystem: Environmental > Aquatic > Marine > Wetlands > Sediment ...
TGGCGGAGGAAATGAAAGTCATTATTGCCATTGAAAACGTGTGGAACAAGTTTCTACTCAGCCCACTGGAGTTTGCCCGCTACCTTGACGAATTCGAAAGTCCCTGGGTTCGAGCATACTTCGACGTAGGCAACGTCATTATTCACGGCTTTGCCCAGGATTGGATCCGAACGCTCGGCAAGCGAATCGTTAAACTGGATCTCAAAGACTTCAAGCGGCACGGCTTCCAATGGACCAATCTGGGCGAGGGCGACGTCAACTGGCAACAGGTTTGTCAGGCCTTGGACGAGATCGGTTTTGAAGGCTACCTGACCGCCGAACTGGCGGGCGGCGACGAGGCTTACCTGGCGGATGTCGCCAAACGCATCGACCGGATCATCGAGATTCATTGAAGCCGCAAGACGGGAGCCGGTGACGCTTAAAGAGAGGATTCCACTTTGCGGATCTGTGCCGGCGCGAGAGGTTCCCGGCAGATTTCACTCACGGTCTGTTTCAGCACCGGGTGAATGAAATTCGGATTCAACTCCCGCAAGGGAATCATGACGAACGATCGTCGATGGGCGCGGCGGTGGGGGACCGTCAAGCGCCTGGAGCGATACACTCGATCTCCATAGAACAACAAATCGAGATCGATGTTTCTCGATAAGAACGGCCGAAAGGTGCCCGGTGTCCCTTCGTCCTCGAGCGCCGGCCGCAAGCGCCCCATCGAACGCTCGATTCCAAGGAGCTCCTTCAGGACGGCCTCCGGCTCAAGCGTCGTCTCCACCTCGACCACATTGTTTAAAAACAGCGGGATGTGCTTCGGGTCCTTCTCTTCTTCGGCGATCTTGCCCGTGACGTCGGGCTCGGTTTCATACATCGCCGATACGCGCAATACGCGAATCGCGGGCGCAAGCGCCCGCAACGCCTCGACCGCCCGGTCGATCCACTGCCGCCGGTCGCCGAGATTACTTCCTATACCGATATAGGCCAGCATACCTTGCTCCTGGCTTCCCCAAATCCCGGCCCGAAGGCGGTCTCCTACCCCTTTTGCCTACTTGTCCTGCAAGTAGGATGCAATCGCTTCAAGCACCTTTTCCGGCTTTAACTGCTGCAGACATGTCAAGCGATCGCACCGGGTTTTCCAGCACGGACGACATTCTTCGTCAGAATACACCACTCGATGCCCTTCGCCGTATGGCCCGTTGCGCCGGGGATCGGACGCTCCGAAGATCGCCACCGTCGGCACGCTCATCGCCGCGGCCAAGTGCATCGGCCCGGTATCGCCGCCAATAAAGAGACTCCCTCGGCGGATCAGTTCGATCAGCTCGGGCAAATCCGTCGGCGGCGCCAGCGCTCCCTTTTTATTCATACTCCCCAGCACCGCTTGTGCAAGATCCTCCTCGCCCGGCCCCCAAAGCACCGCGACGGCATAGTCGCGCTCGTGGATCAGCCAATCCGCCACGCGGCCGTAGAACTCCGGCGGCCAGCGCTTGGTTTGCCATCCCGCGCCGGGCTGAAGCAACGCCAAGCGCCGTTCGTGCCAACCCCGCGCCCGGTAGATCGAATCGATTTTCGAGGCCGCCGCTTCATCGATCGGAATCGACAAATCCGCTTCGGGCTCCACGATTCCCAACGGTTCAAGCAACGCCAGACTGCGATCCACCACGTGCTTCAATCGGGAATCAGGCACAACGCGGATGTTCGTCAGCCAGCGATTGAGCTCTCGCCCATCCTCGTCGCCGTAGCCGATGCGAACTGGAACGCCCGCAAGCCACGGCCAGAGACCGCTCTTGGTCAGACCCTGTAAATCGATGCTGACATCATACTGCCGCCGGCGCAAAATGCGCCGCATCTGGAACGCGTCCGAGAGCACGCCCTTTCTACGGCGACCGGCTTGCCACTGCCTCCGCGGCACTTCAATCAACCGCGCGATGTCTTCCATGTTTTTAAGCAGCGAGGCAAAGCGGTCCTCGACCAGCCAATCCACTTCGATCTCTTTGCGCCACCGCTTCAAGGCGCGAAGCACCGGCAGGGCGTGCAGAACATCGCCCACGGCCGAAAGCCGAACAATTAAGACGCGTCTGATCTTTCCGGGATCGAGAGACGTGCTCATGGCAGATCGGATGCCGCCGTCTCCGGGCCCGAGCGGTCCGCCCGGGCCTGGATCTCACGGATCAGATTCTTCGAAGAGTGGGCTTTGGGATCTCCCGTGATCGCGATCCTTCCGCCATAGCCCAACACGGTTTGACGTTCCGGTACATTGTCCGTCTGGTAGTCGGTCCCCTTGGCGTGAACGTCGGGTTTGAGTATGGACAACACCCGATCCGCCGTCTCTTCTTCGAAAAAAACAACATAGTCGACGCCGCGGATCGCCGCCACCAGTGCGCCGCGCGAGACTTCATCGAGAAGAGGGCGCAACGCCCCTTTCAGCCGCCGCACCGACCGGTCGCTGTTCAATCCAACAATCAGGACATCGCCCAGCTGCGCCGCCTCCTGCAAAGATCGAAGGTGACCGACGTGCAACAGGTCGAAACAACCATTCGTGAACACCACACTCCTGCCCTCTTCGTTCCACTTCGCACGAAGCTTCCGCAGGGTATCCAAATCAACGACTTTTCCCATTCCCTTCTTCTCCAAGACGCCCGGACCGCCCGGCGTCACTAGCCTTGCAGGCCTCCAAAGGAAAATCCTTTGGTCAATTGCCTTTGAAACACAATAAAGAACAGAACAACCGGAATCGATGCAGCCAAGGCGCCGGCCATCAAATAACCGGGACTCAGCAGGCTGTTATCCTGAAGGTAAGCCAATCCCACCTGTAATACAAATCGTTTCTCGCTGCGCAGGATCACGAGCGGCCAGAAGAAACTTTCCCAACTCCATAAAAACGTAAAGATCGCCGTAGCGGCCAAAACCGGCCGGCTCACGGGCAAGATCACTCGGCAAAAGATTCCAAACTCGCTGCATCCGTCGATGCGGGCCGCGTCTTCCAGATCCGAGGGAAGCGTCTTCATATATTGCCGGCAGAAGAATACCCCGGCCGGCGCGGCCAACTGCGGCAGAATGATCGCCCAATGCGAGTCGGCCAGGCGAAGCATGTTGTTGACGACCACGAACAGCGGAATCACGATCGCCTGATAGGGAACCATCAGCGTCGCCAACAAGATCCAAAAAATCACTTGCCGCCCGGGGAACCGCATTTTCGCATAGCTGTATCCCGCCATCGCGCTCAAGAACGTGCTCCCAATCGAAACCACCAGGGCAATATAGAAGGAGTTGAACAACCAATTGTCAAACAGGCCGTTGGATCGCCGAAAGACCGATCTCAAATTGTCCAGAGAAAAAGCCTCAAACCGGATCACCGGCCGGGTAAAGAGCAGGTTCTCATTCGGCGTGAAAGCGCAGATTCCCATCCAGGCCAGCGGCAAGAACACCACCAGGGCCCAGAGAACCAGAATCAGAGAGGCTGCCGACAGGCGCAGGTTCTTCGCCCAGTCGGTAGGCCGCGTGCCAATCTCACGAAGTTCATTCAGTTGAACCATCGCTCTTTCTTTCGGGCGATTCGCCGGGTTGCCCGAAATCCCCTTCCCTGTCGTTTGTTACGGGACTCCGCCGTTCCGGTTAAATCAATATTCGGCTTCCGAACGCAGCATTCGAAATTGAATGAACGCTACAATCGCAACCATTGCAAATAGGATGAATGATACCGCCGCCGCTTCTCCCTTGCGGCCGACTTGCTTAAAGGCCAAGTCATAAATGAAATAAACCAAGGTCGTCGTCGAGTCTCCCGGCCCGCCCCGGGTCATAATATAGATGCTGGTAAAGACTTGAAACGACCAGATGGTGTTAATCACAACAAGAAAGAGCGTCGTCGGCTTCAGCAGCGGAATCACCACGGACCGCCACTTCTGAAGGGTCGAAGCGCCGTCCATGTGCGCCGCTTCCAGCAGCTCGTCCGGGATGCGACTGATCGCCGCCGAGTAGATAATCACCCCCAAGCCCGGCGCGTAAACCGCCGCCGAGACGAGAATACTGGCCAAGGCAATCTTGGGATCTCCCAACCAGTTCGGGCCCTGGACGCCGAGGGCGTCCAAAGCCAGGTTCAGAATCCCATTCTTGGGCTCATAGATCCATCGCCAGAGCAGAGCGAGAATGACTCCCGAGAACATGCTGGGCAAGTAATAGGCGCCCCGAAACAGGCCTTGCAGTCTTTCGTTCAAAGGGATGATTAAAAGCGCCAGGAGAAGCGACAATCCAACCGAAAGCGGAACCATGACGAGCGTGTAAAGAAGGGTATTGCGCAACGCACTGTAGAAAACCGGTTCAGCGAAGGCGTCCGAGAAATTTCTCCAGCCAATGTAGTCGCTGACGAGAAAGCGGAAAAAATCCGCGCTCCCCTCGAATCGAATCACGGAAACCTCTCTGAAAGCCAGGAGGAAGGCCAAAAGCACGGGAAGGAAGAGAAACACCAAAAAGAGCGACAAGTGCGGGGCAATAAAAAGATATCCCCATAGGGATTTTCGAGATGACGTCCGCATTGTGATGATTTCCGCTTCCCTTTTCAGCAGGCTCGCCTTAGCGCCGCTCTCGACGCCGCTCGTAATAGCGGTCCAGCAGCGCCTGAACCTGTGTCGCCCCGTCCCGAATCGCCTCGGCAATGGGTTTTTCACCCAGCATCGCCAGTTGGAGCTGCTTGGACAGCGTCCGGTCGATATTGACCCACTCCGGATGGAGGGGGTGGACTTTCGCCTTGGCTACATAAGGTTGCACGAAAGACAGAATCGGGTCGTGCTCATACAAATCGCCCGCCGACCGCCGCGCCGGGAACAAAGACTGCGTCGCAAGCATTTTTTGAGAGTCTCCCGAAGTCATATGCTTTGCAAACTCCACGCACAGCTTTTTCTTTTCCGGATCCTTTTGCTTGAAGATCACCAAGTGGCCGACTCCGGCCGAGGCGAGAATCGGCTCGGCCGTTCCCGAAGACGGGAATAGCGCCACGTCAAAATCCATGATGCGCCCGCGAAGAACACCCGCGTCGTCGCTCTCACCGCGTTGCGCCGCTTGTTCAATCCGCCGATTTGTGCGTCGCTGCGCGAAAACCGACCATAAGCCCTGGCACGTGGCGGCGATGCGCCATTCGTTGGTGAAAACATCCCAAGTCTCGTACTGCCGCATGGCACCCGAACCGGAAAGAGCGACTTTATACTTGTGAACCAGGTCATAGAGATTTTCAACCCCGCGCAGCGTCTCGGGTGAATCGAAAACGCAGCGACGACCGTCCGGGCTGAGAATCTCCGTTCCCTCGTTGTACAAAAACGCCCACGACTCGAACTCTTCCGGGTAGAAATTGATGCCGATCCCATACTGCTCGGACATTCCATCGCCGTCCTTGTCGACGGTCAATTGCTTCATTTTTTCCAGGAATTCTTCCCAGGTCCAACGATGGCCCTTCGGCGGTTCAACTCCGGTCTCCCGAAAGAGGTCGAGGTTCAACATCATGATGTAAGCCGTCTTGTACCACGGGATCGCCCAAAGCCGCCCTTCCCACGTACAGGCATTCAGAGCGGTCGGATAAAAATCCGCCATGTCTTCCGGGGATAGCAAATCATCCCAGGGCTCAATCAACCCCTGTTCGACATAGGCGATGTTCAGAGCGCTTCCCGCCACGTCCGGAGGATTTCCCGAGAAAACCGCCACGTCGAGTTTCTCGGGGCCGCTTTGCCAAGCCAAGCGCGTTGCCTCGATCTTGACGTTGGAATGAGTTTGTTCAAACCAGGCGATCTGTTCCTCTTCCCACCGGTTGAGATCCGTGCCTCGCTGGTAGTCCCAAAACTGGATGACAATCGGCTTTGCCTGCTCACCCACCGACTGGCGGGCGCACCCGGCGGCTCCGAGCACCCCCAGGCACACGATCGGCAAAACGATAAGGGATCGTTTAATGCGCTCCATTTTCTCCCTTCGATCCCGGCCCACTGCGTCCGTCCGGGGGCGACGATTCGAATCCAGCTGAATCGCCCGCTTTGCCGAACCGGAAGTCAATCATCTTGTACACAAGCCGCGCCGCCAGGAAGTCCGCCGCATGCAGTCCGGGCGTTGGCGCCAATTCAACCACGTCCACTCCCACGACGTTGCGCCGAGCGAACAACAGCTGCAGGAATTCAAGCGTTTCCTCCCACAGCAAGCCGCCCGGTTCCGGCGTCCCGGTCGCGGGCATGATGGACGGATCCAAACCGTCGACGTCAAAGGTAATATAGACGTTTTCCCGCAATCGACCAATGACCTCTTCCATCCACAGCCGATTCTTTTTCAGTTGGTGAGCCGCAAAGATCGGGATATTTTCGCGTTCGATGCGTTGCGCCTCTTCCCGGCACAGACTTCGAATCCCGACGCCGACATAGGGGCAAATTTCCAACACGCGACTCATCACGCAGGCATGATTCAACCGACTGCCCTCATACTCCGAGCGCAAATCGGCATGCGCGTCGATCTGAAGCACCGATAGCCCGGGAACGACCGCCGCCAACGCCCGGATGGCACCCACGCTGACGCTGTGCTCGCCCCCCAGCACGACAGGCCACTTCCCTTGCCGCAGGAGCGGCTCCAACTCCTCCGCCACCCGCTCGACCATCGCCTCGCTGCCAATCTTCCACTGCTCGGGCTCATAATTGTGCAACGTCGCAATGCCCACGTTGCAAGATTCGCGGCCGCTTCGCTCGTCATACAGTTCGATCTGGGCCGATGCTTCCAGAATCGCCCGCGGGCCCTCCGCCGTACCCTTCCCATAAGTGACCGTTCGCTCAAAGGCAACGCTGTAAACCACGACCCGGGCCTTTTCAAGATTCGTCAGGTCCGGTTCCAGATCACCAAAAGCCAAGGACAAGGGAGACAGCTCCAGAATTCAGATTAGGACGGCACACGCCAAGACGGTTGACCATAAACCGCGATTATCTCCGATGGCGGATTGCGTAATGTTGCTCGTCTTCACGATCTTTCCCGAGATCCGCCAGATCTCTTTTCGTTCGTCGTAGCTGGAGTTCGGATCGAATTCCAGGCCAAGAATCGTCGCCAGCATCGACGCGGCCAGGTCCTCCGCATACTCGCCCGCCCGCGAATCCGTCTCGCCAAAACTATGATGTTCGGAAAGATAACCGTAAAGACTGGTCTCCCTTGGAACGGCCAAGCCGATCGAAGCGGCGATCAATCGGTGCGGTTCATTACTGAAATTTTCGCTCATGACGCAATAAACCACCTGTCCCGGCTTAAGCTGCCGCAGTCCCTGTTTTCTGGAAATCACCTTGCAATGGGGCGGGAAAATACTGGACACGCGAACGAGATTGTATTGAGCGATCTGGGCGTCCCGAAGCGCCATCTCGAAACTGGCCAACTTCTCCTTATGCCGTCCTACACCTCGGGTTAAAAACACTTTTGAAGGTACAAAACCACCCATCCCCTAAATTCCTCCATCGATTATGATTTAAGGCGGCCGACTCCAATCAACCGCCGGAGACTGTACCAAATCCTTCCCGTGCGTACAAGTGCCATTCAGGACGGCCCGAGAGCTGGCGGTTGTCCTCTCGCGTGCCGCAATCCAGCGATCACGGACGGAAATCGCCTCAGAAGATGCTCGCTTTCTCCGGCGGTCCCTTTGAAAGAAAGATGTAGGCCTCGCAACGCGTGCAAACAGCCGTTTGGGCATCTTCGGCGCTCGTCAGGCTGTTGCAAATGGGACATTCTCCATGGGACAGTTCCCCGTCGATTTCATCACTGGGAATCAGAACGCGATCCCTCCAATTGATGATCCCCGTGAACAGTTTTTTCTTGCCCATGTGAATGAGAAGCTCGCGCAGCTGCTCTTTATTCAAAGGCATCTCTTCCAAAATCTTGTCGAAGCGCAGGCGGCCCTCCTTACCCAGCATCATCAGCACAAATTGTTCGCGCTCCAGTTGCAGGTTTTCCTGGCGTCGGGATCGCTCAAAGACCACGAGTGCGCCCCCGGCGGCAATGAGGATCAAAAGCGGCAGCAGCCCAACCAGCAGGATATGCGAAATCGCCTGGCCCATCGCAACCGCGTCTGTTCTGAAGGCCAACAAGTCGCCCCCGAGAACATATAAAAACCACACCAGCCCCAGGACAATCAGAACGTAACCCAGCCCCTTTAACATGGATTTTGCCCCCTTCAATCGGCATTGCCCGATTTCCGGCCTTCCGGCCAGAATTGACACGCTCCACTATACCAGCGCTTCGAAGTCCGGGTCAAGCCGGCATCCCGATTTGAGGATTCAAACCGCCTCGGCCTTGGGTCCGCTTCGACTCGCGCGATCGAGAAATGGCCTGAGAAACCGGGGCAGCGGACGCCCGCCTTGTGCTGATCGCCCCGGCCGGCCTCTAAGCGTTACAAATTCAAGGGGCTCGCCGTTACTCAAAAGGGGGCATTCCATTCGCTTGCCCGACAATTCAGGTCCACTGAGATTGAACTCGGCCGACTCGGTTGACAAGCCCCGGTGGGATAGGTAACATCCACGAATCAAAGAACTTGGATTACTGCTTCAGCGATTCGGCCGAATCTCAGGAATCCGCCCTACCGCGGATTTCCGAGTGTATCGTTTTCCATCGGCATGCCTGGGATTCCAAGCGGCTCGGAGAAAATACGCATTGGGTTCTACAGGAAATAGATCGAGTTCTCACGAAATTCCTCTTGTGGAGGCGTCAAGAATGATTGATTTTGACAACAGTTCGACTCCGAAAAGTCGCTTTCGGTCGGCTCGTGCACTTCTCGGCTTTTTCATCGTTGCTCTGATTCTTCTCAGCGCCCTGGCGGTCACGGCGCAGGTTACTTCTCCCGTGCCGGGGGGCGTTGTCGAAGGGCCGCCGTCCGCCGAACAGACGCTCTGGCAGACGGTTCGCAACGGCGGCCTCGTCATGATTGCCATCGGGATGCTTTCCATCCTGGCGTTAGGTTTAATCATCAACTATTTCTTTACGCTGCAGGTCAGCCGCCTCATTCCCAAGGAGCTGCTCCGAAGGATTTTCGCCGTGATCAACGAGAATAACTTTCAGGAGGCGATCGCCCTTTGCGAATCGGACGGCGGATTCATCCCCACGGTGGTCGCCGAGGGGTTGAAGCGCCGGGGCCGCGATCAAGAGGCGGTTCTGCAGGCGATGGAATCCGTAGGGCGACGCGAGGCCGATTACCTTCGACAGAAAACGCATTATCTACTCGACGTCGCCACGCTGGCGCCCTTGCTCGGTCTCCTCGGAACGGTCCTGGGCATGATCCAGGCGTTTAACGTTGTGGCGCTCGACCCGGCCGTCGTCAAGCCGATCCTGTTGGCTCAGGCGGTTTCCAAGGCGCTCGTCACCACGGCAGCCGGATTGATCATCGCCATTCCGGCCATGGCCTTCTACTTCTACTTTCGAGGCCGGGTGCAATGGTTAATCGGCATGATGGAGGACATCAGCGAAGAATTCGCACAGCGCATTACCGAGGTTCAATCCAAGGCACGTCCCAAGTCCTGGGAGGGTGAGGCAATTCAATGAGATTCTCCAGCAAACACGGCACGGAAGAAGACGTGGCTTTCCCGATGGCGGCGATGGTCGACATCATCTTTTTGCTTTTGATTTTCTTTGTGTCCACCTCGGTCTTTTACCGCCTTGAGGCGGAAATGGACATTATGATTCCTTCGGCCCAGGAAGCCTCGGTTTCGGAGCGAACGACCGGGGAAATCATCATTAACGTTCGCCAGGACGGCGCGATTGTTGTCAACCAGCGGGAGTTGAATCTTGCCGAGTTGAGCGACTTGCTCAAGCGCGTCTCCTCGCTGTATGAAGGTCAGGCGGTGATTGTGCGCGGCGACGGTCGCACGCGCCACCAACACATTATGGACGTCCTTGACGCGTGTGCGAAAGCCGACATCTGGAACATCTCGTTCGCGGCCATCAAAGAGTCGGAGTCCACGATTTCCGGCCGGGGAGGAGCGTCGTCTTGAATCTCACCGGATGCACCGGAGCGATTCGGGTTTTTTCAACGCGGTCACTGCTCGTCGCGGCAATGCTTCTGCTTCCAACGCTGAGCGCCTTCGCCCAGGATAAAAGCAGCGAAGCCGCCCGGCAGATCGACTTTGCAAACAGCCTGTATCTGCGAAAAATTTACGACATGGCGGCCTCTGAATACGAGCAGTATATCGAAGCGTTTCCCGGCGAGGCAACCGAAGAGTACGCCCGGTTTCAACAGGCTGAATGCCTTTACAACCTTCACCAATACCCGCAGGCCTCGACGGCCTATCAGCAGCTGCTTCAAAGATTCCCCCAGGGCGACAAACGCCCCATGGCACTGCTTCGAATCGGGGAAATCTCCTATCGAAACAAACGCTACCAGGAAGCCGTGGAAATCCTTCGCCTGCTCCTGGCCGAGGCGCCGGCGGACGACGTTTCCGAAGTGGCGCTCTACCATCTCGGCAGCACGTACCTGGCGTTGAAGCAGTATGAGAAAGCCCAACAGACGCTCAAGTCTCAGCTGGAGCGCTATCCTGAAGGCTTGTTTTGCCCCTTCGCGAAGTTGAACCTGGGCACAGTCTACAAGCGAGTGGACAACTATGATGAAGCGCTGCGGATGTGGCGCGAAGTAGTCGACCACGTCGGCGATTCGCCGCAAGCGCGTATTCGAAACCTGGCTATCGAGGCGATGTATCGCCTGGCCGAAACGTTGAACGACCTCACTCGGCATGAGGCGGCGGCGGCAACCTTCGCCGCGCTGGCGGACCGCTACCCGGACAGCGCTCAGCTGCCCTCCGCGCTGTACCACGAGGCGTGGAGCTGGCTGTCCGCCGGGCAATACGCCAAGGCTCGCCAGCGAGCAGAATCTCTGCGCACTCGGCCGGGCCTCGGCGATCTCGACGCGTTCCGGGTGGGGACTCAATACCTCATCGGGCTTTCCCACTTTGAGAGCCAGGCGTACGAAAAGGCCCTGGAATCTTTTCAGGCTGTTCTGGCTCTCCCGCCATCGTTGCCCCAATGGAATGAATATGCGCCCAAGGCCCGCCACCAAAGGGTCTGGGCCTATTTCTTAAAGAGCGACCTCAAAGAGGCCCAAGCGGAAGCGGACCGCTTCTTCCAGCAGTTCCCCGCCCACGAACTGGCCGGGGAGGTTCAGTTCGTCAAAGCCGAAGCGCTTTTCCGACAAGACCGGTACGAACCGGCGCAGGCCGAATATCAAAAGTTCCTGACCGACTTTCCAAACAGCCGGTATCAGCCCGAAGCGATGTTCAAACTCGGCTCCTGCGACATGAGCCTGAAGCGGTTTCAGCAGGCGGCAGCGAGTTTCCAGGCTTTTCTGGATCAGTATCCCAAGCATGCGCTCTCCGCCGAAGCCGCTCTCATGCGAGGCGAGGCGTTCTTCGAGGCCAAGGCATTCGCGGAAGCCTCGGAAGCCTACCAACGATTCTTGCGGGCCTATCCTGAGGCCGATCAGATCGAATACGCCCTGTATCAGCTCGGTCAGAGCTTCCGCCATCAAGGCCAATTTGACCGACTGGCCGAGGCGTCCCGGGAACTGCTGAAACGATTTCCCGAAAGTCACTATCGGGCCACGGCGTTGTTTTGGACGGCCTATGAGGCCGAACGGCAGGAAAAGCCCGAGGACGCGGCGGCCGCGTTTGAGGCGTTGCTCGGGGATTTCCCCAAGAGTCAATTCGCGCCGCAAGCTCGGCTGAGACTGGCCATGATTTACTTTCGACAACAGCACGAGATGGAATCGGCGCAACTTTTCCAGACCCTGATCGAAAGTGAAGAGCCTCCGGAGGGCGTCACGCCCCCGGTCTATTTCTGGACGGCCGCCCAACTCACGCATCAAGGACACCATGAGAACGCGATCTCGGTGTACCGTCGACTCGCCGACCAGTATCCCCGGCGAGACGTTATCGAAGAAACCTCCTTTCGAATCGCTGAATCGTATGGCCGGCTGAGCGATTGGAGCAAAGCGGCGTCGGCCTATGACCGGGTACTGAAGGAGTTTCCTGACGGCGAGTTCGCGGAAGCGGCCGCCTTGGGACACGCTCAAGTCGACGTTCAACGGGGAAATCTCGACGCCGCCATTCGCCAATTGCAGCCCTTGACGGGCTCGATTGACAGCGCTCTGGCCGCTCAGGCCGGGCTCCTGCTCGGAGACACTCTCGAGCGAAGCGGCCAAGTGGACCCTGCGGTTGCAGCTTACCTGCGCGTCGCCTTTCTTTACGATCATCCGGAAATCGTTCCCGAAGCTTACTGGAAAGCCTCCCAGCTGCTCCTTCGGCAAGGCGACCGGGAACAGGCCGAGAAACATTTGGGCGAACTGCGCAAGTTGTATCCGGAAAGCCGCTACGCCCAAATGTCCCGGCCGCGGCAATCGGCCGATTCCCCTCAGTCGGCGACGGCAAGCCCGGCAGCCGCGACCGCCGAGGTCAAGAGGCAATCCCAATGACCGGATTCATGGACCGGCAGACTCGGGACATTGTCCTGGCCTTCACGCTCTCCGTGTTGATTCACGCCGGGTTCCTGCTGCTCAGCGGGCGCATTCAGTTCGGCGGCTTGGGATACTTGCAGTCGAGCGTCGAGAAGGCTTTTCAGGTTCAGATCCTGCCCGAAGCCGAAACCCGATTAGTCAGGAAGCCTCGACAAGACGTTGAAGCGGAGCGCCAGGAGCAACTGCGGCGGCAAATCCGGCAGCGACAATCGACTCTGCCCGCGTTGCCGGACGTGCCGGTGTTGGAAATTGAAGGCCGGTTGCGGGAGGACATCGGTAACGCCTTCGACCGGAACCTCTCGCAGAAACGGGCCACCTCGAGCGAAGCCGCCGCCCCGCTGCCCGATATCCTTTCTCAATCAAGTGACCAGGACTTTCAGCTGGATGTTTTGGAAATCGCTCGCGCCGTGGGGCGCGAAAGCCCGTCCACCAAACGCCGTTCGGCCTCGCCTGAGACGGGCGACCTCGAACGCCAAACACAATTGGCGGGCGCCGTGGCGAGTACGCTCAAGGCCCGCCTGGCGAGCGCTCCCCAGATCGCTCAAGCCCCGGGCGAAACGCTCCCTGGAGGTCCGGGAGCGATGTGGAGGCCGGGGCTGCTGCCGCCAAAGCCGATCATCGACTTAAGCCGGAACGTCGAGCAGCCTCCCCAGGTGCCGCCGCTCTACATCACGCCAGACGAAGAGAAAATCAATCGTTACGTTTCGCTGGATCAGTTCCTTTCGGTCGAGCTTTACGTTTACCACGTTCCGAACGATCCCCGTGGCTATTTTATGGTTCGCATTACGCCAAACGAAAAAAGCCGGCAACTCCCGGCCATGAACAAGGACATCGTGCTTGTCCTCGACGCGTCCGCCAGCATGGGGGGGCGAACCCTGTCGCTGCTTCGCACCGGATTGAAACTCTGCCTGTCCAAATTACACGGCGGCGACCTGTTCAACGTCGTCGGTTTCAAGCGCAACGTGCTTCAATTTCGTCGAGGGCTCGTGCCCGCCACGGCGGCCAACGTCAATGAAGCCGTGGATTTCGTCGACGGCCTGGAACACTCGGGAAGAACCGACATTTACCGCTCGCTGGAGCCGATCTCCCAGCTGGCCCGAGGCGGCGATCATCCCTTCGTCCTTCTTCTTTTCAGCGACGGACGGCCGACCGTGGGCGTCGTCGACAGCCGGGCGATCATCAACGACCTGACCGCAAACGTCAAAAGAAACACCTCGGTCTTCGCCTTTGGCGCCGGAGGCCGCGTCAACCGATACTTGCTTGACCTTCTGTCCTACCGAAATAAAGGGTACGTGGAGTTTTCGCAGGATTACTCGCTTATGGTCGATCAGATTGAAACCATGTTCAACAGTCTCAGTGATCCTCTTCTGATTAATCTTTCCAGCGATTATGGCAACGTCCTCCGCGAAGACGTCTATCCGAGAATGCTGCCCGATCTTTATCGCAACGGCGAAGTGTTGGTCTTCGGGCGCTACGGCCGCCAGGAGAAGTTTTCCCTCCGCATCCTCGGCGAAGCGCGCGGGGAGAAAAAGGAATTCGTGATCGACCTCGATTTTCCCAGCCAGGACAACGGCCCGGAGAATCTTCCGCAACTCTGGGCCTTTCGGAAAATTTATGATTTAATCGGCCAGATGTGCCAGGAAGGCGAGACGCCCGAGCGGCTCGAGGAGATTCATCGCCTCAGCGCCGCGTATGGAGTCAAAACGCCTTACTATCAATGATGAACATTCCTTTTCAAGAGGACTTGGGGCAGGATCGTTTTCAAATTCCGCCGGAGCATTCCTCAAAACGCCGCGGCCTGCGGACCGCCCGAACCTTTTTCGGTTCTCTCGCGCCCCTGCTTTTTGTTTTCATCCTCGGAGCGCAGCTTTCTTCGGCCTGGGCGGATCAGGTGCGCCGGCAGGACGGACCGACAGAGCAAGGACTCTTGATTCATCGCCCGGAGGGCCTCTCCTTTCAGGACTCGAAGGGAGTATTTTATCCGCTCCCGTGGGAACGACTGGAGTCTGTCACTTATGCCTTCCCCCGGCTGGAGGGTGATTTCGCCGAGGTCTTGGACGTCGTGCCCGCTCCAAACGCCGAACGCCCGGCGGAGCCTCCCGGCGCCCTGCGCGCCCGTTTGTGGTCCGCCGCTTACCGGCAATCCAATTCCCTGCCCGAGCGTCAAAGGGCGCAGTTCCTACGCTTAACACCCCAGGGGGAAATGCTCGCCCCCCTGCAGCGGATCGACCGCTTTCTGACGTCCAGCTACGAAGATGCACTGCGTCAGGGACATTCTTCCGAGGCGGCCGAAACGTGTTATCTTCGGGTTCTCCTGGGATACCGTTTCTTGGAGACGAGCCTTCCCGCCCAGTTTGAACTCGGCCTGCAATGGATCGAGCAGGGACTCGAGCAGCTCGGCCCGGTCTTCGAGGCAGGCGACAGCGAAAGCCGAGACTGGAACATTCTCTTCGCCGCCAACCGGCTTTATCATGCATTGGAACGTTTTGAACCCGCGTTTCCGAAGAACACCATCGAACTGTTCCGGGAAGAATTGGCGCGCGGGGGAGTGAATTCGAGCAAACTCGAAGTCGATCCTTTCGGGCCGATCGCATATGCACAGACGGCGGAAGCCTATATTCGGCACAGTCACGCATGGATACGCGAAAGCTCGAACACGACCGCCGCTGAAGTTCTCAGGCGCCGACAGAAAGAACTGGCGCGCTACTGGGTCTTCGCCCAGCAACCGGGGATCTCCCGCGCTGATTTCTTTCAAGGCGATCGGCTTCAAAAGCGCTGGAAACGAATCAACGCGCTGGCCGACGTCGCTTACCTGACCGCTGAATCGCTTTTGTTCAAACGAACCGGACAGCGGCTCGATCCCGGCGTTCAAACGAATATGCCGCCGCGGTACGATCCGTTCACGGGCCGGTTTTACACGTATATCCAAACCGAAGGTCGGGATTTTATTTTCAGCGTCGGACCCGATCAAACGAGCCAGGAAGCCAAGGTGCCTTGGATTCCCGGCAGTGCAAGCGAGGCGGGGGATATTTTCCTCCTGTCGCCCCCTGCGCCGTGACGATTCGAGGCAAGGAGAGGCAAGAAATGCGGACCATAGTCCGTCAGCAGAAACACCTCGGACGATTCGAACCGCCACGCGCCGGACTCGTGACGGACGTGACAAGATTGCGCTCCCGGTTTCTTGGCGCAATCGTTCTGGGCATCGGTCTATTCGCCGCGATCGGGGCGGCCTGGAGCGATCTCGTTTACTTCAAGGCCGGAAACCGCCTCGCCGGCTTCGTCGAGATGCAGGAACAGCGGCTGGTCATGGCGCTCGAGCTGGGCGGGGTAACCGTGCTCGATCCCGAGCAAGTGTCCACGATTTCTTATGAATTTGACCTGATGGACGGCAATGCACTCCCGGACTACCTTCGCCTGGCGAAGGAGCTGGACAATGAACCGGATTTTGCTCAGCTGACGCCGCGGTTGCAAGGCTTATCCCGGCCCAACCCGGAGGCGCTTCCTGAGGCAAGCGAGCAGGTCCGGGCAGAGATCGATCGATTTGCAGCTCGACACGCCGATCTTTTCCAAAAGCTGGTGGAGATTTCGAAGCAAACGCGCTGCGAACGAGCCGACGACATCCTCCGAAAAGCCGCTGACGTCTCATCGCCCGAAGCGGCTTCCTTTAGCGAGGAGATTCTTCCAAAAATCGAGGGCCTTTACCTTGCCTACCTTCTCGCGGATGAAGCCTCCTTGCCCGATGCGTTACGCGCCGGGCGGGCTTTTACCGGTCTTCGACTGGCCAATCATTGGCAGAAATCCATGCCGGAAGAAGCCGCCGCCTCGATCACGGCCTTGGCTCTACCGGCGCTCGACGAGCTTCAAACCCAAGAGGTATCCACCGCAGCCGAGGCCTGGAACCGAATCCAGGACATGCTGCGTTTTCAGGCGATCTACGAACCGGTCAATCCGGCGGAGGCTACCCAACTGGATTTTAAAGTGCGGGAAGCAGCCTATCGATCCTTGGGCTTGAGCCTTCCCGAGCGACTCAATCCGGCTGACTCGAAAGATTGGGTGCGGCTTTTGGCGGCTGAAGTCGCCGCCGCCTTCCCGACCGGGCAAGAATCCTCGGCCTCGCTTGACGAGGCCCGCACCGGGGCGTTCGCTGCGCGTCTGATCGAACGGCTCGATCCGCAGTGGTCGCCGGCCAAAAGCGCCGATTATCGAACGCTCGAACGCCTCAACACCGAGGTCGAGAAGCGTTTGAACCGGCTTCTGAGTGCCGATGCCGGGATTCTCCGCCGGGCGGGCTATCGAAAAAACGCTTCGGGATTCAATCCGCTCAAGTCCATTCCGGAAGGAAACCCGGGAGAAAAGATGTAATCTCAAATTCGGTGCGCATTGAAGCGCCCGGAATCGACTAAGATTGGAAATTTATCATGAGAATAGGAATCGTAGGACTGCCCTATACGGGCAAGACGACCGTTTTCAACGCGATAACGGGAATGTCGGCTCCCACCGGCAAATACTCGGACACCCAGGGAGAGATGAATCGCGCCGTGACGCAGGTGCCGGACGACCGGCTCTCGGCGCTGGCGGCCATTTATCACCCGAAGAAAATTACGATGGCCACGATCGAATTCTGCGACGTGGGGGGACTGAAGAAGGGCGCCAGTGGCGACGCCGGGTTAAGCGCCTTCCTGCTCGGCCAGTTGCGGGACATGGAAGCCCTGGCCGTCGTGGTTCGAATCTTCGAGCGCGCATCGGTCCCGCATCCGGACAATTGCATCGATCCGGCGGCCGACCTGGAGACGCTTCTGTCCGAGTTCATTCTCGAAGACCTGGCCATTGCTGAAAAGCGGTATCGGAAGGTCGGCGAAAGTCTTGGAAAAGGCACGCAAGAGGATCGGGAAAAATTAGCATTTGAAAGCCGGACGCTTGAACGCATGATCGCCGCGCTTACCGAGGGGCGGCCCGTTCGCGGCCTGGAAATGAGCCCGGAGGAGGAATTCCTGCTTCGCAGCTTTGGCTTCCTCAGCCAGAAGCCGGTCCTTGTCCTGGCCAACGTGGGCGACTTTACCAGCGAGATCGAACAGCAGCGCCTCGACCGGCTGACCGCCTCGTGCGACTCGGCGGGACTGAAATGGATCGCCCTGAACGGCGACCTGGAGTGCGAGCTTCGATCGATCGAAGATCCCGAGGAGCAAAAGGAATTTATGGACGCCATGGGCGTGAAGGAACACGCCTCCGGCGCGGTGATTCGAGCCGCCTATGACGTCACCCATTCCGCGACGTTTCTCACCGCGGGCGAGAAAGAAGTGCGCGCCTGGGAAATCCTCGAGGGAAGCCGGGCGGTGGAAGCCGCTGCGAAGATTCACACCGACATCGCCCGGGGATTTATTCGGGCCGAGGTGGTTCCTTATGAACACCTGATCGCCGCCGGCTCGATCGCGGGAGCGCGCGAGGCCGGCCACTATCGCGAAGAGGGCCGCGACGCCATTATCCACGAAGGCGACGTAATTCTCTTTCGCTTCAACGTGTGAGGTTGGCATGGAGCGCTTGTCCGAGCGAAGCGTCCGGTTCCTTCACCTGGCCGATCTTCACTTCGGCACGGAAACCCACGGCCGGATCGATCCCGACAGCGGGCTTCCCAGCCGGCTGCTCGATTTCAGCCGGTCCCTGGAGCGCGTGCTGGACCAGGCTTTGGAGATGGAGGTGGACGCCGTTCTGTTTGCCGGGGACGCTTATCGAAGCGGACGCCCGACGCCGACGCAACAGCGGGAGCTGGCCCGGCACGTCGAACGCATCAACCGGGCGGGACTTCCGCTCCTCATGCTCGTCGGCAACCACGACCTGCCCGACGGCCGGGGACACGCCAACGCCGTCGACGTTTATCGCACGTTGCGACTGCCGAACGTTCACGTGGTCGAACGCCCCGAAACGCTCCGGCTTGAAACCCGCCGCGGACCGCTCCAGGTTGCATGTATTCCGTATCCCACGCGGGGAAAAGTCTTCGCCCTGCCCGGCGTCGATCCGCGTTCGCTGACCGAAGACCGCATCCGGGACGCGATGGAGCAAGCGTTGTCGCGATTCATCCAGGAAGAAGTGCAGCGGCGCAATCCCACCGAACCGCTGGTGCTGCTGGCTCACATGGCCGTCAGTGAAGCGACGCTGTCCGGCAGCGAGCGCACGATGCTCCTGGCGGAAGAGCCGAAGTTGCTTCGCGGTCTGCTCATTCAAAGCGGAATCGATTACGTCGCGCTCGGGCATATCCACCGCTTTCAAGACTTGAATCCGGACGGGCAGCCTCCGGTTGTTTATCCGGGAACGCTGGAGCGGATCGATTTCAGCGAAGAGAAAGACACGAAGGGCTTCGTGATCGTGGACGTTGAACCGGGCCGGGCGAAGTACCAGTTCTTCCCGCTGTCCTGCCGCTCGTTTGTCACCATTGAGATGGACCTGACCGGCGAAGAGAATCCCACCGAGGCCCTGAAGACGCGAGTCGAGCGGGAGAATCTTCAAGGCGCGGTCGTGCGCATTCGTTGCACGGCCACCAACGAACAATCCCAGGCGCTGGATCTGAAGCAGATCGATCAATGCCTGAAAGAAGCCAGTTGCGTGACCGCCCTGAACATTACTCCGCCCGAGGAGCCCTCAGTTCGCACGCGGAGCCAGCTGACCGAAGCGTCTTCCGTGGCGGAGGCGCTGAAGACTTACTTCGAACAACAGCAAATCCCTCCCGAACTGCACGATGACCTCCTGGATAAAGCCCGCCGCTTGGAAGGCGAGCTCGATTCATAGGAAAGGCGCAAGGTGCGCCCACCTTCCCGGTGTGCCAGGGTCACCTTTGCTGGTTACGGGAGGAATGACGAAGCAATCTCCAGTTCTGCTTCATTGGCGAACCGACGGGATGACTTTTCGAACAAAGTAGGCCCTGAACCGCAACGTCTCGCTTTCAGGGCCTAACTTGCGAGGTTGGTTTCAAACACAAAAATCCTTCATCCATCGAAGAGTCATCATCATTAGAAGGCAAGTTAGACCCTGCCACACAATAAAAGTTGGTGCGCCCACCTTCCTGGTGTGCCAGGGTCTACTTTGCTGGTCACGGGAGGAATGACGAAGCAATCTCCAGTTCTGCTTCATTGGCGAATCAACGGAGGGTTTTTCGGGCAAAGTAGGCCCTGAACCACAACGTCTCACTTTCAGGGCCTGACTTGCGATCAGCCGATCAGCTCAATTCATAGGAAAGGCGCAGAGTGCGCCCACCTTCCTGGTGTGGCAGGGTCACCTTTGCTGGTCACGGGAGGAATGACGAAGCAATCTCCAGTTCTGCTTCATTGGCGAATCAACGGAGGATTTTTCGAACAAAGTAGGCCCTGAACCGCAACGTCTCGCTTTCAGGGCCTAACTTGCGAGGTTGGTTTCAAACACAAAAATCCTTCATCCATCGAAGAGGTTCCCTTACCCGAGGGCAAGTTAGACCCTGCCACACAATGAAGGCTGATCAATATACAATTCTGGACAGATAACCATTCTATGATACCTTGTAGTCCATGCAGACACCACCGGATACTCTAAAACATTACAATCTACCAGGTCACGCCCACCTGCTGACTTTCTCTTGTTACCACAGGCAACCCTTTTTTAGCAACGGATCCTTTTGCGGTCTTATGTGTGAGATTCTGACCGGGGCACGAAATACAGCCCAGTTCGATCTTTGGGGATATGTTATTATGCCCGAACATGTTCATCTATTGATTCGGCCGCAGGCGGACGAATATCGGATGGATGCGATTCTTCAAGCAGTGAAACAACCCTTCGCACGAAGGGCTATAGCTTTATTGAGGCGAATCCATTCTGTCGAACTCGAGAAATTAGCAACGGATCAGCGAAAAGTCCCCTTTCGATTCTGGCAGGCGGGTGGTGGCCATGATAGAAATCTCTATACACCCAACCTCATCGCCACGGAACTTGACTATATCCATAAGAATCCTATCAGACGAGGTCTTGTCAACAATCCCACGGATTGGCCTTGGTCAAGCGCGTCCGCCTGGATGCTAAATGTCCAAGGGCCTGTTCCCATCGACAAGGAATCATTTCCAATGCAAAAGTAGATCCAACCTTCCTGGTGTGCCAGGGTCTGCTTTGCTGGTCATCCGAGGAACGATGCTGGAATTTCGATCTCTGTTTCAATGGCGAATCAGCGGAGGGTTTTGCGGGCAAAGTAGGCCCTGAATCGCAACGTCTCGCTTTCAGGGCCTAACTTGCGAGGTTGGTTTCAAACACAAAAATCCTTCATCCATCGAAGAGGTTCCCTTACCCGAGGGCAAGTTAGACCCTGCCACACAATAAAAGTTGGTGCGCCCACCTTCCTGGTGTGCCAGGGTCACCTTTGCTGGTCACGGGAGGAATGACGAAGCAATCTCCAGTTCTGCTTCATTGGCGAATCAACGGAGGATTTTTCGAACAAAGTAGGCCCTGAACCGCAACGTCTCGCTTTCAGGGCCTAACTTGCGAGCAGCGAATCAGGCAGGATCCAATTCCAGCAATCTTCATCCATCGAAAAGTCGGCTATTGTTGGTGGGCAAGTTAGACCCTGCCACACAATAAAAGTTGGTGCGCCAACCTTCCCGGTGTGCCAGGGTCTACTTTACTGCTCACGGGAGGAATGAGGGAGAAATTTCGAGATCTGTCTCAAGGGCAACTCAGCGGAGGATTTTGCGGGCAAAGTAGGCCCTGAACCGCAACTTCTCACTTTCAGGGCCTAACTTGCGAGCAGCCGATGAAGATAGGGTCCAAAAACGGGCTTTTTTCTCAATGCTTCGGTGGGAAAGCTTCTAAATAGGTTTAATGAAGAAACGCTAAGACATTATTTCTCAAATCCTTACATTGCCAAGTGTAAGATTTTAAGACGGGCCTCAAAGGGGCGAAAATTGGACTGAATCCCACCAATTTCAATACGATTCCAACAGTCGCTATCTAGGCGCTTTTAGTTTATATCTCACAAGGCCTTAGATAATAATTTTTTACTTGACATATCCAAAAGAAATAGGCCAAAATAGGAATGATAAGATTGCAGTATGTGCATGGACCGTGGACTTTGCGTGGACCTAACGTGTTCGCGTTAGTTTTGCAGTGGGATTCTATGAGAGCGAAGTTAAGATCTTATTGCACTCTTGAGGATGAAAGGAGGTGAC
>Ga0272444_10001599_pt1 | contig 21639 bp, 24 predicted proteins | sample SSMForm13_FD_201033 | JGI IMG/M metagenome (GOLD analysis project Ga0272444, IMG submission 201033) | Marine sediment archaeal communities from Little Sippewissett salt marsh, Falmouth, MA, United States - SSM-Form-13 | ecosystem: Environmental > Aquatic > Marine > Wetlands > Sediment ...
CCCCGGACACCGGTTCGAGCTTCCGGGGACGGGATTTGTCGGTGGGAAAATCCATGACGGCGTAAGGTACGCCGGGCTCGGCCACAAAAACCACGCCGTTGTTATAATTGGATGAGTCGGTCTGCGGGGCGTTGGGATCGGTGATCCACTGACCGTCGACGACGAATTTGTATTGATAGGACCTTCCGGCGCGAAGAGGATACCAGGTGCGCCACAGACCGTCGCCGTCCTCATCGACCATCGGGGTGGCGCGCTGGGACCAGCCGTTGAACTCTCCGGCCAGATAGACCGACCCGGTGCCCTGGGGAGCCCGATGGGAGAACAGGACTCCGCCCTCGACAGGATGCGGAGCCAGCTCATCGTCTTCCGACCAGGAGACATCCGACCGCGGCGCGGAGATGTCGTCGGGAGGGTCGATCCCGACATAGACGATCCCGTTATTGAAACTCTCATAGTTCACGGCGGGAGCATGCGGATCGGTGATCCACTGACCTCCATTCACCACGAACTTATATTCCCAGCGCCCAATCGGCAGGGGAACAACGACCGTCCAGACGCCATCGTTATCCGCATCGGACATGGGCGTGGCGTTCACATCCCAATCGTTGAACTCTCCGGCCAGTGCAACCGTGCGAACTGGCTCGTCAGGCCGGTAAGAAAATTGTATGCCGCCTTCCACCGGCCGGGGCGCCAGGGTTGGCTCGCAGGCGGCCGGTGAGGCCCATAGAAACACGATCAGAAATGGGACGACGAGAAACCGTTCATATATCAAACATCCATAAGAGGCCCTCATCAATGTTCCTCCAAATGCATCACCATGGCGCTTCTTCCTGGCACTCTGGCTTTTTTCTCCATCTTCCGCGGGCCGGTCCGAACCGGCTCGGCTCCGGCCTCATCCTCATCCACCACCACGATCCAGCGCCCGGCCGGCAGGGTGAACTGTTCATCATTCTCATTGGGATTGAACAACAGGACCACCTGGCTCCAGCCGTCTCCGGCCGCTTCCCCGGTCAACCGATAGGCGATGCAGCGCGGCGGAACCGGCAGACCCAGCTGATCGTCGAAGAACTCGAGGTTCTCGACCACCTCCTGCCGGGTCTTCATGCGAAAGACGGGATGCTGTTTTCTCAGTGAGATCAGTCCCCGGTAGTACTCGAAGACATCGCGGTGATCCACCTTCCACTGCCATTGGATCATGTTGACGGCATCCGGCTTATTATAGCTGTTCTCATCTCCGCCCTTGGTCCGCAGCATCTCCTGGCCGGAATGCAGAAAGGGAATCCCCTGAGAGGTCAACACCAGGACGGCCCCCAGCTTGTCCATCCGGATGCGATCGTCATCGTCCACATCGACCCGGTTCCGGGTGGTCAACAGCAGGCGGTCCCAGAAAGTATGATTATCATGACAGGCGGCGTAATTGATGACTTCCCGGGGACTGGCGGCGAAATCATTGATGCTGCCCTGGATGCCTTTCTTGATCCGGTCGATGTTGATGCCCGTCTGGACATATCCGGGATTGAGGTCGAAGACGCCGCCCTTGATGGCGTCCCGGAAATGATCGCCGAAAACGGTAAAACCTTTTCCCCTCTGCATACCCTTGACCGTGGGTGTGATAGGCGTCTGCCCTCCGGTCCAGGGCTCACCGTGGATGAGCAGATGAGGGGCGATGGCCCGCAGCCTCTGGACGATCTGTTCCATGGTTTCCAGATCGATAAGTCCCATGAGATCGAAACGGAAACCGTCGACCTTATATTCCCTGACCCAGTATTCCACCGAATCCAGGATGAATTTTCTCGCCATGGGGGCCTCGGAGCGGAATTCATTACCGGTTCCGGATCCATTCCAGTAGCTGCCGTCCTCCTTCAGACGGTAGTAATAACCGGGCGCCAATCCGTTGAAGCTGAAGATCTTCGACGGGCTGGTCTCGGCCGTGTGGTTGTAAACCACATCCATGATCACCCTGATGCCCCGGCGGTGAAGAGCATCCACCAGCTTCTTGAACTCCTCCACCCGCGTCGGGCCATGAACCTGAGTGGCATACCAGCCATCGGGAGAATTGAAATGTACCGGCATGTAGCCCCAGTTATACTCCCGGCCCCTTTCGTCGTTCTCGAAATCCTGAACGGGCATGATCTGAACGGCATTGACGCCCAGCTCCACCAGATGGTCCAATCCCGTCCTGACTTCCGGATGATCCGGCATGACAGTGCCCTCCTCGGTGAGGCCGAGGTACCGGCCGCGGTGCCGGATTCCGGAGTTCTCGTCAATAGTGAAATCCCGGATGTGCAGCTCATAGATGATGGCCTCATCCACCCCAAAACCGGGCCGCTCGGTCACCGCCGTCTCATCGGTCAGGATCATGCCGCGGCCGTCGTGAGCGGTATTGCAGCGCGAGTAGGGATCAATGATTTCCCGATCGGGATGAAATCTGGGGTCGTCGCCCTCGACCTTGAGGGTGTAATAGAGACCGCGAAGATCCTCAGCCAGGACGACCTCCCAGAGCCCCTTTTCGGCCGGAGCCATCTCCACGATCCGGGGGCTTCCGCCCTCAGGCTGCTCATAGAGCAGGGCCGTTACCCGGGAGGCGGTGGGAGCGAAGGCGCGCAGCGTCGTCTTGCCCTCCGAGATGATGGCGCCCATCGGCCGGTTGGACGTAAACTCGGGACCATCCAGAAGCCCGCGGACGGTCAGGCCTCCGGGGCGGTAACCCTGGGCTTCGATGATGAACCGGTTCAGCCGGTCGGCGGTTAGGTCGAAGGGCCGGCCCACCCGCAGATGAATCTCCGCGCTGGCCACCGCGGTGGACGGTTGGGCCACCGCCGTCAGGATGGTCACCTCCTGGCCGGCAGCATCCCGAAGGGTGAAGTTCTGTGGAACGATCTGCTCCGCTTTCATGGACCTGGAAAGGGAAACGGTCACCAGATCGGGAGCATCCACGAATCCCCCGCGCACCCAGGGTGAAATATCCGGCCGTTCGGCGTACAGCTCCGGATCACCGCTGACAATCCAGACCTCATCCCCCAGGAAGGGGAACCAGGTCCGGTCAGGCGCGTCCTTGTCGGCCCAGTTGCCGTATTTGGGTAGGACGCCAATCTGCCGGCCGTCTCCATAATTTTTCTTGGTGACCACAAAGACCATGCCGAAATCATCCTGTTGCTCCTCCCGCAGCTCCTGAGAACCGCTCTCGGTCTTGTCGTTCCAGGTCCAAAGAGTCCAGCCTCCATAGTCTCCCTCGGGACGATGGTAATGCACCGTGAACTGCGGTGCGCCCCGATCCTCAGTGAGCGCCGCTTCCGGTCTCTCGGCGAGCAGCCTGGGGTACCCCCCCATGATCCAAACCTCTGCGCCCATATCCGGGGTCCACAGCCGATCCGGGGGATCCTTGCTCTCCCAGTCGCCGAATTTGGGCAACAGCCCGATAGGATTCCCGGCGCCATAGCGGGAGAGGTCCAGGTGAAACACCAGACCATCGGCGTCCCGGTCGACCGCCTGAATCTCCTGGGAATCCCCGTCGGTGGCATCGTTCCAGGTCCACAGCGTCCAGCCATCGTACTGGCCGTCTGATCGCTGGTAATGAACGATTAATGTCGTTTCGTCAGCCATGGCTCCGCGACTCGATGGGATCATTAGGATCAGGCAGGATGCCAGCATTAGCCCAAAAATAAAAAAACCCGTACGGGACGATAGGCTTTTGAACACGATACCACCCTCCATTAGAATGTCGCTCCCCGGATCCGTCAGCAGACACCGCCATTACTCCTTGTAACCTTTCCAATCGAAAGAGATATATTGCAGGTTGTCGACTTTTTTATTTTTCAGCCGCACCCGCAGATATCCCTCCGGCCAGGTGCTCCCGGCGATGCGGCGATCCCCCTGCCACCACTGGCCGCAGATCGATCCCCCCAGAACGAAGGTAGCATCGTGCTGGCTATCGGCCCAGTGGACAACCTCATAATGATGGTGGTGACCGGCCAGGGCCAGGATGAAACGATGCCCGGCCAGGATCTCGTTGATCACCTGGGAAGCATTGCTGACCACATGAGTATAGCTGCCGGTCTCGGGTTCGCTGAGATCATAATGGATGGTCTGATATTCGTGGTAGCCCTCGAAGGTATGCACAGCGGTCATGAAAGGAATATGGCCGATCAGGATGACGGGCGTCTCGGGCGGCACGTGAGCCAGGTCCTGACTCATCCAGGAGATCTGGTCCGATGACACATTTCCATAATACGTCCTGACCGTGTCTCCCTCATCGTTGAGCACCCGGGTCAGGCCGATGGTGTTCAAGACCATGAAGTGATAGCTCCCCCAATTGAAGGAGTAATAGTCCGGGCCGAGAAGCTCACGATAGAGGCCGGCCCCGTAGAGACCATCGTCCTCTTCGACGATGCAGGGATCTTCCCCGACACCATCAAGGTAGACGCCGTAGTTTTCGTGATTGCCGATAGCATTGAACAGGGGAAAGATCAGCTCGCCGGAAAGCTCCTGATACAGACCATACTGCTGGCGGCTTTCCGGTTCACAGACCCTGAGGGCATCCATGATCAGATCGCCGCCGGAGATGACCAGATCGACTCCCTGCTGAGCGTTCATGTGCGCCACGGCTGCCTTCATTCCCGCTACGGCGTTGAACTTCTCCCGGGGGGTCACGTGGGAGTCGGTGAAAAAGAGAAAAGAGACCTGGTCACAGGCTGGATGCCTGAGCATGGGAAAGTGAATCTCGTCGCCATCGCGGTGGCTTCCCATGTGCTCGAAAAAATCTCCGTTGGAACGATAGTCGCCCGGAAGACAAACGAACAGCACGCGGGAATCCTGGGATCTCAGATGGTAGTGTCCGTCGCCATCGGTCCGTACGACCTCGACGCCATCCGAAAGGATCACACCGGAGAGGCCCGGCTCTCGGCTGTCACGCCGGCCGTTCTGGTTGGTATCCTGAAAAACGGTGCCGGAGATATCCACCGGAACGGCGTTCGCAGCCCGGCCCCCCAACACGACCATCGCGGATAGCAACAGGTGACAGATACCGGAACGAATCATGTCAGTTCCCTTCCTGACCATTTCACTCGCCGACCCGGCCTTACGGACGATGAGGCGGCGGTTTGGGTTTGGGCTTGGGCCTGGATGGCTTCAAAGATTTCGGTTTCGGTTTCGGTTTCGGCCGGGGTTTGTGAACCGGCCGATGATGTCGAACCCAGCGGTGATGCTGAACCACGGCCCGATGCAGCCCGGGGTGCCGCAGCATGAAGACACCGTGGCGGTGCAACGCACGGCACCAGGCCGGCCGGCGGGCTATCACCAGACGGTGACGCCAGACGCTCCGGGCCAGCTGGGGGTGCCTTCCCAGATAAAGGCAGCGGCTCCAGATGATACGCTGGAATCGGGGATGACGGGCGGCATACAGCCGATAACGCCACCAGCTCAGCCACAGGCCGCGGCGGGGGTGGATCCAGCGCCAGTGACCATAGACCCCGCCGGCCGCCAGCGGATGCGACCGGAGATAATTGTGCAGCCGCCAGTAGGCATGATACAGGGGCGGTCGAGCCTGCAGATATGCGGCCAGGGCGATCAGCCCTTCATCATCACTCCGGTAGGTCGGTCCCTCCCGGCCGGCGAAGAACTCCTCGGCCTCCCCGGCATGAGCCTGCAGATAGGATATCTGCTGGCCGTACTCATAGAGCATCTCCTCATGGCCGGCGGCCGCCGTCTCCAGGGCCTCCATGCGCTCGGCCAGTTCCTCATAAGAGGCCAGAAGGCTGTCCAAAACGGCCAGCTGGTCCAGGGCTTCGGAGTCCGCCGCGGCGGTCTGCTCGAACTCGGCATACCGCTGAGCCAGAAGGGTGTCTTCCTCCAGGATCTCGTAGAAAGTGCTCTCCTGGGCGGCCAGTTTCGGATCGATCCCCAGGGATTCCTGATAGGCCAGGTAGCTGTCCTCCAGCTCTTCGTCGCTGGCCAGCAGCGAGTCGATCTCGTCCAGCTCAGCCTGGTATTCCGGGTTTTCCTGGAGCCACCGTTGGTATTCCTGGTCGGTTTCCGGCACGGGATCTTCCGGATCTGCCGCGGCTGGGAGAGAGACCAAAAAGATGGCCAGGCCGAGGATGAGGAGTGCTGCCGGGACCCGGCAGCGGAAACCGCCGGACCGATCCGATCGTCTCATGACCGAACCCCCTGTGGCGGAGGGGAAAATGCTCGTATTCTCCCAGGAATATCTTTCTCGACTGTCGAACCGCTTGTTAGCGTTGAGTTTCAATATATCGTCGTGTGACGCCTATGTCAAGCTAATTCAGGCCGGCAGCAGCGGCCATGAAAACGGGGGCCCCTCATTCCATATATCCCGGATAAAAAATGGGGAGCGCATCAAATCGCCGGGTTGAGCCGGCGCTTGGCACACTCCCCATCATATGGACACATTCACTGCGTTGTCGCTTCAGGCGGCCATCGATCAGCAGCCGCAGCATCCACGGCAACCACCTCTCGGCGCTGTATCGAGGTACTTCTCCGGATTCTCCTCGAAGACCTCCTTGCATCCCGGAGCGCAGAAGTAGTAAGTTTTACCCTGATAGTCGCTCTGAGCCTCTGCCGTCTTGGGGTCCACGTCCATCTTGCATACCGGATCCACTGCCATACTTTTCACCTCCCCTCAATGAATTATTAGAATTGGCCAACGAATTTTGTCGTTTTCGCATCGCGAGACAGGCCACCCCCTCGGCCCGAAGACACGGGCTGGTACATTTTCTGTTCCCTATCCCAGGATCGCCTTCAGATCCTCCCGGGCCGTGGTGATGGGCATGATGTTGAAATTCTCCACCAGCACTTTCAGCACGGCGGGCGTCACGAAGGCCGGCAGACTGGGTCCCAGGCGGATGTTTTTGATGCCCAGATGCAACAGGGTCAGCAGAATACAGACGGCCTTCTGCTCATACCAGGAGAGGATCATGGATAGCGGCAGACCGTTCACGTCCGTCTCGAAAGCATTGCCCAGGGCCAGGGCGATCTGGATGGCCGAGTAGGCGTCGTTGCACTGGCCGATGTCCAACAGCCGCGGGATGCCGCCGATATCGCCGAAATCCAGCTTGTTGAAGCGGTACTTGCCGCAGGCCAGGGTCAGGATGATGGTATCCTCGGGCAGCGCCTGAGCGAATTCGGTGTAATAGTTCCGGCCGGACTTGGCTCCATCGCAGCCCCCGATCAAGAAAAAGTGCCTGATGGCGCCGCTCTTGACCGCATCAATCACCTGATCGGCTACGCCCAGGACGGCCTCGTGGCCAAATCCAATGGTGATGGTTTTATCGGAACCGTCCTCCGGAAAGCCCGGAGCGGCCAGGGCCGCCTCGATGACCGGGGTGAAGTCCCGGCCGGCGATATGTGCCACTCCGGGCCAGGCCACCAGACCGCTGGTGAAGATCCGGCCCAGGTATGTTTCTTTGGGCTTCTGGATGCAGTTGGTGGTCATCAGGATGGCCCCGGGGAACCGGTCGAACTCGGCGCGTTGATCCTGCCAGGCGCCGCCGTAATTCCCCGCCAGGTGCTCGAATTTCTTCAATCCTGGATAGCCGTGGGCCGGCAGCATCTCCCCGTGTGTATAGACGTTGATCCCTTTTCCCCGGGTCTGCTTGAGCAGTTCCTCCAGGTCCTTCAAATCGTGGCCCGAGACCAGAATCGCCTTGCCCTTGAGAGGCTCGATGCGCACCGGGGTGGGAATCGGATCCCCATAGGCGCCGGTGTTGGCAGCGTCCAGCAGCTCCATGACCCTCAAGTTCACCTGGCCGCATTTCAGGTTCATGGCCACCAGCTCATCCAGGCTGAGATCATCCCGGGTCAGAAAATCCAGCGCCTCGTGGAAGTAGGCATAGATCTGATCGTCTTCCTGGCCGAGGATCAGAGCGTGATCGGCATAGGCGGCCATGCCCTTGAGCCCGTAGGTGAGCAGCTCCTGAAGGGCGGTGATGTCCTGGCCAAATCGTTCCTGCCGTTCGGTAATGCTTATCTTGCGTCCTTGAGCGATCAAGCTCTCCAGGTCAGCGGCCGGCTGCCAGACCGCGGGCCCATCGAGGATTTCCGGCTGTTGACCCTTTTCACGACAGGCCTCCCGGTAGAGTCTCTCCGCTTTATCCTTGAGAGATGCCGTTTCGCTGATCAAGTCGGCGAGTCTCTCGGGGTCGAAGTTCACATTGGTTACCGTGGAGAAGAGCGCCTCAACGATGAACACATCGATCTCATGATCCTTGGCGCCAAGTTTCCTCGCCCGATGGGCATACATCGATAACCCTTTGGCTGCGTAGATCAACAGATCCTGCAGGGCCGCCGTCTGCGGGTCCTTTCCGCAGACACCCTTGACGGTACAGCCGGTTCCCTTGGCCGTCTGCTCGCACTGATAACAGAACATATCCATACGTGTTTCTCCTTTTTATCACTCCGCCTTCAACATGGTTAACAGCATCTTGAACCGCCCCGGGGCCCGCACGGCATGGGGCACCTTGGCCGGCATGATAGTCATCTGACCGGCCGCGGTGGGTACCGATGTGCCTCCGATGATCAGCTCCGCCTGTCCATCGATGACCTGTACCAGCGCATCGAAGGGAGTGGTGTGCTCGCTCAGGCTTTGTCCCTTATCGAAGGCGAACAGCGTCACGGTGCCGGCATCGTTCTTGACCAGCTGCCGGCTGACGATGGACTCCGGAGCATATTCCACCAGGCTGGCGACATTGACGGCCTCTCCCGAGGGCATCCGGCCTGTGTTCGAACAGCATGATTTGGGCATATCCTCCTCCCGAAGGTGAATACTGTTAATGATCCCTGCCATACAACGGCGACAGTTTCCTGAGCTTCTCCACCGTCCGGCCGACGGCCTTGACGATGTCGGGGACCTGCTCGACGGTATTGGACCTCCCCAGGGTGATCACCATGGAGCCGTGGACCTGTTCGTGCTTCAGGCCGATGGCCAGCAGTACCCGGGAGGGCTCCAGGGTTTTAGAGGAGCAGGCCGACCCGGTGGACACCTGGATGTTATGGCTCATGTCAAGAGTGAGCACGATGCTTTCTCCCTCGATGCCGTCGAAGCGAAAGCTGGCGTGGTGGGGAAGCCGGTGAACTCTGTGTCCGGTCAGATAGGTGTCCTCGATGTGGAGGATTTCATCGATGAGAGCGTCACGGATCCGCTCTAACCGACGGCTCTCCTGTTCCATCTCCTTCCGTGCGATCCGGGCCGCCTGGCCCATGCCGGCGATGGCAAAAAGGTTCTCGGTGCCCGACCGCAATCCGCGTTCCTGTCCGCCGCCGGGAAGAATGGCCTGCAGCCTGACGCCGGGCTTAATATAGAGAGCGCCGGCGCCCTGGGGACCGTACAGGTCGTTGGAGGACAGGGTCAGCAGGTCGATGCCATCCCGCTGGACGTCGATGGGTACGCGACCGGCCGTCGCGGCGGCGTCCACGTGCAGATACAAGCCCTGGCGATGAACGATCTCGCTGATCCGGCCGATGGGCTGGACCGTTCCGATCTCGTTGTTGGCATGCATGATGGAGGTTACCGTGGTCTCGGCAGTGACCCGTTCGGCCAGTCCTTCCAAGGAGAGGAGACCATCTGCATCGACCGGCGCCAGAGTCATCTCAAATCCACCCTTGGTGAGCTCCTTCATGGGATTCAGCACGGACATGTGTTCAATGGCGCTGGCCACAAGCCGTCGGCCCTTTTTCACGGACCGCAGAGCGGCGCCCTTGATGGCCAGATTGTTGGCCTCGGTGGCTCCGCTGGTGAAGATGATGCTGTTCTTCTCCGGGGCATGGATCAGATCAGCCACCTTTCCCCTGGCCTCCTCCAGAGCCTCTTTTGTTTCCGAGCCGGCCGAATGGGATGAGGACGGATTGCCGAAGCGATCCTCCAGATAGGGCCGGGCGAATGCCAGCACCCGCGGCTCGACGGGCATGGCCGAGGCATGGTCTAAATAGATCCGCTTCATGAAAATATCCAGCTCCTCTTTATCAGAACCACATGGTGGTGCCGGCTTCCAGGGCCAGGTCGTTCAGCGTGGCCGCGCCGACGATTTTCACGCCGGGAATCAGCTCGGCCTTCTCCCAACCCAGCATCCCTTTGGAGGCCTCACACACCAATATCTCGATCCCCAGATCCTGGGTCCTTTTGATCATCTCCATGGCGGTGGGCAAATCACCCAGCTTGATCTTCTCGGCCGCCCCCGGTTTCAGTATCCTCAACCCCTGGCCGAGATAATAGATGATGGGGTTGAGATCCATGGCCTTGGCCGTTTGAGCCAGGACGTGCGGCGAATATTGTCGTTCCGGCTGATCGCTGGTCTGCACGTAGAGGATGGTTTTCTCGTCTTTCATCTGCAAGCCCCTTCCTTTTGCGCTCTGTAGCTGACTTTTTTCTCGATCGTTATCCGGCAGGAAGGCGTTCATAGATACCACCTCAGTTCTTCTTTTTTATGTAGAAGGTCAGCAGCACTCCCGCCTTCTCGTGTTTCAGTATCTCATGCCCGGTCCGCTTGGCCCATCGGGGAATATCCTCCGCCGCCGCCGGATCATCGGCCGTGACCTTGAGAATCTGACCGACATCGATGCCATCGATCTTTTCCCGGGTCTGGGCAATGGGCAGGGGACAATAGAGTCCTACACAATCCAGTTCCGCATCGGCGATCATATCGGCTGTCATGGCCATCTCCCGGTCTATATCCTATCGTTATAGTATATTATTAGGATATAACAAAATACTTGAAACAATAATCGCAACTGCATTAACCACTATTAGTTGATATCTATAATTGGGGAGTGTTTATAATGATGCCTGTCAAACCAGCGATGTCCAGGCGAGGCCTGGCCGTTACGGACCGACGTGCATCATGGGCCATTCGGAATCGTAGTCCTCGAATTTTCTGGCATTATCTCTTTCGATCTCCAGGATTTTGTAATGGCCCAATTCCATGGAGGCGATGTAGTGAAGCATTCTCTGTATCTCGGGCTGCCCATCGAACCGGTCGGCCAGACCGAGATAGAATTCCTGGGCCGCCGTCTCGGCCTTCATGGCGCTCTCCAGGATCTCGCTCAGGGGGACGTTCTCGGTATCGATGCTGATCTCCGGCAGGGGAACCGGACTGTCTCCCTGCGGCACGGTCAGGTTCTTTTCGGGATACTGCCTGTGATACAGCTTTTCGAAGAACTGTCCGTGTTTGTCCTCTTCCCCGGCCAGGAAATTCAGCCGCTCCTTGAGCGCGAAATTTTTCACGCCGGCGGCCAGTCCGGCATAGGCCCGCTGCGCCTCAGCCTCGCTTTTCCGGGCCGTTACGATAAGATCCTCTACGCTGTATATGCTCAGATCCATGATAACCCTCCCTGTCAGGCTGGAGTTGAAAACTGCCATCGATCGATCTGCCGGATGACGGCGATGGAACAATATTGAAACATCCAGAAATATTCAGTCGAAGGAATTCTGAGATAAAGATATCCTCAGCCGAAGGAATTCTGAGAAGTCATCCGGAGTCTCCGGAGGTGACCCCTCGCCCCTCGATGGCCTCCGACCGGGCGGCCCTGGCCGGCTGAGATCGCTCCAGGATCTCGCCTCGTATGCCGACCCTGGTCAGCACCAGGGGAATGGCTTTGCCGGAATCCTTCAGGGCCGTCTCCACCAGCCGCACCAGGCCGGAACAGCAGGGCACCTCCATGTGGGCCACATCCACCATACGGATATCATTCTGGCGGAAGATCTCGGCCAGCTTGTGACGATAGGCCTGCACTTCGTCCAGCTTGGGGCAGCCCACCACCAGAGCTCTCCCTCGGAGAAACTTGCGGTGAAAATCTGCAAAGGCAAAGGGGACACAATCGGCACTGATAAGCAGATCGGCATTCTGAAAGTAGGGCGCATTGACCGGCACCAGATGAAGCTGGACCGGCCATTGTCCCAATTCCGCCGGTGGAGCGGATCCCGTCGACGGACGGGCATCGGGGGCCGCGCCGGATCCACGCAGAACCTGAGCCGCCGAGCCCGGACAGGCAAAGGCGCAGCCGGAGACCGCCGTTTTCGACGAGTCGGCCGTCTGCCGGGTATTCGAGGACAGATGGCATTCCACCGCCTCCTGGTCAAAACCATCGGCCTCCCGGGTCTCGATGGTCAGAGCGCCCCGGGGACAATCGCCGATACAGGCTCCCAGCCCGTCGCAATAGATATCGCTCACCAGCCTGGCCTTGCCCTCGATGATGGCGATGGCGCCCTCGGCGCAGGCCGTTACGCAATGTCCGCAGCCGTCGCATTTTTGCTCGTCAATCCTGATGATCTCTCTCTTCATGAGCCGGTTCCCTTCCATACACATCGGTGAGCTGGGATAATCTCATACTTTGCATATAGGCTTGACATCGCTTCTGAGTGTTCTGTAAAAGATCTCCGTAGATGCATCGGTCTCCCCTGCAGATCGGTTCATCGAACAGGCATTTTTTCACCGCCATAGGTCCTTCTATGGCCTCGTAGATATCCAGAAGTGTGATCTGATCGCTTTCCCTCCCCAGAGTGTAACCCCCTCCGGGGCCGCGATTCGATTTGAGCAGGCCGATGCGGGCCAACTGCTGAAACACTTTGTGAAGATGCGCCTTGGAGACTCCCAGCCGATCCGCTATCTGTCCCACGTTGCGCACATCGCTCTCCTGTGCCGCCAGAAACACCATACCGTGCATGGCCAGCGAAACGGCCTCCGATATTCTCACCACCGTGCTCATCGGCAGATTCCCCTTGGTTGACTTTATTGTAGTATTCAAATACTAATATACCACAATAGGGCCGATATGTCAAGGAAATCTTTCATTTTCTTTTATCCCCTGCCGCCGCGAGATCACCCGGCAGGATCACCCTCATTTTTCTCTTGACAAGTTGAGAGACCGATCTTACTATTGCCAAAGAACTGACCAATAACGCGCCGAAGACCCTTTGCCGAACGCCTATCCCGCGCGGAGGAGGACCATCATGAAAGACCTGTTCCGGGCCTGCTTCATCGTCTTCAGCATCCTCATCGGTCTGCTTGTCTGTTGCTCCACGACGAGGATCAACATCGACTACGATCAGGATGTCAGCTTTCTTCAATATAAAACCTACCGTTGGATCCCGCACCAGCCGAAGGTGAAACCGCCCCGGCGGATCGACCACGCTCTCCTGGAGAAAGGCATCAAGACGGCCGTGGACGCCGAGCTGTCGGCGAAAGGATACGACAAAGCGATGGGCGGGGATATCGATTTCCTGGTGGCCTTTCACATGGGAGCCCAAAACAAGGTCGATGTGACCCATTACGGCTACCGTTACGGACCCCGGGGCCGCTGGTGGGGCCATCATACGGAGGTACACCGTTACAAAGAAGGTACGCTCATCCTCGACATCGTCGATGCCCGGAGCAAACAATTGGTCTGGAGAGGCTCGGCCCGCGACGCGGTTCATCGCTCTCAGGATCTGGACGATAAGCTCCTCGAGGCGGTATCGAAAATCCTGGTGGAGTTCCCGCCGCAATAAGACTTTGTCCATATCGCGAGGGTCTCAATAAAATAAAAGAAGCCCCGGCCGATCGTTCGGCCGGGGCTTCTTCAAGGGCGGCGAGCTGAATACGGATCAGCTCTGCGGAGAAAACTGATCCTTGCCGGCTCCGCAGACGGGGCAAACCCAGTCGGCCGGGAGATCTTTGAAAGTCGTCCCCGGCTGGACACCGTTGTCCGGGTCGCCCTTTTCGGGATCATAGACATACCCGCATACTTCACAGACATAGTTCTGCATGTTCTCTTTCCTCCCCTGTTCAGTTTTCGGCAGAGTTTTCTCGGCCGTTCCCTGGTAAGTCGGTGCGTTCTTGGAGGCCCTGCCCCCTTTGACCTGGTGATAGTAAGAGTAGGTCATGGGCTTGCCCTTCCGAAGATTTTCCGCGCTGACCACCTCTCCAATAAAAATAGTATGGGTGCGCATATCGCAGCGTTGGATCACGCTGGCCTCGATCACGGTGAGAACATGATCGGTCACCAGCGGGCATCCGGTGACACCCAGCCGGTGTTTGCATTTGGAGAGCTTGTCGACATCCCGGCCGGATTGAAACCCGAACAACCCGATCAGCTCCATGGGTGTCGCTTCTTCCAGCACCGAGACGCCGAACTTGCCGCTGGCATCGATGAATTCATGAGTGAGATTGTTCTTAGAGATGGCCACCGCGATGCAGGGCGGCTCCGCTGTGACCTGCATGACGGCATTGGCGATCTGGCCGTTGAGTTTCTCCTCATGGTATGAGGAAACGATGTACAGCCCGTAGCTGATATCGAAGAGGGCCTTCAGATCGATGTTCTTATTCTCGATAACGCACCTCCTTTCTCCGGAATCCGCATCGGCAGGGTCGCTAAGAAGAGCAGTGTTCCTTGAGTTTTCGGGCTATCGATGCGCCCAGAGCCGCGCATTGTGTCAGCGCCGCTTCATCGGGCACATATTTGAGTTTGAGATCTTCCGCGACCGCCTCCACCTTCATCTGCCCGAGAACGTCTCTGATCAGTCCCACGGACTCCCCGCTCCACCCATAGGATCCGAAGGCCGCCCCGATGAGGTTTTGAGGTTTGAGACCCTTCAAATACGACAGGACATCCGCTATGGTGGGAAACAGGTTGTTATTGATGGTAGGCGAGCCCACTATCAGCGCGCCGGCGTCCAGGATTTCGGTGGCCACGTCACTGCGATGCGAGGCCCCCAGAGGCAGAAGCCTGACGATGGCGCCGCCCGCCGTGAGACCGTCGCCGATGGACCGAGCCATCTTCTCCGTGCTGCCCCACATGGTGTCGTAGACCACCACAGCCTTCCCGGTGGGCTTCTGTTCCGCCCAGCCGGCGTATAGATCGAGGATCCTGTTAAGCTTCTGCCGCCAGATAGGACCGTGATCGGGAGCGATGATGGCGATATCGAGATCGAGCTGCGGCAGCTGCCGGAATAATTTCGTGATCAGCGGAGAATACGGCAATAGGATATTGGCGTAGTATTTGGCCGCTTCCTGGTCCAGTATCCAGTCCTCGATCTGATCGGCAAATCGCTCGCCGGAAGCCAGATGCATCCCGAAACCATCCTGCGAGAAGAGCACTTTATCCCCGGCCAGGTAGGTCATCATGCTGTCCGGCCAATGCAGCATCCGCGTTTCCAGGAAGGTCAGGCTCATATCGCCAAGGTTCACATTTTGCCCATCTTTCACGGGCACGATCTCGTCATCCAGATGAAAGTGCTCCCGGAGTGTCTTCGCACCCATGGCGGAAGCCAAAACCTTCTCGGGCTTGACCATCCTGATCACTTCCGGAAGACATCCGGAGTGGTCCATTTCGGCATGGTTGGAGATGATCGTGCCGATACGGCCCGGATCCACCAGCGATGCGATGCGCGCCAGCATCTCGTCCTTGAAAGGCGCCTTGACCGTATCCACCAGGATGGGATGCTCGGCCGTAATGAGGTAGGCGTTGTAGGTCGATCCCCGGCCGGTGGCATATCCATGGAAATTCCGGATGGCCCAGTCGACGGCACCAACCCAGTGGACGTTCTTGCTCACCTGAACAGCCTGAAAGGATGTGCTCATGTTGGCATCTCTCGAGTCGTTTAAGAATTCAAGGAGGCCAGTTCCTTGCTCAGGATGGTGATGTGTTTCATCTCCTCCTTAATGATGTCGTCGATCTCCTCCCGGCCCATCTTCTCCGGAACCATCTCCTGAATGCCGCGGTAGAAGACGATGGAGTCCTTTTCCATGCCAATGGCGATCTTCAGGATGTCTTTCAGTTCATCGCTGCCGGTGAGCCGGTCACAGGCATCTTCCTTGATATTGAAAACATGCCCCCCAGCGAAAGACTGAAGATAAAGAGCCGCCTCATCTTCCGGGTCGAACAAGCTCCATCCCCGGCCCTTATCCGGCAGGCTGGCTCTCATCTGATGAAAAGTCTTCTCGTGATCGTCCTCCATGTCGGCCAGATGCCCAAGCAGCTTCCGGGCGTGCTCATCCTGAACGCAGCCTTCCGCCGCCTTGCGATAAAATCTGGCTCCATTGCGCTCGATCTGCTCGGCCATCTCGAAGATCTCGTCGGCGCTGAACTGCATGCTCATCATTCGCCTCCTTCAGCGGCTGGAGGAGTGAACACGCGCTGGCCAAGTTCGCGATCGATCATGAACAGGCCGCCGCCCTCCTTGCCGACCATCTTGAGTTTCTGCACGATCCCGTCGGCGGAGGCCTCCTCCTCGACCTGTTCAGCGACGAACCACTGCAGAAAGTTTTTTGTGGCGTGGTCTTTCTCCTTGATCGCCAGATCAACCAGCTTATTGATCAGGCCGGTGACCTTCTGCTCGTGCTTATAGGCGTCCTGGAAGGCGGCCAGCGGCGAGGACCATTTAAGAGCGGGTTTGTCTATGGCGTCCAACCAGACCCGGCCTCCGCGCTCGTTCACGTAGTTGAAGATTTTAGTGCCATGTGCTAACTCTTCGGTGGCCTGTATCTGCATCCAGTTAGCGAAACCTGTTAGATTAACGGATTCAAAGTAGGCTGCCATGGATAGATAAAGGTATGCAGAATAATACTCCGCGACCACCTGTTTGTTTAAAGCTGTTTCCATCTTTTTGCTCAGCATGCTCTCATCCTTTCCACAGTCCGTGAAGATTACAGTACTCCCTGGCGGTCACCGTATCGGCATCAATGCAGAACACCGTTTCCGGCTCATCTCCGGGCTTCAGGAATTTTCGGTAGACCTTACCGTCATCGGCGATCACCTGGATCCACTCGATGTAATGTTCCTCAAGCATCGGGTGGGCCGCGCTGCCCACCTTGACCTTGAATCCGTCGGCCGTTTTCTCCACCACCGGGACATGCTTCTCCTGGGCGGCATCGGTGCTGTTTTCACGATACAGCTTCATGGGCTCGCCGCAGCAGATGAGTTCGCCGGGGCCGCGGTGCAACAGCTCCACGATATTGCCGCATTTCTCGCATTTATAGACCTGCAGGCGTTCGGTCATTTCCGCCCCCTCCTTTTTAGAGTTTCTTGTGGCACAGCCACCAGTCGAAACACTCGTATTCCTTCATCCGCTCTTCGGCGGTCTTCACATCCATAGCCGGAGGAATGATCACCTCGTCCTTGATCAGCTCGTTGTCCGGCCAGTTGGCCGGAATGGCCACCTTATTCTCGTCGGCGACGCGAAAGCCGCGCACCATCCGAAGGATCTCATCCATGTTCCGTCCCAGCTCCTGGGGATAATACAGAATGGCCCGGATGGTGCCCTGAGGATCAACGATGAACACGGCCCGGACGGTGTTGCTGCCTTTTCCGGGATGGATCAATCCCAGCTGATGGGCCACCGGACCGGTATCGGCGATGATCGGGAAGGTGATCTCGGTGTCCAGATTCTCCTTGATCCACTGTACCCATTTGATGTGGCTGAACACCTGATCGACGCTCAGGCCGATCAGCTCACAATCCAAATCTCTGAATTGCTCGACCCTTTTCTGAAAGGCCACGAACTCGGTGGTGCACACCGGAGTAAAATCGGCCGGATGGCTGAACAGGATGAACCACTTGCCTTTGAAATCTTCGGGCAGCGTCATCTTGCCGTGCGTGGTCTGAACCTCGAATGAGGGAAACGGATCCCCGATCAGGGGCATTTTCATTTCCATGGTTAAACACTCCCTTGCCGTCAATAAAGGTTAAATTTTTATCGTCTCCTGAGGGAAATTCAGTTGGCGGTCGCCTTGACCCTCTCCTCCTGGGACATCCCCGCCAGTTTCTTGACCTCGGCGACGTCCAATCCCAATCCTGACGCGACACGGGATCCATAATCCTTATCCGCCTTGTAAAACAGGGCGGCCTGGCGCAGCTGAATGGTCTTTTTGGCGTGGCCCAGGTGTCCCACAATATTGCCGATGAGATGATCCCGAGCCTCATCGGTCATCACGGTACGGTAGAGATTCCCGGGCTGAACGAAATCATCATCGGTCAGCGCTTCCGGATGGCGGGCAGCCATTCCGGAAACCTCGATGGGCGGCTCGGCCGCTTTGAGGTCCGCCACCGGACCCTGAAAGCTGTTGGGATTGTAGTTCGGCCCGCCGTCGCCGTTATCGTCCACGCGCATGGATCCATCGCGCTGGTAATTGCTCATCATCGCGGCCTTGGGCCTGTTGATGGGCAGCAGATGGTAGTTGGGACCCAGGCGGTAGCGGTGCGCATCGTGATAAGCGAAGATACGGCCCTGGAGCATCTTGTCAGGAGAGGCGGCGATTCCGGGAACGAAGTTGCCCGGGGAAAAAGCGGCCTGCTCGACCTCGGCGAAGTAGTTCTTGGGATTGCGGTCCAACACCATGCGCCCCAGCGGCATGACTGGAAAGTCGCCATGCGGCAGAACCTTGGTGACATCGAATGGATTGAAGCGGTAGCTCTTGGCCTGCTCGGGGGTCATGATTTGGACCTGCACGTCCCAGGCGGGATGATCGCCTTTCTCGATGGCGTCGAACAGGTCGATGGTGGCATGGTCGGGATTCTTGCCGGCCATCATCGTCGCTTCCTGATCGGTGAAGTTCTGGACGCCCTGGACCGTCTTGAAATGAAACTTGACCCAAAAATGCTCTCCCTTGTCGTTGTACCACATCACCGCATGGCCACTGTAACCGTTCATGTTCCGGTAGCTCTTGGGAGTGCCGCGGTCGGAAAACAGGATCGTGACCTGATGAATCGACTCCGGCGTGAGGGAGAGAAAATCCCAGAACATGTCCGCATCCTTCGCGTTGGTGCGCGGATTGCGCTTCTGGGTATGGATGAAATCCGGGAACTTCAATGGATCGCGAATGAAGAAAACCGGCGTGTTGTTCCCGACCATATCCCAATTGCCCTCCTCGGTGTAGAACTTCACCGCGAAGCCGCGGGGATCGCGAGCCGCGTCGGCCGAGCCCTTCTCTCCTCCCACGGTGGATAAACGGGCAAAGACCTCGGTGCGCTTGCCGATTTCCGACAGGAACCTGGCTCTGGTATATTGAGTCACATCGTGAGTGACCTCGAAATAGCCGTGAGCGCCGGCCCCTTTGGCATGGACCACGCGTTCCGGAATGCGTTCTCTGTTGAAGTGGGCCAGCTTCTCGACAAAATGGATATTCTGTATCAAAGCGGGGCCCGGGGAACCGGCAGTGATGAGCTTGTCATCATTGTCCACCGGCTGGCCGAAGTTTCTGGTCAGGGTTTTTCTGCTCTTTGCCAATTCGAACACCTCCTTTTCAATCACCAGTTCTCGCACAGCATCTCGAAGTACGCCTGGGGATGAGCGCAGGCGGGGCACTCTTTCGGGGCCTCGTTCCCCTCATGGAGGTAACCGCAGTTCAGGCAGCGCCAGACGACCGCCTTGTCCTTCTTGAAGACCGTGTCATTCTTGACGTTCTTCAGCAGGCCCAGATACCTTTTCTCGTGCTGCTTCTCGGCCACGGCAATGGACCGGAAGATGGCCGCGATCTCGAGGAAACCTTCCTGTTCGGCGACATCGGCAAAACCGGGGTACATCTGGGTCCACTCGTAATTCTCCCCACCGGCCGCCTCCTTGAGATTTTCCGCCGTCGTGCCGATCACACCGGCGGGAAAGGAGGCCTGTATCTCTGCCTCACCTCCCTGGAGCTGCTTGAACAGCCGTTTGGCGTGCTCCTTCTCCTGGTTGGCCGTCTCCTCGAAGATGTAAGAGACCTGAACGTAACCCTCCTTCTTCGCCTGGCTGGCAAAGTAGGAATAGCGGTTTCTGGCCTGCGATTCTCCGGCGAAGGCGGTCAGCAGGTTTTTTTCGGTCTGAGAATCCTTAAGGGCCATTTCCTTCCTCCTTTGTTAGTCGTTCGTTTCCTTTACGTTTTCGATGGTATAACCCAATCCCTCGATGCCGGCCCGGAGCTGTGACAGGTCAATCTGGTCTCCGGTCACTCCAGCTGTGCCCTTTTTGAGATCGACCTCCACGGACCGCACCCCGCGAACCCGTGAAAGAGCCCGCTGTATGCTTTGAACACAATGCTGGCAGGTCATCCCGGAGATGGAGAAAGTGACCATGGGAGTCTCCAGAAGCCGGGGTACGGCTCGCCTGTTCGGGCGCGGCGGCCGCCAGACGGCGGCTGTCAGCACGACCAGCAGCACCACCGCCGAGACCGTCTTGAGAGACTCCGGCAGCATCCCGGGCATGGCGGCGGTGACCGTCACTCCCTGAAACCGGAAAATATAATCGAGAAACAGTCCCGAGGCAAGCGCGGTGACGGCCACGGTGAACAGATAGGTGACGGCCGTTCGCCGGCCCATGATCTTCCAGATGGTGGCGATGGCAGCGGCGTTGGTGGCCGGTCCGGTGAGCAGGAAAACCAGCGCAGCGCCCGGAGACACCCCTTTGGCGATCAGCGCCGCAGCTACGGGAACCGAGGCAGTGGCGCACACATAGATGGGTATGCCGACCAGCATCATGACGATCATGGCCCCGATCCCGGCCCCCAGGACCCCGGCCAGGTAATCGTCCGGAATGAAGGCGGAGATCAACCCGGCGGCGATCAATCCGATCACCAGGGCTTTGCCGATATCGCGGGGCAAGGACACAAATCCATAGCGAAGAATACGGCCAAAACGGTTGCCGGCTTTTACCTCGGAACAACACTCGCTGGTGCAGGCCGGGACCGCTTCCCGGGCGGCTTCATGACCTTCCAGAAGACTCGTCAGGGAGCCCCCCAGGAGGCCGGTCACTAATGCCGCCAACGGCCGAAACACGGCGAACACGGGCCCGAGAAGACTGAAGGTGACCATGATGCTGTCCACGCCCGTCTGAGGGGTGGACAGCAGAAAAGCGGTGGTGGCCCCCCGGCTGGCCCCGTGCTGGCGCAAGGACGCCGCCACGGGAATAACCCCGCATGAACAGAGGGGCAGAGGAATGCCGAAGAGGGTGGCCTTGACCACCGGCCATGCGCCCTTGCCTCCCAGATGCCGTTCCACGGTCTGTGCCGAGATGACGACCGACAGCACGCCGGCGACGAAGAAACCCAGCAACAGGTATGGAGCCATCTCACTGAGGATATGCCAGAACTCTATGAGGACGTTTTGAAGGACATTAAACATACGAAATTCTCTCTAAAAAATCCACTGGAAAATCGTTCGCTGCGCCTGGGGGATGATCATCAAACCGTAAAGGATGGCGCCGTTCACAGAAGATACCGGGCGCACCCTAGGCCACCTCGTCTTCGTCTTTTCCCTGGCAGTCGGGGCAAATTCCCATAAACTCGACACAGCGGCCGACGAGGCGGTAGCCGGTCGTCTCCTTGATGGCCTGTGCGCATGGATCGACTGGATCGATGTGGACATCATCGACCCGTCCACAGATCAGGCAGCGAATATGAGCATGTTCCTCGAGACTGTGGTCGAACCGCATCTGAGACCCGCCCAGCTGAACCTTCCTGATGACTCCGTTTGCGGAGAGAATCTCCAGATTCCGGTAGACGGTGCCCAGGCTGATACGAGGCAGTTTTCTGCGAGCCCAATGATAGACCTCGTCGGCGGTTGGATGACAGCACGATTCCGTCACCGTTTGGAGAATAACTTTACGCTGTATTGACATCCTCATCTTTTTGTTGGACAGCAAGTTGTCCTCCATATTAATAATGATAATAATAACGATAATTA
>Ga0272444_10001604_pt1 | contig 21617 bp, 14 predicted proteins | sample SSMForm13_FD_201033 | JGI IMG/M metagenome (GOLD analysis project Ga0272444, IMG submission 201033) | Marine sediment archaeal communities from Little Sippewissett salt marsh, Falmouth, MA, United States - SSM-Form-13 | ecosystem: Environmental > Aquatic > Marine > Wetlands > Sediment ...
TACCTGCCAGGCGTTCTGCGTTACTTCTGGGCCTCGGCGGCGGCTTTGCGCTTGTCGAGCACTTTCTGTGCGAGGTCTCGAATTCTGCGGGCTTCCTTCAGCGTTGATGTCGACGCGGTCGTGCTGGCTATGCGCCGCATCGCGGCGAGTACTCCATCCGGATTGGTGGAATATATCTGCGCGCCGATGCGGCAGGCGGCGTACTCTGCCTCGGCTACCAGGTCGGGGTTATCGATCTGCTCCATCGCCATTGTCAGCGCCCCGACGGTTCTGATATCGCCGAGGCTTTTCACCGCGAGCTTTCGCTCCTCGGGGCGTTCGGCGAGGTCCATTATCTGGATGTACGCCCAGAACTTTTTCTCCGCCGGAAGCGGCAGATATCGCGACAGCCGCAAGTAGCCCGACAGCGCCAGGGTCTTCTGGTCTTTCCGCTTGGCTGAGCGGGCGACAATCATAAGTTGATCGGCGGCTCCGCCTCTTTCCGGGGAGCGGGACATTGCCTTGAGGGCAGCCTCCTGGACCACCTCGTTTGGATCGCCAATGCCGATTATCAGCGTCTCCAGCGCCTTGGCGCCGGTGAGTTGCCCGCAGCTCTGCATGAGGGCGCACTTGGTCTTGACGTCGGCGTCTTTGAAGGCCTTGGCGATGGAAGCAGCCACGAGATCCTGAGCATCCGTCCGTTGGCAGATTCCCGCCATGGCTCGCTGGCACCGGTCGGCCTCGGTGGAACTTGTCGCCCGACAGAACCATTCTACCAGCGGCATGAGGGCGCGTTCATCTCCGGAGGCAGACAGCGCATCCAGCGCCGCGTAGCGGACATTGGGTTCGGGGTCGGCGGCGAGTGTCAGGATTGACATGGTCATTTCGCCCGCGCCGCGCCTGCCCAGCGCCCGCAGCACTTCGCACCTGACGGCGGGGTCGTTTTCGTGTATTCCTTCGATGAGGGTTTCATTGACTTTTTCGCCGCGGAGTCGCCTCAGGCTTGCGCGGGCGAGTTCCCGCTCCTGGTCGCCGGCTTGGACAGCCAGGCGGACGAGCATCATCGCGTCGGCCTTGGTGCCGACGCCACCGATAGCGCGTATGACTGCCAGGCGGAGATCTCCGCCGGCCCCGGCGTGCCATTTTGCTCGGCGCAGTTCAGCCAGGACCGTTGCGCGGGCGACGGGGTCTCCGCGATCGCCGAGAAGGTTTATCATTTCCACCTTCGCTGGTTCATTGGAGGCCTTGGCCAGAAGGGCGGCGAAGGCCCTGGTTGCCTCCTCGCCGGGGATCTCCCGGGCAAGCTCCATCGCCACGGGCTTTATGGCCTGGTCATTGCCGGCGACAAGGCCAACGACCACCCCGACCGCCTTAAGCCCCTGGGCGGCTACCATTGCTCGCAGGGCGGCAATGCGGAGAAGCCGGGTTTCCGTGGGGTTCTCGTACATTTTCCGCCAGATCGTCAGGGCAGTCTCCCTGTCGCCCGCGGACGAGGCCTCTTCCGCGCAGGCCAACAGGGCGTCGCCAATGGCGTTGTGCAACTCGCCCACGGAAACCAGTCGCAGATTGTCCAGAACGCCAATGGCATTGGCGCTGCCTATTCGCCCCAATGCCGTCGCAGCCGCTCGCGCCACCGAAGCATCACGGTTCTTGAGCATCCGGGCGATCCAGTCGATACTGGCGGAACTGCCACGGGCACCCAGCGAATTGATGAGTCCGATCTGCCACTGCGACTCGACGGCGGCGAAAAGGGCCTGGTGGAGTTTGTCGGTCGCCGACGAGTCGGGGATTTTCTCCAGTATGCACCGCGCCTGCTCGCGGCAGATGGGGTTTGCGCTCTTGAGTAACTCGCCGAGACTGTCAACGCATTCGGTGCTGCCGATGTCCTGGAGCATCTGGACGACAATTCGCCTGCCACCCTCAGGGGAGTTGGCGTCGGCGACAAGCGAGCCGACCAATTCCCTGCAAAGCGCCTGTCGCACCCGGTCATCGTCGGACCTTGCCGAGCGTAAGCAGACTGCCTCCATATTCCCGCGAGCCTGATACGTGCGGTACCGATTGTTGCCCGCGCCGGCTAATTCGTCCAGAAGGTAGCTTATAACCCGGCCTGCGTCGGCTTGGAGTTGTTCGGGCGTTCGATCGCCCAGAACCGTGCCTGACTTGAACTCCTCCACGAGCTTGGCGTTTGCCCGGGCAATTTCAGAGGCCGAGATGGTTGTTTTCCGCGCGTTTTTTGGCCGGGATGGCTTGGCCAGGCAGACCGTTCCGGGCAGCAGCAGAACCAGCACCGATACGCAAGTTGTCATTGTCGTTCGTTGGTCGGTCATATCAGCACCGCCATGGAGAGCGTTTGGGCCTGTCGAGCCATCTTGTCGCCAGGTCGTCGTTGATGATGTTTTCCGCGGCGGGGTCCCACCGTATGGTCTTGCCGGCCCAGAATGCGATACATGCCAAGTGGGCGATGGTGACCGATCGGCAGGCGCTTTCTGCGTCTGCGATCGGTTTCTTGCGTGTCTTGACGCAGTCGCCAAAATCTGCGACCGGGTCGGCGCTGAATTTTCGACGGCCTGTTCCGACAGGCATCGGGCCACCGGCCAGGCTTGCCGGCCAGGTCGTAAAACCATCTTGCCCCACTCCCAATGCCAGCGTTCCGTTATCTCCGACGAATTCGATCGAGCCCTTGTGCGGGCCTCGTTCGCCTATAACGGTCGTGCCGTCGGCATATCGCATCGTAAGGGGGATCATCTTGTCGCCGTCGCGTTTGGGTGGAATGAACTCGACCGGCCCGGTATCATCCTTACCCAAAGCCCACTGGATTATGTCGAACGTGGACGCGCCAGTATATGCCAGGGGCCCGCCGGAGTACTCCCGAAACGCTCGCCAGCCATTGTAGTTGCTTGAGCATCGGTTTGGGTTATACGGCGCCTCGGCGGCAGGGCCCTGCCAGAGGTCCCAGTTCAGAGTGTTCGGGCACTTGGCGGAGGTGGCTCCGAGCGTGCAATACTGCGATGGGCTGCCGCAGGAAGCGTATACCTTGTGAACTTTGCCCAGCGCTCCGCCGCGGATCAGCCCCCACGCGCGGCGATAATTGCTGTAATAGCGATGGCCAAGAGCCCCTTGGAACACGCGCCCGTACCGCGAGGAAACTCGCTGAATCTGCCGGGCCTCGCGGACAGTCAACGAGATTGGGCTTTCGCAATAGATGTCCTTGTTGGCCCGGGCGGCAGCGCAGGCAATCACCGCGTGCCAGTGGTCCGGCGTGGCGATTACCACGGCGTCTACACCCTTGTTGGCGAGCACCTCGCGAAAGTCGACGACGACCCTGGTTCCCTTCTCGCGACGCTCGATGCGGGCACGCAGGCGGTCGGTGCGCTGGCTGTCCACGTCGCATAGGCTGGTGAACTGGAACTTGCGCTGGCGGTTGTAGCTTTCCACCCAGCGCTGGCCGTTTCGACCGCAACCTATGATCCCGACCGTGATGCGATCACTGGCGGGGGGAAGTTCGCGTTTGCCCAGGGCCGATGAGGTTAGCACATATGGCGCCGCTGCCGCCGCTGCCGCGATGCCAACGAACTGCCGACGCGATATCTTCTTGTCAGGTCCATCCATCATGCGTGTCTCGTACAGTGAAGTTAAGCGCAACGGTTCGGAGGTTACGCGTAAAAACCAAACTGCTCAATCTTATTCAACTCATCAACGGGCCCACAATCCCTCTTGAGTCCACAATTATCCCGCTTGAGACGAGATAAACGTCGGTAGCCGGGTGGGGAGTTTTGCGTTATAGTACTTGGATATTGAATATTGTTCTGTTTGTGTGGATCGGGAAGATTTGATGACCAGTTTTGGACGTGCTGTCCTGGCGGCCCTGATGGCCGCAATATCCCTGACGATTGGCGCGGTTTGCGTCGAAGCCAAGCCTTCGCCCGCTCCGGCCGCGATGAAGGCGCCCGAACTGTCGGCAGAGACGCGGGGAAAATTGAACGAGGCCGTCCGAGAAATGTCTCGCTTGGCCGTGGGCTCCGATCAGTGGTACGCCGCGGTGGACAAGGTGCTGGGGTTCGGCCCCGAAGGCCAGCGAAAGGTTCTGCCGATCGCTCAGGCAAAGTACCGTCGATTAGGCCGGGAATACAAAATCGCTTTCGCCAGGCGAGGTAAGGCAATTTTCGCCGCACGTCTGGGGGAGTTGAAAAAGACCGGCAAGTCGACTCGCCAGATTGATCAGGATATCCGCGACGCCCGCAAGGATGTGCTGGACCTTGTTGCCGAATCCAACCTCGAGAAGTCCGAGATTGTCGCCAAGGGCGACCCGGCCATGAAGACGCTCGAAGCCCTGATGGGACTCGAACGCAAAGTGGTGCTTGATAGCGATGAGGCTTTGGCCGAGCTTCGCGGAAAACTGCTCAGAATGTGGGTTCTGCGAAGCCGCTGCGACGACGAGGAAGCCCCGCCGGCTGAAACGCAACTGCTCGGTTTGGAGGAAATGCTTGCGATGCAGGCGATGCCCATTTCCTCATCCGCGAGGAGCGTGCTCGAGGCGAACTTTGTCCCGGCCCAGAAGCTCGCTCCCGAGGAGGCCGCCGGCATAGACGACCTTAACCGTATGCGCCTGCTGCTGGGTCTCAGCGCGCTGGCGATCGACTTGCAGCTCTGCGAGGCGGCTCGGGGGCACTCCCGCGATATGGTCGAGAAGAAGTTTTTCGCCCACGAATCGCCCGTGCCGGGCAAAGCGACGCCCTGGGACCGCGCTCGCAAGGCGGGCACGACCGCCTCGGGCGAGAACATCGCAGCCGGCACGTCCACGGGCGCAGGCGCCAACCGGATGTGGTTCCACAGCCCGGGCCACTTCAAGAATATGTTCGGCGCCAGGCACCGCCGAACCGGCTTGGGCAACCACGACAAGCATTGGACGCAGATGTTCGGCCGATAGGCCCCGTTCGCGTCACTTCGCTTCGGTTTGCAGTTTGTCCAGAATTGCCCTGGCCTCCTGGACCAGGCGCTCCCGCGTCCACTGCTGGGCCTGTTTGCGTTGCTGGGCGATCCACTTGTTGTACTGGGTGTATTCGGGCGAGTTGCGCTCACCGAAGGGCGTGTCGGGCCAGGGGCTTTTGTCCGTGCGGAAAGGTGCCGCGGGCAGTCCTCTGCTGCTGTCGCCAACCAGCGTTCCGAATGGATGGGTGGCCCAGGCATACCGCACCGCGACCGGCTTGGGTACGAAGTCGCTCGATACCTTCACCGTGTTGCTCTCAGCCATGAACGCCCTGGCTGGGTAGAAGTGACCGTCCTTGCCCGCGATGGCGAAGCCTTTGATTTCAGCCCGACCGCCATGCTTCGGATGGATTGGCACGTCGAAACTCACGATGGCCTCATTGCCCTCAATCTTCATCGACTGGTAGAGCGGTGTGCGATAGTTGACGTTTACGTCGTACTGAGTAGCCAGGGCCCATCGGGCGAGTCGCTCGCCCAGTGGCGTCTTGAACGGGGAATGCATCTGGATGTGTCCGAGATCGCAAGCGATGACAAAGCCGGTGTCCGGATAGGCCTTGTGGGCCTTGAGTTGCGATTCGCGGATATAAGGGGCTGGGCTGACCATGTCCTTTTCGGTGTTCTCGATCTTCGGCGGAAAACCCCAACTGACCATCTGGCAGATGCCGAAGGGCAGTTTCGAGTCTCGAAAAACGCGGCGCCATTCCGGGATCAAGGCAGTGAACGTCTTGGTGTAAAGCCCCGGCCTCGCGCCGCCGACGGAATTGTTGATGCCCTGGTAGAACAACGCCCCCTTGATGGTCAGGCCCGCCATCGGAGAGAGGATGGCGTTGTAGGCCGCACCGGGATTGTTCCGGTTGGCGGCGGGACTGGGCTTGGGCTTGGTGGGCTTGGGCGGGGCGGCCTTGCCGGTAGCCTTTAACCGCTTTGCCCGCGACTCCCACCGCCGGAGTTCCTCGGCAAGCGATTTGCTCGGGTCATATGCGGCGATTTTATCGTCCCATGATTTCAGCAGGCCTGCCGTTCCGGGGATCTTTCCAAGGGTGCCCCGCGAGATCCACGCCTCGACCGTCGTGCCGCCCCATGATGTGTCGATCAGGCCGATGGGCACTTTTGTTATCTGGTGAATCCGCCGTCCGAAAACATATCCCACCGCCGAGAACAGTTGCACCGTCTTTGGCGAGCACACCTGCCAGTCGCCTTTACGCTCGGTGACCTTGCTCCAGGAGTTGTATTCGTCGATTCGCGGGAAGTTGTCCAGCGCCTTCGGACCGGCGCGAAGCGGAATCGTCATAAGCCGGATCGCGGGCCTCCCGGCAGAGAGGATTTCAAGATCGCCGTCGTGAATATTTCGCAGGGCGGCCTCCATGTTGCTCTGGCCGCCAAGCACCCATACGTCACCGACCAGCACATTCTTGAAAGTCAATTGCCCATCATCCGCAGGCGACTTTACGGTAAGGACGCGGCCCTGGTCGCTGGCGACCATGGGGGCCAGCTCAACGGACCATTTGCCGTCGCTGCCGGCGGTGATGGTTTTTCGCTGGCCGGCGAAGGTGATGATTACCTTTTCGCCCTTATCGGCCCAGCCCCATATCCGCACCGGCTTGTTACGTTGGAGAACCATATTGTCGCCGAAGATATTCGGCAGCCGAACGGCAGCCTGGGCAGGCAGGCATGCGGCGATCAACATCCCAGCCACCGCCGTCAACACCACGCGGCGGACAATCGCAGTGCTTTTGCGCATCGGTTCGTTGCGAATCATATTTGTTCTCCTGAATTGTCTGTGGCGGGTATCCCAGAACCTGTTTTGCGTTCACGGGTGGTGCGGCCTTTACAGGCTTATTCGTTGCCGCCCTTGCCGCGGGTCGCGTAGCACTGCCGACCATAGGATGCAATTTCGTCGTTCATTGCCGCCAGGAGTTGCCTGTCGTACGGCACGGAGTGGCTGGGGGCGGCTATGTAGCCTCCACCTTCGGCGAGTTGGTCGATTCGTCGTCGGACCTCCCGGCGGACTTCGTCGCAAGTGGCGCCAGGTTTGGCAAGCACGAACTGGCTGTCGATGCCGCCGCAGAAGGCGATCTGTCGTCCGTGGCGGCACTTCATCGCGGCCAGGTCGTTGCAGGGCTGGCAGGGGTTCCATATGTCCGCGCCCATCTCCACCATGTCTGGGAAGATGGCTTCGATTCTTCCGCACGAGTGCTGGTTGACCATCGCGCCGCAGCGTTTGATGCAATCGTATATCCGACTGGTGTGCGGCTTGATGGTTCGCCGCCATGTCTCGGGTGACAGGAACAGGTTCGATTGCGTCCCCCAGTCGTCGCCGTACCAGACCATGTCCAGCCCGACCGCGTCATGAAAGCGTTCGATCAGCCTGATCTTGTAGTCCGCGATTGCCCCGAGAAGCTCCTCCATGAGTCCCGGCTGGGATGCGTAGGCCATCAGCGCCTCTTCCATGCTCAGCAGCAGGTAGGATCGTTCGAACAGGCCCATCTCCACAAAGGCGCAGACGAGCGACTCGTCGCGGTCGATTTCGGCGGCAGCGGCGATGGTGGGCGTCCAGTCCAGTTCGTCAACGTCTGGGATGGTGATCTGCTCTCGCCATCGCTCCAGGTCTTGTATCGTGTGGCCTGCGTGGGCGGGGAAGGTTCCACCCTCGGCGCCATGCTCATATGACCATCGCACGCCGAACGCGTCGAGCCCAGCCTTTGCGGGCCTTTCGCAGACGGGTGGCCCGAGCACCTTGACGGCTTCCATCTGGTTGGGCACCCATTCCGGACCGTCGTGGCTGATGGCTCGCAGCAGGTTTTCCTTCGCGTTCACGCGGCGTCTCCAGGCCTCGTCAGGCCACAGGTTGTCACTTTGCCGGCGTGAAGGTGATGTTTCTATACGACACGATTCCGTGGTTGCCCTGGAACATGATCGGCCCGGCAGGGCTTTCCTTGCGTGCGACGCCGCCGGGGGTCGGGCCCTTCATTTCCAGGTTCTCGTGGATGACCGCGCCGTTGAGGACCACTTTGATGAACTTCATGTTGGCGATCTTTTTGCCCTTGGCGTCGAATTTTGGGGCGAGGTACTGAATCTCCATTGTCGACCACTCGCCGGGCTTCTTGTAGACCGGCTTGGTGGGGGGCTTGGCGCCGTAGATCGCGCCCATGTCCGAGCCCTTGGGATTCTTCTCATTGCCGTAGCTGTCGAGCACCTGCACCTCGTACTCGCCCATCACGTACACGCCGCTGTTGGAGCCCTTGGGTACCATGACCTCCAGTTTGATCGTGCCAGACCCAAAGGTCTTCTTCGTGTAGAAGTCCACGCCATGGCCCTTGGCGTTGATGAGTTCCGTGCCCTCTTTCGACACAACAAACGCCTTGGGGTCTTTCGGGTCCAGCTTGGCAGCGCCGACGGTCCAGTGCTTGCTGTCGCCGCCCTTGCAGGTCCATTGGCTGAGGTCCTTGCCGTTGAAGACCGCCTCGGCTGAGCCTGCTGTCGCCTTGCCCTTGCGGATCATTTCGCCGACCTCTCGCAGCGTCTTGACGTCGATGTCGCGAAGTTTGCCCGCGTAATCTGGCCCGACGTCCAGCGAGAAGATATTGCCGTACTTGATCGCGCCGAGGTAGTCCTTGTAGAGAGCCTTGGCCGGCTTGCAGAGGTTGTCGTGCTTCGGCAGGGAGTAGAACCACATCGCCCCGCCCCTGTGACGCGGGAGGATCGGGTACGTGAATTCCGCCAGCAGGAAGCTCTTGCTCGCCACGCCCTTGATATACGGGGCGGACTTGGTGTCTGTCAGCGGTCCGGGCCTGCCCATCTCGCCGAGACGAATGTCCGCGCCCGTATGATCGCCGTGATTGAAACCGACGAAGCATCCCGGCTGGAACTTCTTGACCCACGCAACGGTGTCGGCGTGGCTGAGCCCGCCCGTGCCGACGGCGTGGTCGAACCATATGTACTCGATCGGTCCGTATCCCGTCAGCAGTTCCTTGAGCTGGGCCTTCTTCATTTCCGGGTTCGACCCGCCCTTGCCATGCTTGCCGTCAATGGCCCCGGGCCAGGTCCAGTCGCCCTCGGAGAAATAAAGTGCCAGCTTGATGCCGTATTTGTCGCAGCTCTTTTTCAACTTGGCCAGGACATCGATGCCGAGGGCATTCTTGGTCACCTTGCGGTCGGTTGTCGCAGTGTCCCACAGGCAGAACCCGTCGTGATGCTTCGTCAGAAACAGGATGTAGCCCATGCCCGCTTCCTTGGCCGTCCTGGCCCATTGGTCGGTGTCGCATCCGGTCGCCTTGAAGAACGACACATCCTTCACCCCGGGCGTCCACTCCTTGCCGGAAAACGTGCTGAAGGACCAGCAGATGAACATGCCCCATCGGAGGTTCTGGAGTTCCTTGACCCGCTTGCTCATATCCACCGCCTCGCCCGCGGCCGCAATTCCAGCCGTCGCAAAAACCAACGCCATCACCCACGCCGCCAACTTCGTCTTTCGTGCATTCATTGATATGCTCCCGCTCTCAAGGGACTGATTCGTACCGATTATATATATGGTGAAACCATACAGCAGGCTGTGCGTGCCGACCACCTTCCTGAAACCCGGCGGAACGAGCAGAGTTCTTATAATCGAAATGTTGGTGGCACGCCGCGCATCGAACAACGATAATGGTGCAGGCCGAATGAGATAGAAGGGGTCGACACCATGAAACGATGGGCGCTGCTGACCGTAGGCTTGTACGTGCTGATCCTTCTGCTGCTGGCTGGGCCTGTACTCTACCTGGGGTTCGTGGATCTTGATGACGCGGAGGAGTTGCTGGTCCGCGCTTACTGTTCTGGACCGCTTTTGCCGGTGGTGATTCCCCCTGACTCCAAGGGATTCGAGGGGATATTCGTAAACTGGTCGCTTTGGGGAGGGGTGTTGGTCATGGCCTTATCGCAGGTGGCGCTGCTGGTGGTGCCTGTCCGAATCGTCGGGCGAAGGCCCGTCACCACGCGATGGCTGATCTGGCCGTTGCTGGCGGCGTTGGTGATGCTGGTGTTACTCACTACTGCGATGTTGCTTGTCGTGTTCGAGACAGTGGCCCATACGAAGGCCTTGGCCAATCCGACCATGCAGATCATGGCCTCTGCGCTTGTCTTGGCGATATGGGCAATCTGGGCGTTTATTTTCGCGTTCTACACCATTCGCGGTGGGCGGCAGAACTTCATGAAGCGCCTGGTTCGCTCGCTGATCGTGGGCAGCATATTGGAGCTTCTCGTGGCCGTGCCTGCGCACGTTTTGGCCCGAACGCGGAACTACTGCTGCGCTGGGTTCGGCACGTTTTGGGGGATCGCGTCGGGTATATCGGTGATGCTTTTCGCTTTTGGCCCGGCTGTGTTCGTTCTCTTCGCTCGCCGCTACGGCGATCTCCGCCACCGTCGCGCCGTCAAGGCGCCCGCCCCGTGCAGCCCAAGCGATGGCGGGGAGAAATCTCCTGGGTAAGAACCCCCGGATACGGAATCCCCATAAGCGGTTACGGGGATTCCACCGGCTAACGATTCGCCTCAACCTGCCTGGGTGGTGGGCAGGGATGCGAACTTGCCGGTAAGGCTCTGGAGTTGTCGGCCCCAGTATTCAATCGATGCCACGCCACAGCTTGCCATCGCTTGCGATGCCAGCATCAGCGATTTTCCGCCGATCTGAATGAACTCAGCAAGGTGAATGTTGGGGTCGAACTTCGATACTCCCTCGAGCGTTTCGATCGCGAAATGAACCGCGGCGCCCTTGACGACGTTATCTATGCTCAGGTTGCATCGGCGAAGGGCCTCGGCAATACGCTGGGCCGCGTCGCGGGCCTCGGCGTCTACCAGTACACGCTTGGCCGACAGGAATGCCAACTCCGCACGCCGCAACTCTTCCTTAACCGTGTTCAACTTCATTCGCTCCAGGCGACGGCGGGCCTCTTCCGCATCCGAGTCGCCCGCTGGTGCAGGCTCGGCCTCGTTGGTCGGCACGTCGGCGGCGGATTTGCCCGACCGGAACGGATCGCCTTTACCTGGCCGGCAATCCGTCCGGTCGAGACTTGCTTGCTCCTCGGTCAACGTCTTGTTGAGCGTCATGATACGGTCTCCACGTCTCGACAACTTCAACTGCCACTTCCAATGCATCCATCATTCATCCAGCCTTGAGCAAGCATTTACATCCAACATAGTTGCACGGCATGTGCCATCAGCCCGCTAGTAAAGGGGTGATGATGGCGCATGGCGTGTAAAATCTTGTAGAAGCAAGGCATATGCATGACAGCCTATTGCGGAATTCGCCCTGTCGTGGTCCGGGCAGCGCCTGGATGGGTAATATTACCCATGGCTCGAATCGAAATCGGGGGAAACCGCCCACACAGCCCCGTTGGATTCGATGGGTAATCGCTCCAGATGCTTGAATGAGCGCACGCTGACGGCTCTGGGCCACTTCGCTGATCCGGACTTGTCATTATCCGACTTGTCTTCGGCTGGGACAGGCGAAGGGAGTCGTACTCGTAACGCTATATTATAAAGGATTTTGTATGTATTTGGCCAGGCGGATCCTTCCCGAACCCGCCCAGCCTGGATTCCAGCCGCTCCGTCTCGAACGGTTGGTATGCCGCTCTATTAACAAGCATGGCCCGTGCCACCATGCGGCAATAGTCTGGGTTCGGCAGGCGGCAAGTTGGCACAAGCGCCTTATAAAAAACTACTTACGCATATACGGTTGCAGCTGTGTGCTTTTTTCGGGCGTTGGGAAAGTCTGGAAGATGGGCAATAAGGCGCGGAGGTTGGGCCCGTTTGGTGAATCTTGCTAGCGGTTGCTGCCGATAAGCAGGGCTTCCATGGCGGTTGCGCAGGATAGGGCGGTTGTGGCTACGGCGCCGGGAGTGGCTCGCACGGCGCCGGTCCAGGTGTTCGGGTTGGCGGCGAAGTGGGCTTCCTTTGGCTGATAGACCATGTGAGCGCAGAACTTTCGCGCCCGGTCGAGCCGACTTGCGAGTGTCCTGACCGTTTTGGGGGGGATTGTCGGTTGTTGAAGCAGATTTGCCAGGCATACCGCTGCCAGGGCGGTCAGGTGAGTTTGTGGTGGCTGGCTGCCTACGGAGAATGCGCCGCGCTCGTCGGCCAGGGCATCCGGGCCTTGCCGGGTGAGGCCCGGCGAGGTGTTTGGGTCGCCAAATGCCGGGGGCCAGGCGCTTGCGGCCCCCGCGCGGAGCGCCCAGAGCGCCGCCTCGGCATCGGCGGGGCGGCATTGGAGCAGCGTTTTCCTCGCCGTAGCGACGGCTGGGGCGCAGGCGGAGTTGGGCTGCATTGCCATCAGAGCGATATACTTGCCGCGAGCGGTCAACATCGGCTGGCGGTCGGGTCGGCTTTGGGGCAGGCTCGTCGGGGCCGTGAGGGTTTCTGCGAGCCCAGCCAGCAGGTCGCGTCGCAGTTCGATGGCTTCCTTCGTTTCGTCCAGACTTACAGCCAGCGTCAACAAGGCCGTGGCGGCGAGGTCCTCTTCGGGCGAGCCGGTATCGACCATCGCTTGTCCCTTGACGCGGGCGAGTTTCTCGGTGGCTGCGCCCAGGGCAAGCTTGACGCTGCGTTCAAGGGTTGGCGATCCCCGCCGCCTGGCCAGGCGTGCCATGACCCAGGTGGCGTACAGGTGGTCACTTAGCGACGTGCCGCCATCGCCGACGGCGTAGCGGCCATCGCCGTCCTGATGCGAGGCGAGGTACTTGCCCACCGATTCGGCCAGCACCATCGCGGTCCTGTCGTCCAACTCGGCTGGGACGGGCGACAGCTTGCCACGATAAAGCTCAATCGCTGAAGAGTTTGGATACCCGACGAAATGCCGGGTCGTAAACACCGACACTGTCGGCCCGGCCTGGGCGGTGCTGTTAGAGGAGGTCGCAGTCTCCGGGCGAACTCTTGCCATTGCTCCGCGAAGCATTTGCGTTGGCGACAGGCCAAGCACGCGGGCGGCCGACGGCAGCACGTGGATCGTCGAACTGCCTCTGCCGCACTGGATTCCGGTAACACCCGGCACCACCGCCTGGTCGATTTTGTCGATGTCCGCCGGGCGTGGCTTGCCGAGTACCTCGATTTCAACCGTCAGCGAGTTCAGAACCTTCTCGTCAACGCGATCCGGCAGTCTTGGGCTGCGCATCGCCTTAAGTGCTGCGATAATGAGATTGGTTTGCAGGTCCGAAGCCTCGTGGACCTCCACAGCCAGGACAGACCCGCCGCCGCGAAGCGTGACGGCCACGGCGTTGCGGTACTGGCTGAGTTTCTTCAATTGGGGGGGGATTTGCACCGAGGAAGGCCCGCTTCGTCGAAGCAGATATTCCGTCATGGCGGTCCGCGCCTCTGTGATCATCGCGGTGCCTTGGTCGGCTGTCATTTCCGGCAGGTCCGCGGATGTGGCTGCGCCTCTGGAAGTCTGAACATTCAACACGATTGCAGCGAATGCGCCCGCAAGTGCCGCCCATGTCGCAGGCTTTATTGACAGATATCGCATGCAGGCCGTTATATGCTCGCCCCGCCCGCCAGTAAAGCGTTCACTTGAACTACTGCAGCCTCTGGAAACCGGTCTTTGTAGTTGTCATGGTTTTTTGTGTTCGGGCTGTTTATGTTAAAAGCTGTACTGACAAGATTTTAAGATTGAATTTGTATAAATTGTTGACATTTTCCGATGTTGAGAGCAACCCATTGGCTTGATTTGCATTAAAGGCTTTATTGTAAATAATTTATGTGATATGCTAACGTTGTCTTTGTTCCGCCGTCCTCTTGTGAAGAGTCTGCGGCGGGGGAGATTTTGTTTGGCATATGGCTTTTAGATTCTTACACTTGTCGGCGATGGCAATTCTAGGGACTATCGCGGCCGGAAAGAAAAAGGACGTTTGAAGATGGCGAACGTCACATACGGTGACCGCAGTTTCCTGGTGGATGGCGAGCGCATCTGGCTTGTCAGCGGATCTGTGCATTACTTTCGGATTCCGTCGGACCTCTGGAGGGATGCTCTACTCAAAGCCAAGCGTGGCGGGTTGAATTGTATCTCCACGTGCATCGCATGGAACTACCATGAGATGTCCGAAGGCAACTGGGAGACCAGCGGCGAGAAGGACATAGGCAGTTTCGTCCGCATGGCGGCGGAACTTGGTTTGTATGTTATTCTCCGGCCTGGACCTTTCATCGGCGCCGACTGGGACTTTGGCGGATTGCCTGCCTGGTTGACGACGAAAACCGGCATGACGTATCGCACGAATTCTGCGGGATACACTCACTATCTGGATAAGTACTTCCGTCAGATACTCCCATCTCTGGCGGATCTTCAGATCACCCGTGGCGGCAACATTATTCTCATCCAAAACGAGAATGATTACGAGCAGACGGTCATGCCCGATCGTCTGAACTATCTCAACTTCATCAGCCAGTTGTTCAGGCGAAGCGGTTTTGATATTCCAATCATCACCTCCAACGGCCTGAGCAAACCGCCTCTGCCGGACAGTATCGAGACTGTCGCCGGCGGCGACCGTCTGCCGTGGCGGCTCAAACGTTTGCGTCTGCTGGAGTTTGGTGGGCCCAAGCTGGTGAGCGAATTTCGTACGGCCTCCGCGGACATCTGGGGTCGGGATCATATTGCCAGTCCACCGGCCCAGACTGCTCGTCAGGCGATGGAGATTCTCGGTTGCGGTGGGCAGTACAACTATTACGTTTACCATGGCGGGACCAACTTTGGCTTCTGGGCGGGGCGTCTTGGCGATTCACAGGCCTCCTTCCAGGCCACCAGTTACGATCTTGACGCGCCTATCGCTGAAGGCGGTGGCTTGACGGAGAAGTATTACTTCACTCGCCTGCCCAACATGCTGGGCACACACATGGGCCAGTTCCTTGCCGGCAGCAGTTCGCCCCGGCCCGGAGCCACCCTTCATGACGCCGCGACCGTGATGGACCTTGATGGACCAAACGGTTCCTGGGCGTTCGTGTCAAATAACGGTCGCGATGACATTGAGACCGCCACCGTGAGCCTGCCCGATGGGCCTACGCTTACCGTACCGCTTGGCAAACTCGGCGCCGCCGCCATACCCTACGATATCGAACTTGCGCCGGAGAGAAAACTGGACTACGCCAATCTCACACCACTGGGCATGTTCGGCGGGAAGATAATCATTTTCCATGCCCCTGCCGGGTGGTCCGCGAAAATCAGTATCTCCGGCAACCAGATGCAGGCGAAGGTTCCAAAGGGCGATGCGCCGTTGATGGTCGAGCACGAGGGTCTCCAGGTCGTGCTGGTTTCCAGTGAACTCGCCTCGCGGACGTGGTTTGTCGAAGAAACACTGGTTTTCGGACCGTCATTTGTCGGCGAAACGCTGGATGACATCGTACACCCACATGGCACCAAGCAGTGCATTCTGCTTGGCTTGGATGGCAGGGCAACTCATCGGAAGGCCCCTCAAGGCAACGCTGTGCGGCATGTTGCGCCGAAGCTCAAACCTTGGAAGCGCCAGGCAGTTTGCGTCGAACCATCATCCGACGACCTCGATTGGACAAAACTCGACCGCCCGACCGATCTCGATAAACTGGGCGTCCACCAGGGCTACGCGTGGTATCGGCTGAAATGGCATGAGGCCCGAACCCGCAAGAGGCAACTCATGCTGCCGGACTGCGAGGACCGCGCGACGCTTTTCCTCAACGGTACGCTGATGGGCGCGTGGGGTCGAGAGGAAGGTGTTACCCGCAGCCCGATAGTCGCCAATGTCTCCAAGGGGGAAAACACGATGGTGATTCTGGCCGATAACCTGGGCCGGCACTGCTCGGGCTTGCGGCTGGGCGAGCGAAAGGGGCTCTGCGGACCGGTTTACGAAGCCAAACATCTGTCCATCCGAAAGCCCAAGCTGGCTCGGCTGGATAAGTTCCCGCGGCGCGTGGTGCCCAGAACTATGTCGCACTTGACGGGCGAGTTGGAATCCATGCCGGTCTGGTCGCTGGATCTGGATTTCAACCTGAGCCAGGTTACGCCGGTTCACTTCTCCTTCGCCGGTGTGCCTCATCATGTGGGTGTGCTGTGCAATGAGCGGGTGCTGGGATTCTATCCCTGCCACGAGTTCAACTTCGGCGACCTTACTCTTTCAGCGGCGCTGCGAAAGGGCAAGAACGCGTTCCGCCTTCTGTTGTGGGGCGACGTTGATCCTGACGTGGCCGGGAAGGTTCGTTTCGATAGCCTGCTGAATTCGCTGGATGCGAAACTTTCCTGGCGCCCCTGGGAGATGCCCGTCGAGGGCGGTCCGGTTGTCGGAAAGGATCAGCCCGCGTGGTATACTACGACCTTCAAGTATAACCCGTCTGACAGTCCGCTGTTCCTGCATGTGGCTGGAGCGAAGAAGGGCCAGATATTCCTAAATGGCCACAACGTTGGTCGGTTCTGGACAGTGGGGCCGCAGCAATGCTACTACTTGCCGTCGTGCTGGTTGGAAGAAACGAACGAATTGCTGCTGTTCGAGGAGCAGGGCAATCTGCCGCGTCGGACTCGGCTTGAGTTCCGTTCGGCGGGTCCGTATCGCTCGTAAATGGCTCGTTTTCATGCGTTGCGGTAAGCCGTCGGAGTGACGGCAGTTTCATAACTCGAGTTTTTTGCTTGTTTCTTCCGGTTTTGCAACCTAGGATAAGTTACGGCGCAGGGACGGTTTCCTGCGTTGTTCAGCCTCGATAAGAGTATCGAGTCGGTTTTTTTAGAATAACAACATCTTCAGTTGTTGATTTGCTGCGAAAGGGATCTTCATGGCTACGGTAACCAAAAAGGAACTGGTGGACCGGATTGCCGATCGCACCGGCACCAAGCGGGTGGTCGTAAAGAAGATCGTCCAGAACTTCCTGAACGAAGTTATTCAGGAGCTGGGCCATGGAAACCGCTTGGAGTTTCGCGATTTCGGCGTCTTCGAGACCAAAGAACGGGCTGCCCGCACCGCCCAGAACCCCAAGACGCTCCAACGTGTTGAGGTTCCTCCCAAGAGAGCTGTTAAGTTCAAGGTCGGGCGGATGATGAAGATCCAGCTCCAAAAGGGCCTTGAAGAATCCATGCGACAGTAAGCTTGGGCTCGTTGGTTCTGTCTGACAATACTCTCGTCGGCGAATTCGCCGGGGGGGGAGTGCTGTTGGGATTCAAGCTCCGGCAGATCCCCTTGGGTATGTTTCCTGATGACCGCCAGCGCCGCTGACCCGACTTGTGCGGAAGCGGCGCTGTTATTTGTTATTCATGCTATATGCGGTCGAACCCGCAGTGGGCCTGCCGATCAGAAGATTGGCTCGATCTTTTATCCACACCAATTGCTATAATAGCTTCCTATGAGTACGAGTACGGTTTCCATCGAGCAGATCGCCAACGCCGGCGTCGTCGGCGCCGGTGGGGCGGGGTTTCCAACCCACGTCAAACTCTCCGCCCAGGCCGATACGGTCATCATCAACGCAGCCGAGTGCGAACCGCTGCTGCACAAGGACAAGGAAGTGCTCCGTCACTTCGCTGAGCCCGTCCTGGCTGGTTTGGCTGCGGCAATGAGGCTGGTGGGAGCCCCGCGCGGAATAATCGGCATTAAAGAAAAATACGCCGACGTTATCGAGACAATCCAACCCCTGCTCCAGCCCGGCATGGATATCGCCCCTCTGAACGATGCCTACCCTGCCGGCGATGAGATGATCTTGGTCTATGAAGCTCTGGGGCGAGTGGTACCCCCGGGCGGAATTCCACTTAACGTCGGGGCCGTGGTGATGAACGTCGAGACCGCCATGAATGTCGCACTCTCGCCGGAAAAGGCGGTGACGACGACATACCTGACCGTCGGAGGCGCGGTGGCTGAACCCGTGACCCTCTGCGCGCCGATAGGCACGCCGATGAGCCAGTGCGTCGCGGCCGCCGGTGGCCCGACGTGTGACCCGGCCAACTACATCGTCGGCGGCGTGATGATGGGTTACATCGAGGATGCCCACGATGCGGTGATCGACAAGACCACCGGAGGCATTCTTGTCCTGCCGGACGACCATGTGGTGGTTCGTCGGAGACGCAAGGACTGGAAGCAGATTGTCCGCGTCGGACGAAGCGCTTGCGACCAGTGCAGCTTCTGCACCGAGCTTTGCCCGCGATGGCTTCTTGGCCATCCTATCGAGCCCCACCGGGCCATGCGGTCGCTGGGGTTCAACCTTGTCGGCGAGGCAAACGTGCAAGGCACGAGCTTCTGCTGCGAGTGTAACCTGTGCAGCCTTTACTCCTGCCCGGAAGACCTCGACCCCAAAAGCGTCTGCGCCCAGAATAAGCTGCGCCTTGCGACAGAGAAAAGCCGCTGGCAGGACCCACCGTTTGACCCGCGCCGCGCCGAAGTGCACATGCCCAACCGTAAGGCTCCCATGGCCAGGCTTATACAAAAGCTCGACCTGACGGGTTTCAACAACGTCGGGCCGATGACGGCAGAACCGCTCCGGCCTCGGCGGGTTGGCGTCAAGCTGAAGCAGCACGTCGGCGCAGCCTGTGAACCGGCGGTGAATATCGGCGACAAGGTCCGTGTCGGCGACCCGGTTGGGCGAGTGCCCATCAAGGATTCCAAGCCCGCGCTGGGAGCGCCCGTGCATGCCAGTATCGACGGCACGGTCAAGGCCATCGACGATGTCGCCGTGTGGATCGAAGCCTGACAGTGAGAATTGTCGCAAGCGGTTAAGCGATCAAGAGGAATGTTAACATGGCCATGCCAGTATCCATCGGCGCGATAGAGCTTTCGAGCGTTGCTGTGGGCTTCCAGGTCCAGGACGCCATGCTCAAGGCCGCCAACGTGCAAATTCTTATCGCCCGGACAATCTGCTCGGGGAAGTACTTTATCGTAGTCGGCGGCATGGTCAGTGATGTCTCCTCCGGTATTCGAGCGGCGCTGAAGGCGCCGAGCGAGGCCGTCATCGATCACGGCGAAATCCCCAACGTCCACCCGTCTATATTCCCAGCTCTGGGCCAGTCGGTGACTATCGGCCAGGAAGAGGTCGGTGCACTCGGCATAATCGAGACCTTCAGTGGGGTCAGCGTAATCGCCGCCGCCGACGCTGCCGCCAAGGCCGCCAAGGTCCAACTGTTTCGCATTCACCTTGCCATGGCGATGGGTGGAAAGGGATTCTGCATGATGACCGGTGCGGTCGGTGACTGCCGAACCGGTGTGTCAGCCGGTGCCGCCGAGGCCCGCAAGAGAGGCCTCCTGGTGGCCGAAACCGTCATATCCCGCCCCAGCCGAGAATTGTTCAGCGAGTACATCTGAACGCACCCCAGGCCCGTCGCCTGGTCGGTGGTCCACATGCAACGCGCCCTTCGGGCGAATCGAAGTGGCGCTGAAAGTCCTGGCGGATTGAGGGAGTGTCGATCTCCCGGAGAGGACGCAAAGAACCCGCCGGCCTGCGGGTCGGCGATGCGAGGGGGAGGTTTTTATCTTTCCTCCTCGGCGTCCTTTACGCTCTCCGCGAGAGATTCTCTCTCGCTGTAGCAGGTGATGAGGTCTTGTCCGCTACTCCACCGTTACGCTTTTGGCGAGGTTGCGGGGTTTGTCTACGTTGCAGCCTCTGGCTACTGCGGCATGGTAGGCCAGCAGTTGCAGCGGCACCACTGTCAACAGTGGCTGAAGCGGCGCCAGCGTGTCCGGCACATAGAAGACGTGATCCGCGTACTGGCGCATTCGTTCGTCGCCTTCGGTGGCAACGGCGATGACCCGTCCCTTTCGCGCGCGGACTTCCTCGATGTTGCTGATGATCTTGTCGTACGTGCCGCAGCGGGGCGCGACGAAGACCACGGGCATGCCTTCATGAATAAGTGCGATCGGCCCGTGCTTCATCTCCGCCGCGGGCAGGCCCTCGGAGTGGATGTAGCTGATTTCCTTGAGCTTCAAGGCGCCTTCCAGAGCGATGGGGTAGTTGTAGCCCCGGCCCAGGAACAGCCAGTTGTCCCAGTCGATGTAGTCACAGACAACCTGGCGGATGGTGTCGCTGAGTTCGATGATGGTCTCGATCTTGTCGGGTATCTCCATCAGGGCTTTGAGGTACCGGCCCATTGTGTTCTGTGACATGAACCGCCGTCTGCCCAGGGCAAGTGCGATCATTGTCTCGACGACAACCTGGCAGGTGAATGCCTTGGTGCTCGCGACGCCGATTTCCGGGCCGGCGTGGATGTAAACGCCCCCATCGGTCTCACGGGCGATCGTGGAACCAACGGCGTTGACGATACCCAACGCCAAGGCGCCCTTTTCCTTGGCCTCTCGAAGTGCCGCCAGCGTGTCTGCTGTCTCGCCGGACTGGCTGATCGCCAGGAAAACCGTGCCGTCTTCGATGATTGGGTTGCGGTAGCGGAACTCGCTGGCGTATTCGACTTCGGTGGGGATTCGGGCAAGGTCCTCGAAGAGATACTCGCCGACGAGACCCGCGTGCCATGCCGTGCCGCATGCGGAAAGAACTACCTTCCGTGTCTTGACTAATTCCCGGGCGACGCTCTCGAGCCCGCCGAGCTGGATGCGATTATCGCGAAGGTCCACCCGCCCGCGAAGACAGTTGCGAATAGCCTCGGGCTGTTCGCAAATCTCCTTGAGCATGAAGTGCTCGTACCCGCCGCGAGCGATCTCGTCCAGCGTCCAACCGATCTGCTGGATCTCCTTGGTGATCGGCACGTTGTCGGTCGTCAGAGTGCGCATTCCGTCGTGGGTGAACACGGCCATTTCATTGTCGTTGAGGTATATCACGTTCGACGTGTGAGCGATGATGGCGGAAGCGTCGCTGGCGACGAGATACTCGTTGGTGCCAACGCCGACAATCAGCGGACTGCCCTTGCGGGCGGCGACGATCTTGTCTGGCTCGTCGGCGCACATTACCGCTATGCCGTACGTGCCCGTCACCTCGCCAAGTGCCGACTGAACCGCGGATTCCAGGTTCTCGGCTCCGTCGTGGTAAATTTCGCTGATGAGATTCACCAGAACTTCCGTGTCCGTCTCGGACTGGAACTCGTGACCCTTGCCGACCAGGAACTGCTTGAGCGTGGCGTAGTTTTCAATGATGCCGTTGTGAACCAGCGCAATCCGGCCCGTGCTGTCGAAGTGCGGATGGGAATTTGCCTTGCTGGGCTGGCCGTGCGTTGCCCAACGAGTGTGGGCGATGCCGATCGTGGCGGCGCCGAATCGGTCGTCGGTGAGAACCTGCTGCTCGACTTGCGTGACCCTGCCTATATCTTTGCAGATAGCCAACTCGCCCGCCCGGCAAACGCAGACGCCGGCTGAATCGTAGCCACGATATTCCAGCCTTTTGAGACCCTCTATAAGCAAGGGCGAGGCCGGCTTTGAACCGATGTATCCGACTATCCCACACATAGACCTGTCTCCAATACTGCTTTGTGTCCAGCCGGGGCGACCCGCATGTAAAGGTTATCCCGAACCGGGGGATGTTCCAAAAGAATCACACTTGTTTGTCTGGGCGCGGTGGATTTTCCAGAGGCTTCGCCAGGTCGCGGCGACACGATCCATCAGCCCCATGTTCTGGAGCGAAAGGGCCAGGCCCGCGCGGACCGTGCCGTCACCATCGTCCCCGGCGGCGACTTCCATGTGGTGAACCGCCTCGCCGAAGTTCTTGCGATTGGTATACAGCAGGCCCAGGCGATAATGAACGTCCACACAGTCCTGACG